>OLGB01000695.1_pt1 | contig 45526 bp, 41 predicted proteins | sample 1605691 | NCBI WGS metagenome assembly OLGB01 (sample SAMEA3888925, study PRJEB22519) | human gut metagenome | biome: human gut; feature: human-associated habitat; material: faeces | place: Denmark | collected 2010
ATCGTGAAACCTGGAAAAACGAATTTCCCCAAGGGAATCTTGCGGCAGGCGCGCCAGAGCGCATATCACTTGTTTTGCGCTGCGATCATGTTAATCAGGCCGCCCGCGAGGATCATATTGCGCTGGCGCTGGGTAAGGGATAATTGCATTTCCACGGTAAAGCCCTTGGTTACGTTGGTTACGGGAATGCGCTCCGCGCCGGAAGCGATCAGCGCCGCCACGCCTTCCAAACGCAGCTCGTCCTCCTGGCTGAAGCGGTCGTAATCCGCCTCGTTTACAAATTCCAGGGGCAGGATGCCGTTATTGATAAGGTTGGCGCGGTGGATGCGCGCAAAGCTTTTGCCCAGCACGCCGCGCACCTTCAAATACAGCGGCACCAGCGCCGCGTGCTCGCGGCTGGAGCCCTGGCCGTAGTTTTGGCCCGCCAGCAGGAACCCGCCGCCCGCTTCCTTAGCGCGCGCGGGGAAGGAGGGATCCACCGGGGCCAGGCAATGCTCGCTCAGCTTGGGAATGTTGCTGCGGAAGGGCAGGAGCGAGCTGTCGCTGGGCATGATATGATCCGTGGTAATGTTGTCCTCCATTTTGAGCAGGATTTTGCCGCCCAGGCTTTCCTCAAGCGCCTTGGCTTGGGGAAAGGGCTTGATATTGGGGCCGCGCGTTACCTCCACCTCGCCGGCCGCGTCAGCCGGGGCGGGCGGGATGATGAGGTTGTCGTTATATTGGAAGGTATCTGGCATGGCCACGTCCAGGCTTGCCTCCACGCCGCGGGGATCGGTGAGCACGCCGGTTAGGGCGGTGGCGGCGGCGGTTTCACAGCTAACCAGGTAGATACCCGCGCTCTTGGTGCCGCTGCGGCCAAAGAAGTTGCGGTTGTTGGTGCGCACGCTCACGGCGTTGGTGGAGGGGCTTTGGCCCATGCCGATGCAGAAGCCGCAGGCCGTTTCGCAAATGCGTGCGCCAGCCTCGATCATGTCATGCAGCGCGCCGTTTTGGCTAAGCATGCTAAGCACCTGGCGGCTGCCCGGGGCAATGACGAGGGATACCTCGGGGCTGACGGTTTTTCCCTTGAGGATGGCGGCCACGCGCATCATATCCAGATAGCTTGAATTGGTGCAGGAGCCTATGCACACCTGATCCACCTTGATGGGGCCCGCTTCCGCGACGGTTTTCACATTATCCGGCATATGGGGCAGGGCTACCATGGGCGCAAGGGCGCTCAGGTCGATCTCGACAACCTCGTCATACGCGGCGCCGGGGTCGGCCTCAAGGGGCGTAAAGTCCGCTTCGCGGCCCTGGGCGCGTAAAAAGCCGCGCGTAACCTCGTCCGCGGGAAACACGGATGTGGTTGCGCCCAACTCCGCGCCCATATTGGCGATGGTGGCGCGCTCCGGGATGGAGAGCGTTTGCACGCCCTCGCCGGTGTATTCCATCACCTTGCCAACGCCGCCTTTAACGCTCAGGCGGCGCAAAAGCTCCAGAATAACGTCCTTGGCGGCTACGCCGCGCTGGAGGCGGCCCGTCAAACGCACGTTTACCACGCTGGGACAGCTTAGGTAGTACGCGCCGCCGCCCATGGCCACGGCCACGTCCAGGCCGCCCGCGCCGATGGCGATCATGCCCAGCGCGCCGCCGGTGGGGGTATGGCTGTCGCTGCCCAGGAGGGTTTTGCCGGGCTTGCCGATGCGCTCCAGGTGCACCTGGTGGCAAATGCCGTTGCCCGGCTTGCTCAAATACACGCCGTGCTTTTTGGCAACCGTGGCGATATAGCGGTGATCGTCCGCATTTTCAAAGCCGGTTTGCAGGGTGTTGTGGTCGATATAGGCGATGCTTTTTTCGGTTTTGACGCGGGGGATGCCCATGGCCTCAAATTGCAGGTATGCCATGGTGCCGGTGGAATCCTGCGTAAGGGTTTGATCGATGCGAATCGCAATCTCACTGCCGGGCACAAGCTCGCCCGATACCAGATGCGCGGCCAGAATTTTCTGCGTTACGTTCATGCGGTATGCCTCCATTTGGTTGTCCCTGTGGATGGCGCGGAGAGTTCGCGGAGCGCGCCGGATATCAGTATAACAGGCGTGAAAGGCGGGTTGCAATGCGTTTTGGGGGAAAGTGCAGGATTTATACATTTTTTGCGGGCTGGGCATTCGCAACGCCGTTCGCCGCCCGGCGAGCGCAGCGAGTAGGCGAACGGCGCAACTCTCGGCGGAAAAGATCGCCGCAGGCGAGCTTTTTCGACGGCCTGGAACGGCCGGGGCTGATTGCCCCGGCCGTTTTAAGGTAGGAGGGGAAGCCTCCCTCGTTCCCGTCAGCCGTTGCTGGCGGCCACCGGATCCACATACAGCATGAGAATTTCGCCGGTTTGGGCGTTTAAAGTAATGCTCCAGGAGCACAGCTCGCCGCTGCTTTGCAGCCAGAAGTACCACTGGCGGTAGCCGTCCTCCTGGGTGAGGTCGGTATAGGCGTAACCGCTTGCGTCAAATACCTCGCGGGTTACGCCAAACTCGGCGTTAACGGCCTGGAAGAACAGCTCCTGCGCCTGCTCGAGGGTGAGGTCGCCCGGCTCAGGCAGTACGTGGTTGTAATGCGGCTGTGCCGGAAAACCGGCGGAGCGCATCAAAGCGTCCAGGGCGGCGTTATCCTCCACGGATACGGGCCATTCGTCGCCTTCCTCATACTTGGCGAGGATGGCCTTGCGGGCGTTCCACAATCCGGCGGCCCAGCTTAGCACTTCGCCGCCGTAAGCCTTGGCCTGGCCCCAGGTTTCACGGGCGTAGGCGCCGCCGTCCACGCCGTCCAGCGACCAGGTTACGCTTTGCACGCTGCCGTCTGCATCCGAAAGGACGACGGCGTATTCGCCCAGGTAGCCTTCAAACAGCTCCTGCCAGGCATAGAGGGCGAGGGAAGGGCTTTCGGGATAGGAAACCGTCCACAGGGCGGAGGCGGCGTTATACTGCGCCACAGGTTGGAACAGGTTCAGGCCGCTTTCCGTGAGGCCCCGCTGCGCCAACAGGGCCTCATTGGCGGCCTTCACGGCCGCCGGCGCGTCCATACGCGCGCCTGTAAACGCGGCGTCCTCCAAAACAACGCCGTCCGCCGCAGCGCTCTCCGGCGCGGGCTGGGCCGTAGCCACGGGCCTGGCCATATCGGCGCGGTATTCCGCCTCGCGCATGTCCATATAGGTTTCAATCTGCTTTGGGCCCCATACGGCGGCTTCCAGCGAGCCGTCCGCGTAGACGGAGGGATCCGTGCCGTCATGCGACCAGGTTACGGTTGCCTGCCCATTTTGGAAGGCGACGGCGTATACGCCCATCGCCTCGCGTTCCATATGAGGCGTAAAGGTAAAAGTGCGGCCTGCGCCGGTTTGCGTTTCCGTGGCCTGGAACATCTCGATGCTGCGGGCGCTCAGCCCATATTGCTGGATGACGGCCTGTTTTGCGGCGCGAAGGTTCATGTAGCTTTGCGACAGGTTCAGCCCCACGGCCACGGCGGTGGCGGCCGCCAGCGCAATGATAAGCGCCGCCGCCAGCAGCGCGGGCCTGCGCATGCGCCCGGCGGCGCGGGGCGGGTTTGCGCGGGCGCGCGCAGCGCGCAGCAGGTCGTCCTCACGGCCCTGAACGGTCATGTGGGACAGGCGGCCGTCTATGATTTGCTTTAGCTGTTTCATTCCAAATACCATCCTTCCAGACGGGCGCGCAGCTTTGCGCGCGCACGGTTCAGGCGAGAGGTTACCGTGCCCTCCGGCACGCCCAGCGCCTTGCTGATCTCGCCAAGCTTCATATCCTGGTAGTAGCGCAGCAGCACGACCTCGCGGTCCCTGGCGGGCAGGCGCATCACCTCGCGAAGCACCGTATCGTCCCGCGGGCTGGGCGGCTGGCCGCCCGCGAGGGTAATCTCCTCCACGGGCACGCGGCGATCCACCCATTTGAACCAGGCTTTGCGCTGGTAATCCCGGCATACGTTGATGGCGATGCGCATCAGCCACGTTTTTTCGCCGCATTCGCCCCGGAAGCCCGCGATGCCTTGATAGGCCTTGAAAAAGGTTTCCTGCTCCGCGTCCTCGGCCAGGTGCGCGTCGCGTAATTGCACGCAGCACATGCGCAAAAGCGCGTCGCCGTATTGCGTGATCATGCGTTTGATCTGTTCGTCCGCCGTTTCGCAGGCCATAGCGGCTTGCTCCATCGGCTCACCCCCTTGTGCGGCGATCGGGCCCGATCTGGTTTCATCTGTTTAGACGCGCAAAACGGGAAAAACCATCCATAATTTCTGGAAGAAAAGGCCGGAAGGGAAGCGCTTTGTACGGCGAGGCAGGCACATTGCAAAAATGCATTATCAATTTTCCAAAAATGCAGTGCGCAAACGTATACTTTTGCATACGCTATGTTTTTCCTATGTTTTTTCAAAAAGCGGAAAAATGGCCTAGGTACAAGGCTTTCTTTGTGGGACAAAGCTTTCTCCAACTTTTTGGAAAGCCCGGAGGCATAATTTGATATTTGCCTTTTTTGGATTTTTTATGGTATACTTTATGCATTCCATCTCAGCATCCCGCGCGGCGTGAGCTGGATAACCCAATGTTGGGAACACACATGGAACAAGGAGGAAACCACCATGAAAAAGCTGTTGAGCGCCGTTTTGGCCCTGGCCATGCTGCTCTCCCTGATCTCCACCGCTGCCGTTGCCGAGAGCTCCGACAACTGGAAGATCGCCATCCTGACCGGCACCGTTTCCCAGGGCGAGGAAGAATTCCGCGCCGCTGAGAAGGCCATCGCCACCTATGGCGCTGAGCACATCATCACCGATACCTATCCGGACAACTTCATGTCCGAGATGGAAACCACCGTTTCCAAGATCGTCGCCTTCGCCTCCGACCCCGATGTGAAGGCCATCGTAATGTGCCAGGCCGTTCCGGGCGCGAAGGCCGGCTTCGACAAGGTTCGTGAGATGGGCCGCGACGACATCCTGCTGATCGCCGGCACCCCGCAGGAAGATCCCGCCGTTATCTCCGCCGCTGCCGATATCGTGATGTACGCCGATGAGGTTGCTCAGGGCGATTCCATCATGGAAAAGTGCGCCGAGTGGGGCATTGACGTGTTCATCCACTACTCCTTCCCCCGCCACATGGCGATGGAGCTGATCGTGGGCCGCCACGAGCTGCTGCAGAAGAACGCCGACGCCTTGGGCATCGAGCTGGTTGACGTAACCGCTCCCGACCCCACCGCCGAGGCTGGCCTGAGCGCCTCCCAGCAGTTCATCCTGGAGGATGTGCCCCAGCAGCTTGAAAAGTACGCTGGCAAGAAGGTCGCCTTCTTCACCACCAACTGCGGCATGCAGCCCTCCTTGCAGGCGGCTTGCCTGGATCAGCCCAACGCTTACTATCCGCAGCCCTGCTGCCCCAGCCCCTACCATGCGTTCCCCGCTACCCTGGGCCTTGAGCTGGCCATCGGCGGCGACGACGAGGACGCTTTGAGGCAGATCGCGGCCAAGCTCAAGGAGCATGACGCGGTTGACCGTTTCTCCACCTGGAAGAGCCCTGTTGCCATGACCGTGATCGCGCTGGGCGTTGAGTATGCCAAGGGCTACATCGACGGCAGCATCACCAGCCGCAACGACGGCGAGGTTCTGGCCGCTATGTTTGACAAGGCGATCCCCGGCGCGAAGGTAGCCAACTACACCAACGCCGAAGGCACCACCTTCGATAACTACTACACCATCCTGCTGGCCCCCGTTGATTTCAACGATTATCTCTAATCCGCTTACTCTGGCGTAAGCCTGGGCCCGCCCTTTCGGGCGGGCCTATCTTTTGCAAAGGAGGTTGAGATGCTTTGAGCGCCGAGTATGTATTGGAAATGAAAAACATCACCAAGCGCTACGGTGAAAACACCGTGTTAAGCGATGTATCGCTGAGCGTTCGCCCGGGCGAGATTCACGCTTTACTTGGTGAGAATGGCGCAGGCAAAAGCACGCTGATGAACGTGCTTTTTGGTATGCCTGTCATTCATTCAACCGGCGGCTTTGAGGGGCATGTGCTTTTGGATGGCGAGGAGGCGCGCATTTCCTCCCCGCATGCGGCCATGCTCAAGGGCATTGGCATGGTGCACCAGGAATTTATGCTGCTGCCGGGCTTTACCGTTACGGAAAATATCAAGCTTAACCGCGAGATTACCCACCCGAATGTGTTTAGCCGTATTTTGGGCAAGAACCTGGAAACCCTGGATATGAAAGCCATGTCCGCCGATGCGCGCAGCGCGCTGGATAGCGTGGGTATGGGGATTGACGAATATACCCGCGTGGAGGGTATGCCCGTGGGCTATATGCAGTTTGTGGAAATTGCCCGCGAGATTGATAAAAGCGGCATTAAGCTGCTGGTGTTTGACGAGCCCACCGCCGTGCTGACTGAATCCGAGGCGACGCAGCTGATTTCCGTTATGAAGCAGATTGCCGCAAGCGGCATCGCCATCATCTTTATCACACACAGGCTGGACGAGGTAATGGCCGCGGCTGATTCCATTACCATCCTGCGCGACGGCAAGCTGGCCGCCACGCGCAAAACCAAGGATACCACCATTGTGGAGCTGGCCGAGGTGATGATTGGCCGCAAGGGCGAGGCTGTGGTGGAGGCCGGGCAACGCGAAGCGCCGCATGAACGCGTAGCCCTTGAGGTACGGGATTTGTACGTGGATATGCCCGGCGAGGAAGTGCGCGGCGTGTCCTTTGACGTATATGAGGGCGAGATCATGGGCATTGGCGGCCTGGCGGGCCAGGGCAAGCTGGGCATTCCCAACGGCGTGATGAGCCTGTATAGCGCGCAGGGCGAAATCAAGCTGTACGGGCAGCCCCTGAGGCTGGGAAACGCGGGCGAGGCGCTGTCCAGCGGCATCGCCATGGTTAGCGAGGACCGCAAGGGCGTGGGCCTTCTGCTGGATCAGAGCATTGAGGATAATATCGTATTTAACGCCATGCAGATCAAGGGCGAATACCTGCATAAAATCGGCCCCTTCACGCTTAAGGATTCCGCCGCCATCCGCTCCATGGCAAACCGCATGATTCAGGAGCTGGATATCCGCTGCTTTGGGCCTACGCAGCATGCGGGCACGCTTTCGGGCGGCAACCAGCAAAAGGTGTGTATTGCCCGCGCGCTGGTGATGGGCCCCAGGTTCCTGTTTGTAAGCGAGCCCACGCGCGGCATTGACATAGGCGCGAAGAAGCTTGTGCTGGAAACGCTGGTCCGGCTTAACCGCGAGCAGGGCATGACCATTGTGATGGTGTCCTCGGAGCTTCAGGAGCTGCGCTCCATTTGCGACCGCATTGCCATTGTAAGCGAGGGCAAGCTGGTGGATACCCTGTCGCCCGGGGCCAGCGACGCTGACTTTGGTTTGGCGATGAGCGGCATCAAGCCCGGCGCTCAAGAGCAGAAGGGAGGCGACGCGCAATGACCCCAAGCAAGGCAAAGCGAATCATCGCTATCGTGCTGGCTGTGGCCGGCGTGGCGCTAATCGCGCTGGGCGCTGTGAACCTGCCAAAGCGCGGCGGGGAGCAGGGACGGCAGATTTTGGACGCGCTGCGCATCCGCACGCTGCTTAACGCCACGGGCGACGGCGTAGTGGAAAGCTACGTGGCCATCGCCAAGAAGGAGGCTACCGCCAAGGCAAAGGAAGCGGGCGGCGGCATGGCCGCGATCCGCGACGCGGTTACCAAGGCGGAGGAGGAAACGCGCGCGCAATACGCCAACGCCACCACAGATTTTTCCTCCCTGGATACGGCGGCTTTGAGCCAGGCCGTGCAAGCGTATGAGGGCGCGCTGGGCGCATACTACGCCAGCGCGGCGGCTGCCGAGCAGGCCTATATTGACGCGCACATGGAAGAAGCGCAGGCCGCCGCCGAGGCCGAGCGCGCCGCGAAGCTGGCCGCCGGAGAGGACGTGCCCGAGGAAACGGAAGTTGTGGTGGACATGTCCGGCTTTGTGGCCACGGAGGAGATGAACCGCCTCAGCGCCGCGGCGGATGAAAGCTACGCGGCTGTGGGCGCGGCGCTTCAGGAAATTTATCCCGTGCTGGACGAGAGCGCGCTGAGCACCCTCAAGGATACGATCAGCGCCATCGTGTTCCAGAGCGGCGATAGCTTTACCGTACAGTACGACCGCTATATGGCCGCCGGAAGCGGCGCGGCGCTTTCCAACGCAACGTCCGCCTTCCTTGTGCGCTATGCGGACGATTTGGTGTACGGCGGCGTCGCCCTGCTGGTGTGCGCGCTGGCAGTGCTGTTTCACGAGCTGCTGGTGAGCAAGCTGGGCATCCCGCGCGTGATTATCGGACTGTTTTTCATTTTGCTGTGCTTTATGTCGCTGTGGTACGACCTATCGCTGTCCACGCTGCTTTCAAACACCGTGGTGCGCATGGGCATGAACTCCATTATGGTGTTGGCCATGGTGCCGGGCATCCAGTGCGGCATCAGCCTGAACCTAGGCCTGCCCATCGGCCTGGTGGCCGGATTGATCGGCGGGCTGATGACCATCGAAATGGGCATCCCCGGCTGGGGCGGCTTCCTGTTTGCCATTTTGGTGGGCGTTGTGATCGCCGCGGTGGCGGGCTGGCTGTACGCGCAGCTGCTCAACCGTTTGAAGGGCGAGGAAATGTCCGTTACCACGTATGTGGGCTTTTCCATCGTATCGCTGATGTGCATTGCTTGGCTGGTGCTGCCGTTTAAATCGCTCAAGCTGCGCTGGCCGCTGGGTACTGGCCTGCGCAATACCATCGGTTTGGATTCCACAAACTTCAAGCATATCCTGGACGATCTGCTGGCCTTCAAAATCGGCGGTTTTACGGTGCCGACGGGGCTGCTGCTGTTTATGCTGCTGTGCTGCTTCCTGGTATGGCTGTTCAGCCGTTCCAAAACGGGCGTGGCGATGCAGGCCGTGGGCAACAACCCGCGCTTTGCGGAAGCCACCGGTATTAACGTGGATAAGATGCGCGTTATTGGCACGGTGCTTTCCACAGTGCTTGGCGCGGTGGGTATTCTGGTGTACTCGCAAAGCTACGGCTTTATGCAGCTGTACACCGCGCCCAGGCAGATGGGTTTCATTGCCGCGTCCGCCATCCTGATCGGCGGCGCGTCCACCTCCCGCTGCAAAATCAGCCATGTGCTGATTGGTACGTTCCTGTTCCAGGGCGTGCTCACGCTGGGCATGCCGGTGGCCAATGTGCTGGTGCCCGGCTCCACCATTTCCGAAACGCTGCGCATCCTTATCTCCAACGGCATCATCCTTTATGCGCTCACCAAGTCGGGAGGTGGCTCTCGTGCGTAAAAACGACCTGCGCGCCGTTGTGCGCAACAACGCGGTTACCATCATGTTTGTGCTGCTGTGCATTATCTGCATGGCTTACTCGGGTCAGTCCATCGCCTATGTGATGTATGAGCTGTTCGGCCGCTTGAGCCGCAACGCGTTCATCGTGCTGGCGCTCATCATCCCCATTGTGGCGGGCATGGGCATCAACTTTGCCATTACAATTGGCGCAATGGCCGCGCAAATTGCCGCCCTGTGGGTGATTGAGTGGGGCGTGAGCGGCATTGGCGGCTTCCTGCTGGCGATGCTTATCACCATGCCCATTGCGGCGTTCTTTGGCCTGCTGATTGGCAAACTGATGAACAAAATGAAGGGCCAGGAGATGATTGGCGGCCTGATTTTGGGCTACTTTGCCAACGGGTTGTACCAGCTGCTGTTTTTGTTCATCTTTGGCAACCTTATCCCGCTGAACACCCCGGGCCTGGTGATTAAGGGCTCCACGGGCGTTGCCAACACCATTGACCTAAGCACCGCGCGCGGCTTTAAGTACGCGCTGGACGGCATCTGGCGCGTTCCCTTCGGCGAGGCGCTCTATATTTGCTGCGGCGTGATCGCCGTTGCGCTGGTTGCGCTCATGCTGATGAAAAAGTTAAGCCGCGTCAAGGGGCTGATTGGCGTGGGCGTGCTGGCGGCGGCCTGCCTGCTGTACCAGATTCCCGCGGTGGCGGCGCTGTTTAGCATGGTGAACATTCCCATGGTCACCTTTATGGTTGTGGGGCTTTTGTGCCTGTTCAACCTGGGCCTGATGAAAACGCGCATCGGCCAGCAGTTCCGCGCCGTGGGCCAGAACCGCACGGTAGCCAACGCCTCAGGCATCAATGTGGACCGCGTGCGTGTGATCGCCATCATGATTTCCACGGTGCTGGCGGGCTGGGGCCAGCTGATCTTTGTGCAGAACATGGGCTCCTTCCAAACCTACGGCGCGCATGAGCAGGTGGGTTTGTATGCGGGCGCGGCCATTCTGGTGGGCGGCGCGAGCATTCGCCGCGCAACCAACAGCCAGGCCATGCTGGGCTGCATCCTGTTCCATCTGCTGTTCATTGTGGCGCCTGCCGCAGGCAAGAACCTGTTTGGCGACGCGGCCATTGGCGAGTACTTCCGCGTATTCATCTCCTACGGCGTAATTGCGCTGGCGCTGGTGATGCACGCGTGGAGCGGCGTGCAAAAGAAGAAGCCGCAGAACGCACTAAGGGAAGCGGCGGCAAAGAACTAACCCAAAGGGCGCAGAGGAATGCGCCATAACAGAAAAAAAAACAAGAAGGGCCTGACGCAAAAAGCAAATTTGCGTCAGGCCCTTGCTTATGAAATCTGGCAGGACGGCTATTGCCGCCTGCCGCCGCCGGGCTTGCCTCCGAATCCGCCGCCGGGTTCAACATTGCCAAATTCGCCGCCGAATCCGTCGCCGCGCCCGCCGCCGTGCCCGCCCCCTCCGAAGCCGCCCTGGGAGGGCTGGACGCTCATTTGCACGGTTTGGCTTGCGCCGCCGGCGGCCAGCGTGTAGCTGCCGCCATCGGTAAACCGGTCGGAATAGACAACCACATGGCTGTAACTGCCCTGCGCATCAAAGCTGACGATGGCGGCGTTTGACCCATCCAGCACTTCAAGCGCGCCCGAACCGGACAGCGCAACCGCCACGCCGGGAATGGACGGCGCGTTTACACCCTGCGCCATGCCCGCCGCGCCTACGGCTGCCAGCGTGCCGCCGGTTAGGGTAAAGGTGCCGTCGTAGTCCAGGGCGCCGTTGCCGCTGCTTTCAGGGCCGCGCACATACAGCTCGCCCCCGCTCATGCTCAGGTCGCCGTTAACGTCCACCCCGTCGCCGGAGGCCGTTACAAAGATGCGCCCGCCGGTAATGGACAGCGTGCCAGAGGAGGCGGAAAACCTGTCGCGCCCAAAGCGCCCCATTTCACCGCCCCAGCCGCCGTCCCCGGCAGCGGTAAGGCTGTCGCCGCTCGCGCCGTTGAGGCCGTCGTCGCTGGCGGTCACGTTGATTTCCCCGCCGGAAATGGCGAGGTTGGCGGCCTCCAGCCCCTCGTAGGAGCGGGTCACGGCAAGCTGACCCCCGGAGATGACGAGCGTGTCATCCGCATGGATGCCATCGTCGCCGGTTGCCAATGCAAGCGTGCCGCCGGAAACGGAAACCGATACGGCGTGAACCGCGTCGTCCGCGCTGTCAACCGTTAGGCTTCCGCCGGAGATTGCAATGCTGGTTTCCGCCTTCACACCCTTTTGGCTGGGCGTGGCGGCGGCCTGCGCCGTAAACCGCCCATCGCCGGGAGCCTGCGCCGCGGAAGCGCTGCCCCCGCCCGCGGTTATGCTGATGCTGCCGCCCGCAATGGCAACGAAGCCGCGCTCCTCGTCCTCGCTGTTGGTGGATTTGACGCCGTCGCCCTCCTTGGCGGTTATGGTAATGACGCCGCCGCCGATGGAAACCTCATCCTTGCCGACGATGCCGTCGTCCACGGCGTTTACGGTAATCTGCCCATTCACGATGCGCAGCGAGTCACGGCAGTTGATGCCGTCCAGATAGGCGCTTTCCACCGTGAGCGCGCCGCTGCCGTTGATGGTGAGGTCGTCGCGCACATAGATGGCCGCGCCATTATCCTCGCCATCGGGCGTGCCCGCGCCCTGCGTAAGCGCGTTCACGCTGCCTTCGGCCAGGGTTACAATCAGCTTTTTGCAGCCGGTGGAGGTAAGCGCCGCGCCGTTTTCATTATGGACGCTCACGCCGTCCAAAAGCAGCCATACCGTACCCTCCGCGCGCAGCGCTACGCGTATGCTGCCGTTTTCCACCCGGCCGCTCAGGCGGTACACGCCCGCTTGGGTGATGTCCACGCCATCTTCGCTTAAAACCAGCTCGGTTGCTTCAGCCGGATTTGCCTCGGTAAGATCCTTATCGCTAAAGAGCCCGCCGCCGGCTTCCGCGGCTAGGGCGCAGGCCGGAAGCGGCGCCGCAAGCGATAGCGCTATGAGCAGGTAAAACAATCGTTTCATGAAGAGGAGCCTCCTTGTTATAATTCCTCATGGGAGGGAGCGTTGCGGCTGAGGGCGACGGTCAGGTTGCCGTTGCGGCAGCGCAGCTGATCCAGGAACGCCTTTTCCTGCTTGGCATCCTTGAGCGCGATGGTATAGCGAAGCTCAAACAGGCTGCCCATTCCCGTTGTTTTTACTCCCTCCAGGCGGGCGCGCCGCGTGTAGGCGGCAAACAGGTCGTCAAATACGCTGGTATAGTCCAGATCCTCGGGAATGGTTACGCGCAGAAGCATCGTTTGCGAGAAGGGATGCCAAAAGTGCAGGGCGATCAGCAGCGCGCATACAACCACGGTAAGCAGCAGCGCATAGCCGGTGTAGGCCATGCTGGTGGCCAGGCCCGCGCCCATGGCCAGGAAGATGAGGGTGATATCGCGCGAGGAGCCGGGCGCGGAGCGGAACCGAATGAGGCTGAACGCGCCCAGCACCGCCACGCCGGTGCCCACGTTGCCGTTAACCATTAGAATAACGGCCTGCACTACCACTGGCAGCGTGACCAGCGCAGCCGCGAAGCTTGGGCTGCAATGCCCCGTTAGGGCGGCGGTAAAGGCGATCAGCAGGCCGCAGGCGGCGGCGCACAGTATCAGCACCAGCGAGTTTGAAAGGGTAAGCCCCTGATTTACGTTAAACATAGCGGCAAGCATCTAAAATTCCTCCCTTTGTGGCGGCGGGGCGGACGGCGGCCGGGACCGCGCCCGCGCGCAGGCGCGCCTCGTACACATGCCCGTATTTGGAAAAAGACGTTGGCAGAATGCCGTTGCATTCCAGCGCGGCGCACAGCCAAAGCGGGATGGCGCGCGCGGTTTTGACTTCCATCAGGCGCAGGCCGGGCGCGAGCAGCGGTTCGCCCCCGTCGCCCAGACGCAGGTCAAGCTGCGTTTGGCGGCTGCGGATATTGCGGTCAATGGTGATGCGAAGCCGGTCTGCCGTGGGGGCAACCTCGGCATAGGCGGTGCGGTCGTAGGCCAGGTACACGGCAGGCTTTAGCTGATAATGGCCCAGCATGTAATCGATCTCCCGGCCAATTTGGCCTGCTTCCTCGGGCACATGGCCGCTCAAAAGGCATTCCATGGCCTGGGCGGCGCCCATGCGCACGCGGCGCTTATACACCACGCCATGTACCTTCTTTTTTATCTCCCAAAGCACGTCGCCGTTATCCGTGGGTACGCCGTAGCTGCGCAGGCGCAGCTTTTCCTTATAGCACGGCTTCTCCGTGCTGCGGCGTATCAGCAGGCTGTCATCGGTATCCAGATACAGGCTGCAAACGGCGCTTTCGCCATACTGATCCATCTGCATATATTCGGGAAGGATACGCATCAGCCCTTCGTATTGCTTGGAGGTCAGCAGGTATTTACGCTCCACGCGCTCAAATACATAGGTTATGCTCGCCATTCAATCCACTCCCTTCGGCCGTTTCAGCCACATGCCCAGCGTGCCAACGGCAAAAAGCGCCGCGCCCACGGCATAAAACAGGCGCTCCCAGCCGCCGTCCACGCCTGCGATTTCCACAATGCCCTGAAAATACAGCCCTGCGGTAACGGTCGCCAGCCCGGCCAGCAGCAGGTTTTGCCATGGATGGGCACGGCCGGGCAGCACCCCGCCTGCCAGGCCCCATACCCACAGGTGCAGCGCTCCAGGCACAAGCGGCGCTACAAACGCATACGTCATGGCCCTTGAGGTAACGCCGTGCCCAAACGACTGATATACCGCGCTTATCGCGGCGCAGGCCGCCGCGCACAGCGCGCAGCCCAAGATGCGCCTTTTCAAACAGGGCTTAGATGCCGATATAAACAATGTCGCTCACCTCCCGCTCGGTAATGGCGTTGCCGTTGGTAGTAGGCTTGTTGACCACCTCGCCCATGAATACCATGGTGGACGAGCCTCCGCCATCCAGATTGTAGGCCGTATGGCAGCCCACGTCGCGCATCAGCCCGGCCAGCTGCGCCAGCGAGAGGCCCGCGCTTTCCTCCGTGCGTCCGTCGGACACCACAAGCACATAATGCAGCGGCCCAATCTGTCCAATGGCTGTGCGCGGATTGCTGGCTTTGGCGCGCGCCACCTCGTCGCTCTCATCTACGGCGATCTGGCCGTCTTCCACCAGGGCAGGGCCAAAGCTGAAAATTTGCCACAGGCCGTCCGCATCCGCAGCGGCCATGCCGCGATCGCTTGCGATGGAAAAATCGCCCGCCTGGTCGATCAGCAAAAGCTCGGTCGCGGAGGAGGCGGGGCCTTCGCGGTACAGCACGCCGTTGCGCAGGCACCATCCGCTTTTACGCGAGCCGTAATAATCGCCGTTGATGGCAAGAATGGCGTTTTTGTCCCGCGCCATATCGCTGACCGTTTGGCGGAGATTGCGGCCAAACGTATCCTCCGCCAGCGCTGTTTGAAGCAGGGAGGGGGCCGCGAGCCGCACGTCCGCAACGTAGCAGGTGGTGCCGTCACGGCGGATGGCGTCGATTTCGACGCTCACGCTGCCGTCCTGGTAGCTGGTGGCGGTGACTACGGGCGCGGGCTGCGCCGTCGCGTTGGGCGCAAGGGTTTCCAGCACCTTATCAGCCGCGTCCAGCGCACGGGAGAGGAGGGCCTCCCGGCGGGGAATGACAAACGTATCCAGCAGCGCCCAGGAGAAAACTGCCAGAAGCAATGCCGCGTAGCATGCCGCAAAGCGCCATGGCGCTTGAAAGAAGCGTTTCATGGGGACGGCCTCCTTTCCGTGATGGGGGTAGTATAGCCGACGTTTGTGTAGGAAACGTGAACACAGCCTGACGGCCAGCCAAAAGCGTGATGGAGGCTTTGCGCGCAAACCGTTCAATTTGGCGCTTTTTAGCGCAACAGCGGATAACGCAAAACGCCCAACGGCGGAAGGCCGTTGGGCGTTGAATGGCATGCGTATGGCGCGATTGAAACGCCGCTTACATCCACAGCAGATATGCCAGCGTGATAAACAATCCGGCGCAGAACATGAGCAACCCAAAGCTGATGGAGCGCGTGATACGCTTGAACTGGGTCGCGGCTTCCTCCCGCCCCGCGGCAAAGAGGGTTTCAAAGCTGGTGGTGATGGGGCGGGAACGGCGCACGGTGCGGTTGAGCAGCGCGGAAACGCCGTCAAAGAAGCGCCCCGCCCCGTAGGTGAAGCGGTTGCCCACAGGAATGCCGTCCTTGGCCTTGAGCGGCGATAGGAACAGGCGGCGCACAGCCATCACCGAGCCGTCGCCCGCGCCGTTGAACAGCCGGGCGATCCAGCCGCCCAGGCCGCGCAGGAAAACGATAGCCCAGTCCATGAAGCGGTCGGCCACATAAGCCGCGGCATAGCCCAGTTTGATCAGCAGGCCGATCACCGGGCGGTACAGGCCGTCCTCCAGGTCCAGCCACTTGGGCCAGCGCTCCGGGTAGCCGCGCAGCCCCGTTTCATCCCTGCCCATGACGAAGAACCAGTTCAGCGCGTAAAGGATGCAGCCGATTGTGATGGATTTTGCCGCGCCAATCAGGTTTTCGGCGCTGAAATAGGGGATGGGCATATGGTGGGGCAGCGCGGCGCTCATGAAGGAGCGCGCGAGTTTGCCAATGCCGGTCATAAACACATCCGGCATAAGGCCCAGCAGGGGGATGAAGCATGCGCACAGGCCCAGCGCGGCGGCGCTCAGGGGCGAAAGGTAACGCTTCTGCGCGTCGTACTCCGCCTGGCGGGAGGGGTTCTTCTGCCAGAACAGGCATAGGTAGAGCTTGAACATGTAGCAAAGCGTCATGCCGCCGGAGAGGATGAACACCCATTCCCCGATTTGGTAGGGCAGGGCGTTTTCCCCCAGGGCGGAGAGCTCGTGCACGTATTCCAGCAGCCCTTCGTGCAGAAGGGATTTGCTGATATAGCCGCTAAAGCCCGGTACGCCGCTGATGCCTAGCATGCCCATGAGAAAGCAGAAGTGCAGCAGGGGCTTTTTGCGCCCGTAGCCGCGCACGTCGTTAAGCGAAAGCGCATGGGCGTCCATGGCTACCACGCCTGCGCACAGGAACAGCACCAGCTTGAACAGCGAGTGGTTCACCATGTGCTGGATGGTGCCAAAGGCCGCCAGACCATTTTGCCCCGCGCACAGGCCCTGCACGCCCACGCCCACCATAATAAAGCCAATTTGGCTGAGGGAGGAGCAGGCCAGCGTGCGCTTGAGGTTTGTGGAGAAGATCGCCAGCAGCGCGCCCAGGAACATGGTGATTACGCCCAGGCGGAAGATGAGATCGCCAAAGGCGGTATAGCCGCGCATGAGCTGGCAGGTGAGGATGAGCATACCCAGCACGCCCGCCTTGGTGAGCATGCCGCTTAGCAGCGCGCTGGCGGGAGCGGGGGCCACCGGGTGGGCCTTGGGCAGCCAGATATGCAGCGGGAACGCGCCGGCCTTGGCCCCAAAGCCAAACAGGATGAGCAGCGAGGGCAGCCACAGCGTGGATAGGCCCGCGGCCTGCGCCAACGGGTTCAGCGCGGCGTAACCCGCGGTCGCCATGCCGCCGGGCAGCAGGAACAGCCCCATGAGCATCACCAGGCCGCCAATCACGGCGATGTAGAGGTACGTCTGCGCGGCGCGCATGGCATCCGGCGTTTCCTCGTGAGCCACCCAGGGGTAGCTTGCCAGGGACATCATTTCAAAGAACAGGAAGGCCGTGTAAAGCGAATCGCTCAAAAACAGGCCCACCGTCGCGCCCAGCGTAATCAGGGTAAACAGGGCGTAGCGGCCCGGCGCATGGTCGTGCCGGAGATAATCGCGGCTAAACAGGGAGGTGACCAGCCACATGCCCGAGGCGATTAGCGCATACAGGCCGCGAAAACCGTCCAGCTCCATGCGGATGCCCATACCCAAAAAGCCGTCCCAGGCTAGCGTATAGCCCGCAAAATGGCTTTGCCTGGAGGAAAGCGCCCAGCTTCCCAGCAGCAGCGCCAGCGCGGCGGCCTCCACGGCAGACGCGCCAATCATCACCCAAATGGCCCGCTGGCCGTTTTTGCGGCCCAGGGCCCATGCCAGGGGCGCGCACAGCATGGGAACCAAGGCCAGAAGCAGCAGAATCAAAGCTCCGTTCATACGCGCGCCTCCTTACACAAGCCCGAGGGCCACCTGGCCCAAATACTCCGCCAGCGGCGCGGAGGCAAAGGCCAGTACCAGCATCACAAGTAGCAATAGCGCCAGCGGCGCGAGCATGCGCCAGCCGGGATCATAGCTGCGTTCCTCAAGGCCGCAGCCCGGCGCAAGGGGCAGCGCGTAGGCCGACAGGCCGGGCACCAGCATATACACCGCCGTTAAAATGGCGGAGAGCAGCAGCACAACCACCGCCGCAACGCCCATGCCCGTGCCGGTGGAAAGCGCGGCGGTTGCCAGCTGCCACTTGCTTTGGAAGCCGATAAAGGGCGGAATGCCCACCAGCTCAATGCCGCAGAACAGGAACATCGCCATGGTTACCGGCATGCGGCGGCTGAGGCCGCGCAAATCCTCCACGTAGCTTTTTCCGGTTTTTACCATTATGGCGCCTACGCAGCTAAACAGGGAAATCTTCATCAGCGCATGGTAAATCATGTGCAGAAGGCCGCCTTGCAGGCCCTGCGGCGTAAGCAGCATCGCGCCCAAAAGCACGTAGCTTAAATTGCTCATGGTGGAGTAGGCTAGGCGGCGCTTCAAATGCTGCTCGCGCACGGCCATGCCGCTGCCAATGAGGATGCTGAGCATCGCCAGGGTTAAGCATACGTACTGCGCCCAGGTGCCGCGCATCATGCTGGGATTGAAGCAATAGTAGCTCATGCGGATAACCGCGAACGCGCCGGCCTTTACCACCGCCACGGCATGCAATAGCGCCGTGACGGGCGTGGGGGCCACGCCGGCGGTGGGCAGCCAGTCATGGAAGGGGAATACGGCGGCCTTTACCCCAAACCCCAGGAAGCCCAGCACAAACATAACCGTGAGCAGCTCTATGGGGGCCTTGGACAAAAGCGGAATGCCGCCCGGCATAAAGTTGGAGGTGTTGCTGTAATGCATAACCACAACCAGCGTTAAAAACGCCATCGCCGCGCCGCCCAGCGAGTAGTACACATACTTGCGGCCCGCGTATACGCGCTTGGCCTTCATGCCGTGCATGACCAAAAACAGCGTGGCCAGGGTAAGCAGCTCATAGAAGATGTAAAGCGTCATTAAATCCTCGGCAAAGGCGATGGCCAGCGTAACCGCATAGCTGAGCTGGTAAAAGCCGAAGAAGGTGTTTTCGCCGCCCTCATGTTCCATGTACTCAAAGGCGTACAGCGTGCTTAGCGGCCACAGGAAGGCCACCAGGGAGCTGAACACACGGCCCAGGCCATCCAGCTTGAAGCTGATGGTGAGCATGGGGGACAGGCGCAGCAGGGTGAGGTGATGGCTGCCCGGCGTAAGCACGCACCAGGCTACGCACAGGGAGGCCAGCAGCGTAAATGCAAAGGTAAGCGCGTGGCACGCCTTCAGGCTGCGGGGCCGCCACAAAAACAGCGCCGCGCCGCCCACAAGCGGCAGCAGAATGGATATCAGCAGCATAACGGTTCCCCTCTCTTACAGCACGGACGCGGAGATGGACGCGATGGCGCCCTCAACCAGCGAGGGGCACAGGCCCAGAATCAGGGTGAGCGCAGCCAGCACAATCAGCGGCACAAGCATGCGCCAGCCTACCTCGCAGCCGGACAGCTCCACGGCGGCCTCGCCATGGGCATGGCCGGGGAAGAAGCCGTTGATGCTGATGGGCAGCAGGTAGCCCGCCGTGAGCAGGGCCGAAACCAGCAGCACCACCGGGCCAAGCCAGCTAACTACGGGCAAGCCGCTTGCCATGGCCCCCTGCGCCAGCTGCCACTTGCTGAAGAAGCCGCTAAACGGCGGCACGCCAATCAGGCTGACGCTGGCTAGGGTGAAGCACCAGAGGGTGGCGGGCATGCGCTTGCCGATGCCGCGCAGGCCGTCTACCTCGGTAACGCCGGTTTTTAGGATGATCGCGCCGGCGCACAGGAATAGCGCGTCCTTCATCACGCTATGGAACACCACGTGCAAAAGCGCGCCGCGGAAGGACAGGTCGCTGAGCATGAACAGGCCGAACAGCACGTAGCTTACCTGCGATACGCTGGAATAGGCCAGCCGCTTTTTGAGCCCGCCGGTTTGCAGGGCCATCATGGAGCCCATGAACACCGTTATTAGCGAAAGGGCGATCAGGGCCGTCTGCACCCACGTGCCGCGCACAAAATCCGCTCCGGCTACGTAGTACAGCACGCGGATGATGCACAAAACGCCGCTTTTGGTAATTACGCCGGAAAGCACCGCGCTGGCCGGGGCGGGCGCGATGGGGTGGGCCGTGGGCAGCCAGCCGTGCATGGGAAACATGCCCGCCTTGGTGCCAAAGCCCACAACCGTTACAAACAGCACGGCCAAAAGCAGCGGCGCGCTGGCCTGCGCGGCCTCGGGGGAAAGCGTGCCGCCGGGCACAAACAGCGGCGTGGTGGCGTTGGCGGTGAAGAAGAACACGCCCAGCAGGCCCATCATCGCGCCGGCGATGGAGTACAGCAGGTACTTCACGCCCGCCGCTACGGCCTCCTTGCTCATGGTATGCAATACCAGCGCCACGCTAAAGAGCGTAACCATTTCAAAGCACAGGTACATGGTGACCAGCGTGCCTGCAAAGCACAGGCCCAGCAGGGCGCTTAGCGTGAGCAGGTAGAAGGCGTAAAAGCGGCGCTGCGCGTTATCGTGCGCCATATAGCCAAAGCTGAACGCGCCGGAATTGAGCCACATAGCCCCAACCAGCAGCGCAAACACCCTGCTCAGGCTGTCCGAGGCCATGACCACGGGCAGCGAGGCCGTGATGCTGAACAGGGTTATCGCGCCGTCCCCGGTTAGGCAAAGGGCGATCACCATCGCAAAGCTTACCGTAAGCACCGCCATTACAAAGCGGTTGCGGGGCGTTTTATCGCGCAGGGCGGGCAGGAACCAGCACAACGCGGCGCATACCGCCGGAAACAGAGGAGTCAGGATCAAGAAAATTGCCTGCATCTGTATGCCTCCCTCAATTAAACATGTCAAGGCCGGTGCGGATGGCCCCAAAGATGGGGTATGCCATCAGGCCCACCAGCAGGTTCAGCGCCGCAAAGCCCCACATGGCCCAGGTGGATAGGCGGCTCGGCTGAAACTGCGGGGCCGTAAAGCCGTCGCGCGCAGGCCGGTACAGGGTAATGACCGTTTTCATGAAATACAGCACATTCAGCAGCGTGCTCATAGCCAGGGCGCACAGCATAATCCACAGATGCACGCCGCCGCGGGAGATGGCCGCGTCGCTTAAAAACAGCTTGCTGATGAAGCCGCCCAGCACCGGAATGCCCACCAGGCTCATGGCCCCAAGGGTAAAGCATACGCCCGCGGCCGGGTAACGGAAGCCCGCGCCGCGCAGGTCGGAAAAGCGCTTGCTGTCGCCGGAGGCGTCGGCCAGGCCGGAGGAGGAAATGAACAGGGCGCTCTTGGCGCAGGCGTGCATAAGCATGTGGTAGATGGCGGCGGCAAAGCCCGCCGTGGTGCCCAGGCCCAGGCCCGCGTAGATGTAGCCGATTTGCGCCACGGAGCTGAAGGCCACCATGCGCCTGAGGTCGTGGCTGAAAATGGCATCCACGCTGCCCATGATCATGCCTACGATGCCAAAGAGGAACAGCAGGTTCAGCGCGTGGTTATCCCGCACAAGCTCCATGCCCAGCACGCGGTAGAAGATTTTGATCAGCAGGAAGATATAGGCCTTGCTTACGATGCTGGAAAGCACGGCGCTGGCTGTGGGGGTGGAATAGCCATACGCGTCCGGCAGCCAGGTGTGGAAGGGGTACAGCGCGCTTTTGATGCCCAGGCCCACGAAGAACAGCCCCGTAATGACCGTGATGGGCGTAGCGTATTCGCCGGAGGCATGCAGCTGCGCCAGCGACTCGTGGATGTTTTCCATGAGCAGATGGCCGGTGAGGTTATAGGTAATGGTAATGGCGATAAGCGTCATGCCCGAGCCCAGCAGGCTCATGATCATGTAGCGCATAGCGGATACCAGCGTGCGCCCATTCTGCCGCGACATGATGAGCGCGCAGGAGGCAAGCGTCATGATTTCGATAAACACATAGCCGGTGAACAGGTCGTTGGTATAGAGCATGCTCATCATGGCCGCCAGCACCAAATCCAGCATGACGCACACGATATTGAGCTTTTTGGGGTCCACCTGCTCGCCCATTTTGCGCATGCCGCCCAGCACGCTTAACAGCATAATCAGGCTAAAGCCCACCGCCAGCACGGCCTCCAGCAGGCCGGCGCGCAGCTCGTTTCCCCAGGGGGCGGGGAAATGGCCCATCCAGTACACATAGCTTTGGCCGTACTGCGCAAGGAAGGCCGTAAGCCACGCGTTGAGCGCGGCCACCGTGGCGGCTAGCGCCGCCGTGACCCACTTGGCCGCGCGCCCCGGCAGCATGGCGCTTACAATGCCGCTGACCATGCACAGCATGATGGAAAAGAAGGGGACGTTTTGCACGAACTGAAGCTGCATATCAGTTGTCCTCCCCCTTCATAAGCAGCGTAATACGGTCGATATCCAGGGTGTGGTAGCGGCGGTACAGGCGTATCGTTAGCGATAGCATCAGCGCCGTCACGCTCACGCTTACCACAATGCCCGTGAGCACCAGGCCGGCGGGAATGGGGTTGGTATAGTACTCGGCGGAGGTGATCCCATTGGTGAGGATGGGCGCGGTGCGGCCCTCGATATAGCCTACCGAGGTAAGCAGCAGGTACACCGCCGTATCCATGATGTTAAAGCCAATGATCTTTTTGATCAAATTGCGCTGAAGCAGAAGCGTGGTAAAGCCAATGGCGAACAGGAGAACGGCCACGATTTCCTCCAGATGCTCCTGAATGATTTCAGGCATGCTCACATACCTCCCTTGCGGAACAGGGTATAGAAGGCGTACATCGTGCACATGACAATAAAGCCTACGCAGATGTTCAGCGGCAGGATGAAGCCCGAGGACAGGATTGCGCCCGGCGTGCCCAGGGGAATGCCGCTTTCCAGATGGTTGGCGCCCGTGAAGAAGGAGTAGCTTTTCAGCCCCGCATACGTCATCAGCGCCAGGAAGGTGACCCAGCGGAAGGTTTTATAGGTGAAAAAGCGCTCTGTCTTTTGGAAGCCAAAGGCGTTGAGGTACAAAATCAGGCCCGCGCCCATCACAGCGCCGCCGCTGAAGCCGCCGCCCGGGCCAAGGTGGCCGTTTAGGATGATATACAATCCAAACAGGAGGATGATGGGGGTGAGCACGCGCGCGGCCAGTTGGAGCACAGCGTCGTTTTTGGGCTCATGGTGGCGGTCGTCCCATTCGGCCTCTAGCATGGCGGCGGAGGGCTTTTCGTCAGGCTTGTGATCCCCAAGCTTAAGCAGCAATAGCACGCTGCACGCGGCCACAAACAGCACCGTGGATTCGCCGAAGGTATCAAAGGCGCGGTAGTCCAAAATCATGCCGCACACGAAGTTGATCGCGCCTGTTTCGGCAATGCCCTGCTCGATATAGCGCTTGGAAACCTCGTTGTTATAAGGGTTATCCGCCGCGCCGAAGGGCGGCAGGGCCACGACTGTGTTCATCAGGAAGAATACCACGGCCACGAGCACCAAAACGGCCATCGTGCGGTAGATGGCGTTTATCACACGCATACCGCGCGTTTGCGTCCACTCGTGTATGCGGGCGTAGCGCTTGCCCTCCTCCTCAATGAGGGCTTGGTGCCGCTCTTCGCGCGCCGCCTCCTGGGCGGCAAACAGCTCCGGGCTTATCTGGCGCAGCTCGCGGGGCGTGGGTTCGGCCACGCTGGCAAGGATTTCATCATCCAGGGGGCTTTCATCCTCCATCATCCAGCGGCGCATGCGCTCGCCCAGCGTGGGACGGGGATTATTTGCGGTCTGGCTCATGCTTATCCTCCTCCTTTTGAGGCTGAATGGCGTGCAGCTTTTTCAGCGTGATAAAGAACAGGATGCTGGTAACGCCCGCGCCCACGGCGGCCTCGGTGATGGCCAGGTCGGGCGATTGCAGGAGCATCCACACGATGCTCATCAGCACGCTGTACGCCATGAAGATGACCACGCTTACCAGAAGGTTGCGGCTTAAGCAGGTGGCGATGGCGCAAATGAGCAGAAAGCCCAGCACAATGATGGTAAACAGGCTGTTCATAGGTCAATCATCTCCATTTCCTGCTCGGGATGCTCGTTGGTGGTAAGCTCCAGGCGGGCTATCAGGTGGCTGGCCGTGGGGCTGGTAAGCCACAAAAACAGCGCCGTGAGCAAAAACTTGACGATTACCCAGCCATCGTTGCAGGAGATGCATAGGCCCGTAAGCACCATGAGCAGGCCCAGCGAATCGCCCATGGAGGCGGCATGCATGCGGTTGAGCACATAATGGAAGCGGTATTGCGATACCACGCCAATCAAAAGCAAAAACAGCCCGCCGAACGCAAACAGGGCGGTCAGCACAAAACGGAGCCAGTCAAGCATCGCCCTTCGCCTCCTTTTGCCGCTTTTCGCGCTGCTCCAGGGCAACGCCCATGTAAACCTTGCACAGCACCACCACGGCCAAAAAGCCCAGCAGCGCGTAAATGAGCGCCACATCGGCCAGGTAGCCCTCGTTTTGCATCATCGCCAGCACGCAGATCATGGCCATGGTGAGCGTGCAGATCATGTTGATGGAAATAATGCGGTCGGCAATGCGCGGGCCTTGAATGGCGCGGAACAGGCAAAACAGCGTAAGCAGGCTCAAGCACACCAGCACCGCCATATACAGCACATGATACGCGTTTTCAATGCTCATGCCTTTTCCTCCTTCGCACCCATTTCAAGAAGCGCCCGCTGGAAGGGCGTGTTTTCAATTCCCTCCATAAACTGCTCATCCAGGCAGTGCACGGTGAGGGAATCGCCCTCGCAATGCACGCTGATGGTGCCCGGCGTAAGCGTGATGGAATCGGCCAGGACGCTTTTGCGGGTGCCGGTGAGCGGCGTTTTGAACGTTACCAGCTTGGGCTTTACCTCAATGCGGCGGTTGAACACGATGCGGGTTAGCGCCAAGTTGCTTTTGATGATCTCGGTAAGCAGCAGCTTCCCATAGCGCGCAATGTCGGGGACCAGCCGTATCACCTTGAGATCCTTTTTGGGGCTGTAATCCAAAAAGGCGCAGCAAAAGGCATACAGCGCGGCGGAAATAACCGCGCCAAAGGCGGCAATTTCCCATGTGAGGCGGCCGTTAAAAGCAACCCATAGCAGAAAGAATAGAAGGAACATGCTTCTTCTCCCCTCCCCTGAAGAATGTAAAGAAGGCGTTTCGGCCCTTTAAATAGGAAGAAATACCGAAAGCCCATCAGCATGCCATTGTACGCTGCGGGTATAGAAATGTCAACGCTCCGAGTTTCCTGTTTTCAGGTTTTTTGGCGGATTTTTAACGTGCGCGCGTTTTAACGCACCTTTTGGAATAAATAGACGTTTTCGTACCAGAAGTTGGGGCTTTCGACGGTGGCGGCCAGCCTGTAATGCAGGCCGATATCCGGCGGATCGGGGATACGGGCCACCACATAATCGCACACGCCCTCGGCAATGTAGCGCGCCTGCTCCCTGGGCATTTCGGAAATGGGCACGTTGTTTTGGTGGAAATACAACACGTTTGGCACAAGGCCCGCCGCTGTGTAAAAGCCCGAATCCATAAAGCCATAGTTGAGCAGCGTGGCGTTGGGCGGAATGTGCGCCGCAATGCGGTACTGCATGGTTTGCTCGCGCGGCTGGCCAAAGGCAGCGCCGTAATCCGCGTTCATATTATAGCTCAGGGGTACGCACAGCGCCACGCCCGCCGCGCACGCCGCTGCCGCCAGCGCAGCGCGGCCGCGCACGCTCAGCGTGCCAAGGCAGGCTTCCAGCCAGTTCGCGGGCGCGATGAACCCCAGCGGAACCAGCGCCGCCAAGGCTAACCCGTAATACGGAAAGTTAATGCCGCCAATGAAGATGCTCATAGCTCCCAGCGCGGCCGCCAGCCATACGCCCATTCGTTCAGACGCGGAAAGCTTGCGCCGCAGGGCAAACCAGCCCAGGCCAAACAAAAGCACGAGCGTATAACGCAGGTTGGCCGTAAGCCAGCTCCAGCCGCAGCCAAAAACGGTCTGGATGCGGTCCAGACGGCTGGAAAACTGTACCCCGCTGGAGTACTTGAACAGGTTATCATACAGATAGACCCTGAACCAATCCCCAATGGCGCCGTTGAGGCCAAAATAAACAATCCACGGCAGCGTGGAAAGCCCAAACCCAACGAAAAGCCAGCCGATGGCGCGAAAGGCCTCGCGCCACTGCCGGCTAAGCGCATGGTGGAGCAGCAGCGCCAGCACAAGCCCCGCCTGAAGCCCAATGATGGTAAACTTGATCCAGAGCACGCACCCGGCCAAAGCGCCCAGCCCCATAAGCGCCCCCCTGCGCATGCGGGGCCTGCCGGAGCGGAAAAAAACCAGCACGATATATATGGACCAAACCAGCAGGGGCAGGCACAGCTCCTCGGCGCTGTCGCCCTCGCAGAAGCTGTAAGAGGTGTATATCAGCAGCGCCGCCACCGGCAGGGCCAGCCACGCGGCGCGCCTTGCGCCGTAAAGCGAGAGCAGCCGGTACGCGCCGCACAAAAAGGCGGCGGCCAGCAGCGCCTCCATCAGGTACACGCCGGTAAAATCCCGGAAGGAAACCAGGGCGCACAGCGCGTGCAGCGCATACAAAAGCGGCCCCTTATGATCGTACAAATCGCGGTAAACCACCTGGCCGCGCGTCATGCCCTTGCCGATGGTGAGGTAGATATTGGCGTCGCACCAGTCGTTGATGGGATAGCCGGGGGAGGACTTGCTACAAAAGAACAAAACGGCCAGCGCGATTGCAAGCGAATACAAAAACACGCAAACGCCGCGGCGCGCGCGGGGGGACAGACTCATGGGAATGAAGCCTCCTTCACAGCTTGATACCATGGAAACAGGTCGGATGCAGGCTTAGTGTACCATATTTGCGGCATGGAAACAACGGGTAGCGCTCCTTGACATGCCTGTGGGGAAAATGATATAATCAGCTCAAAAATTGGAAGGGACTGTTGCGTATGCCGGAGGATATACGGAAAAAGCAGAATGCGGCAGACAGACTGGCCGCCCTGGGATGCGCGCTTGCAGCCGCCTATCTTACCTGTGTATTGATAGTCAGAGATCTGATTCGCATGCGCTACCGCCAGTTGCCTCTTGGCTGGAACAGCGGCTTTCTGGTGGCGGCGGTGCTTTTTACGTTTGCCGCTCTGTTTGCCGCCTTGTTCCTTTTGGGCAAACGCCATTGGCGCGGCCTTACTTGCTGGCAGGGCCGGCGCAGGCTTAGCCTGCCGCTGTTTGCGGGCGTGTTTGCCGTATGCCTGGCGTATTTTTTGCTGCTTTGGTGCGCCGCATATCCGGGCGGGCAGAACCCGGATGTCGAAACGCAATGGGAGCAGGTGCAGACCCTGCGCTTTAACGATCACCATCCGGTGTTTCATACCCTGCTGATTTGGCTGGTTAGCCGGGTTTGCAATTCCTACGCCTTTGTGCTGATAGTGCAGGCGGCCGCCTTTGCGGCAGGGCTGGCCTACCTGATTGCCGTGATGCGCGCCTGGGGCTATCCGCTTGCGCCGCTGCTGTTTTTGGCCGGCGCGTTCATCCTAAACCCTGTCACGGGCGACCTGATGATGTATGCTCTAAAGGATATGGCGCTATCCATCCTGTTTTTGTACTGGCTGGCGCAATGGGTGGAGATTTATCACAGCAGGGGCGAATGGCTGCGCAAGCCGCGCCGGTGGATCGCCTTTGCGGTACTGGCGGCTTGCATTACGCTGGTGCGGCACAACGCCATTTTGCTTACCGGACCTGCGTGCGTGCTGGTGCTTTGGCGCTATGGCGGGGTACGCAAGCAAAGCCTGCTGTGCCTGCTTACGGCGCTAGCGATTGTGGCGGGCGTGAAGGGGCCGCTGTATGCGCTGCTAAAGGTGGAGAATCCCGGGCACGCCTACCATGAAAGCGTGGGGCTGCCCATGACGGTGCTGTGCACCGCCTATGCCGAAAAGCCGGATGAGCTTTCTCCGGAAACGCTTCGCTTTATGGAGAAAATTGCTCCGCAGCCGGTTTTTTCGGAAGCGTACCAGTTTGGGGATTATAACTCCATTAAATGGCACTATCCGGCGAATGAACAGGTGGACGCCACGCCGCCCATGGAGCTGATGCGGCTGACGCTGGATACGTTTAAGCGCCATACGCTTTTATCCCTGCTGGCCGTTGCGGAGCTGACGGATATTGTATGGGAGCCGACGGGCGAGCTGGGAAACACGTACCTGGGTTTCCCGTTTTGGGAACTGGAAGAACAAACGAGCTCCGTAAGCCCTGCGCTGCGCGACTTTTGCAACGATGTGCGAAGCTTCATCCAGCGCAATTTCTGGAATGAGGGAATGAACCTGCTGTTTTGCAAGCTTGGCTTTTTGCTGGCGGCGCTGATAGCGGTGTGGGCCGTTACGCTGCGCCGAAACGGGCTGCGCGCGCTTTGGCTGGTTTTGCCCATTGTGTGCTACAACCTGGGTACCATGCTGCTGCTTTGCGGGGATGATTACCGCTTTTTCCATTACACCAGCCTTGCCGTGTGGCCGGTGGTGTTGATGCTTCTCAACGGGGATGGGGAGCCAAACGGGGAAACCCTCATGCCTGACGGGCAGCGCGAAACGAAATAAAAAAGGCATAGAAAAAGGCCGGCACTGCCGCAAACGCGGCGGTACCGGCCCTTTTTTGGGATTACTGCTCCAATAGCGTAAGCAAAAGCTTCCGCAGCCGCTCGGGATCCGCCTTTCCGCGGGTTTCGGCCATCGCCTTGCCCATGAGGGCCTTTTCGACGTTGGTTTTGCCGGCCTTGTAGCTTTGCACCATATCCGGGTTCAGGGCAAGCGCCTTGCGGGCGGCCTGTTCCAAAACGGCGGCGTCGGTGAGGGTAAACAGGTCGTTGGCGGCGGCGTAGGCCTCGGGGTCGCAATCCTTGTCAAAGAGGGCGGAGAGGATTTTTTTGCCGGTGGAGCTGTTTACGCGGCCCTGGCTCATCAGGTTGCTAAGCTTGGCCAGGTGGCCTGGGGCGATGGGCAGGCTGGACGCGTCGCGCTCGCCGGTATGGGCGGTATCCCGCAGGGCGATCTGGGCGAACGCCTCGCCTAGGATGAGGTTGCACAGCGCCGCGGGGCTTTGGGCCTCCGCTGCCGCGGCCTCGAAATACTCGGCCAGCCAGCGCTCGGCGGTAAGCTGCTCGGCGGCGTAGGCGCTTAGGCCGTAATCGCGCATGTACTGGGCGCGGCGCTCGTCCGGCAAAACGGGTATGGAGGCGCGCAGCTCGGCCATTTGCGCGTCGCTTAGGCAAACCGGGGGCAGGTCGGGGTCGGGAAAGTAGCGGTAATCGGCGCTGTTTTCCTTGCGGCGCATGCTGGAGGTTTTGCCGGTTTTTTGATCGTAGCGGCGGGTTTCCTGCACGATTGGCTCGCCCGCCTCAATGGCGGCGGCCTGCCGCTGGTACTCCGCCTGGATGGCGCGCTCCACGCTTTGGAAAGAGTTGAGGTTCTTCATCTCGGTGCGCACGCCGAAGGGCTCGCCGGGCTTGTGGATGCTCAGGTTCACATCGCAGCGCATGCTGCCCTCGTTCATGCGGCAGTCGCTCACGCCGGTGTAGGTGAGGATGGCGCGTAGCTTGCGAAGGTAAGCCACCGCCTCTTCAGCGGAGCGGATATCCGGCTCGGATACGATCTCGATCAGCGGCACGCCGCAGCGGTTCATGTCCAGGGCGGTGCCGTTTTTGCCGTCATGCAAAAGCTTGCCCGCGTCCTCCTCGATATGGATACGGGTGATGCCAATGCGCTTTTCGCCCTTGGAGGTTTGCACGCTCAAAAAGCCGCGCTCGCAGATGGGGCGGTAGAACTGGCTGATTTGATAGGCCTTGGGCAGGTCGGGGTAAAAATAATTTTTGCGGTCGAACCGGCTTACGTGATGCACGTGGCAGTTGAGCGCCATGCCCGCGATGGCCGCGTAGCGCTTCACCTGCTCGTTAAACACCGGCAGCGCGCCGGGCAGGCCCATGCACACGGGGCATACATGGGTGTTGGGCTCCGCGCCAAAGGCGTTTTTGCAGGAGCAGAACACCTTGCTTTGCGTGCGCAGCTCCACGTGCGTTTCCAGGCCGATGACCATTTCATAGGCGGTGCTCATCTGTCCGCGCCCCCTTCCACAGCGTCATAGGGATGCATACCGGCGTTTACGTTAGCCGCGCGCTCATAGGCCGCGCCCGCGCCAAGCAGCAAGGCCAGGCTATCGCGCGCGCCCATCAGGCTCATGCCTATGGGAAGCCCCTCCGCGGAAAGGCCGCAGGGCACGGAAATGGCGGGCAGCCCCGTAATGTTGGCGGGCACGGTGTAAATATCGCCCAGGTACATTTCCATGGGGTCGCCGGTTTTTTCGCCCAGGCGGTAGGCGGGAGTAGGGGCCACGGGGGTTAGAAGCGCGCCGCAGGCCTTAAGCGCCTCGCCTGCCTCGTAGCGCAGCAGCTCGCGCGCCTGCTGCGCCTTTAGGTAATACTGGTCCTGATAGCCGCTGCTTAATGCGAAGGTGCCCAGCAGTATGCGGCGCTTGACCTCCATGCCGAAGCCCTCCTGGCGGCTTTTGCGGTACAGCTCGTCCAAATCGGCATATTCCTTGGCGCGGTAGCCGTAGCGCACGCCGTCAAAACGCGCCAGGTTGCTGGAGGCCTCCGCGCTGGAAATGACATAATAGGCGGACAGCGCATAGGGCAGCGAAGGGACGCTTACCTCCCTGACCTGTGCGCCCAGCCTGCGGAAGGTTTCGGCGGCGGCCTCCACGGCGGCGCGTACCCCGGCGCCCAGGCCCTTGCCGAAGCACTCCCTGGGCAGGCCCAAAGTAAGGCCGCTCAAATCCATGGACAGGCGCGCGGCATAGCCGTGCGTGAGGGACGCGTCGCTGGTGGCGTCGCGCGGGTCGGGGCCGCAGATCACATCCAGCATCAGCGCGGCGTCCTCCACGGTTTTGCAAAGCGGGCCGATCTGATCCAGGGAGCTGGCGAAGGCAACCAGCCCGTAACGGCTTACCGCGCCATAGGCGGGCTTTACGCCCACCACGCCGCAGAAGCTGGCGGGCTGGCGAATGCTGCCGCCCGTATCGCTGCCCAGCGCCACGGGGGCCATGCCGGCCGCCACCGCCGCGGCGGAGCCGCCGCTGGAGCCGCCCGGCACGCAATCCAGGTTCCAGGGGTTGCGGGTAACGCCAAAGGCGCTGTTTTCGGTGCTGCCGCCCATGGCGAACTCGTCCATGTTCAGGCGGCCCAGGATGGGCATGCCCGCGGCTTTGACCTTTTGAATGACAGTCGCGTCATAGGGGGAGCGGAAGGAGGCGAGCATTTTGCTGGCGCAGGAGCACACGCGCCCCTCCATGACCATGTTATCCTTCACGGCCACGGGAACGCCGTCCAGCGGGGAAAGCGGCCGCCCGGCGGCGCGGCGCGCGTCCGACGCGGCGGCCTGGGAAAGCGCGTCCTGCGCGTAAACCTCCAGGTAGGCGTGCACCTGCTCATCGCGCGCGGCGATGGCGTTCAGATAGGCCTGCGTGATCTCCACGGAGGTGGCCTGGCCGGAGCAAAGCAGCGAAAGAAGCTCCGCAACCGGCTTGCTGCAAAGGGCGGGAATGGGTTTCATGGGGCTTCCTCCTTTCATTCAAACGTCCGGGGCACGGTGATCAGCCGCCCGTCCACAGTTGTGGCGTTTTGAAGCACCGCCTCGATGGGCAGGCTCTCGCCGGGCTCGTCGGGGCGCAGGCGGCTTTCGTCCGGCCGGCGGCGCGGCTGCTTGGGGGCTTCGCGCTGAAGGCCGGCCAGCTCGCCCGCAAAATCCACAATGGCGTTGAACTCCTGGCTCATGCGGGTTTCTTCCTCCGCGCTCAGGGTAAGCATGGCCAGCTGCGCGGTGTTTTTAACGGTTTCACGGTGCATGACGCGCTCATGCTCCGCCTTGCCCTCCTCGGCCACGGCCACGCCCAGCTTGAGCGCTTCCAGCTGGCTGGCGTCCACGTAATCCGGCGCGCCGGTGAGCAGGCAGCTTGCGTCCTTGGTTTTGGGGAAGGCGATGACCTCGCGCAGGGAGGGCGCGCCGGTGAGCAGCATGCACAGGCGGTCTATGCCAAAGGCGAAGCCCGCGTGGGGCGGGGTGCCGAAGCGGAAGGCGTCCAAAAGGAAGCCGAAGCGGTCGCGGGCCTCGTCCTTTTCAAAGCCCAGGGCGCGGAACACCTTGGCCTGGATATCGCCGCGGTGGATACGCACGCTGCCGCTGCCAAGCTCCACGCCGTTTAGCACCACGTCGTATGCCTGGGAGCGCACGCGCGGCTTGGTTGCGTCGTCAAACATGAGGTCCACATCCTCCAAAAACGGCATGGTGAAGGGATGGTGCATGGCGGCGAAGCGCTGCTCGTCCTTTTTATACTCAAACATGGGAAAGTCCGTTACCAGGGCGAACTGAAAATCGTTTTTATCAATCAGCCCCATCAAATCGGCGCATTTTACGCGCAGGCCGCTTAGCACGCGGCGCGCCACGTCCAGCTCGTCGGCGCAAAAGAGCAGGAAATCGCCGTTTTGCGCGCCCATGCGGGTTTCCAGCTCCTTCCATACCTCGGGGCGGAAGTACTTGGGCATGATGGAGTTGATCTCGCCGTTATCCTTATAGAGAATCCAGGCCATGCCCTTGGCGCCCAATTTGAGGGCCAGGTTGGTGAGCAGGTCGATGGTGGAACGGGTAAAGACGCTGTACGCGCCTTTTACGTTGATGCAGCGCACCACGCCGCCCGCCTTGCGTGCGGCGGTAAAAACCGCGAAATCCGCGCGGTCGGCAATGTCGCTTACGTCCACGATGGGCAGGTCAAAGCGCAGGTCGGGCTTGTCGTTGCCGTACACATCCATGGCGGTTTGCCAGGTGAGGCGCTTGAAGGGATGGGGGATGGGGCGGCCCATCACGCGCTCAAACAGCGTGGAGAACAGGTTTTTGAGAAAATCCAGCATATCCTCCTGATCCACGAAGCTGCGCTCCATATCCAGCTGGGTAAACTCCGGCTGGCGGTCGGCGCGCAAATCCTCGTCGCGGAAGCAGCGGGCCACCTGGTAGTACTTGTCGATGCCGGACACCATCAAAAGCTGCTTGTAAATCTGCGGGCTTTGCGGCAGGGCGTAGAAGGTGCCGGGATGCACGCGGCTGGGCACCAGGTAATCGCGCGCGCCCTCGGGCGTGGACTTGCAAAGCACGGGCGTTTCCACCTGCAAAAAGCCGTCCTCATCCAAAATACGCTGCGCCTGGCGGATCAGGTTGTGCCTGAAAAGCAGGTTGCGGTACATCTGCGGGCGGCGCAGGTCCAGGTAGCGGTATTTCAGGCGCAGGTCCTCGCGCACGGGCTCGTCGTCGGTTAGGGAGAAGGGCAGCGTGTCGGAGGCGGAGAGCACCTCCATATGCGCGGCGGCCAGCTCTATCTCGCCCGTGGGCAGGGCGGGGTTGTAGGTGCTTTCATCCCTCAGGCGTATTTCGCCCGTGATTTTAACCACGCTCTGGTTTTTGAGCCTTTCCGCGGCAGCGAAGCTCTGCGCGTCCACCTGGGCCAGGTCGAACACCGTTTGCAGCGTGCCCTCGCGGTCGCGCACGTCCACAAAGATGACGCCGCCCATGTCGCGGCAGGTAAGCGCCCAGCCGCATACCGTGGCCGTTTGGCCGATGTGCTCGCGGCGCAGCGCGCCGCAATAGTGCGTTCTTTCCATGGATTTGGAACCTCCCTTTTCCGGGGACGAAAAAAGCCTTTCGCCCCGACTGACCGGGGCGAAAGGCCTGCCATTTTCCAAACCTTCCGCGGTACCACCCGCTTTGGACGTTTCCGTCCCACTCAAACAGGAAACCCGTTGATTTCCCCGCGCTATACCGGGCGCGCCCGTCCGCGCCTACTCGGGCTATGGGCCCTTTGGGACGGATGCTCAGGGGCGTTCTTCACCGGCCGAAGCCCGCCGCGTTTCCAGCGCCGGCGGCTCTCTTGGGAGCTTCGTGTGGCAGGCTACTCTCCCCATCATTGCCTTGTGCGGCATTATACCGGGGAAAGAAGAAACTGTCAAGAGAAGCGGGCGCGCAAGACAAAAAAAGTGCAGGCTTTGCAAAAAGCGCGCGCGTGTGGTAGCATAGCGCCACAGGCGAAGGGGGAGGGAACATGAGCGAGCTGTACGAACGCATTTACGCGGCGGTGCGCAGCATCCCGCCGGGACGGGCGGCTACCTATGGCCAGATAGCGCGCCAGGTGGGCAACCCGCGGCTTTCGCGCGTGGTGGGCTATGCCATGCGCACCGCGCCCGACGGCGTTCCCTGCCACCGGGTGGTGAACCGCCTGGGCGGGCTATGCGGCGCGTTTGAGCCGTGCGGCGCGCAAACGCACCGCATGCTGCTGGAGATGGAGGGCGTGCCCTTCCGGGAGGACGGCACGGTGGATTTGCAGCGCTGCATGTGGGAGCCTTAATCCGCCGCGCCTGCGAGCGGCCGCCCATCCCGCGAAGCGTAAAACGGCGGGCGCTTGCGCACGAAGCGCACCGCTATATCCCCGCCGGACGGCGCGGCCTAAGAGATAAGGGCGCGCTGGCTTTGGCAGGCAAAGCCCCAGCCTGTCGATAAACCCATGGGAGGCTTGGAGGGCCGCAGCCCTCCAAGTGTAATCCGGCCCCAGCGACATGCGCGGTGGGGCCGGAAGCCTTGCGTAGCAAGGTTTCCTTACGCCGTTCGCCGCCCGGTGGGGCGGAGGGAAGCGGGTGCCCTGTGGGCACAACTGCCGAAGGCAGTTAGCGACCCGCAGCCGTGAGGTTTTACAAGCACGAAGCACGGCAGTGCTTCGTGCGCCGATAAAACCGAGGCGCAGCGAGTAGGCGAACGGCGCAACTCTCAGCGGAAAAGATCGCCGCAGGCGAGCTTTTTCGACGGCCTGTGGCCTTGGCAGGCAAAGCCCTTCCCGTTTCTTGTAACTTGTGGTATAGTTTAACATAGTTATTTTGCTTTTTGGAGGTGCTTTTTATGAAAAAGCGGTTGTCCTTCGTTTTGATTTTCCTGTTGATCGCGCTAACCTGCTCGCCTGCCATGGCGAAGGGTTTCGCTATATCCTCCTTCCTTTCGGCGCTCGATAGCAACCTGGAAAGCAGCCTCGCCAGCGCCGGCCTGCTGCGCAAGGAGGATCTTGTCGCGTCCGACTATGCAAGCGACGGCGCCTTCAGGTATTTGATTTGCGGCCCCGATTCCAGCTTCCCTTCCTATAAGTGCTTCATTCAAACCACGTCCGATGGAAACACTATCTCAAAATGCATTATCGTTGCCGACGATCCCTACACGTTCAACCTGGACGCGCCAATGCGCATCATATATGCGGGCTGTTTCTTTGAAACGGCCGTTGAGGCGATGGCTGCGTCGCTATCGCCAAGTGAAAAAGAGGACTTTTGCTGCACGTACTCCATGTATGTAGACAACGCCATGACGGACCCCTATGGCCCCTACAAGGATGAGATTCATGCTTGTGGAGATTATGTTTACGCCGTCGAGAGCTACGCCCGCAACAACGGGTATACCCCTTCAAGCATGACTGAATCGATGCAAACATGGTGCAGCGTCATTTTTGCCTTGAAGTAAAATAGTTTTATCCAGAAAGCGGCTTTAGCGCACAGGGTATATCCCCCAAAGGGGCACGGGCCTGGCCTTACCCCGCCGCGCTTCCATCCACCTTCCCGGCGGCGGCCAGGTACAGCCCCAGGCCCGCGAGCGTGAGCGCGCCGCCCAGCATGACCGGCCAGGAGGGAATTTCGCCAAAGAGCAGCATGCTAAAGACCATCGCGCCCACGGGCTCGCCCAGCAGCGCGAAGCTTACCACGTTGGCCGATACGCCGGAGAGCGCGTAGGCGAACACCGCATGCCCCAAAAGCGTGCTGCCGATGATAAGGCCCGCCATGTAGGGCAGCGCGCCCGCGGGCATATGAAAGCCGCCGCCAAAGGGCAGGCAGGCCGTGAGCAGGATGGCCGTAACCAGGTACAGCGCCGGGGTGTAAATTTCTGCAGCCAGCGTTTGGCGAATCCGGCGGCCTGTGAGCCAATGCGCGGCCATGAACACCGCCCCGGCCAGCGCCAGAAGGTTGCTTTTCAGCGCCTCGCCTGCGGCGGCCCGCGTTTGCTGGCCCATCATGCCGGCCAGGGCGATGGTCACGGCCCCAAGCAAAGCAAGCAACGCCCCCGGCACGGCCCGGCGGGGCGTTTTTTCGTGAAAGAGCAGGTAGCTGAACAAGGCCACAAACAACGGCTGCGTGCATACCAGCGCCACGGAGGCAAAGGTGCTGGCCCCCGTGAGCGAGGTGATCCACGTAAGATAGTGCGCCGCCAAAAATGCGGCGGAAAGCGTGGTGAGCAGCCACTCGCCCCGCGAGGCGCGAAACGGCAGGCGCTTTCTAACGCACTGGCGCACCTCAAAGGGCAATAGCAAAACCGCCGCGCCCAGCATGCGCAAAAGGGCTACCGATAGGGGCGTAGCGCCCGCGTTAAGCGCGCCCTTTACCATGGGGCCGGAATAGCTGACCATGCATACCGCAAACACGATCAGCGCCATGGAGGAATGCTTTGTTTTCATACGCAAACGCCGCCTTTAGCAATCGATTCCGGCGCGCCTGGCCTGGCGGGTCAGCTCGCGCACGCTTAGGGTATAGGCTTTTCCGTCCTTGAGGAAATGCGTGCCGCACTGGCGGAAGGTAAAGCGCACGCCCTGCGCCAGGCATTGCCCACGCAGCGCGAGCACCCAGGCGTAGTCCAGCGGGCGGGCCTCGGGGCCGGATTCGCCGCCCGCGACCACGCCCTCCACGCCCTTTAGGTACGGCGACAGGTCAATAGGCCCGATCATGGGCTGGCAAATGATTTGCCGGTGCTTGAGCGCAAGCGCGGAAAAGAGGGGCAGGCGCTCGTCCGCACGGCGCTGGTTTTCCACCGTGCAGCAAACGGTTACATTGTCCCAGCCGTCGCCCCAGTCCGGCGGCAGGCATTGCGCCAGGCGGTGGATGCGCTTTGTCAGGAACAGAAAATGCAAATCGGGCCGTTCGCGCATCATGCGCCAGCAGTCGGGCCGCCATCCGTCCGCTTCCTCAATAAGGAAATCGGTGGAAAAACACAGGTACACCGTTTGATCCGGCTTCATTTTGTACGCGCCAGAGGCGGTTTTGGCCACGGGCGCGTCAAACCCGGGCAGCCGCACGATGCGGCCGGTATCCACGCCGCGCTTTTGATCGCCCCTGTGGATATAGCAAAATTGGCAGCCCTCGCTGTACTTATGGCAGCCGCGCCAGGGGTTCCACATGGCCATGGCTCAGTTTTCTCCCTCCTGGCGGCTTTGGCCGTTCAGGCGCTTGAGCCATACCATCAGCACCGCGATATCGGCGGGGTTTACGCCGGGGATGCGCCCAGCCTGGCTCAAGCTTTGGGGCCGCTTGAGGCTGAGCTTTTGCCGGGCCTCGATGCGCAGGCTTTCAATGGCGTTATAATCCACGTCATCAGGGATGCGCCAGTCCTCCATGGCGCGGGCGCGGGCCACCTGCGCCCGCTGCTTTTGCAGATAGCCGTCATACTTGACGTTGAGCTCGGCCTGGGTGCGCGCGTCCGGCGCGTAGGCGGCAAGCCCGGGGCACAGCGCCTCCAGCGCGTTTAGATCAATGGCGGGGCGGCGCAGAAGCTCCTCGGCGGTGAGGGTAACGGCCGTTACGGGCTGGCCGTGCGCCGCAAGCCACGCGTCGCGCTCGGGCGCGGCGGGTAGCTTCCATTGGCGCAGCGCCTGCTGAAGCGCCTCGGCACCCGCGCGCTTTTCCTCCATCAGGGCCATGCGCCGGTCGCTGGCCAGGCCGCGCGCGTGGCTTAGGGCGGTCAGGCGCAAATCGGCGTTATCCTGCCGCAGCAGCAGGCGGTATTCGCTGCGGCTGGTCATCATGCGGTAGGGCTCGTCCGTGCCCTTGACCACCAGGTCGTCCACCATTACGCCGATATAGCCCATATCGCGCGTGATGATGAGGGGCTCCCGCTCCAGCAGCCAGCAGGCGGCGTTGATACCGGCCAGCAGCCCCTGGGCGGCGGCCTCCTCGTAGCCGGAGGTGCCGTTGACCTGCCCGGCAAAATACAATCCAGGGATGCGGCGGCTGCCCAGGGTGAGGGCAAGCTCGGTGGAATCGATGCAGTCGTATTCGATGGCGTAGGCCAGGCGGGTGAGCTGGCAGCGCTCCAGGCCGCGCACCGTGCGGTACATGGCCCACTGCACGCTTTCCGGCAGGCTTGAGCTCATGCCCTGCACATACCATTCCGGGCTGGACAGGCCCTCCGGCTCCAAAAAAAGCTGGTGGCGGTCCTTATCGGCGAAGCGGCGCACCTTATCCTCAATGCTGGGGCAGTAGCGCGCGCCGGTGCCCTTGATATCGCCCCGCACCATGGGGGAGAGGTGCAGGTTTTCCCGGATGATGCGGTGGGTTTCCTCGTTGGTGTAGGTGAGGTAGCACAGGGCGCGGTTTTCCAGCGGATAGCGCACGCCGGTATTCGGCTCCTGCGCCACGGTGAGAAAGGAGAAGGGAACGATAGGGTCGTCGCCCGGCTGGGGCTCCATCCTGTCAAAATCAATGCTGCGCACGTCCACGCGGGCGGGCGTGCCGGTTTTAAAGCGCCTTAAGGCAAAGCCCAGCTCCGTAAGCGACTGGGACAGCCCCTCCGCGCGCAAAAGACCCTGCGGGCCGCTGTTTTTGCTGTACTCCCCAATGATGATACGGCTTTTGAGATATACGCCGCCGCACACCACGCACGCCCGGCAGACAAGCGTTGCGCCGGTCATGGTGCGCACGCCGCTTACCGCGCCGTTTTGGGTGAGAATATCCATGGCCTCCCCCTGCCGCACGGTAAGGTTGGGCGTTTGAAACAGCGTGGAAAGCATATCCTCATGGTAACGGCGCTTATCCGCCTGGGCGCGCAGGCTGTGCACCGCGGGGCCCTTGCCCCGGTTGAGCATGCGGCTTTGCAGGAAGGTACGGTCAATGGCGATGCCCATCTGCCCGCCCAACGCGTCCAGCTCGCGCACCAAATGGCCCTTGCCCGTGCCGCCGATGGCGGGGTTGCAGGGCATAAGGGCCACGCTGTTTAAATCCAGGGTGAGCAAAAGGGTGCTCACGCCCATGCGCGCGGCGGCCAGCGCGGCCTCGCAGCCGGCGTGCCCCGCGCCAATTACAATAAGGTCGTACCGCATATGCATGCCTCCCGGGCGCGCGAAAAAAGCGCCCGTTGCAGAATACACGAAACGACCTTATTTTGCAATACCTTAGCGGCCCGTTACTCCACCTGGCCCAGATATTCCTCCAAACACAGGTTGCGGTTTCGCATGTCGGTGCTGTGCGGCAAGCCCACATAGCGGATATGCCAGCACTCGGCAATGAAGCCGGTGATTTTTTCCTTATCCTCCTGGTAGCGGATGATGAAGCCGTAATCCCAGCAGTTTTTGTGCAGCCACTTTTGCTGCGGGGTGCCCTTGAAGGAGGTGCCCGCCACCGTGATATCAAAGGCCAGGCCGGTATGGTGCTCGCTGGTGCCGGGGTCGGCCACGGTGTTGCGCGTGGCGGAAACGGCCTTTTCCCGGCTGAAGCCCTGGCTTAGGTACTCCTGCACCTGCTTGTCAAACAGGGATTGCTGATATTCGTAGCTGCGGTAGGCGGCGCTGATCTGCCAGCCGGTTACGCCGTCGGCTACGGCGGCCTCGAACAGTTTGATCAGCGCGTTTACGGCGGCGCGGTCGCCCTCCATGCTGCTGCCCTTTACTGTTACAAGGGAGGAGGGGAGCACATTTTTGAGCACCACCAAGTCGCGCGGCTTGTAGCCGGCCTCAATGGGATGCGTGCGGTTGACCAAAACGGGCAGCTGCGCGGGATCGGGCGTGGGCGTTACGGTAACGGTTTTTGCCTGGCCGCTGTATAAAAGGGCGAAGGTTTTTTGGGCGGCCACGCCGTCCACCTCCAACCCGCCCTGGCTTTGGAACAGGCGCACGGCTTCCTCCGTGCCGCCGCCAAAAGCCCCGTCCACGTCGCCGCTGTAATAGCCCAATTCCTTTAGCCGCTGCTGCATTTCGCGCACGGCCTCGCCGCTGTCGCCCTTTTTGAGCAGCGAGGCGGCTGCCGTGGGCGTAGGCGTGGGCACGAAGGTTTGCGCCGTGGAGGCGTATACCTGGCTTAGCGTGGCCTCGCCCGCGACGCCGTCGCTGGTAAGGCCGTGCTGCGCCTGGAACAGCTTGACCGCCTCGGCCGTGCCCTGGCCGTACTGGCCGTCCAGCTCGCCTGCATAGTAGCCAAGCGCCTGTAACCGCTCCTGCAAGCGGCGCACCTCGTCCCCTCTCACGCCGGTTTTGAGCAGCGGGGAGGTGGGGGCCGGGGTGTTGTTGGGGTCCAGCGTTACGCGCAGCATGCTGCGCACGTCCGCGGTGGGCGTGGGGCTGGCGGCCAGCTCGGTTTGCAGGGTGCGGTAGCTATCCAGCGTGCGCGGCAAAAGCGCCGCGCATGCCGCAACCGCGCCTAAAAGCACCGCGCATAGCACGATCACAACCGGTTTAACGGGTTTCATGGCTTAGCTCCTGGCCCACAGCGGCGTGGGGTAGAGGCCCTCGTCCGTCATGGCCCTAAGGGCGTTTACCACCAGCGGTCGGTCCTCGCGGTAGGTTACGCCAAACCATTTATCCGGCGTGGTGTACACGGTCACGCGCGCGCGGCCCGCGCGCAGCTCCTCATCCACGGCAAAGGGCAGGAAGTATTCGCCCTTGAGCGGGTTCTGCGCAAGCGTCCTGTCCAGGAAGGCGGGGAAGCCCTCCTGCAGGCGCTGCATCATGCCGGCGGGGAAACCCCACATGTTCATGCTCACCACGGTTTCGGGCGAAAGCCGGGTGTAGGTTTGATTGTCCTCGGTAAAAAGCGGGCCGTCCACTGTGGAAATGATGCGCGTGCGCTCCACCAGGCCGGTCAGCCGGTTTTGCGCGTCTATGGCGCATATGCCGCGCGCCACGGAGCCGGTTTCGCTGAGCGTGTTTTTGAGCAGGTAGCCCACCATGCAGATATCGCCCTCGTCCTTGAGGCGGCTGAGGTGATGATAGCAGAGCCTGAAGGCCTCCGCGCCGTAATAGTCGTCGGCGTTGATGGCGCAGAAGGGCGCGTCCACCAGCCCCGCGGCGCTGAGCACCGCGTGGGCGGTGCCCCAAGGCTTCACACGGCCCTCGGGCACGCTGTAGCCCTGGGGCAGGTTGGCAAGGTCCTGGTAGGCGTATTCCACCTGCATATGGCGGCTGACCCGGTCGCCAAGCACCTCGCGGAAATCCTTTTCGTTTTCCTTTTTGATAATGATCACGGCGCGCTCAAACCCTGCGCGCTTTGCGTCAAACAGGGAATAATCCAAAATCAGGCCGCCGTCCGGCCCCACGGGATCCATTTGCTTAAGGCCGCCGTAGCGGCTGCCCATACCGGCGGCCATAATTACCAGTACCGGCTTTTTCATCAGGCTTCCATCCTTTCTTTGCGGCCAAGCGCGTTTACGCAGCCGACCATCTCATCCCAATGCGCGTCCATTTCACGAAGCAGCTTGAGCTGCGTTCTTGCACGCGTGAGGTTATGCTCGGGATATTCGGTTTTGAAGTAGACGTCGCCGTTCAAATAATCGGCCAGGAAACGGATCAGGCATTCCAGCGTCATCATTTTGGCACCCACGGGCAGGCTTTGAAGCTCGTTGGGCGTCAGCGAATCGCGCACCTCGCCCAGGTAGCCCTCGGCATAGGCGCGGTACAGCGGCAGGCTGAAATGCACCTTGTCAAGATCCCGCTCGTCCTCGGCGGCGGTGCTTGCGCCATAGCGGATGGCGTCGCCAAAATCATAGGCGCTAAGGCCGGGCATCACCGTGTCCAGGTCGATCACGCACAGGGCCTTATGGGTTTTGGTATCGATGAGCACGTTGTTGAGCTTGGTATCGTTATGGGTTACGCGCAGGGGCAGGCGGCCGGAGGCCAGGCCGTCGGTAAGGGTGGAGGAAAAGGCCTCGTAGCCCAGCGCCGCATCGATGATATCGCGCACGCCGCACGCGCGCCCCGCCGCGTCGCGGGCCACCGCCTCGCGGAAATCGCGGAAGCGCTTGGGCGTGTCGTGAAAGCGCTCGATGGTTTCGTGCAGGGAGGAAACGTCAAAATCGTCCAGCATGGACAAAAAGCGGCCAAACGCGCGGCCGGATTCGCGGAAAACGGCCTCGTCGCCGCTGCGGTCATAGCTTACGGAATCGCTGATGAAGCTGTACGCGCGCCAAAAATCGCCGTAGCGGTCTACGGCGAAAAAGGCCCCGCTGTCCGTTTTGAGCAGCTGGAGGGTTTCGCGGGCGGGGTCGCCGCCGCGCTGTGCAATTTTGAAACGAAGGTGATCGGTTACGCGCAGCATGTTCTCCATCACCTGCTCCGGACGGGGAAAGGCCACCTTATTGATGCGCTGAAGCACGTAGCGCAAATCTCCCCGGCCGGCGGGAACGAAAAGATACGTATCGTTGATATGGCCGCCGCCAAAGGATTCGGGCCTGCCCACAATGCCCTCGGGGGCAAAGCGGCGTGCCAGCTGGCCAATTTCCTGCTGGGATAGAGTTGGCATGGTTACTGTCATCCCCACGTATAAAATGGATAGCGGTCAAGCCGTTATCTATTGTATTATATCATGGAATGGGCTTGGCTACAATCCCCCTAGCCCACGCCCGGCGCAGCCGGCCCGCCCACATAAGCGCGTGCGCCTGCGAAAGCCAGTCCAGCAGCTCGCCGTCCAGCTGCGCGGGCCGCGTAACGATCACGTGATGCGTCCAGCGGCGCGGCGTGGGGTGCGCCACCTGGAACAGCCGCGGGCTTTTCAGCTCATATCCCAGGCCGAAGCTTACGCCCAGGCTGCCCGGCCCCCGGCGGGGCAGCCACACAAAGCAGTACCCGCGCGGGTCCAGAAAGGTGATCTGCGTTTTTTGCACCTTGAGGGCGCTTTTAGGCCAAGCGGCCAATAGCTGGCCGTGCAGCAGCAGGAACAAGGCAAACGCGTCGGAATCGTTTGCAAAAAAGAGGGCGGCCTCCGCACGCCCGGGCAAATCTGCCATGCAGGCATCCCTCCTACCGTCCATGGAATGGGGCGCCTAGTCCCGAAGCCAGGAGGCGTAGCTCTCTGGCGGATAGATGGTGCGGATCATGCGCGTAAGAAATGCGAATTCCTCCTGCGTATAAAAGGAGGCGTAGCGTTGGTACAGCACCCGAAAGGCGTTTAGGCTATGAACCCGCAGGCTATAATCGTTCAGCTTGATAAAATTGGCGGAAAAGGGCGTTAGCTTGTCAAAGATCACGCCCATAAGGTCGTCGGTAAGGGCGCTTAGCTGTTCCATGCCCAGGCGGCGGCTGTGGTAATTATCGCAAATCACGGTCATGCTGCCGTTGGTAAAGCGGTTCAGCTGGGTTAGCAGCATGGCTTCCAGCTCGTCGCGCAGGCTTTCCAGGCTTTGGCGGTAGGGCGCGTAGGCGCGCATGCGTTCGCTCAAGGAGGCGGCCAGGGGATGGGCGTTCAAAAAAAGCGTCCCAAGCCATGGCCTGAGCACGCGCTCAACATCCTCCTGCCCAATTGGGATTGCCATTTCCCCTTCCCTCCTGATCACGCTTTCGCATGGTTCTATGGCATATTTCTACAACCTTCACGGTATCTCCTTGTTTTTGTTTCATGAATTGCACATTTCGGAAATTCTTTCTTCAAAAATGAATAATTATGATATTAAAAATGTATAATTATTTTGTTTTCTGGCTGTCAAGCGCCATGTTTTGTGCCTTCTTCCTAGGCACAACACCATGGGTAGGAGGAAAGGTTTTCAACATACACGCTCCTATGCAAAAGGGCGCAATGGGGAGATACTTGTCAAAACTGTCCGTATCTGCTATGATAAAACACGAAATGAGGAAAACGGTTGTGGTTTTCCACAGATAAGTTTTCCACATTCTTTTTGTCTACGGATATGTGAATGTGGATAACTTGCTTCCCAGGGAATTTGTATAATATACACGAATGGAAGGTCGTATGTGCCGTGATGAACGCTGAGGAACTGTGGGGAAGCGCCTGCCGCATTTTGCAGGAGGAAATGACCCGCATCAGTTACAGCACCTGGATTGAAACCGCGCTGAAGCCCTATGCGCTGATTGGGGATATCGTGCTTTTGGAATGCGTAAGCCCCGTGGTGCAGCAAATGGGCACCAGCCGCTATATGGGGCAAATCCAGAACGCGGTCAGCACGGCGGCGGGGCGCGCGCTCAAGGTGGAGGTGCTTTGCCATGAGGAGCTTCAGGGCCGCGTGAACGAGCTGGAAGCGCGCTCCTCGGGCGATTCGCTGGCGCTGCTCAACCCCAAATATACCTTTGACACGTTTGTGGTGGGCTCCAGCAACAGGTTTGCGCATGCGGTATCCCTGGCGGTGGCGGAGGTGCCGGCCAAGGCGTACAACCCGCTGTTCATCTACGGCGGCGTGGGCCTGGGCAAAACCCACCTGATGCACGCCATTGGCCATTACGCGCATGAGCTGTATCCGGATATGAAGATCCTCTATATCACCAGCGAGGATTTTACCAACCAGCTGGTTACCGCCATGCAGACCAATCAAAACCAGCAGTTCCGCGAGCGCTTCCGCAATGTGGATATCCTGATGGTGGACGATATCCAGTTTATCGCGGGCAAGCACGGCACGGAGGAGGAGTTCTTCCATACCTTCAACCACCTGCGCGAGGCCGGCAAGCAGATCGTGATGACCTCCGATAAGCCGCCCAAGGAGATTCAAAAGCTGGAGGAACGCCTGTGCAGCCGCTTTGAGGGCGGACTGGTGGCGGATATCCAGCGCCCGGATTTTGAAACCCGCCTGGCCATTTTGCGCAAGAAGGCGGAGTTTGAACACCTGAATATTGACGATGAGATTTTGGCGCTGATCGCTGAAAAGATCGATACCAACATCCGCGAGCTGGAGGGGAGCCTGACCCGCTTAACCGCCTATTCCAGCCTAACCCGCAGGCCCATTGATATGCAGCTGGCTCGCGAGGCGCTGCGCGAGCTGTTTAAGCATACGGAAACGCGCCTGCTCACCTGCGACAGCATCCAGGAGGCGGTGGCCAACTACTACGGCATTACCGTGGAGGATTTAAAAAGCCCCAAGCGCAACCACGAGATTACCGTTCCCCGGCAAATCGCCATGTACCTGGCCCGCGAAATGATGGGCCTTAGCCTGACCAAAATTGGCGACGCGTTCGGCGGCCGGCATTATACAACGGTGATGTCCTCTATTGACAAGGTGGAGGAATCCATCAAGCAGTCGCCCAGCCTGGCCAGCCTTTTGGACGATATCCGCCGCATGATTAAGGATAACAAATAGAAAATTTACGCAAAACGCTTTGCAAAACGGCGGATTCATGCTATAATGCTAGCGCTACCCGGCTGAGGTCATGTGGTTCAGGTTCCTTTCCTTCGAGTTTGTTCGAAAGCACGGAAACCCACGCCAAGTAACTAAAAGCAAATGGGAGACAGAACAAACCAGGAAAGTGGAGGGAATCCAACCATGTTTGAAGACAAGACTTTGGTATGCCGCGACTGTGGCAAGGAATTCGTGTTCAGCGCTTCTGAGCAGCAGTTCTTTGCCGATAAGGGCTTCCAGAACGACCCCACCCGTTGCCACGAGTGCCGTGCCGCCCGCCGCAACCGTGAGAACCCCGGCCGTGCCGAGCGCCAGTACTTTGAAGTGATCTGCGATGGCTGCGGTGCCACCACCCAGGTGCCCTTCCAGCCCAAGGGCGACCGTCCCGTGTACTGCCGCGAGTGCTTCGAGCGCAACCGCAACAACCAGTACTAAGATTGGTTATACCAAACGCCTCCGCGAAAGCGGAGGCGTTTCAGGCCGTCGAAAAAGATCGCCTGCGGCGATCTTTTCCGCCGAGGCTTGCGCCGTTCGCCTACTCG
>OLGB01000698.1_pt1 | contig 45389 bp, 34 predicted proteins | sample 1605691 | NCBI WGS metagenome assembly OLGB01 (sample SAMEA3888925, study PRJEB22519) | human gut metagenome | biome: human gut; feature: human-associated habitat; material: faeces | place: Denmark | collected 2010
AAGGAATGTGGCCAGGAGTTCGTGTTCACCGCCGGTGAGCAGGAGTTCTATGCCGAGCGCGGCTTCCAGAACGAGCCCCAGCGCTGCAAGGCTTGCCGCGACGCGCGCAAGGCCGCTGCCCGTGGCCCCCGTGAGTACTTCACCGCTACCTGCGCCGCCTGCGGCGGCGAGGCTCGGGTCCCCTTCGAGCCCAAGACCGACCGCCCCGTGTACTGCTCCGAGTGCTTCGCCAAGATGCGCGAGCAGCAGGACGGCGCCGCTCCTGTTGAGGAGTAAAAAAGTCGAAAAAAGGGCCCCGATGGCTTAACGCCATCGGGGTCCTTTTTTCGAGGGGGTGCAGCCCGCCGCGCGCACTCGCTTCGTACCCGCAAGGGGCACGCCGCATCCGTAAGGCTCCTTCGTCGCCAACGGCTGCGCAGCTTCGCACACTTGCGGGCTGAGAGGTATTTTTTCCGACGCGCATGTCGCCGGAAAAAATGATCATGCTGTTTCGCCGCCTGCGGGCGGCGAACTCTGCGAGGCTCAGCTGAGGAACCGCTGGAGGATGATAGCCACCTGGGCGCGGGTGGCCGGGCGCTGGGGATTGAGCTTGCGGTCTTCATCGCCAATGAGAACCTTTTCATCTACAGCCCAGTTGGTGCCCTCGGCGGCCCAGGAGGAGACGCTGTTGCCGTCGGGCATACCGGCCAGGTGGAAGCCGTGGGCGGCGGTGGCGTCATAGCGGAGCTGGGCATAGCGGTAGAGCATGGTGGCCAACTCCTCCAGGGAGATGGGGTTGGCGTAGTTGAGGCCGTCGCTGATGTGGTTGGTGACGGCCCAGCGGCGGCCCTTCAGGTCCCAGGTCTCGCCGTACAGATAGGGCGTGGTGTCCTCGCCGTCCAGACGGGCCAGCACGGTCATGACCATGGCCCGGGTCATGGGCGCGTCGGGGGCGAAGCGCCCGCCGCCTACGCCGTTGAAGAGATCCCGCTCTACAGCGAAGCGCACCGCCTCTTCATACCAGCTGCCCGGCGCCACGTCGGTAAATACAGTGGACTGAGCGCCGGGGTCAGGAACGCTCTGATCGGGGCCGGAGCTCTCCGGATCGAAAAAGTCCACCTGATAGGTCAAGGGCACGTCACCACCGTTTTGGTCCTTGAGACCTTGAATGGTGACGGTGTAAGTCCCGGCGTAGGACCCGCCCTCCATATCCGGGCGGAAGATGATGGCATTGGAAACGCCGTAGTTACCTGTGTTCAGGCCAAAGTACGCGCCAGTGTCGGAGGGAGCGTACACACCGGTGTGGTCAAAGCTCCAGCTTCGGCCGCCCCCGGAGAGGGTGACGGTCAGGGCCTCGTAGTCGGGCACGGCGTATTTGTCCGGGTTCACCGTCACGCTCCAGGCCTGGTCGCCGGCAAAGAGACTGGCGGGGAAGTTACCCGAGGCGGGCCAGGCGATAAAGTCGTAGTCCTGGGCGGGGGCGGAGCGGTCAAAGGCCCAAAGCGTGGCAAAGTGATAGGGGGTAGCGCCATAGGTGTAGCGGCTGGGGGCAAAGCCCAGACCGGTCTTGGCCATGGTGGGATTGAGCATCCACCGGCGGTGGCCCAGCATGGGGACGTTGGCGGCGTCGGAGTCGTCAAAAAAGGCTTCCACCGCCTGGGGCAGCGTGGCCCCGGAGCCCTGGTAGATGTTGCAGCGGGAGGTGGCGCTGTGGGCCCAGCCGTAGAACTCGTCGTCCATGTCGGCGGGCTGGTCGGGGTGGTGGGAGAGCTGGCCTGTGGCCGCCAACAGCACCGCGCCATACTGGCTCTGGCGATCGAGCTCGCTATCCAGGCTCACGCTGCCCAGGCCCGCCAGCCGCCGCAGGGCGTTGAAGCGGCCGAGAGCGGTATTCAACGCCGCGTCGCTGACCTGACCTAGGGCGTAAGGCGCCTGGGTGGAGGGGTCCTGGGCCATATTGGAGCCGGCAAAGCCCAGAGGAGCGTCCCGCAAAAGCTGGGTGATCTCAGTCTGGGACAGCTTGGGAAGGCTCGTCAGGCCGCTGTCCGCCGCCAGGGCGGGGCAGAGGAGAAGACACAGACAGGCCAGCCCAGCCAGCAGATACTTTTTCACAGGGATCATCCTTTCAAAAAAGCGCCCCGAAATGGGGCGCTTTTTGTGGCAGTGAAGTTCGCGTGAGGCGAGCTTTGCCCGCCCGAGCATTATTAGGGACCCACCGAGAGGTGGGACGCGCCAGTAGGCGCGTAAATTCGGAGCGAAGCGGAGAATTTGCGCAGGGCGAGCTTTGCCCGCCCGAGCATTATTATTGCGAGATCGTATAGTTGGGTGCTTCCTTGGTGATGTTCACGTCGTGAGGGTGGCTCTCCTTGAGGCCGGCGGCGGTGATCTGGATGAAGCGGGCCTTCTGGCGCAACTCGTCGATGGTGCCGCAGCCGCAGTAGCCCATACCGGCCCGGAGACCGCCCATGAGCTGGAAGATGGTGTCGGACACGGTGCCCTTGTAGGGGACCCGGCCCTCCACGCCCTCGGGGACCAGCTTCTTGTTGCCCTGCTGGAAGTAGCGGTCCTTGGAGCCCTGAGCCATAGCGCCCAAAGAGCCCATGCCGCGGTAGACCTTGAACTGACGGCCCTGGAAGACCTCGGTATCGCCGGGGGATTCCTCGCAGCCGGCCAGCAGGGAGCCCAGCATCACCACGTTGCCGCCGGCGGCGATGGCCTTGGCCAGGTCGCCGGAGAACTTGATGCCGCCGTCGGCGATGATGGGCACGTCGTACTCGGCGGCCACCTGGGCGGCGTCATAGATGGCGGTGACCTGGGGCACGCCGATGCCGGCCACCACGCGGGTGGTGCAGATGGAGCCGGGACCGATGCCGATCTTCACGCAGTCAGCGCCCGCTTCGATGAGGGCGCGGGTGCCCTCGGCAGTGGCCACGTTTCCGGCGATGAGCTGCACGTCGGGATAGAGGGCCTTAATGCGGCGGACGCACTCAATGATATTGTGGCTGTGGCCGTGGGCGGAGTCCAGGCACAAAACGTCCGCTCCGGCGTCCACCAGGGCCTTCACTCGGTCCAGCACATCGGCGGTGACGCCGATGGCGGCGCCCACCATCAGCCGGCCCTTGGCGTCCCGGGCGGAGTTGGGGTAGACCTGGGCCTTTTCGATGTCCTTGATGGTGATCAGGCCCTTGAGGTGCATCTCGCTATCCACGATGGGCAGCTTTTCGATCTTGTGGGCGCGCAGGATCTCCCGGGCCTCTTCCAGGGTGGTGCCCTCGGGAGCGGTGACTAGGTTATCCCGGGTCATGACGTTGTCGATGAGCTGGGTCATGTCGGATTCAAACTTCATGTCCCGGTTGGTAATGATACCGATGAGCTTGCCGTTGTCGCAGATGGGCACGCCGGAGATGCGGTATTTGGCCATCAGCTCGTCGGCCTCGGCCAGGGTGTGGCCGGGAGCCAGCCAGAAGGGGTTGGTGATGACGCCGTTCTCGCTACGCTTGACCATATCCACCTGCTCGGCCTGAGCGCCAATGGACATATTCTTATGAATGATGCCGATGCCGCCCTCCCGGGCCACGGCAATGGCCATGCGGGACTCGGTGACGGTGTCCATAGCGGCGCTCATCAGCGGGATGTTCAGGGTGATCTTCTTGGTCAAACGGGTCCTCAGATCGATGTCGGCGGGAAGGACGCTGCTCTCGGCGGGGATGAGCAGAACGTCGTCAAAGGTCAGGCCCTGCTTGCCGAATTTATCAGCCATAATAGATCGCTCCTTTATTGTAAAATTTTTTCTATTCTACTGTGGCGCGGAGGAAAAGTCAAGGAAAACTTTCGCCTGTGACGGCGTAGCCGTGGAAGCGGTGAACGCCGCCTGGGTCCCGGCCCAGCACATGGCGCTGTCCGTCCGTCTCGCCCACCAGCAGTTCCAGGGTCTCACCGGCCTTGCACTCTTGGAGGTAGGAGATGTAAAACTCCTTGACGAAGGTGCCCGGTGGGGCTTTGTGCAGCTCCAGCGCGTCACAGAGAAAGTCGGCGTAGCGGGTGTTGTTGACGTGACCGTTGCCGTCTGTCTCGCTGTAATAGAGCAAACGCTTGCCCGCCGGCGTGAGGGCGGCAGGCAGCTTGGCCTTGGGAAGCTTGGTGGCGCGAATGAGCGCGCCGCCGTCGGTGCCCGCGAACTCTGGAAAGTGGTCGGGCCGGGTCATGGCGTGGGTCTGGAGGTCCACCAGCACCCAGATGGAGAGGGCTTGGCCTATGCTTTGGCCGTCCACGCTCAGCTCGAAGTCCCGGTACATCAGGGGCTTTTCCCCGCCCCGGTGCCAGGTCTGAATGGTGAGGACGTCGCCCCAACGAAGGGGCCTTGTCAGGGTAAAGGCGGTGCGGACCACCATCCAGCAGTGGCCATGCTTTTGGATCATCTCGGGATTGGTAGCGCCATATTGTCCCGCGGCCAGACCTGCCGCGTCCTGCAGGTAGCCCAGCAGAGCCGAGGCCTTGCAATGGTCAAAGCAGTCCAGGTCCATGGTGCTGATCTCATAGGCCTTTTCAAAATACAAGAGGAACCCTTCTTATCCCTGTGAAGTAGTAAGACCATTATAACGCAATTTCCCGAAAAAGGGAAGAGGAAGCGTAACAAAAAAGAGACGGTTCAAACCGTCTCTTTTGTCAGTCATTGAGCAACCCCGGTCTCAATGTAGGTGCCCCGCTCCGCGCTCCAGTCCACGTGGAAGCCCAGGGCGTCGCCCAGGTCACGGAGCTTATAGTAAATGTGGCTGTTTCCGTTGTAGTCGGTGACGGCGATGGAGTCCAGATCTCGGAGCTGACCATCGACGCGGGTATCGGGTCCCGCTGTGACCGGGACGATGGGTGGGAAGTTTTCCCAGGAGCCGCAACCGTCATAGGGATAGGCTACCTGGGGGAAGAGCAGGACCTCGGGGCCAATGCCCACATCAAACTGACCGGCGGTGGATTTCAAAGCGGCGGCCAGGTCGGTGATGTTGACGTAGCAGGTCTCGTTGGCGGCGTCGTCCACCACCACATAGGTCTGGAAGGCGACCTTGGCGCCGTTGATGTCGATGTCCTGAGAGGACATCCAGGCCACAGAAGCCTTCGGGGTCTGAATGTCCTCCAAGGCCTCTTCAACAGGCATGGTGCCCGCGCCGCTGGAGAGACCGCCGGATATGTACCAAAGCTGGGTGATGCGGCCCAGGACCGTGTCCTGGTCGCCGCCCTTGATGGAGCTTTGCACCAGAGGCGCCCGGCCCGCGAAGTAGTAGGGGGCGGGATCGCAGCAGTAGAAGGTGCCGGTCTCGGCGTCATAGTCGGTCAAAAGCACCGCATGGGGCTGGCCGGAGGCGTAGGCCACGATGCCCTCGGGATGGGCCGCCAACAGCTCGATCAGGGCGGCTCGCTTGCTCTCCAGAGAGCTGCCGGCCCAACCGCTGGCCTTGCGCATGACGGACACGCTCAGACCGTGATAGGAGAAGTTCCAGGCCAGACCGCCGGTCCAGGCCGCACGGCGGACGGAGCTTTCGGTGATGTCGGCCCAGTCGGCGTCGCCGTCCAAAATGGCCCGGCGGCGGAGCATCATGGTGGCCGAGGCCAGGGTGCAGGTGGAGCGGGTCTGCTGGGTGAGGAAAACGCTGGGGTCGTCCACGCTGACAGCGGCCGCCGTCACAGGCAACAGCCCGGCGAACAGGACCAGGACCAGCGCGAGGGCCAGTAACCGTTTTTTCATTCCCGCTTCTCCTTTGTAACAAATTTGTTTCCGATTTGTAACCGGAAAATTCGACATTTATTCTACCATGACTTGCCGAGAATTGCAAGAGGGAATTTCCATTTTGCGCATATTTTTTATCGGAGTGGACAGCCTAAGGCCAAAGAAAAAGGAGTTGAGCCCATGGCAAAACGTCTTGGCCGCCAGACAGTGGCCTTGGAAAGCCCGGTCCACATCGTCGCCCACGCCGCCGTCGGCGGTAAAAAAGAGGCGGAAGGCCCGCTGAAGCGGTACTTCGACCATCTGAGCCAGGATGATACCTTTGGCGAAAAGAGCTGGGAAAAGGCGGAGTGCCAGATGCAGAAGCTGGCGCTGCAGATCGCGCTGGAAAAGTGGGAGAAGGACGCCCAGTGCCTGGACTACCTGCTGGCGGGGGACCTTTTGAACCAGTGCATCAGCTCCTCCTTCGCCGCCCGGGAGACCCAGGTGCCCTTTTGGGGTCTCTACGGCGCTTGCTCTACCATGGGCGAGTCCATTGCCCTGGCCGCTTTGCTCATCGACTCCGGCGCGGCCCGGACGGCGGCGGCGGTGACCTCGTCCCACTTCTGCACCGCCGAGCGGCAATACCGCACCCCCCTGGCCTATGGAGGCCAGCGCACCCCCACCGCCCAGTGGACGGCCACCGCTTCTGGCTGCGCCATTCTGGCCAAGGAGGGCCGGGGGCCGAAAATTACCCATGTGACCACCGGCAAGATCGTAGATAAGGGCATCAAGGACGCCAACAACATGGGGGCCGCTATGGCCCCCGCTGCGGCGGACACCCTACTGGCCCATTTTAAGGAGACGGGCCGGGACCCCAGCTATTACGACCTGGTGGCAACCGGCGACCTGGGAGCCCTGGGCCGGGAGATCCTGCTGGAGTTGACCGGGGAGGAGGGGCTGGACCTCACCGGCTGCCACAATGACTGTGGGCTGCTGCTCTACGACGCCCAGAAGCAGGATGTCCACTGTGGCGGCTCCGGCTGCGGCTGCGCGGGCAGCGTCCTCAACGGCTATCTCCTGCGGCAGATGGCGGAGGGAACTTTGAGGCGCATCCTCTTTTGCCCCACGGGGGCGCTTTTGAGCCCCACATCCAGCCAACAGGGCGAGAGCATCCCCTCCATCGCCCATGCCGTCAGTATCGAGGTGTAACGCTATGGAATATGTAAAGGCCTTTCTCTGCGGCGGTGTGCTGTGTATCATCGGCCAGCTGCTTATCGACAAGACCAAGCTCACCCCTGCCCGCATTTTGACCACATATGTAGTTAGCGGCGTACTCCTCACCGCCGTGGGGCTCTACCCCAAGCTGGTGGAGTGGTGCGGCGCGGGGGCCACGGTGCCGTTGACGGGCTTTGGCTATACCCTGGCCAAGGGCGTGGCCCGGGCGGTGGCCGACAAAAACTGGCTGGGCGTCTTTACCGGCGGCGCCGCGGCCACCGCCGGAGGCGTCGCCGCCGCCATTTTCTTCGCTTTGCTGGTGGCCCTGATCTTTAAGCCCAAGAGCAAATAAAGATACAAAAACAGCGCTTCAGGCATGAGCCTGAAGCGCTGTTTTCCTTTGCCTTTATTGCGCCAGTGTAAACCCTACCGCCTGGCACTGGGGGGCCTGCTGACCGTCCAGCCAAAAGAGGCGCAGCCGGTCGAACGCCGTGCCAACCTCCACCGTGGGAGAGCTGCCGGTGGCGGCCTTCACGCCGGTGAAGCGGCCATCCTGGTAGCAGGCCACGAACACCGTCTCGCCGCTGGGGACCGTGCCGTCAAAGGCGAGCGCGCCGGTCTCCGGGGCGTAGGTCCAGGGGAGGGCTCCGATCATGCCGCAGTACCCCACCTGTTCTCCACAGCGGCGGCAGACGCCGTCGGCGTCAGGATCGTGGCCCAGGGCGGGGATGACGTCGCCATAGGTCATCACCTCGTTGCACTTTACGCAGACGTAGTCTCCTGTGTAGCCCGCCTCGGTGCAGGTGGCCTCCTTCTTGTTTTGATAGACACAATCCAGGTGTTCGCAGAGCTCCACCGGGCTGCCGTCGTAGTAGTAAGGCTCGCTGTATGGGGACCAGGGACTGTTTCGAGTCTGAGCCACGTCAAAGGGCAGGTTTATGATGCGGAATTTGTAATACCCCGCGCCAAACTTCTCCAAAGCCCAAGTATCCACCGGCAGCCGCACGGTATCCCTGCCAATGATGCAATAGGCGTTGGAGACCGTCTGGTAGTTGCCGTCCTCGCTCTCGCAGAAGCGGAGCTGGAGCAGAGCGCCCTGTTCTTTGTCATCGGTGCCCCGCTGCCAGGTGTGGAGGGGGAAGTCCCACACCGGGTCGGTAGGCGGGGCCAGCTGGGCGTCGGGGGCGGTGTAGGACCACTTGGGGGAGATGGCCACGTCGCTGTCGTCGTCGCTGGCGGAGTCAAGGTCCATAAGGTTCTGGACGGTGAAATGGTAGACGCCGCTGTCCAGAGGAACGCTGTTTTCGGCCAGGAAGAGGCACAGGTCGTAGGCGCCGCCGTTGCTGCCAAAGTCGAACTTCCCTTGGGCCAGCAGGCTGTCGTCTTTGTAGACGGTGAGCAGGAAGATCCCGGTGTAGTTGTCTCCCGGCTCCCAGACCATAACGCCGTAGCCGTCCTCCCAGGTCAGATCGGTAGGGGTGGACAGCTTGCTCGCCGCCACCGCCGTCGGGCACAGGGCGACTGCCAGAGCTAGGATCAGGACCGTGGCGAAAAATCTCTTTTTCATAACGCGCTCCTTTGTGTTTGATACGTCATTTTATCCCCATTTTTCCCAAAAAGCAAGGCCCTTGGCAAAAAGCGCTTCAGGCTCATGCCTGAAGCGCCGCTTTGTTTATCACCGTCTCCGCAGGTCGTCGATGAGCTGTTGAATGTGGGTGGCCTGGGCGTCGGTTAATCCGGCGGCGTCCAGCGTTCGCTGTTTTTCCCTGCCCAACAGGTAATCGGTGCTGACCCCAAAAAAGTCCGCCAAACGGATCAGCAGATCGATGGAGGGGACGATGTTGCCGTTTTCCCAGTTGGATACGCTCTGCTTGCTGGCCCCGATCCGCTGGCCCAGCGCCACTTGATTCAGCCCCTGCTCCTGACGCAGACGGCGAATGTTTTCCCCCAACATAGAACGCACCCTCCACATGGTCAAATATAATAATACTATTATCCCGAAATGCTTGACTAAATAAAAATACTTTAGTATTATAATATTTGACCCATTCGACAAAAAACGACACAGAGAGAGGGACGATCACATGAAGAAAAAGACGCGCGGGCTATTATCTATGCTCCTGGCCCTGACCGTGCTGGCGGCCCTGGCGGCGTGCGGTGGCCCTACAGGTACGCAAAATGACCCGGGCCCACAGAGCTCGGACAGGACCGGCCAGGCCGAGGGCGATCCCCGACTGGAGGATCCGGTCCAACCGGAAGAACTCGGCTGGGATCGAACCACGCTGAAGGGCTATCTGGTGAGCAGAACAGCTCATACGCTGCTTCATGAGGGCTACAGTTCACTGACAAACGAGGGTATAGAGCGACTGCGCGAATACCCCCTTGAATGGTTTGATCTCACCACGATGGAGGAGGGCACGGTGGAGTTGAATATGCCCTTGGCCGATCTGTTCCCCGGGACAGTGGGCACGTTGAACGTGAAAACCGGCCTATATGAGTTGAAAGCCGACCAACTATATACCGGGCAGAAGGAGGCATGGAACGAGCAGCAGCTGAAGGATCTGCTGTGTCAGGGCACGCAGGACGCGCCGTGGCACAGCGTGGATGTATTTGAAACGGGCTGGGACGCTCCTGCCGCGCCATACTATCTCTCCGTCCACAACGCGTGGTTCACCGATGAGGGCACCTGTGAGCTGACAGGCGGAGAGGCTTGGTCCGATGTGGTCAACGGCTACAAAGGAACGTATCTGGTCAACGGTGACCGGCTCACCATCCAGATCTCTGAGGCGCAGGAACTGGTCCCGCTGGAAAATGACGAAGGCTATGACATTGTGTGGTCCCCGCGCCAGAAGACGCTGGAATATCAGCTGTTGCCTACCCAGACCGGCATGGCTTTTGTTCAGCTTGGTGTAAACGGCATCGGTTTTTCGGCAACGGACAGCACTGGCTCGGTCCTCTCCTGGCAGAAGGAGGAAGCCTTTGACTACACGAAGCCCTCTCTATCTGTTGCCCCAGAGCCCACCTCTGAGCCTGATGAACCTGTGTTTGAGGATAAGCCGACGGGGGTCCAGGACGCTTCGGATCTCTATAACACCCAGTGGACCTATCACACCAAGATGGGGCCCTTTTCGCTGGAGTTACGTGAAGACGGCACCTATTCCATGGAGATCTACATGGTAGGGGAGACGCAGGAGGGCGCGTGGTCCTATCAGGACGGAACGTTGTACATTGACGACCTGGAGTTTGTGGAACAGAACGATGATGGCAAAGTCGGCTTTTTCCATGAGGACGGCGAGTTCAGTATCTCGATCTATTGACCGGCCATTTTATGTGTGGTCGTTCCATAGTGTTTAAGCAAAATATATTTTGAAAAGGGGATGCTTTTATGAACAAGAGGATCTTTGGGCTGGCCACAATGCTTTTGGCGTTGGCTATGCTAATGCTGCTAAGTGCATGCGGTGGGGCACCCAAGCCGCCTCAGGAGACGCAGATCAAGAATGATATCCCACAAGAGCTTTTAACAGTACCTGTTTATAAAAACGGCGAAACGGAAACCTTTCCCTTGGACATAAGTTCCATCTCCATCGAGAAGAGACAAACCAACGAAAAGGATGATACCGTATACTGCGTACTTGAATTGGAAAATGAATTATATTGCGTTACCCGCCATGTAAGAATGGACTATACGTTTTACGATGAGGGCGGATGGATGCTCGACGGTTGCAGCGAAACCGAGGACTGGAAGATCAGCAAGGTGAAGGCCAACCCCTTTACGGAGGACGAGCTGATCCGTATGGTATCGGAATACGATTCTGTCCAGATAGAGTCTGTTGAGGTGCTTCCGGAAGCCTGTGAAGTTGATACATTGTTTACGGTGGAAACGAAAGCCGAAAACCTAACGACCAGCGGCACTGTTGAGGTAAAGCGTAGCCTTGAGAGGACGAACGAGTGGACCAAGATCGAGTATAACTATGATGAGCTGCGCCTTGACTGGGATGTTGTCGGTCACTGGTACGCCGATGTGGACACCGGGATATACCTTGACATATTAGACTATAGCGACGGGAAGATGCGCGTTGAGGCCGTCCGTGAAGACGTCGCACGTTCCGTTTTGAGCGGAGCCAATGATTACTACGGCAGAAATCTTCAAGATGAAAGCAATTGGCATGCTATTGTGGAAAACATTGATGTGCGTGAGATCCGGGACCCGAAGGAGAATACAGAGTGGTCGTACAAGGAAACGCCTCGCCTGAGAGCCAGCTTTGAAGCGTTTGGCGAGACGTACAGTTTTACGATATTCAAGGATTCTGCCAAAATGAGCTGGAGAATGGCGACGAGAGATCTTGTCAAGGTAGAGGATAATCCGTTTTTGCCGCTTTCATAAAAGGGAAAACGTATAGGAATGGACGTAGAAAGAACCTTGGGACAAGAGAAGGATGGCCGAATTTGGGAGATGATTACATGAAAAAGAGAATATTATCCATGATAGTTGCAGTCGTCACGCTCTTATCCGTATGGAGCTTTGGCCCTGTAGCCCAGGCGGCTACATGGACAACGACGGAAGAGGGGTACAAGGTATATAACTACGCAAAGAATGCGGTGGGGACTTTTGAGATGCCCAGGACAGGTTTATGCCAAGCCTTTGTGCGGATATGCCTGGAGGAGTCGATTGGGATGAGAAACAGTCGCGGCGGGTGCTGCGCCATGAAGGCGGGGCAGACCAACATCATCTCTACCTCGCGGGACGATATTCCGCTGGGCGCGGCGGTGTACTTTGCGGGCTCTAAGATAACGTGTAGCCAGTGCGGACAAAAGGCGGGACACGTTGGGATCTACATCGGAAACAACGAGATCGCCCACTCTTGGGGAAGTAATAAAGTCATTACAAAGAGTACCATTGACTATGTGATCAACTGTGGTTATACCTATTGTGGCTGGGGCTGGCAGGGCGGATATGCCCTGGCGACCAGCAGTGATGAATTTGCCGCCACCATCCAGCCCGGTCTATACGCCCTGGCACCCGCGTGCGCGCCGGACAGACGGCTGGATGTGCAGGATGGCGCCACGGCTAGCGGCACGAACGTGCAGATCTGGCGCTCCAATGACACTGCTGCACAGCAGTGGAACATTGAATCTCTTGGCGGCGGGTATTATAGGTTGGTGAGCCGGGAATCTGGCAAGGTGTTAGATGTAGCTGATGCCAAAAAGACATCGGGAACCAATGTGCAGCAGTGCATCTGGACCGATAATCCGGCCCAGCGTTGGCGTTTTACCGATGCGGGAGATGGATACTATCATATCTCTCCACAGTTAAATACGGACCTGCGCTTAGACGTAAATGAAAAAGAGGACGCGAATGGAACCAACGTGCAGCTATGGGAAGCAAATGATTCTTCAGCGCAAAAGTGGAAGCTGGTCCCGGTGTCGTACCCGGCGGAGACAGACCATGCACATCAAAAAGGAACATTTTTGTTCAATGAGGCGCAGCATCCCCATTATGGTTACTATCAGTGTTCCTTATGTGGCGTAAATTTCACAGATGGGAGCACGGTCACAATGAGCAAGTGTTCAATTTGCAATCCCGCCAAAGCTACTGTGGGCGCTCCCTCGCAGCCCGCCGTTTCGGTGGATGGGCAGAGCGTGGCGGTTTCCTGGGACTACACTGGCACGGGAGAGAAGTTTGACGTTTATCTGGTGCAGGCTCCCTGGGGCTGGGAGGACATCAAATACCATGGGACGACAACAAATCGGTCCTACACCTTCACCAATGTGGCTCCTGGAGGATACGCGGCCTTTGTGATAGCTCGGCCCAATACTAACCGGGTGCAGTCCGGGTGGACAGACCTTTCCGTAGCGCAGCCTGCGGCAGATCAGCAGCCCGCTGCTTTGAGCGCCGCCAACAACAGCGCGGCCCAGCGGTTTGTGGACTTTGCTGTATCTCAGGTAGGGAAAAGAAGAGCAGATTACGGCTATAACACTTCGTGGTGTGGATACTTCGTGGGATGGTGTTCAGAGCAATTGGGTATGGAGTCCGTTCTGCCGCCCAAAAAGAATTCGGCAAACGGTGTAGCCGCATACCAGTATATTATCAACCGTGGGGGCAACGGTGTTCGCTTTTATGATGACCGCAGTGATATGCAGACCGGGACCTATCTGACGGACCGAAATGCCTATACGCCGCAAATCGGCGATATCGTGATCTTTTCGTGGGGGACCAGGGCTCCGGCAGGCCATCTCTACATTGACCATGTTGGTATTGTACAGAAGGTGGAAAATGGGCGAATCTATGTGGTCCATGGTAATTATCACAGCGGAAAGGTATCTGGCGGGATCGTCTGCGGGCCGGGTTGCTCAACCTGCGGCGGCGCATCTTGGCCGCTAAGTTCCGGGGAGATCTACGCCTATGCCAGACCCAACTGGGCGAGTATCTCGGCGGAGAATGTGGTGACGCCGCCCAGTCAGACTGAACCGCAGCAGCCCAGTGTGACAGAGTACTTTGACTGCGATGTATATATTTATACTACCGCGGGCCAGGCCGTCAACGCCTACGCCAATATTTTTGACGCGAAGCGGAAGAACTGGTTTGACTTGGGACAGACCCTGTACAGTCGAAAGGGAGCCAAGGGCAGTGACGGCTCTACCTGGTATCAAGTCCAGGCCGTCAATGCCCGCGACGAGTTGGTCACGCTGTGGGTCAATGCTGGAAGTCCAGGGCTCACGATCGAGGAAATAGAACCCGAGCCCAACTGTGACAACGGCCACACCTGGGGCGCGTGGACAACGACGCGGGCGGCTACCTGTATGGAAACCGGCCAAAGAGAACGTGCCTGTACGGTGTGTGGGACTACTCAAGCGGAACCCATCGACCGGCTGGAACATGACTACCGCCTGGACCGGGAGACGGATACGACATTGCTCTACGTCTGTGCTAACTGCGGAGCCAGCTATACGGTCTATCAGGAGCCTGCCCCTGCGGAAAAGGGCAATATGGGGAACTTCACCGTCGGCGAGCGATACAGCGAGGGGATGTTCCGGGATGTGAAGCAGGGGGACTGGTTTGAAAGCAACGTGGCCGCCGTCTATGAGCTGGGTCTGATGCGGGGTACGGGAAGCGGGACCTTCTCGCCGGGCAACAATGTGACCTTGGCCGAGGCGGTCACCCTGGCTGCCCGGCTCCACAGCATTTATTATACCGGGGAGGCGAGCTTCCCCGGCTATGACGGCGGGAACTGGTACGATCCCTATGTGGACTACGCCAAGGAAAACGGGCTTATCAGCACAAACTACCTTTACACCAAGCCTGCCACCCGTGAGGAATTCGTCCACATTCTGGCCCGGGCTCTGCCCGAGGAGGCGCTGGAGCATGTCACGGGAAGAGCTGCGTTTGCCGATGACGGAGACATCGTCTACATTTCCGATGTAGAGCTCCTGCAAAGGGCCGGGATCATTAATGGCATTCCCGAAAATGATCAGATCTATTTCAAACCCGCCGCCGCCATCACCCGCGCGGAGGTAGCCGCCATTGTGGGTCGTATGGCGCAGCCCGCTACCCGCGTGGGTTGGTAAGGACCGACAAAATGAAAGGAGTACACACAATGACAAAAAGGAATCTGCTGATCGCCGCCATTTGGGCTTGGGTCGCCGGGTTGGTCTGCTTTGCTTTCCCCTTCCTTGTCTCGCCTTTTCTTGAGTTTGATCTGAGCGGATTTACGCTGTTGACAAAGATTACGTTCCATGAGGCCTTGCAAAAAGATATCGCTGAAATGCCGTATAATATTTGCCTAATTCTGTCGGCGGTGGCCGGCGTGGTGGGACTGTGTTCCACCGCCGCGTGCAACGGGTACTGGGAAAAGGCGAAAGACGGCGGCCGCCATATTATCGCGATGGTCAGCGGCGCTGTGGGAGTCTTGTGTCTCTTGCTGTTTCAGAGTACATATGGGGGCAGTGAGGCTGGGATGGAGCTGCGGCATTTAACATCCCCTGGCTGGGGTCGGAATCTGGCCTTGTTCTGCTTTATCGGGGCCACTGCCTGCGTGCTGGCTGCCACATTGGTCAAGGAAAAGACGACAACGAAGCAGAGCCAGGAGACAGAGGAACCGCCTGCATGAATGACATCAGACGCGCCGTCTGCCGCCGCGCCTACCGCGGCAATGAGGGAAACCAGGCCGCAAGCAAAGAAGGGGGAACTGCTGGAGGATGGGGTGCAGGCTCGCTTCCCGGGTACTCGCGCCGATTGTGCGCAGGTACGCTGCCCCGCTTGCAACCAGGTGCAAAGCGCCCAGCGCAAGCAGTGTTATGGATGCGGCATTGAATTTGTGTTTGACGAGGAAAAGTAAGAAAGAACAGATATATAAACACAGCGGTTCAGGAGTTATCCTGAACCGCTGTGTTTGTAATACCGTTGATGACGGCGTCGGTGGAGGCGTCGGCTTCGGTCGGCGTGGGCGCCTGGGTGGGGGCGGGGGCGCGCTGGGGCATCTCCAGGCCGTGGATAAAGCCGTCCAGGGCGGGGGAGAGGACGTCGGCGCCTACCACGGTGTTTTTATACAGCAGCAGCGACACCTGGACCCCGGTCTCGCCAGTGGGGTAGTTGAGGATCTCGTAGGTATACCGCTTCACCGTCTTGCCCGCGTAGCGGGTCAGGTCAAAGCCCTGCTGGCTCTGGAGGGAGAGGTAGTCGGCATACTCCGCTCCGAACTCCTCGGGGATAGCCAGCTCCTCCACCGCCAGGGGTTCCTCCTTGACAAGCCACCCATAGGCGCTCAGGTAGGCTAGCCGGTCCTCCGGGGTCTTGACCCCCTTAGGGCTCACCGTCTGGCCCGCGGCGGTGCTTCTGCCGGAAAACGCCAGGAAAAGCCCCAGCACACAAACCAGGGCCAACGCGCCCAGACCGCCCGCAATCAGCCGCCTGCGGTCCAGCTTCGCCGTGTAAATGATCATCGGCCATCGCTCCTTCCCAAAATGCTCTGGTCAATTCTTATGCGAGCGTGTTATAATCCATGCTAGAGACTTCTAAAAAGGGGGCGATAGCATGGAAGCGCGGCTGGACAAGGTGCTGAGCGACGCGGGCTATGGGCGCAAGGAGGCCAAGGGTCTGATCGGTCAGGGCCGGGTGGCGGTGGACGGCGCGGTGATCACCCGGCCCGAGGCCAGGTGCGCAGAGGACGCAGTGGTGACGGTGGACGGCACGGAGCTGTGCCGGGGTCATATCTACCTCATGCTCCACAAGCCCGCGGGGGTGGTCTCCGCCACTGCCGACGTCCGGGAGCGGACGGTGCTGGACCTGCTGCCCGAAGACCTGCGCCGCCGGGGGCTGTTCCCGGTGGGACGGCTGGACAAGGATACCACAGGGTTGCTGCTCCTCACCGACGACGGACCCCTGGCCCACGATCTGCTCTCGCCCAGAAAGCACGTGGACAAGACCTATCTTGTGACGGTAGATGGGGTCTTGGACGGGGCGGACCGGGCCGCCCTGGCGGCGGGACTGATGCTGGGCGACGGCCTTCGTTGCCAGAGCGCGGAGCTGGACATCACCGGTCCCAACGTGGGCCTTTTGACTATCCGGGAGGGAAAATACCACCAGGTGAAACGGATGATGGCCTGCCTTGGGAAGCCTGTGATCGCCCTCAAGCGTGTGGCCATGGGTGGCCTGACGCTGGACGAAAGCCTGGCCCCTGGCCAGTGGCGGGCGCTGGCGGCGGCGGAGACGTCGATTTTACGGGAAAAATAATTTTATGCAATTTCCACAAATTTTTTTCCAAAGTCTATTGAAATTGCTCGCGACTTCCTGTATAATGGCTATACTCGGTAAATTTCGTCTCCAAATTTAGCGGGGGGCGAGGGATGAAACGACAAAAAGGAGGGGTTCCATGTCCAGCCGGATCTTCCAGAGTGTGGTGCTCCAGATGAAGGACTGCACCAAGCTGCCCATTGGCGTGGTGGATAATGAGGGCACCGTGGTGGCCTGTACCGACCTTGCCCTGGTGGGGGAGCGCTGGCCCCAAGTGGCGGAGGTCATCAACCGCCATGAGAGCGCCTATGTCACCGCGGAGGGCAAGCTCTTCCGGGCCCTTTCGGGCTGGTCCACCTTCTATGACTATGCCGCCTTCGTTGTAGGCGAGGGCGAGGAGGCCCAGAGCGTCTGCGGTCTGGCCACCGTGGCCCTTAATGGCGCCAAGGCCTCTTATGAGGAAAAGCACGACCGGGCCACCTTTGTGAAAAACATCGTCTCGGACAATATCCTCTCCGGGGACATCTACATTCGTGCCCGGGAGCTGCACTTCCCCAACGAGCAGCCCCGCTGCGCCTTCCTCATCCGCATGACCCCCGAGGGCGACCCCGGCGCCCTTGACCTGCTGCAAGGGCTGTTTCCTGACAAGCAAAACGACTTTATCCTCTCCATGAGCGACACCGACGTGGCCGTCATCAAGGCTCTGGAGGAGAATACCGACAGCAAAGAGCTCTACCGCCTTGCCGCCCAGATGCAGGAGCTTTTGGACAGTGAGCTCCACACCAAGTGCGTCATCGGTATTGGCACCGTGGTCACCCATCTGCGGGACCTGGGCCGGGCCTACAAGGAAGCGGGTGTGGCCATCGAAGTGGGCAAGGTGTTCAACACGGAGAAGGCCGTCATCAACTACGAAAACCTGGGCATTGGCCGGCTCATCTACCAGTTGCCCACCACCCTTTGCGATATGTTCCTGCAAGAGGTCTTCAAGAAAAATCCCATCGACGCGCTGGATCAGGAGACCCTGTTCACCATCAACAAGTTCTTTGAGAATAACCTCAATGTCTCCGAGACCGCCCGGAAGCTCTTTGTCCACCGCAACACCCTGGTGTACCGGCTGGAGAAGATCAAGAAGCTCACCGGCCTCGATCTGCGGGAGTTTGACGACGCCATCACCTTCAAGGTGGCATTGATGGTCAAGAAGTATCTGGTTTCCAGAGGCATCGACAACTGATCTTGGGAGGAGCCCAATGGTACGGTTCATCGACGTAACAAAAACATACGATACCGGGAACGAGGCCCTGCGCGGGGTCTCGTTCCGTATTGAGGACGGGGAATTTGTCTTTCTGGTGGGGCCCTCGGGCTCGGGCAAGTCCACCGTCACCAAGCTCTTGACCGGCGAGATCGAAGCCACCGGCGGCAAGATCATGGTCAACGGCTATAACCTCAATAACATCCGCCGTAAGCAGATCCCTCTGTTGCGGCGGACCCTTGGCGTGGTGTTCCAGGACTTCCGGCTGATGACCAACAAGACAGTCTGGGAGAACCTGGCCTTTGTCATGCGCGTGGTAGGCTCGTCCAACCACGCTATGCGCAAGCGCATTCCCTACGTTTTGGAGCTGGTGGGGCTCCAGGGCAAGGAGCGGGAGCTGCCCAATCAGCTCTCCGGCGGCGAGCAGCAGCGCTTGGCCATTGCCCGGGCGCTGGTGAATAACCCCGAGATGATCATTGCCGACGAGCCTACCGCCAATGTGGACCCCAGCCTCAGCGTGGAGATCATGGAGCTGTTGGCCCAGATCAACGACCTGGGCACCACCATGCTGGTTGTCACCCACGAAAAGACATTGGTGGACCGGCTGGGCAAGCGGGTCATCGCCATCCGCGACGGCCGCATCCTCCGGGACGAGACCGGCGGATATTACCCGATGGTCTCCGCCGTCAGGCGGGACGAGGCCGGCCAAGAGCCTGCCGCGCAAGCCATTGCCCCGGGACCTGTTTCTCAGCCCGAGCCCGACCGGGAGACAGAGGACATTCAAGAGGAGCAGGGCGTCCGGGAGGCGGAGCCTGCCCAGGACGCCGCGCCCAAGTCAGTAGGCGGCGTCCCTGTGGAGATCCTGGCCTCGGCCGAGGCGGTAGAGGCCGCCGTGGCCGAAGAGGCGGGGCCCGCCACTGAGCCGGAGGAGGTGGAAGACCGTGCCGGGAATTGACCGCAGCCGCATGGCAGGCCCTGACCGGGCCAGAAAAAAGAGCGCGTCCCGCCGCCGCTGGAACCTGGGCTACTTTATCAAAGAGGGCTTCACCAGCATCTTCCGCCACGGCCTGATGTCCTTTGCCGCGGTGTGTACCACCGTGGCCTGTCTGCTCATTATGGGCACCTTTGCCCTGGTGGCGGTAGACCTGGACGCAAACCTGGCCGAGCTGGAGCGGGACAACGAGTTCTTGGCCTATATCGACGACACCGTCTCCGATGAGCAGGCCTATGGTCTGATCGACGCCATCACCGCCGTGCCCAACGTCCGGGAGGTCCAGTTTGTGGACCGAGAGACGGTGCTGGCCGACTTTCAGGCCCAGCGCCAGGGCGAAAACGAGCTCTATGACCTTCTGCCCACCAATACCTTCCAGCACCGCTACCGTATCCACGTCACCGACATCTCCCAGCTGGAACAGACGGTGGAGCAGGTCCGGGCCATTACAGGCATCGAGAGTACCTCGGCGGACATCGGGATCGCCGAGGGCATGATCGCCGTGCGCAACGTGGCGGCGGGCCTTGCGCTGGTGCTCATCGCCACGCTGGCGGTGGTGAGCCTCTTTATCATCTCCAACACCCTGCGTCTTGCCACCTTCTACCGCCGGGAGGAGATCGCCATCATGCGTATGTGCGGCGCCACCAACGGCTTTATCTGCTGGCCCTTTGTGATGGAAGGGGCCATTCTGGGCCTTTTCAGCGCAATCCTGGCTTTCTTCCTGCAGTGGTGGGTCTACGGCTTGGTGGAGAACGCCATGGGCGCGGCGGGCCAGTTGGGCTTTTTGGTGGCTGTGCCCTTCAGCCAGCTGTGGGGCATGGTGCTGCTGGTGTTCTGCGGCGCGGGGCTGCTCATCGGCGTGCTGGGATCGCTGTTGGCCATCCGCAAATTCCTGAAGGTGTAAGGAGGGCGCGTAGATGAGCAAGCATACGCACAATAAGCCCAAGCGCTCTCGCCGGGACCGGATGATGGCGCTGATGGCCTGTGTTTTAGCCCTGCTGCTGATCCTGCCTATGGTAGTGATGGTGGTGAGCAATGTCACCGCCGCCGGCGCGGGGTCAGTCAGCGCCATCCAGAGCCAGATCAACAGCCTCAAGGAGAAGAACAAGGGCCTTTCCCAGCAGAAATCCGATCTGAAAAACCAGCTCAGTGGCATCCAGGCGGAAAAGGGCAAGGCCATGGATCGGAAAAACAATCTGGAGCAGCAGATCAACGTACTGCAAGACGAGATCGACAATCTGAACGCTCAGCTGGAGCAGTACGCCGCCCTCATTGCCGAGAAGGAACAGCAGGTAGCAGAAAACGAGGCCGCCGAAGCCGCCCAGTTTGAGCTATTTAAAAAGCAGTGCCGGGCCATGGAGAAGGAGGGCAAGGTGTCCTACTGGTCCATCCTCTTCTCCGCCAAGAGCTTTCCCGATCTGCTGGACAAGGTGAATACGGTAAACGCCATCGCCAACTATAACGACAAGATCTGCGACCAGCTCCAGGCGGCCCGGGAGGCCCTGCAACAGGCCAAGGCGGAGCTGGAGCAGGCCCAGACGGAGACCGAGGCCGCCAAGGCGGAGGAAAAGGCCGCTCAGGACGAACTAGCCGCCCAGAAAAAAGAGGTCCAAAGCCTGATCAACGAGATCGCCGCCGACGAAAAGGAGACCCAAAAGGCCCTGGATGAACTCAACGCCGCCGCCAAGGCCATGGACGCGGAGATCGCCAAGCAGGAAAAAGAGCTGCAAAAGGCCATCGAGGCGGCAAGGCAGTCAGGTAACAGCAACGCATATCAGTTTGATCCCGGCTCGGGCTGGTACTGGCCCCTGCCCTCCAACTGCGTGAAGGTCAACTCCTTCTATGGACCCCGCAAGGACCCCATCTCGGGCAAGCAGTCCAACCACTCCGGCACCGACATCGGCGGCGCGCCCACCGGGACCCAGATCTACGCCGCCCGGGGCGGTGTGGTGCTGACCAGCGCCCACCACAGTTCCTACGGAAACTATGTGGTCATCTCCCACGGCGACGGTGTTTCCACGCTGTACGCCCATATGTCCAAGCGGGCGGTGAAGGTGGGCGATGTGGTGAGCCAGGGCCAGGTCATCGGCTATGTGGGCTCTACCGGTCGCTCCACCGGGCCCCACCTTCATTTTGAGGTCCGGGTCAACGGTGTGCGGCAGGATGCGCTGAAATACTACCCTAACGTGAACTGGATCAACAACACCGGCTTCCCCTATAAGTGATATGAAACAAAAACGCTTTTCCGCCATCGCTTTGATCCTCACCGCCGCCGTCACCGTGGTCTGCACTGTGGCGGCGGTGGCTTTGACTGCCTGGCTCCGCTTGGGGCCGGGCGGTTTTGCCGTGCTGGAGAGCGTGGAGCTGATCCGTGGCCGCTTTGTAGGGCCCTACGACGAAGAAGAGGTCATCGACGCCGCGCTGAACGCCGCCGTCACCGCCCTGGATGACCGCTGGTCCGGCTACCTCAACGCCAAGGACTACGCCGATATGCTCCAGCGCCGCAGCAACAGCTACGTGGGAGTAGGTCTGACCTACACCGCCGCCGAGGACGGCACCTATATGGACATCGTGGCCGTCACCCCCGGTGGCCCCGCCCAGCAGGCGGGGTTGCAGGCGGGCTGGCGTATCACTGCCATCAACGGCCAAAGCCTGAACGCGGAGAACTTTGACGATCTGGTGGGCCAGATCGGTTCGGAGAGCGGCAAGGAGACCGTCTTCACCGTGCTGGATGACAGCGGCAAGAGTCGGGAGATCCGGGTCCAGGCTACCCAGGTGCAGAGCCAGTCGGTGGAGTACAAAATGCTGGAAAATGACGTGGGTTATGTGCGCCTGTTCAACTTCTACGCCGGCAGCGCCCAAAACGCCAAGGACGCGGTGGACGACCTGGTAGCGCAAGGGGCTCGCGGCCTTTTGTTTGACGTGCGCGCAAATCCCGGCGGCTATGTGGACGAGCTGACCGACCTTCTGGACTATCTGCTGCCGGAGGGACCCATCTTCACCGAGCACAGCAAGGACGGTCCGGTGCGGACGGTGGAGTCGGATGAAGCCTGCGTGGATCTACCTATGGCCGTACTCATCGACGCCGACAGCTACTCCGCTGCTGAACTCTTTGCCGCCCAGCTGCGAGAGAGCGTCTCGGTCCCCTTGATCGGAGCCCAGACCTGTGGCAAGGGCTACTATCAGCAGGCCTTTGGTCTGCCAAACGGCGGCGGGTTGAACCTCTCGACTGGAATGTACGCCACCGGTGGAGGCACCTCTCTCATCGGTACGGGCCTGATCCCCGACGTGGTGGAGACCGACGCCCAGGCCCAGCTGGATAAGGCTGTGGCCGCGCTGGAAGAAAGGCTGGGCTGAGGGTATGGTCCAGCTTTTGATCGGCCGGGGCGGCACGGGGAAATCGGGCCGTATTTTTGAGAGAATGAAAGAAAACGCTCCCCAGCGCCGCCAGATCCTGGTGGTCCCCGAGCAGTATTCTCACCGGGCTGAGGCCCGGCTTTGCGCCTTGGGCGGCAATTTGTTATCCCTGCGGGGGGAGGTCCTGACCTTTACCCGTATGGCGAGCCGCGTCTTCGCCCAGGCTGGCGGGTTGGCCCGACCGGCCCTGGACAAGGGTGGGCGGCTTTTGGTGATGTACCTGGCCGTCCGGGAGACGCAAAGTGCCTTGAGCGTCTATCACGCGCCCTCTCGCAAGAGCGCGTTTTTGTCGGGACTGCTGGATACCCTGGACGAGTGCAAGAGCTACTGTATCCGGCCTGAGACGCTGATGAAAGCCGGCGGAGACCTAGGGGGCTCCGCCGGAGATAAGCTGCGGGATCTTGGGCTGATCTTTGGCGCTTACGAGACCCTGTGCGACACCCTGGGCGCCGATCCCAGAGACCTGCTGACCCGTCTGGCCCAAGCCTTAGAGCGCTGCGGCTGGGGCGATGGCGCGGACTTTTATCTGGACGGCTTTACCGATTTTACGCCCCAGCAGTCTTTGGTGCTGTCGGCGCTGATGAAAAAGGCCCACAGCGTCACCTTCGCCCTCACCTGCGATCATCTGGCCGAGGACGAGGAGGGTCTGGGCGTGTTTTCCCCTGCCCGAAAGACGGCCCACCGGCTTCAGGAGCTGGCCCAGTCGGTGGGCCAGAGTGTAAAGGTCGATACCCTTACGGTGAGCCCCGGAGGGAAGGACCCGGCCCTTCAGCATTTAGAGCGTCAACTCTTCGAGACCCAGCCGGAGCCTTGGCCCGCCAAGGCTCCGGTTCGGTGTGTTCAGGCCGATGGACCCCGGCAAGAGGTGGAGTGGGCCGCCGCGGAGATCCTGCGCCTTTGCCGGGAGGAGGGCTGGCGCTTTCGGGACGTGGCCGTCACGGCCCGGACCCTGGACGGCTATGAGGAGCTATTGGACTCGGTCTTTGGCCAGTACGGCATTCCGCTGTTTCTGGCCCGGACCCAGGATATTCTGGAAAAGCCCGTCCTGGCCCTCATCACCGGGGCCCTGGAGGCCATCGAGGGCGGCTACCGGCGGGAGGACATGCTGCGCTATCTCAAGACCGGCCTGACCGGCGTCAGCGCCGATGGGGTGGACCGGCTGGAAAACTACGTCATCACCTGGGACATCCGGGGTGGGATGTGGACAGGCATGAAGCCCTGGAGGATGCACCCGGAGGGCTACGGCAAGGATTATACCGACCAAACGGAAGAGAAGCTGGCCCAGCTGAACGACCTGCGGCGGCAGGTGATGGAGCCGCTGGAGACCCTCCGACGGGCAACGGGGACCACAGGCCGGGACCGGGCCATGGCCCTCTATGACTTTTTGGAGGAGATCCGGCTGCCCCAGACCTTAGAGCGCCGGGTGGAGGCTCTGCGCGGCCGGGGAGAGCTGGGGCTGGCCGACGAGTATGCCCAGCTGTGGCGCATCCTGGTGGAGGCGCTGGAGAGCTGCGCCAGGCTGCTTTCTCAGTGGGAGATGGATGCCGGGGAATTTTCCCGGCTGTTTGCCCTGGTGCTGAGCCAGTATCAGGTGGGGTCTATCCCCGTGGCCCTGGACCGGGTGACGGCGGGACCCTGCCCACGCCTTGGCTACGAGAGCTACAAGGCTGTTTTTTTCCTGGGCTGCGACGATAAGCGTCTGCCCGACTGCCAGCGCTCGGCGGGGCTCTTGACCGATGATGACCGTCTGGCCCTTTCCCAGCTGGGGCTCTCCCTGGCCCCTCGCTTGGAGGAGCGGCTGGGCCGAGAGATGACCATTGCCTACAACGCCGCCACGTTGCCTACCCAGCGGCTCTACGTCCTCTGGCCTGCCCAGGTGGCCGGAGAGGAGCGCGCTCCGGCCTTTTTGGCGCCCAGGTTGGAGCGGCTGTTTCCGCTGCTCTTTGTGGAAAATGCCGCCGCCGGGCCCGACCCCCGTCTGGCCGCCGCGGGGCCCGCCTTGGAGCTGGCGGTGCGGGATGAAGGCGTCCGCGCCGCCTTAGAGCGGGTCCCCGGCATGGCCGGCCAGGCCAGCCGCCTGGCCCAGGCCGCGTCGGCCCAGCGGGGCAACCTGTCCCCGGAGGGGGTGGCCACGCTCTACGGCAAGGGCGCTTCCATGTCCGCCTCCCGGCTGGACCTGTACCGTTCCTGCCACTTTTCCGACTTCATGCGCTATGGCCTGGACGCCCGGCCCAGAGAGCCCCTGGGCTTTGCCGCGCCGGAATACGGCACCTTTGTCCACGCGGTGCTGGAGGAGGTGCTGGGCAAGTGGGACAAGACCATGGATGACGACGCGGTCCGGGCCCTGACCGCCCAGTCCATCCAGCGATACCTGACCGAGGAGCTGGGTGGACTGGAGGATAAGTCCCCACGCTTTGTCTATCTCTTTGGCCGGCTCAAAAAAACGGTGGAGCGGGTGGTGGTCAACGCCACCCAGGAGCTTCGCGCCAGCGACTTCAAGCCCCTGGCCTTCGAGCTGGGCTTTGGCAAGGGCAAGGACCTGCCGCCGGTGACGCTGGAGCTGGACGGCTTTACCGTCAGCGTCAGCGGCTTTGTGGACCGGGTAGACGGCTGGGAGCACGGCGGCAAGCTCTATTTGCGGGTGATGGATTACAAGACCGGCCGCAAGGCCTTTGACCTGACCGACGTGTTCCACGGCATCGGGATGCAGATGCTTTTGTATCTGTTCACGCTGCAAAAATACGGCAAGGACTACTTTGGCAAGGAGGTGGTCCCGGCGGGGGTGCTCTATGTCCCCGCCCGAGATCTGCTGGCCAAGGGCGACCGGGACATGAGCGAGGAAGAACGCCAGGCACAGCTGGACAAGGCGCTGACCCGGCAGGGGCTGCTGCTGGACGATGCTCTGGTGCTGGAGGCCATGGAGGACACGCCGGGGAAAAAGCGATTTTTGCCCCTGCGGGTGCTGAAGGACGGCTCCTTTTCCTCCAACGACCTGGCAAGCCTTGCCCAGCTGGGCAAGCTCTCCCGGCATCTGGATAGAATTTTGGGCCAGGTGGCGCAGGAGTTGAGAGCGGGCAAGGTGTGCGCCGACCCCTATTGGCGGGGCGAAAATCAAAACGCCTGCCAGTGGTGCCGCTACCGCGCGGCCTGCCAATTTGAGCAGGACCTGGGCGGCGAGGGACGCCGCTGGGGCCGGAAGTTGAAGAGCGAGCAGTTCTGGGACGCGCTGGAAGGAGGCGAGGAGGCATGAGCTTTGCCCTGACCGCCGCCCAGCGGCAGGCGGTATCGGACCAAGGCGGGCCGCTGCTGGTCTCTGCCGCCGCCGGCGCGGGCAAGACCCGGGTGCTGGTGGAGCGGCTGCTGGACCGGGTGCTGGCGGGGGCGGACGTGGACCGCTTCCTCATCATCACCTTTACAAACGCCGCCGCCGCCGAGCTCAAGGGCCGGGTTTTGGAGCGGCTGGGCCAGGCCCTGGCCGAGCGCCCCGGCGACCGGCATCTCCGCCGGCAGCTGACCCTGGTCTACCAGGCCCACATCTCCACGGTCCACGCCTTCTGCGGCGAGCTTCTGCGGCAGTGGGGCTACCTTATCGACCTGGAGCGGGACTACCGGCTGTGCGATGAGCCTGAGGCCGCGGCGCTCAGGACCGAGGCGCTGGAGACGGTGCTGGAGCGCCGCTACAACGATCCAGACGAGGCCCTTGGCATCCTGCTGGACACCTTTGAGCCTGGCCGGGAGGACAGCGCCCTGGGCCAGATCGTGCTGACGGTCCACCAAAAGCTCCAGAGCTACAGCGACCCCGCCGGGTGGCTGGAGCGGCAGAGAGCGGCCTTTGACGTAGACGGCCTGACCGATGTGGGCCAGACGGTGTGGGGGGACTATCTCCTGGAGCGCTGCCGGGACCTTGCCCTCTATTGGCGGGACCGCCTGGCCCCGGTGGTGGAGGAGTGCCGTCAGGGCGTCGCGGCCTATGTAGACAGCCTGGAGGCCACCCTTGCCAGTCTAGACGCGCTGGTCAACGCCCAGAGCTGGGACCAGGCCCAGATGCCGGAGTTCCCCCGCCTGGGCTCTTCCCAGAAGTGCCTGGACCCGGCCCTGGCCCAGCGGGCCAAGGAGCTGCGGGAGAGCTGTAAGCGGCAGTTTGCTCGGGATGCCGCCCCCTTGGAGCGTAGCAGCGCCCAGCATCTGGAGGACCTACGGGCCGTAGCGCCGGCGGTGGCGGCGCTGACAGAGCTGATCGGCCAGTTTGACCAGGGCTATCGTGCATTGAAAACCCGCCGGGGCGTACTGGATTTTTCCGACCTGGAGCATCTGGCCCTGGGGCTTTTGACCCAGCACCCAGAGGTGGCCCGGGAGTGGCAGGACAAGCTGGATGAGGTGATGGTGGACGAGTACCAGGACACCAACCAGGTCCAAAACGCCCTCTTTGACGCGCTGACCGGGGACAAGGGGAACCTCTTTATGGTGGGCGATGTGAAGCAGTCCATCTACCGCTTCCGTCTGGCCGACCCCACCATCTTTTTGGAAAAGTACCGGGCCTTCCCTCCTGTGGAGGAGGCCGTGCCCGGCCAGGGCAGGCGGGTGATCCTGGGGGAGAACTTCCGATCCCGGCCCGAGGTGGTGGACTGCGTCAACTTCCTCTTTGGCAACCTGATGAGCCGGGAGGTGGGCGAGCTGGACTACGGGGCGGAGGAGGCTCTGCGGTGCGGCGGTAGCTTTGAAGAAAAGTCCGGCTGCGCGGTAGAGCTGCGGCTGCTCCATAACCCCAAGGCGGAGGAGGACAGCTTTGACACCATGGCCGAGCCCCGGTTCATTGCCAAGCGTCTCAGGGAGCTGCTGGACAGCGGCTTCACCGTAGGCGAGGGGGAGACGGCCCGCCGGGCCCAGCCGGGGGATATGGCCATTTTGCTGCGCTCGCCCAACCAGGTCCTGCCGCGCTATACCAGGGCGCTGGAGGAGCAGGGCATTCCCTGGGCCAGCGAGGGTGGCGAGGACTTCTTTGACGCGCCGGAGACCGCCATGGCCCTCTCCTATCTGGAGATCATCGACAATCCCCGGCAGGACGTGCCGCTGATCGCGGTACTGCGCTCCCCCCTCTATGGCTTCAGCCCCGACCGTCTGGCCCAGCTTCGGGCTGTCAAAGGTACGGGGGGCTACTATGACGCGCTGCTGTGTGACGGCCAGGCAGACAGCCGGGCCTTTCTGGACCAGCTCCAGGCGCTGCGGGACATGGCCCAGGATAAGCGCAGTTACGAGCTTTTGTGGGAGGTCTACTGTCGAACGGGTCTGCTGGCCCTGGCTTGCGCCATGCCCGGCGGCGAGACCCGGCGGGAGCACCTGCTGGCGCTCTACCAGTGCGCCCGGGACTTTGACAGCAGTGGTCACAAGGGGCTCTTTGGCTTTTTGAGCCATCTGCGTCGCCTCAGAGACCAGGGCCAGCGCCTTAGCGCCCCCGGGGCGGGAACTGGGGGCGTGCGCATTCTCAGCATCCACCGTTCCAAGGGACTAGAGTTCCCCATCGTGGTGGTGGGCGGTCTGGGCAAGCGATTCAATACCAGCGACAACCGAGAGCCCATGCTCTTCCACCGGGAAATGGGCCTGGGGCCTCAGGGCATCGACGCCCAGCGGCAGATCCGCTACACCACCCTGGCCCGGCAGGCGGTCATTGCCAAACAAGAGCAGGAGCTATACAGCGAAGAACTGCGGCTCCTATACGTGGCCCTGACCAGGGCCAGGGAAAAGCTGATCATGGTCTGCACCCTGCGGGATGTGGACAAAGAGCTCAACAAGCTGCTGCCCGACGTCCAGCTGCCGGTGCCACCCCAGCTGGTGAGCCATCTGCCCACCATGGGGCACTGGGTACTGGCGGCGGCCCTATGCCGTCCCGAGGCCCGGGACACCCTCCGCCACGGTGCGCCCATGGAGCATGTGCCCCCGGCCAATGCCTTTTACGGCCTGGCCTGGGAGATGTCCATCGACGACGGGGGAGAGTATTTGGAGGCGCCTCGGCGTCGAAGCGCCCAGGCAGAGGATGAGACGCAGAGCGTCCAAGCCCTGCCCGACTACCGCTGGCGCTATCCCTACGCCCCGGCCTGCGATCTGCCCGCCAAGCTCACCGCTACCCAGCTCAAGGGCCGGGACGTGGACAGCGAGGCGGCGGAGGAGGCGTCATCGCCCACACCCCGGCCCATCCTCTTTGACCGGCCCGACTTTGCCGCCCAAAAGGGCCTGACCCCCGGCGAGCGGGGCACGGCCCACCATGTGGTCATGCAGTATCTGGACTATGCCAGCGCGGGCAGCGTAGAGCAGCTCCGAGAGGAGATCCGGCGTCTGGTGGACCAGCAGATCGTTACGCCCCAGCAGGGCGAGGCGGTGGACCCGGCGGTGCTGCTGCGGTTCTTCCGCTCCCCGGTGGGCCAGGAGGCCCTGGCGGCGGGGGAGGGGCTGCATCGGGAGTTCAAGTTCTCCGTTTTAGAGCCCGCCCAGCGGTATTTCCCCGGCTTAGAGTCTGAGGAGCAGGTCTTGCTCCAGGGCGTGGTGGACTGCTGGTACGACACGCCTGATGGTCTCGTCATTCTGGACTTCAAAAGCGACCGGGTCACGACCGAGACCGCGGGCGCGCGGGCAGAAGAATACCGCCCTCAGTTGGAGGCCTATGCTCAGGCGCTATCCAAGCTCCTGGACCGGCCTGTGGCCAAAAAGGTCCTGTGGTTCTTCACCCTGAGCCAGGCGGTAGAGTTATAAACGGCTCCTGTCCGTAGGGGCCGGTGTCCTCATCGGCCCGGCAAAAAAGATGTGGTAGTCAGGCGACTACCACATCTTCTTTTTTCACCCGGGCCCAGGAGAATTCCCCTACCAGGTCCTTTGGCGTGACCGGCCGTGGCCGGTCCAGCAGTCCGGCCCAGCAGGCCAGCTGTCCCACGATCTCCGGCGCGGAATAGCGCTTGCTCAGCGAGCGCAGGGAGAGATCGCCCTCCCGCTTGGAGAGGCGGCGGCCATCCTTTGCCAGCAGCAGAGGGGTATGATAGTAGGTGGGGTGGGGAAGGCCCAGCCGCTCCTGGAGCCAGAGCTGTTGGGGCGTAGAGGGCAGAAGGTCTCGCCCCCGGACCACCTGGTTGACGCCCATGGCCCCGTCGTCTGCCACCACCGCCAGCTGGTAGGCAAAAAGGCCGTCAGAGCGCCGGAGGATAAAGTCCCCGCAGGCGGTGGCCAGGTCGGCATGATACGGCCCTTGCAGTCCATCGTCGACGCTCCAAACCTGGTCTGGAACGCGGACGCGTAAAGAGGGACGCCGGCCCTGGGCCTCCAGGGCCTGACGCTGCGGGCCGGTCAGGTCTCGGCAGGTCCCGGGGTACACCGGGTTGGGGCCGTGGGGGGCGCTGGCTTCGGTAATGGTATGGAGCTGGCGGCGGGTGCAGTAGCAGGGATAGACCAGCCCTTGCGCGTCCAGCCGGGCCAGGCAGTCCAGGTAGGCGTCTTCTCGCCGGGACTGCCACAGCGGAGCGTTGTCCCAGTCAAGGCCCAGCCAGGTAAAGTCCTCCATCACGCCCAGGGCGTACTGCTCCGGACAGCGGGGCTTGTCCAGGTCCTCCAGCCGCAGCAGGACCTGCCCGCCTTCGCCGCGGGCCCCAAGCCAGGCCAGCAGCGCCGCGAAGGCGTTGCCCAGATGCATCTCCCCGCTGGGGCTGGGGGCCAGCCGACCCACTACCTCTGCCATGACCTTCACCTCCCAGATCTTTATATTGTAGCACACTGTTTTTTCCACCACAAGGGGTTGACAGAATGGTTGCGATGTGTTACAATTTGGTTACATTATTTAGTAGGAGGGTCAGTATGGCCAAGAAGGAACTGCCGCTGGAATATAAGGGACACCCCCTGCGCCGGAAGGACAACATGATCTACTACGGCTCCATGGCCGATAAATACATTGTTCTGTTCACCATCAACGACTCCAAGACCGTGGACGATCTGGAGGTCCCCACCAAGGTGAGTATCCAGCTCCAACTTACCGACCCCGACCTCCGCTCCCGGGACCGGGTGGTGAAGAAGTCGGAAAAGGACAGCCTCTATGCCGCTATGGACGTGGGCGCCATCTGGCTGGAGCGTGCCCTGACCAGCATGTAAGGCTGGCCTTTTCTACCAAAGAGAAACAACGTAAAGGGGAGACCTGACGTGGGTTTGAAGGATTTTGCGAAGAAAGCGGCCCTGACCGGGCTTTTGATGGGCGCGCTGTGCGCCACGGCTGCCGCTGCCGACTATATTGGCGTAGGCACCGTTCAGGGCGACGGCCTGCGGTTGCGTAGCGGCGCGGGCACCGACCATGGGGTCCTGGCCACCGCCAACAAGGGCGACGTCGCTCTGGTGATGGAGGAGGAAAACGGCTGGTATAAGGTGGACTTCGGCACTCAGGTGGGCTATATGTCCGCGGGTTATGTGAAGGTGGCCGAAACAGTGGAGGCCGACCTGGGCCTGGGGATGGTCACCACCAGCGGCTCCACCCTGAACCTCCGTGCCCAGCCCAATACGGACAGCGCGGTGCTGGCCAAGTTGGCAAACGGCGCTACGGTAAGCCTCACCGGGTTTGACAAGGGCTGGTACAAGGTTACATACAATAACGCCGTGGGTTATGTCAGCGGCGAGTACATCACCCCCGTTTTGGACGCCAACGGTACCCGCAAGGACGGCGCCAATGCGGCTCCGGCCGGCCAGGCCAGCGCCCTGGGCCAGCGGATCGTAGACGAGGCCATGAAGCATGTGGGCAAGCCCTATGTCTACGGCGCCAAGGGCCCCAACGCCTTTGACTGCTCGGGCTTTGCTTATTACTGCGTCAAGCAGGCCAGCGGCGGTTCCATCGCGCTCAGCGGCGGCTCCACCAATCAGTGGTATAACACCCCCGGCCAGCGCATCTACTCCATCAGCGAGCTCCAGCCCGGCGACCTCTTCTACATCTGTGACCCCGCCTACTCCCACGGTAAGGCCACCTCCCATGTGGCCATCTACGCTGGCAACGGCAACCTGGTCCACGCCTCTGACGGTAGGACCGGCGTCATCGTCAACCCCATCAAGGACAAGGACCGCCGCTACTTCGTCGGCGCCATCCGGCTGGGCTGATCAAGCACTGCGAACCATCCCCTCCCGCTCCGGCGGGAGGGGATTTTTTGCTTGCAAAAAGGCGAGGAACATGGTATGATACAAGGTAGTTCACAATGATAGCAAGAGAGGATGTGGGCGGCATGAAGAAGGAAGAGCGTACCGCGAAAAAGCAGCGCGAGGACCAGGCCCTGAACCGGGTCTTGTGGTGGTTTGGCGGCGCGGTGGTGCTGGAGTTCTTTCTGCTGCTTTTGAACCGCTTCTATTTTGTGGGGAGCAACGGCGGCAACGTGGCGCTGTCCCTGGGCCTGTTTCGCTTTCTGCGGGTGTTCACCTGGGTCTGCCTGGCTGGGGCCATCGGCTTTGGCCTTTGGTGGTTCCTCCGGCGGAAAAAGGGGGAAAAGGCCTTTGTCCAGGGTGCTTGCTGCGCGGCGTGGGCGGTCTTGTTCCTGTGCGCCTTTGTAGCCGGGTTTTGGGGCGCTCAGGGCGGCGTGCGCTTCCTCTATGTGGCCGTCCCTGTGGCGGCGGTGCTGGCGCTGGTGTACTACCTCTACCAGCGGGAATTTTTCCTGGTGGCCCTCCAGGGCGGCGCGGCGCTATTCTCCCTGTGGTTTTACTATAACTTCTTTGTTGCCAACCCGGGCGTTGTATATGGGGTGATGGCCGTGGTGCTGGCGCTGACGGCGGCGGCGTGCGGACTGTTTTTCCTGCTGAGTAAGAATAAGGGCGTGCTGGGCAAGGTCCGGGTGTTGCCCCGGAAGACCAACTATTTGCCTCTCTACCTGGCCGCGGGCGTTACCGCCCTGGCAGTGCTGACCGCCTTGCTTTTCGGCCTGACGGCGGCCTACGGCGCCATCTTCGGCGTGGTAGCCTGGCTGTTTGGCGTGGCGATTTACTACACGGTGCGGTTAATGTAAAAGGCCCCTTAGAGCTTCCTGGAGCCCCAAGGCCCATGTGGCCCTGGGGCTCTTTTTTGTCCGAGTTGATGACCCGCAGTCATCCATGATGGAAATATTGCAAGGTAGAAGGAAAAAACGTTATAAAATGGAAGTTAATGGGTTGCAAAAAAGGGAAGATCTTTTACTTCTAGGGCGAAAATTTAGGAAACGGAAAGAATAATAAGTTTACATAACCATGAAAAATATCAAAAAATACTTCCGGTAATTTGAGTAAAAAATACTCGTTTTTTGTCGTCAAAAATCGTCGCCGCTGTGATTTCAACATTTCAACAAAGTTTTCCACATAAAAAGGAACGAAACCGGAAAACCGGGTCCGTTCCTTTGTTTACATAATGGTAAAACTGGGGAGGCTGGGGGCAAATTTGCAAGAGAAACAAGCATCCTTGCACCGCGCAAAAGTCAGCCCTGGGACAGGTCCCTGGTGGCGTAGGCGTTCAAGTCGGAGCCGGCCCGATTGCCCGCCAGAAACTCATAATACCCCTGGGCGCCGATCATGGCGGCGTTGTCGCCGCACAGGGCCAGGGTGGGCAAAAAAAGCGCGTAGCCGTGGGCCTTGCAGGCCCCTTCCAGATCCGCTCGGATCCGGGAATTGGCGGCCACGCCGCCAGCTACGGCAATGCGATGACAGCCTGTTTGTTCCGCCGCGGCCATGACCCGGGGGATGAGGCTGTCGCTGACCGCCCGGCTGAAGGAGGCGGCCAGGCCGGGCAGATCCAGTGCCTCGCCTTTTTGCTGAGCGTTGTGGACCAGGTTCACCACCGCCGTCTTGAGCCCGGAGAAGGACAGGTCCAGTTCATGTCCCTCCACATGGGCCAAGGGAAGCGTGTAGGCGTGGTCGTCGCCGCCTCGGGCCAGGTCGTCTATGGGCTTGCCTCCGGGGTAGGGCAGGCCCAGCACACGGGCCGCCTTGTCAAAGCACTCGCCCGCCGCGTCGTCTCTGGTAGCGCCCAGCACGTCCATGTCCGTATAGTCCTTTACATGGACGATGGCGGTGGTGCCGCCGGAGACGCACAGGCAAAGGAAGGGCGGCTCCAGCTCAGGATGGGCCAGGTAAAGAGCGGCGATGTGGCCCCGGACGTGGTGGACGGGGATCAGCGGCTTTTTGCTGGCCATGGCGACAGCCTTGGCGAAATTGACTCCTACGAGCACAGCGCCGATCAGCCCGGGGGCGTAGGTCACCGCCACGGCGTCGATGCCGTCCAGGGTAAGGCCTGCGTCGCTCAGGGCCTGCTGGGCCAGGGGAACGATGGCCTCCACGTGCTTGCGGGAGGCGATCTCCGGCACCACGCCGCCGTAGAGGGCGTGGATGTCCACCGATGAGGCGATGACGCTGGAAAGCACCGTTCGGCCATCCCGGACCACGGCGGCGGCAGTCTCGTCGCAGGAGGATTCAAAGGCAAGGATGTTCATGCTTGCGCGTCCCCCTCGCCAAACTCCCGGGTCATCAAAATGGCGTCCTTGTGGACCTCGGAGTAGTAGTTCTTCCGACGGCCCACCTCCACAAAGCCGTTTTTGCCGTAGAGGGCAATGGCGCTTTCGTTGTCCTCCCGGACCTCCAGGGTGATGTAGGCCAGATGCTCCTGACCGTAGCGCAGATAGGCGTCCAAAATGGCCTGGGCCACGCCCTGGCGGCGGTGCTCCTCCCGGACGGCCAGCTTTTCCAAACAGCCCTCGTCCAGGATCACCCCCAGTACGCCATAGCCCAGCACATGGCCCTCCTCGGTCTCGGCCACCACCAGGGAGACAGTGGTGTTGTAAAGCTCGCTCTCCCAGCTGTCCTGACTCCAGGGCCGGGAGAAGTAGGCCTTGTCCATCTCCGCCACCTGCTTGAGGTGGCTCTTATCCATGGGCACTAATTGAAATTCCATCGTCATCATCCCTTCGATTCACCCCAACTCTGGCCCGCGTTGGCCTCGGCGATCAGGGGAACGCGCAAGTTCGCCACCCCGGTCATCTCCCGCTCCAGCAGGGCCTTGACGGCGTCTACCTCAGCATCGGGGCACTCTACGATCAGCTCGTCGTGGACCTGCAAGACCAGACGGCCTGCCAGCCCCTCTCGCAAAAGAGCGTCCCGGACCCGGATCATAGCCAGCTTCATCAGATCTGCCGCCGTGCCCTGAATGGGCATATTGAGGGCTACGCGTTCGCCAAAGGAGCGTAGGTTGAAGTTGGAGGACTTCAGCTCCGGCAGCCACCGGCGGCGGCCATAGAGGGTGGAGACATAGCCGTCTTCCCGGGCCTTTTCCACCACATGGTCCATATAGGCCCGCACGCCCTGGAAGGTTTCAAAGTAGCGGTCCATATAGTCCTTGGCCTCGGCTACGCTGACGTGGATATCCTGGCTCAGGGAGAAGGCGGAGATGCCGTAGACGATGCCGAAGTTCACCGCCTTGGCCCTGCGGCGCAGCTCGGGCGTGACCTCACCAGGCTCTAGACCAAATACCTTGGCGGCGGTGGCGGTGTGGAAGTCCTCGCCGGACAAAAAGGCCTCCTGCATCGCCTTGTCGTCGGCGATATGGGCCAGCAGTCGAAGCTCGATCTGGGAGTAGTCCGCGTCCACCAGCTTGCAGCCCTTGGGGGCCACCAGCATGTAGCGAAGCTGAGCGCCTAGGTCTGTGCGCACGGGAATATTCTGCATATTGGGCTCGGTGGAGGAGAGCCGCCCGGTGGCGGTGACGGTGTTTTGGAAGGAGGTGTGGATGCGCCCATCCTGGGCAATGACCTTGCCAAGACCCTCCACATAGGTGGAGTTGAGCTTGGCCAGCTGCCGATAGTCCAGAACGGCGTCCACCATAGGCGCCTGGCCCCGGAGCTTTTCCAGCACCTCGGCGGAGGTGGAGTAGCCGGTCTTGGTCTTCTTCACCGGCGGGATGCCCATATCCTCAAAGAGGATCTTGCCCAGCTGTTGGGTGGAGTTGATGTTGAACTCCCGGCCCGCCATGTCGTAGATCAGGGCCTCGTCGGCGGCGATGCGCTCTTTGAGCAAAGCGCCGTAGGACTCCAAAGCCTTGCGGTCGATGAGCACGCCCTGCCGCTCCATCTCGGCCAGCACCGGGCAAAGAGGAAGCTCGATATCGTAATAGACCTGGCCGAGCCCCAGCTCCTCCAGTCGGGGAGCCAACTGGCCATAGAGGGCGTTTATCAGGGCAGGGGAGGGACCGGCCTCCTGATTGAAATAGGAGATGGCCAGCTTCGTAAGGTCATAGCTACCCACCGTGGGGTCCAGCAGATAGGCGGCCAGCTCGGTGTCAAAGACAAAGCCGGCAGGCTCGATCCCCTCGTCCAAGAGGACGTGCCACAGGCTCTTGAGACCGTGGGTGACTTTTTTTATGTCACGCTCGGCAAAAAAATCCCGCAGGAAGGCATTGTAGCCGGGGAGCTTGTCCCAGGCGAGGATGGCGTTTTCCACCTGGACGCTGTCCAGGCTCTCCCCGGCCAGCACCGCCACGGTCTCCTGGCTCTTCCACTGCTTCATCAGCTCCTGGAGCCGGGCCTCGCTCTCCACCGTCTCCGGCTCGGCAGGCGGCTGAAAAGCCCCTTTGGCCGGGGCGGTAACGGCAGAAGAGGGGGAGAGGCCCAGCTTCTCGATGAGCTTGGCAAATTCCAGCTTCAAAAAGAGAGAATAAAGGGCGTCGTTGTCCACCGCTTTACGCAGAGCGTCCTGGGGCTTATAGTCCACCGGCGCGTCACAGCGGATGGTGGCCAGGGTGTAGGAAAATTCCGCGTCGGCCTTGCCGTCCGCCAGCTTTTGGACCATGGCGGGCTTGGCGGGGGTCTGGGGCGCGGTGCAAATGTTGGGCATATGGTCGTAAAGATGCTCGAGGTCACCGTACATCTGGATGAGGCCCATGGCCGTCTTCTCGCCGACGCCCTTGACGCCGGGGATGTTGTCGCTGGAGTCGCCCATAAGGGCCTTGAGGTCGATGATGTGGATGGGCTCGAAGCCGTATTGTTCCCGGAAGGTCTCGGGGGTCATATCTTTGGTGGTGGTCTGGCCCATACGGGTGGTCACCAGCTTGACGGTGGTGTGGTCGGTGATGAGCTGGAGGGAGTCCTTATCTCCGGTGACTACCACCGTGTCCCAGCCCGCAGCGGTATCGATGGCGGCCATGGTGCCCAAAAGGTCGTCGGCCTCCCAACCGTCCAGCTCGTAGCGGGGGATGTTCATGGCGTCCAGCACGTCCTTCAAAATGGGCATCTGGGCAGCCAGATCCTCGGGCATGGCGTGGCGGGTGGCTTTGTAGCCGTCGTACATCTGGTGGCGGAAGGTGGGAGCCTTGCGGTCAAAGGTCACCGCCAGGGCATCGGGTTTTTCCTCGTCCAGTAGTTTCAAAAGGATGTTCAAAAAGCCGTAGACGGCGTTGGTGGGGGTGCCGTCCCGGGTGGATAGAGGCCGGACGCCGTAAAAGGCCCGGTTGATGATGGAGTTGCCGTCGATGACCATACACTTCATAGAGACCACCGCCTGTCAGATGGATTCTAATCATATAGTATACCAGCTTTTTCCGTCGGGAGCAAGAAAAACCGCCCCAAAATGGGGCGGTTTTTCCCAAGGCAAGAGAGACGAAAGGGCAGGGGCTTACTGAGCGGGGGCGTAATCGGCCAGCTCCAGCTCACCGTCTTCGTTCACAGTCACCTCGTAGGAGCCAAGGCCGTCGCTGTCCACGTCACCCTCGCTGGCGACCTTGACGTTGCCCACGCCGGTGATGGGCGCGTCCTCGTTCAAGTTGAAGGTGTAGGTGATGGGGCCGCTCTCCGCCCCGCCGGCCATCTGGACCTCTACCATGCCGTCAGGCTTGACGGTGATGGTGGCCTTGTCCATCTCCAGCACATACTGCCCATCCTGGGCAAAGGCGTCGGTGACGTCGGTCTCCACGCCGTCCACGGTGAGGATGCTGCGGCCCTCCCTCTCGGCCAGGGCCAGAGTGGGCATGGTAAAGGCGGTCTGGGTGCTGTCGTCGGCGTAGGTGATGGTGTAGGTCATAAAGAGCTGCTGCACGACCGGGGCGGCCATGGCCGTCACCGTGAGGGCAGCCACGCAGGCGGCGGCGATCAAAACAGTCTTCATGGGGCGGCTCAGGCGCTTTTTGGCGTTGGTGTTTTCTGTCATGGCGATCATTTCCTCCAGTTTCTCCGCGTCCAGGGTCAACCTGTCGCAGGCGTTACGGTACATTTTGGGGTCGAACATATCCACATCCCTCCTTGGTTGATTCGCTCAAGGCGCGCCGCAGCTTCTCTCTGGCACGCTGGAGCCAGGTCTGGACGGTGGACTCCCTGGCCCCCAGGACCTGAGCCACCTCCCGGACGGTGCAGTCTTCATAATAATAGAGGTACACCGCCGTGCGGTACTTGGGCTCCAGGGCCATCACCGCCGCCAGCACCTCGCCCTCCGTTTCCGGCCCCTGGACCGGGGCGTCAAAGTCCTCCAGGGGAAGGACCCTGCGCCGCCAGGGAGAGCGGAGGACCCGGCGGCACTCGTTTACCGTCACCCGCAGCAGCCAGTGCTTGATATGTTCCGGGCTTTCAAAGTCCTGCTCGGCGCAGTAGAGCTTCATCAGGACGGTCTGGGATACGTCCTCGGCGTCGGGACGGTTGCCCAGAGCGTGGCAGGCCACCCGGAAAATAGTGTCGCCATATTGGCGGGCCAGCCCTTCAAATTCCTCCGCGGTCAACTGCGTCCCTCCTTTCGGTTCGTGAAAGCGCTTTCACTGTGAATACCCGCCAGAGCAGGGAAATATCTCAAAAGAGGTGAAATATTTTCCTCCAAACGCAAAAAGAGACGGCCCCAAGGCCGTCTCTTTTGTCGCTTATAAGGTCTGCTCCGAGGGCTGAAACCGGCGTAGGAGCCAGACCGACAGGCCCCAGCCCGCCAGGCCCGCCAGGTCGCCGACGATAAAGCCGCCCAGCACGTCGGTGGGGTAGTGGACTCCCACATAGAGCCTCGACAGGGCCATCAGCGCTGCCAGGACCACCACGCCCACTTTCACCGCCTTGCTGTGCGTCCAGTCCCGGGGCCAGGCGCGGACAAAGGCCAGGGCAAAGGCAAAGGCGGCGGAGGTGTGGCCGGAAGGGAAGGAGAGAGGGTCGCCCTCCACCACCAGCGGGACAATGGCGGGGAAATCCACCCAGGGCCGGACCCGGCTCACCAGGTGTTTGAGGATGACGTTGGTGAAAAGCAAGCTGAAAAGCAGCCCCAGCCCACAGGCCAGGCCGACCTTCCGGGTCTTGGGCCACACCAGCAACGCTAAGGTCAGCACGATGAACAGCACACCCGCGTCCCCCAGATGGGTGAAGGCGGAGACAAGGGGGTCGGTGATGGGGTTACGGAGAGCCGTCTGGATCCAGAGCAGGACCCCCGCCTCCCAGGAGCTGAGCGCCGCCCACATGGCTTAGCCCCAATCGCAGGTCATAATGAGAGAGTAGGAAAACTCAAAGTGGGTGGTCTTGAGGATGTGGCTCTTGCCTACCCGGACCTCCTGGGTGCCCAGCTTACTGGTGACGGGGTCCGCCACGTTGGCCTCCACCGTGAAGGTCAGGTCCCAACGGCCGCCGTCATAATTTTCCTCGGAGCGGACGGTATTGCCCGCGGCGTCGGTATTGTAGCTCACATGGGGCACGGCCTCCACCTTGGTGACATAGGCGTCCAGCAGCTCGCCGTTGGCCATGAGCTGGTCCTTGCCGCCGGCCTGTTCCATCTGGCGCATGACCTCGTCATAGGTGGCCTGGTCTATGGCCTGGACCTGAGCGGTGTAGGTCAGCTTGGTGGCGCCGTTGATGGCATTGTTCCCCGCGCCACCCAAAAAGCGTACTGCCAGGAAGATGACCGCGGCGGCGATGATGATCAGGGCCAAAAGGTCGATGAGATTGATCTTCCCAAAAAGTTTGCCCTTTTCGTCTACGATTTTCATGTGTAAAGCCTCCTGAGGTCTTTGGCGGGGCAGACAAGCCTTGCCAAAGTAGTAGAATCAGTATATAATACTTTTGAATGTGTTTCAAGACCTTTTTTACAAAGGAGTGAGAAGCGTGAAGGTCATCCACCTCATCAGCGGCGGCGACACCGGCGGCGCTAAGACCCACATCCACTCGCTTTTGAGCAATATATCTCCCCATGTGGACATCACCATGGCCTGCTTTATGGAGGGCCCCTTCGCCCAGGAGGCCCGGGCTCTAGGGATCCCTACGGTGGTATTTGAGGGCAAGAACATCTTCCGTAACCTCTCCAAACTTCGGGACTATATCCGGGAGGGCGGCTACCAGATCATCCACTGCCACGGCGCCAGGGGCAATCTCATGGGTGCGCTGCTGCGGCGGAAGCTGAAGCTGCCGGTCATCACCACCGTCCACTCCGACCCCAAGCTGGACTACCTGGGCCGGCCCCTGAGCCGGCTGATCTACGGCACACTGAACGCCTGGGCGCTGCGGCGGCTGGACTACCGCATCGGCGTCTCCGACGCCATGGTGGATCTGCTCATCGACCGGGGCTTTGACACCGACCGGCTATTCTCTATTTATAACGGTTTGGATTTCACCCCCCGGGTCCCGGCCATGGACCGGCAGACCTACCTGAAGAGCCTGGGGCTTGATTGGGATGGCGACTGCGTCATTGCGGGCATCACGGCCCGGCTGAATCCGGTAAAGGATATTTCCACGCTGATCCGCGGCTTCGCCCTGGCTCACGAAACGTGCCCCCAGCTGCGGCTTTTGATTGCCGGAGACGGTGAGGAGATGGAAAAGCTCCGGGGCCTGACCGCCGAGCTGAGAGTGGCTGGGGTCGTGTGCTTTGCCGGATGGGTCAGCGATGTGGACTCCTTTTACAATGCCATCGACATCAACACCCTGACCTCCGTGTCCGAGACCTTCCCCTATTCCATTACCGAGGGGGCCCGGGCCGGACTGCCCACGGTAAGCAGCCGGGTGGGGGGTGTGCCCTACCTCATCGACCACGGCGTGACGGGCTTTCTCTTTGAGCCCGGCGACGCGGAGGCCCTGGCGGGACATCTGGCCGCTCTGGCTCAGGATGAGGGCCTGCGCCAGCGCATGGGCCAGCGGCTCTACAATAAGGCAAAGAGCGAATATTCCATTGAGAGCACCATTCAAAAGCAGGTGGAGATCTACCAGACCGTTCTCCGCCGCCAAGACCGCCCCAAGGGCCGCTACGGCGCGGCCATCTGCGGCGCCTACGGCAAGGGCAACGCCGGAGACGACGCCATCTTGGAGGCCATCGTCAAGGAGCTGCGGGATATCGATCCCGACCTTCCCATCTGGGTGCTGTCCCGGCGGCCCAAGGAGACCAGGGCCAAATACCGCATCAACGCCATCTATACCTTCCGCCTAGCGCGCTTTTTCCGGCGCCTGGGCAAGACGAGGCTCTATATCAACGGCGGCGGATCGCTGATGCAGGACGTCACGTCCCGGAGGTCCCTTTGGTTCTATCTGCTGACCATCTCCATGGCCCATATGCGGCATAACAAGGTCCTGATGTACGGCTGCGGCATCGGGCCCATCCAGTATCCCTCCAACCGCCGCCTTTGCCAGCGGGTGCTCCAGAAAAACGTGGACGCCATCACCCTGCGGGATGTAAACTCCCAAGAGGAGCTGGCCGATATGGGCATCACAAACCCGGAGGTCATCCTGGCTGCCGATCCCACTGTGATCCTGCCCGCCGCTCCCAAGGAGACCACCGATGGGCTGCTGGAAAGCTGCGGCATGGACCCGGAGGGGGATTATATCTGCTTTACCCTGCGGACCTGGCCCGGCTTTGAGGAAAAGGCCGAGGCCTTTGCCGCCGCTGCCCGGTACGCCTGGGAGCGGCATCATCTCATTCCCGCTTTTGTGCCCATCGAGGCTAAGCGCGATCATGTGGCCGCCGCCATGGTGACAAAGCGGCTTTCTGACGTGCCCCATTTCGTGCTGCCTCAGTGCGCCTCGTCCTATCACACCATCGGACTCTTCGCCCGGATGCGGGTGGTGGTGTCCATGCGGCTCCACGCGCTGGTCTTTGCCGCTGGGCAGGGCGTGCCGCTGGTGGGCGTGGTGTACGACCAGAAGATCAGCTCCTTTTTGGACTATATCGGCCAGGACCTCTATGTGGACCTGGGCGATGTGAACGCGCGGGTGCTGCGTGAGAGCATCGACAAGGCCGTGGAGCGCATGGGTGATCGGGAGTTCCTGCTTCGCGGTGTGGAGCGCCTTCGCCAGGTGGAGCATCGCAACAGCGAGACCGCCCAGCGCCTGCTGGAAGGGGGGAAGGCATGAATACCGTCGTCTGCCTCTCCGCCGCGCCCTGGCAGTCCACGCCTACCCGGACCCAGCAGCTCATGACCCGCCTCAAGGGCGCGGAGGTGCTGTTTTTCGAGCCGCCCGCGGCGTCCGGCAGCCGGGAGTATAAGAAGCCCGGACGGAAGGTCCGACCCGGTGTGACGGCCTATACGCTGCCGCCCATTGCCGGCGAGGGGCCCTTGAACCAGCTGCGTCAACGCAGGAGTCGGCGGCGGCTTTCGGACTATATTCAGAACATTCTGGCCCGCCATGACGCACGGGATGCGCTACTGTGGTGCGCCACGCCCCAGGCGGTGGGCCTTTTGGACTATTTGCCCTACAAGGGCCTGGTCTATGACTGCGACCGATACTGGGCCGAGCTGGATCCGGCCCTTGAGAGCGAACTGGCTACCCAGGCCGACGTGATCTTCGCCGCCTCGGCGGGGCTGGCCGACCGGCTGGGGCCTTGTTGCGACAATATCGCCGTGGTGCCCAACGGCTGCAACTACCCCATGTTCGCCCGGGAGGATATTGAGGTCCCCGGCCCGGTCAAGGACATCGTGGGCCCCCTCATCGGTTACGCGGGCACGCTGTGGGCCGACCTGGACTACCGTCCCGTTCTCACCTGTATCGCCGCCCACCCGGACTGGAACTATATCTTTCTGGGCAAGCATGAGCCCAGTCCCGGGCTGAAAAAGCTCCGGGCGATGAAGCAGGTGATCCTTTGTGACCGGGTGCCGCTGATCGAGGTGCCTGACTACATCCGGCAGTTCGACGTGTGCATGGACCTCCAGCGCCAGGGCGTGGCCAGCGACGTGTGCCCCGGTCGGGTGTTTGAATACCTGGCCGCAGGCAAGCCCCTGGTCCGCCACAGCTACCCCGGCCAGATGGAGGACTTCCCCCCCGGCGTGGCCTATCAATCCCCCGACCTCCACGGCTTTGTGGCCTGCTGTGAGCAGGCCATCCGGGAGGACTCCGCCTGGCTGAAAAACCGCCGCCGCCAGCTGGGCGAGGCCGCCGGCTGGGACAAGCGCGCCGAGACGGTCCAGGGTATTCTGGAGATGAATATGCTGCTGTGAGCGCCTCCGGGCAGACATATTGCCTGCAAGGGGCGCGCCGCATCCGTAGGACGGCAAGGCCGCCAACGGTATACCTGCGCATACAGCAAAGGGACGGCCCCACTTGGGGTCGCCCCTTTGCTATTTGGAAAAATTTCTCTATAAAAACAAAAAGACCCTTGACAAAGGTCAAAGGAAAATGGTATAATCAGCCGATTAACGATTTTGGCTGGTGCCAAAGGACGGCCCCAAAGTGCAAATGCAGTATAACACATTGCACAAGGGACTGTCAAGAGGGAAATGAAAAAGTTTCCAACGCTGCCGGGCGTGCCCCGGCAATTCGCCCAGAAAGGACTGAGCAGCTAGAATGGTCAAGGACGTGTACTACGGCAAGACCCTGCGAAAGAGCTTCGCCCGCCATGAGGAGATCCTGGAGATGCCCAATTTGTTGGAGGTCCAGAAGAACTCCTACAAGTGGTTCCTGGAAAAGGGTCTCAGGGAGGTCTTCCGGGATGTGGCCTCCATCACCGACTACGCCGGCAACCTGGAGCTCTCCTTCATCGACTACGAAATGGACGAGAACCCCAAGTACGACGTGGACGAGTGCAAGCGCCGGGACGTGAACTACGCCGCCCCCATCCACATCAAGGTCCGCCTGCGCAACAAGGAGACCGAGGAGATCAAGGAGCAGTCCATCTACATGGGCGACCTCCCCTTGATGACCAACGCCGGCACCTTTATTATTAACGGCGCCGAGCGCGTGATCGTCTCCCAGATCGTCCGCTCCCCGGGCATCTACTTCTCCCGCAATGCCGACAAGGCGGAGAACCTGACCTACGCCGCTCAGGTCATCCCTGGCCGGGGTGCGTGGCTGGAGTACGAGACCGACCTTAGCGATGTGTTCTACGTGCGCATCGACAAAAACCGCAAGCTGCCTATTACCAGCTTTATCCGTGCCGTGGGTCCCCGGACCGACGCGGAAATTTTGGAGATGTTTGGCGAGGACCCCCGCATCGTGGCCACCCTGGAGAAGGACACCTGCAAGAGCTACGAGGAGGCCATGCTGGAGATCTACCGCAAGCTCCGGCCCGGCGAGCCCCCCACGGTGGAGTCCGCCCAGAGCCTGCTGAACGCGCTGTTCTTTGACCCCAAGCGCTATGATCTGTCCGCTGTGGGCCGTTATAAGTTCAATAAAAAGCTGGCCCTGGCCAGCCGCATCTCCGGCCAGACCCTGGCTCAGGACGTGAAGCATCCGACCACGGGCAAGACCCTCTTCAAAAAGGGCCGCACCCTGACCTGGGACGAGGCCAAGAGCCTGGAGAAGGCGGGTGTCAACCAGGTGGCGCTCACCGTGGACCTCTCCGGTGAGACCCGGGAGCTCAAGGTCTTCTCCAACGGCATGGTGGACATGGCCGACTTTGTGAAGTTTGACCCCGCCGAGGTCTGCGGCGTGGACGAAAAGGTCCGTTACAGCGTGCTCATGGAGCTGCTGGAGCAGTACCCCGACAAGGGCGAGGACTTCCAGGAGGCCGTCCGGGACCGGATCGACGACCTGATCCCCAAGCACATCATCGTGGACGACATGATGGCCTCCATCAACTATTTGAACTGTCTGGCCCAGGGCGTGGGCAATCCCGACGATATCGACCATCTGGGCAACCGCCGTCTGCGCTGCGTGGGCGAGCTGTTGCAAAATCAGTTCCGCATCGGCTTTAGCCGCATGGAGCGGGTCATCCGCGAGCGCATGACCATCCAGGATCTGGACATCGTTACCCCCCAGAGCCTGATCAACATCCGGCCCGTTACCGCCGCCATCAAGGAGTTCTTCGGCTCTTCGCCCCTTTCTCAGTTCATGGACCAGACCAACCCCCTGGCCGAGCTGACCCACAAGCGCCGTATGTCCGCCCTGGGCCCTGGCGGTCTGAGCCGGGACCGGGCCTCCTTTGAGGTCCGAGACGTCCACTACTCCCACTATGGCCGTCTGTGCCCCATCGAGACTCCCGAAGGTCCCAACATCGGCCTGATCTCCTACATGGCGTCCTACGCCCGGGTCAACCGCTTCGGCTTCCTGGAGGCCCCCTTCCGCAAGGTGGTCAAGGATAAAAACGGCGCTCGGGTCACCGACGAAGTGGAGTATATGACCGCCGACATGGAGGACGACTTCATCGTGGCCCAGGCCACCGAGCCTACCGACGCCAAGGGCTACCTCCTCAACGACCGTATCACCTGCCGTCACCGCAATGAGATCATTAGCGTGGACCGCGCCGACGTGGACTACATCGACGTCAGCCCCAAGATGATGGTGTCCATCGCCACGGCCATGATCCCCTTCCTGGAAAACGACGACGCGAACCGCGCTCTGATGGGCGCTAACATGCAGCGCCAGGCCGTGCCCCTTTTGACCACCGAGGCCCCCATCGTGGCCACCGGCCAGGAGCATAAGAACTGCGTGGACTCCGAGGTGGCCGTCATCGCCCGGGCCCCCGGCACCGTCACCCAGGTCTCCGCCGACCACATCACCATCAAGGGTGACGACGGTCAGGTGGTGGAGCGCAAGCTCACTAAGTTTGCCCGCTCCAACCACTCCACCTGCGTCAACCAGCGGCCCATCGTGGAGGTAGGCCAGCACGTGGAGACCGGCGATGTCATCGCCGACGGCCCCTCCACCTCCAACGGCGAGATCGCCCTGGGCAAGAACATCCTCATGGGCTTTATGACCTGGGAGGGCTACAACTACGAGGACGC
>OLGB01000699.1_pt1 | contig 45379 bp, 38 predicted proteins | sample 1605691 | NCBI WGS metagenome assembly OLGB01 (sample SAMEA3888925, study PRJEB22519) | human gut metagenome | biome: human gut; feature: human-associated habitat; material: faeces | place: Denmark | collected 2010
TCTGCAAGCAGATGAGGTGCTAAGGCTTTAGCCGGTGGTTTTTAGAGGTGACCTAATATAAAATAAACGAACAGCCCTGTTTTCAAGTAAAATCCTTTGAAAACAAGGCTGCTTTTTGTTCTTATTAGCGGCATTTTTGTGCACCGAAAAATCACTGCAATTTCGTTAATTATAACGGGCGGATATTGAATCCGCCCCTACGGGAATTTGGTTCTTGCTGCAAATTTACGGAGCATAACAATTCGGAATTCTGCATTCCGAATTTATCAAAGAATATTTACCACATCAATGACCTTTCCGTTCTTCATATAAACTCTCGGCACGCGCGGTGATACGGCGCAGATCATCTCATATCCGATAGTTCCGCAGAGTGCCGCTACGTCGTCGGCTGTTATTTCGCCCTTGCCGAAAACGGTAACTTCCGTTCCGACTTTCGCTTCGGGGATATCGGTTATATCGACGATTATCTGATCCATACAAACTCTGCCGAGTATTTTCGCTCTCTTTCCGCATATCATAACTTCGCCCTTATTCGAGAGAAGTCTTGGGTAACCGTCGGCATAGCCTATCGGGAGAGTTGCGGCTCTCATATCGTGTTCGGCGGTGAAAGTTCTGCCGTAGCTTACGCAGTCGCCTTTATGCAGGTCTTTGATATAGCCGATGACGGACTTTATTTCCATAACGGGTTCGATGCCCTCGGGCATTTTGAGTGACGGGTCGGGGTTAAGACCGTACAGGAGGATACCGAATCTTGCGAGGGTGCTTCGGCTGTCATAGTGAAGCTCTGCGCCTGCGCTGTTTAAGCAATGCACGTCCTTGAAGCCGCCTGCTTCTTCCGCGATAGAGAAAAACAGCTCTTTCTGCATATCGGTATAGTCACAGCTTTCCTTTTCAAAGCTGTCTGCTACTGCGAAGTGCGTGAAGATGCCCTCGCAGACGAGGTTCGGGAGTGCGCGTATCTCGGCGATCTCTTCAAGGCATTTTTCTCTGTCCTTTGCGATAAGACCTATTCTGCCCATACCCGTATCGAGCTTGATATGTACACGGACGGGGCTTTTTGCGGCTTCGGAAAGCTCCTCTGCGTACTCCTCCGAAACTGCGGCCTGGATTATATCGAAGCGCGAAAGCTCTGCAGCGTACTGCGGCGCTGTATAGCCGAGGATAAGGATATCGCCCGTACAGCCGTGCTTGCGCAGACCTATTGCTTCGTCTATATTGGAAACGGCGAAGAAGTCAACTCCGAGCGTCTGGTAAAGCTTCATAAGGTTAATGTCGCCGTGACCGTAGCCGAAAGCTTTCAGCACACAGCAGGGACGCGTTTTCGTTTCGTCTATAAAGCCTTTGAGGATATTGAGGTTCTTTTCGGCGGTGGAAAGGTCTATTTCAGCCCAAGTTCTTTTATGAAAAAATTCCATTAATAAGCTCCTTTTTTGTAAAATCGGTTGCAAAAACCGACTGTATATGTTAAAATAAAATTAATATACTATATTATATTGATTTTCAAAAAAAGTGTGCAAAAATCAGGCAAAAGCTTAAATTACAGAGCTTTTGCGCCGATTTTCTGACCAAAATCCAACAATATAATGATATGGAGAAAAATATGTCCGAATTCATTATACCAAAAGAAAAAACCGTCTGCTTTTCGGGACACCGCCCCGAAAAACTGCCCGACGGCGGTGATATTTCTTCCCCCGTTATGGGTGTGATAAGGGCGATGCTGCATCAGGAGATAGCGTCCGCGATCGATGACGGCTACACCTGCTTCATCACAGGACTTGCGCGCGGCATCGACCTTATGGCAGGCGATCTTGTTCTCGATTTCAAGCGGAGCGACCCGAGGATACAGCTCGTTGCGGCTGTTCCGTACAGAGCGCAGCCGAAAAATCTTCGCAGCTTTGAGAAATTCATCTACGGCTGTCTTATCAACGAAGCCGCCGACATTGTTTATATCAGCGAAGAATACACTAAGGACTGTATGCAGAAGCGGAACAAATTTATGATAGACAACTCTTCACGGCTCATTGCGGCTGTCAGCAGCTACAGGAGCGGAACGGGACAGACTATCCGCCTTGCCGAAAAAGCAGGCATTGAAATTCGCACCATAAATATTGCGAAGATAGCCTCTGCCGCTGACGAAGCAAAGTCTTCGCCCGTGAAGCTGATGTTTTGATGCGCAAATCGCGCACATATTGATATTATACCACTATGAAGCGCATTTGGCAATACGGATAAAGGAGTTTTTTTATGGCAAAAAGATCATCAAAGGTAGTTCTTACTTACATAATAACCATTGTGCTGACGCTTATAATTGCAGGCGGCGTATGTTATGTTGCTTTCTCGAGCATTCTCACGGGGAACAAGGACGATACTTCCGACTCAGCCGCAAACGGGGTCGAGCTTCAGCCTTTGACCGTACTCGGGGATTACACTCCGTCGGCTGAGGACGCACGGACTGTTCTGCTTATCCTTGACGCAGAAAAGCGCGAGAGCGGAAGCTGTTTCCTTGTCGCAAGATTTCTTCCTGTTGAAGAGCAGTTCGTTTTTCTGCCTATCCCGAGCAACACGAGCGTTTCTTCGGGCGAGGGTGAGGACACTATCTACAACATTTACCGCAACGGCGGCACGAAAAAAGCCGTTGAAGCGGCTGAAAGCTGTCTTAACATAAGCATTGACAAATACATAAAATTTACCCGTTCGAGCTTTTCCGTTATTGCGGATATTTTCGGCGGCATCGATTATGATATCCCCTACAACCTTGTTTATGACAACCCCGACACGGGCGAAACCACCGTTTTAAAGGCAGGCAGACAGTTCCTCGATTCGACATCTCTGCGCAAGGTGCTCACATATCCCAACTACACTCAGGGTGAGGAATACCGCTCAAAATGTCTTGGCATTGCGATAAACGAGCTTGTAACGCGCGGGACTTCCAACTCTTCAAGCTTCGCGAACAATCTTGACGATTATTTCATCGCGGTCATAAATTCGGATATCGACACCGACATCACTTCCTATGATTATGACGAAGTAAAGAAAGCGATGAAATACGTTATCAAAAATTCAAACAGCATTTCAACCTTTATTCTTTCGAGCGGCGTGGAAAATGAGAACGGTCATTATGTTATCGATGAAAAATTTCTCGCAACGCTCACCGAATTATTTGACGAGCAAACTGTTCCTGCCGAATAATCGCGAATATTCTGCATAAGCTAATCACGGGGTTTGACAAACTTTTGAAAGGAACAGCATTATGTGGGATAAAATCGCATTGACGCTGCTTATTGTCGGCGGTCTTAACTGGGGACTTGTCGGAATTTTCCGCTTTGACCTTATCGCATGGCTCTTCGGCGGAACGGGAGCAGTAATAAGCCGCGTACTTTATATTCTTGTCGCACTTGCGGCAGTATGGTGCATATCGCTTCTTTTCAGAGAAGACAGCGCTGTAAACAGCCACAGCTAAGGACATTTCCTGATATTCAAAGCAAAACCGCCTGACCTTTTTCGGGGTCAGGCGGCTTTTGTTTATATTTTTATCAGTCCTGCTGAGTAATATGATTCATCGGCATCTTTCCATATAACAAGTATGGCGCTGTCGGAAATTCGATAAGCTTTTTCATAGTTTACCTCGCTTTATTGAAAAAATTTATCGGTATCAGCTTTTTCCGCTAACCATTGGTATAATTATATCATCACACCAAAATCGTTGTCAATACATAATACAGCAAAAGCTGCATATCCACAGAGGTATGCAGCTTTATTGATCAGTCGAGGCTCTTCATCGTCGGGAAGAGCAAAACATCACGAATTGCAGGTGAATTTGTGAGAAGCATAACAAGTCTGTCGATGCCGTAGCCGATACCGCCCGTTGGAGGCATACCGATCTCAAGCGCACGGAGGAAGTCCTCGTCGATATGGTTTGCTTCGTCGTCGCCCTTTTTGAGCAGTTCTTCCTGCGCAAGGAAACGCTCACGCTGGTCGATAGGGTCGTTAAGCTCGGAGTAAGCGTTGCACATTTCCCAGCCATTGATGAAAAGTTCAAAACGCTCAACGTGATCGGGCTTATCGGGCTTTCTCTTTGTGAGCGGAGAAATTTCAACCGGGTGATCCATAATGAATGTAGGCTGGATAAGGTGTTCTTCAACGAATTCCTCGAAGAAAAGGTTGAGGATATCACCCTTTGCGTGGCGCTCTTCAAACTGGACGTGCTTTTCCTTTGCGATAGCACGGGCTTCTTCAAGTGTCTTTATCTCGTCGAAGTCAACGCCCGAATACTTCTTTACAGCTTCGGTCATTGTAAGGCGCTCGAAAGGCTTGCCAAGGTCGAGCTGGTGCTCGCCGTAAGGAATAGTTGTTGAGCCGCAAACTTCGTTGGCAAGATAGCGGAACATATTCTCGGTGAGGTCCATCATACCGTGGTAGTCGGTGTAAGCCTGATAAAGTTCCATAAGTGTGAACTCGGGGTTGTGACGTGCGTCAACGCCCTCGTTACGGAATACGCGGCCGATTTCGTAAACTCTTTCAAGACCGCCTACGATAAGACGCTTGAGGTAAAGTTCGAGCGAGATTCTGAGCTTGACATCTTCATCGAGAGCATTGTAATGCGTATCGAATGGACGTGCAGCTGCGCCGCCTGCATTTGAAACGAGCATAGGGGTTTCAACTTCCATAAAGCCCTGAGCATCGAGGTAGCGGCGGATAGAAGCGATTATCTTTGAACGCTTTTTGAATGTATCTGCAACATCGGGGTTTACGATAAGGTCAACGTAACGCTGACGGTATCTTGTATCCTGATCCTTTAAGCCGTGCCACTTTTCGGGGAGCGGGAGGAGCGACTTTGAAAGGAGGGTGATCTTTTCGCAGTGGACGGAAATTTCGCCCTTCTTTGTGCGGAAAACAAAGCCTTCAACGCCTACGATATCGCCGATATCCCATTTCTTGAAGTCAGCGAACTCGTCTGCGCCGATCTCGTTCATACGAACATAGACCTGAATTCTGTCGGAGGAATCGCGTACATCGATAAAGTTAGCCTTGCCCATATCGCGGCGGCTCATAAGTCTGCCTGCGATGCTGACGTGCTGACGGTTTTCTTCGAGAGCGGCTTTGAGAGCTTCCTCATCGTCGCCGACCTTAGCCTTTAACTCAGCTTCAAGCTTTTCATAAGCAGCCTTAGCCTCGCCGCAGTGAGCGGTAACGTTGTACTTTGTTATTTCAAATGGATTCTTGCCTGCGGCTTTGAGCTCGTCAAGCTTGTCCATACGTATCTTCTTGTATTCGCTGACGTCCTGAACTTCTTCCTCTTCGGGAGCAGCGTTGACATTCTGATTTTCTTCAGCCATTTTCATTTTTCCTTTCATATTTATGATGAAAATACCGCTGACCGACTTTCAATCAGCGGCATAAAGTTCATAGTTCCATTACTTGGAGATGCTCAAAATTCTCATATTGATGATGCCGACAGGAGCGTCAACTTCGATCTCATCTCCTGCTTTCTTTTTAAGGCAGGCAATGCCGATAGGCGAATCCTCGGAGATCTTGTTGTTCTCGGGGTCAGCTTCGGTAGAACCGACGATCTGGAGATTCATCTTTTCGTTGAGTTCAAGATCGAGAAGCTCAACATAAGAACCAACGCCGACTTCATCGCTTGAAATATCATCATCGCTGACAACGATAGCGTTTGCGATAGTCATTTCAAGTTCCTGGATACGAGCTTCAACAATACCCTGTTCGTTCTTAGCTTCATCGTATTCAGCGTTCTCGGAAAGGTCACCGAAACCGCGGGCTTCCTTTAACTTCTGAGCAACCTCTGCTCTTTTGACGGTAATGAGATATTCTTTTTCTTTTTCAAGATTAGCAAGTCCTTCAGCGGACATTCTGACTTTTTTAACTGCCATTATGATCTGCTCCTTTCAGAAATGGGGCGAGTAAGCGCCGCCTAAAGCATATATACATTTATTATATCGTATTTTCGGGAGTTTGTCAACAATTTTGAATTGGAAATGTGGAAAGGATTTTGCAAAATAAAGTTTTAGAGATTACACTGTACTACCGTATTTTTATCACCGCATCATAATCACCAATTACACATTCACCCTGCGCCTTAATTTCGGCTTGTCTTTTAGATTTTTCAGCGAAATTCGGGCATATTTTTTCCCGATATGGCAGAGCGAAGCTTTTCTGCATATTATAAACTGTGACTTACACCAAACGCCATTTAAAATGCGGAAAAAATCATGCCGATGATATCATATATATTATCTCGGCGCAGATCTTCCTTTTTTCTTCGGCGTTTAGTATTTTATCCGAAATTTAAAGCTTTTAAGCTTACCATAATTGCAAAATACTACTTTTTTGAATATATATTGCGGACGAATCTTTTCTGCCGCAGAACGGAGATAACGATGAACTGTATCCTTGATTTTTTTGAGAATTTTGATATGCCCTGCGCCGCTGCCGAGCTTTCGGGCGGCAGGACTGTTTATATGAACAAAAAGGCGCGGAAAACTTTGACCGATGAGTATAAAATAAGCCTTGACGAGAGCGAAAAAGCGCTTCTTCGCCACGGTGAATTTCTCCGCAGAACCATAAAAGGCGAAGCTCCCGAAACTGCCGCTGAGGTTCAGACAACGCTGATAGAATCGGACGGCAAAACGCTCGTTTTTGAGATTCAGACCGCTTTGGCGAGCCCTGCCGACGGCAGTTCTTCCCACGACAGCGCAAACTGGGCAAGCTGTGCATTCTGCTGTGCGATGCAGGCGGAAAAGCCTGACGATTCCCCTCGGATAATGCTGAAAAAGGCGTGCGAAGCGCTCAACGCCGAGCGGATATTTCTCTATGAAAAATGCGGCGAAAGCGGCTATGTTCTTTCGTGCGAATACTCTGTGAACGGCAGTTTGGTTAGTGAACTTTCACAGGAGATATGTGCGCAGACAGCGGCGGTGCTTTCTTCGGAAAAGCGGCTCGTTATCGTGAACAGCGGCTTTGCGGAACGGTACGGACAGCCTCTTTCCGACATTCTTTCGGCGCGTGGGATACACTCTTTCGCCGCCGTTCCCGTTTATGACGGCGAGGATATCTGCGGCTTTTGCTGTGCGGAAAATTTTCCCGTTTGCGTATGCGGAAAAACATCTGAGGCTCTCGAAGCATTTTGCAGTGCGGGAGTTTTCATCGGCTCGTGCATAAAATGGGGAAAGCTTTTTGACGGGCTGAAAAAAATGGGGCTGACCGACAACCTGACGGGCATCGGCAACCGCCACGCGATGAATATGCTCGAAGCGGAGCTGAAAGGGCCTGCGCCGCTCGGTCTTGTTTTCTGTGATATTTCGGGCTTGAAACACATCAACGACACGCTCGGACACTGTGCAGGTGACGAATACATTCAGAACGCCTGCGAAATTATGAAGCGTCTTTTCCCGAGCGAAAAGCTTTTCCGAATCGGCGGAGATGAACTGCTTGCTGTACTGACCAACACGAGCGAAGCTGAGGTCGATGAAAAAACCGCGGCACTGAAATCGGAACTGGAACGTTCGTCGATAGCAATGGCGGTCGGTTCGGCGTTCGGCATTACGGACGGGGGTGGTATGGGCAGACTTTTGCTCGAGGCGGAAACAAAGATGTACCGCGACAAGACAGATTATTACAGAAGAAGCGGGAGGGAAAGGAGGAGGTATTGAGAATATAATTAAAAACTCCCGAACACCTTTTGGGTTGTACAGGAGTTTAAATATCTGTTATTAAAATTCTCATCTTACCTGCGCATACGAATTGCAACCAAACCACACTTCCGTTGCATACGTAGGAATAGTCTCGAAACTTACCTGCGCATACGAATTGCAACGTACCATCAGCAGACCATCTTAAAATCTGACCACTCGAAACTTACCTGCGCATACGAATTGCAACCGGAACTAAAATTTCTTTATGCCATAGCTCAAACCTCGAAACTTACCTGCGCATACGAATTGCAACCTGTAATAGTGCCGCTGAAATTTCCTAATTCATCTTCTCGAAACTTACCTGCGCATACGAATTGCAACGGGGGGCTTGCCCCCGTTCCATTGTTCGGATAGTCTCGAAACTTACCTGCGCATACGAATTGCAACAATAGTTTTTCTAATTCTTTCTGCTCCTTACTCTTCTCGAAACTTACCTGCGCATACGAATTGCAACGTGCGGTCAGCTTGTGAGCAGATACCGCAATGATCTCGAAACTTACCTGCGCATACGAATTGCAACTATCGACGAATTTTTATTTTCAGATGCCGAGAAACTCGAAACTTACCTGCGCATACGAATTGCAACGGATAGCTTGCAGCGGAATGTTGATCGCATGTATCTCGAAACTTACCTGCGCATACGAATTGCAACCGGACCGGAAAATATAAAAAAGGCTGGCGCATCAACTCGAAACTTACCTGCGCATACGAATTGCAACTGCAAAATAGCTAAATAAGTTCAATACACGGATTAAAATGTGTATTGTTTATACCTTATCGAGTGTATCTACTACTGAATAAATTCAGATTTACATATACTTTCTCGATTTTGGGACGCCGAGCCGCCCCTTTTGGGAGTGCGAATATTCTAATAAATTATGTGTACTCTATATTCGCACCAATTTATTTTGTGTTTTTAATTATTTTATCAATGTCTTTTATACCTATATTCTGACTGGCATTGTAGTCAGCATTTGCTTCATAACCACATTTTTGACAGCAAAATTTAGCTTGTACTTTTCTGTTTTCTTTGCTTATATATCCACACTTACTGCATCTTTGGCTTGTATATTGCGGATCTATATATACAACCGTTATACCTGCCTCCTTTGCTTTATATTCTATTTTAGTTTGCAAATCAAAATACGACCAATTTTTTAAAAACCTATCAGAATCAGCAGTTATCCCTGTCAATTTCTCCATTTGAATAATTCCACAATTATTGTTTACTGCATAATTTATTAACGCCCGACTATATTTATGATTGGCTGTATCTCTGAAACATGCGATTTTATCTTCAATATTATAAACAGGTTTATTTCTTGTTTTTATTCCGTGTCCTATCCTGCCTTCCCCACAACTGGATCCTTGTTTAAGCAAAGACTTTTTTCGCACTTCAATCTTTCTTCTGGTATGGTCTATCTCGCCGCCGTCTATCTTAAAAAACTTTCTCTCGCCATTTACAGACGCACATATTGGATAATGTATTCCTAAATCAACACCAAGAATTTTATTTTCATCAAGCTCGCACACATTATTATTTGTAAAAGAGTATGAAAGATTGAGAACCCAGCATTTCTTTTTTTCATTATAAATCAATTTACTTGCACTTATTTTATAGATGTTATCTATACATCGTTCAACTATTGTTTTAGATGAATTGTCATACACAAGCACTTTAAATTTGATTTCTGAACTTGAGAAATTATTTCGTTGGAATGCAGGACGGTTTAAAAGCTTTAAATAGGCGTAATAGTCCTTGCCAATGCACTCAAAACGTATTGTTTTGTTATGCAAATCGAGTGGTTGATTTCCTTTATAATTAATTATTGATTTTGTTCCTTTAAGAAAATCTGTCTTAGAATTTTTAAATTCGCCGCAAGCTCCCCTTACTGTTGTTGAACAATTTCCCGAATACAAATCATTCCCTGTTTTAAACTTATCATTTACAAATCCTACAAGTGTATATGATAAGATGTCTTTTTCTTTAGGATATTCATGATTTTGCTTATAATAATCACTTGAAAAATTACTGAACTCCCAACAATACTGTATAGATTTATTTTTTATTTCTCGTGTTTGTCTTTGAAGCTCAAATAAAATCTCATATATTTTTTTGTAATCAATAGGATTACCGTCTTTATCGCTTTGCTCACAAATCAAGGGAAGCTTTACCACTTTTGTCATATCATTTTCCTCGCCTTATAAGTAGACAATCAAAACTTTTGGCTTTTTGCCACAATGATTTTGCGTAAAAAAATAATATAATTATTTTATCATTTTATTTTTATAGATTCAATTGACAATATAAACAAACACCTATTTTACTTTTGTGTTTTTTTACCAATAATATTTTAATGAACGATGTTGAATCAAATTATAATTTAATAATTAAACAAAAAAATCCGAACACTGAAAGTGTTCGGATTTTGGTGACCCGTACGAGAATTGAACTCATGATTACGCCGTGAAAGGGCGGCGTCTTAACCTCTTGACCAACGGGCCTTATTATGGTGGCGGCAGTAAGACTTGAACTTACGACCTACCGGGTATGAACCGGTTGCTCTAGCCAACTGAGCCATGCCGCCATTTACAATTGCCGCAAAGCTTCAGCAGCTTTTTTGTTATTCTCTCTGTGCGACTTAATCATTATAGCATTAAAGGGGCTATGTGTCAATAGCTTTTTTAAAATATTTTCGAGAAATTTTGCTTTTTGTCATTTTATACAGTTAAAAGTTGAATTTCAGTATCTTCCTATAGTTATTATGCACACAGAATCAGCTTTTATACTATTTTTAAACTCAAAGTGTACAAAAACAAGCAAAAGCTCGTAGCTGTTGAAAACAGGTTTATGTTAAAAACCGGTTTATATATCTTGGTGCAGATTCTTTGTCTACACTGTCTACACTTTGATTAAAAATCAGTATTATTCACGGATAAGTCCGTTCAATACAATTACCGAAGTCGGGCAATCAGCTCCTCTGAACGAAACGAGAGAAAATTTATCACCGTTCTTATATATCTCTTCCGCATCATCGATATGGAATCCAAGCCTTACAAAAAATGAACCGTCCTCGGGTGCTGATGCGGCGCGCCAATCCTCGGTCAGATTATAATAATACTCCCTCGGCTTCGGGTCGGTCATACACTGAACTGCGACAGCGAAAGTGCTTCCGTCTGCGCTCCACTCCTCACCCGTCATATTTCGTCCCGAAATGCTCACATAAAGCATTTTCTCTTCGCTGTTGATCGAGCAGTCCTCGACGGTAAATTCTATTCCGCCCGTTGCTGCCGAATAGGAATCATCGACGATAACGGGCATCGTTTTGGAGTTGCCGAAGAGGTTAAGTCCGACCTGGCAAATGCCGTTTTTCCCGTTCACAAGCAGGCACATCGCGGTAAAGCACAGCATCACCGCAATAACACAGATCGCGCAGTTATGGACAACGAGCCTTCTGAATCTTCTTTCAAGGTAGAGAGCGTTTATTTCTACATTTTTCATTTTTATTCCTCCATAAAAACGTTCTGCCAAGTCTTATGCCGCACTGTAGCCGAGCAGCTCGGCAGCCTTTTCCGCATCGCAAAGCTGCATTCCCCTGACTATGTGCTTCACCGCACGTTCGCCGCGCGTATAGAGAATAAAGCTGCACGAGCCGTTGAATTTTTGCAGGAAATTCTGACTGATGCGAATTTCGGAAATTTTATCGATCGGCGCTATGACATTGTGAAATCCGAACGCTTTGCAATAGCGAACCGTGATGCTTTTTTCGCAGACCTCAACGCTGTTTGAGAGAAAAGCCGCGAGGTTAACCGTCAGCAAGTGGAATGCGATTATCTCACCCATTATCGCCGCAAAAAGCGCGACGCTGTACCATTCGGGCAGAAAAATGACCGTGCCTGCAAACACCAATATTATTGCAAAAATTAGCACTGTCGGCGGTCCGAGGAACTTCATCACATACCCTGCTCTGACATCGTACCGTTCCCCTTTCTCCGAAGAAAATTCGGGCAGGAAGCTTTCGATGACCTCAGCAACGTTTTTGTTTCCCGTAACAGGAACGAAAACGGGTATCTCGTTCTTCTGTTTGCCATAGCCTGAGCAGCTGATATTAACCGACATCACGCGAAACATTTTCATCAGCAGGTTTTGACGCAGATCAGCATAATTTATCTTATCCGAGTTGATAAAGTATCTCCAGCGCGAAAAAAATCCGCTTTTTATCTGAACGCCGTTTATGCTTTTTGATATCTCGAAATTGATATGGCGAAGATAATTTGAAACGAATGAATAGAGCCAACCCATACCTATTATGATTATGATTCCAACCGTTATAGGAGTAATGCCGTAGATGACTTTTTCTGCTACCTTGGTCACATTATCGACCGCACCGAGAAACCTTTCTTCAAGCTCATCTCCGACAAGTTTTCCTCCTTGGATAAGTAACGTTCCAAAGTAGATAAGTCCTGATAGTGCCGATGAAAACGCCAGCGAAAAGAACAACATTCGTCTTTTGTTTGGCTTATATCGATGCTCGTTTTCTTCCTTATCCGAAGCATTTGCCGGTTCAATATATTTTAACAATCTTTGAACATCTTTTTCTCTTATAACAAGTTTGATATCCGGGTCTTCGGGCTTATTCACCGTCGAACTGCTGTCGGTATCAATATACAAAGTGACCGCCCCCAGCGGACGCATTATGAACGGTTTTTTCAGCGTAAAAGTCGTAACCGACGAAAAAGGTATCCTCATCGTTTCACGAACGAACAGACCCGAGCTTACATAAATTGCTTTTTTTGTCGTTTTGAAATTTATATTCCACCACCGAAAAAAAGCCGCACCGAATATCGCAAGCACTATTAGAATATCGAGATATGCTCCCGACAGCCAGTTATAAAAATCAAATTTCAGTGCAAGCAAACCTCTTACCAAAGGTATAAGAAGCAGCCAGAAATTCTTTGAAACATATCTCAGAACAGCTATCGGGTGCTGTCTTTTCATTCCGCTTCTTCCTTTCCGAGTGAGCTTTCGCTGTCTTTTTCAGCCTTGACTGATTCTCTTTTTTCAATGTTCAGACGGATATATTTTGTTATTTCATCAGCATCGGATTGCGACAAAAATGTGAACATCATTCGTCCTCCGTATCCATTGAAAACTATAAAATTGAACCCCGAATGTCGTGCGAACGGAGCCGATATTTTTGTCGTGTACTGCACGGCTGAAAGCTTCATATACTGCACATTTTTGACGAGGACACCCGTTCGGGCGATTATGTCCTTATCCGTAACGAAATATCGCGCATTATTATACCATAAGGGTAAAAATATCAAAATATACACAACGTATATTACTGCAAACAAAGCCATCAGCGACCATATTATTATTTCAGCAACCGTGTTCTTTTCAATTGCAAAGTATTCAGGATAACGCTCCTGTAGTATATACAAAACGTATTTTAACGCAATTCCTATTACTATAAGTAATATTAATGATAGCACTCTAAGTATATTTAAACTATTTCTATCCGCATAGTATTTTCTCATTGTTTGATTGACCTCATTTTTCAGAAGCTTTGTGTATGCTATTCTCTCATATTTTGCCTAATGTTTACATACTATTATTATATCATATTTTTAAAGGTTTGAAAACCATTTTCGTGATTTTGTAATTATTTTATTGTTATAATTGTTATAAAGGAGATCGTTGTTTATATGAGTTCTACGATCTGTAATTTTCTATCTGATATCAACAGTTTGTTGTGGGGAGATTTCACTCTGATAATTGTACTTTTAGCTGCTGTTTTTCTCTCAATACGCTGCAGGTTCATATATATTCTTCACCCTGTAAAAGCTTTAAAATATACACTTTTTAACATAAAAGTAGACAATCCTTCTGACCGTTGTTCGATGACAAATTTCCAAACTTTGACGACCGCTCTCGCCGCTTCAATGGGCACGGGAAATATAATTGGAGTTGCCGCAGCGATCTCTGTGGGCGGTGCAGGTGCAGTGCTTTGGATGATAATCTCGGCTTTTTTTGTAATGTCTTTTGCGTTTACAGAAAACGTTCTTGCCACGGCATATAAGAACCGTTCAGGCAGTTCGGATGCATCAGGTCCACTACCCTATCTCAGCTCCGTTTTCGGTTCGGATAAGATTGCTTTGATTTTTTCGGCGGTTTGTCTGTGCGCATCTTTTGTCATCGGCAACATTACACAAGTCAGTTCGGCAGCAGATTCCCTCGACAATTTCCACATTTCAAAACCGATGTGTGGAATAATTTTTACTGTACTTACTGCTCTAACTGTCCTTTGTACACGGACAAACATTGCCGCTATTACTGAGAAGCTTGTACCCTTTGCTGCTTGCTTTTACATAGTTGGGTCTACACTTATTATTCTATTATATGGTAATAATATTACAAATATCTTAACAGAAATTATTGCGTCTGCTTTTGGAATAAAACAGATTTCGGGAGGAATTTTTGGTTTTTCTCTTGCTAAAACTATCTCTGTCGGAGTACGCAGAGGACTGTTTTCAAACGAAGCAGGAATGGGTACTTCGACCTTTGCACATACCTCATCTGAGTGTAAAGAGCCCGTTATAATGGGTTTCTGGGCGGCACTCGAAGTATTCATTGATACTGTACTTTTGTGCACACTGACCGCTCTTGTTATACTTTGTACAGGGGTTGATAAACTGAATTTTTCAGCCGCAGATACAGTCATTTCAGCTTTCACTTTTGGGTTTGAAAATGCTGCTTGCAAGCTTTCTTTACTATCAAAATTCAGTACAGCATTCGCACATTTCGGAGGAATTTTTCTTGCGATTTCAAATTCGGTTTTCGCATTTGCAAGTATCATCGGGTGGTATTTTTACGGTGAAAGAAGCTGCTGCTTTCTTCAAAAGTACACTTCAAGGAAGTTCCTACCCTTTTATAAATTCTTTTACATCGCTGCAGTTTTTTTTGGTGCTGTCATCAACACCGACATCGTATGGGAACTTGCCGATCTCTTCACTTTTCTAATGCTTGTTCCAAATTTATCTGCAATTTTACTCTTATCCGGTCAAATTAAACCTTTTTTAAGCCTTGATAATACTTAATTCGACAATTAACATTATCCTATATGTAAAGTTATATAACTTTACATATATTTATCTTACATTATCTTCTATTTTATATAGATACAAAAATTAAGGTATCAAGTTTTTACATTTGATACCTTTATTTTCTCATATTTTCAAGTGATTTTTATAAAAAATCTTAGGAAAAAGCTTATTATAGTGAAGCGTTCGTTTTGCCATTTTGAGAAATGTACGAGTTCACGCCTTTAATGTCAATTTAACATAAACATTTTGAAAAATGGCAAAAACGTATTAATCAACGTTTCCTTAGAATCAGATCAATTGTTTTCTTCCAATAAAGTCAATTTCTCTGCTATAGCTGACAAATCGTCCATTCCAATATAATCTATTGTAATTTTTCCACTGCTTCCGTCGCCAATTGGGGAAATCTTCACTTTTCTTCCGAGTTTTTCTCTGAGTGCAATTTCCATTTCAGTGCAGTAGTTTCTCGCCTTTTTGGTATTTTCATCGGGTGTTTCGATCTGCTCTTCCGTATTTTCTTCTTCTGCAAGCTTTGTGATAAGCTTTTCTATGCCTCTTACCGTAAGCTTTCCGTCCGATGCCTGACGTGCGATCTGTTCCATAGTTTCTTCATCTTTTGCAGCCGCAATGGCTTTTGCCTGACCAATGCTCAGTTTACCATTTATAAGATAGTTCTGTATCAACTCAGGCATATCAAGCATTCTTACAGAGTTTGCGATACTTGAACGCGACTTTCCAACTACTTTTGAAAGCTGCTCCTGCGTCATTTCGTACTTTTCCATAAGGTCTTTGTATGCAGCAGCTTCTTCGATTGGATTAAGGTCTTCACGCTGGATATTTTCGATAAGTGCTGCCTTTGCGACCTGTTCATCGTCAAATTCTTTTACGACAGCTGTTATTTCGTTCATTCCAAGCATTCTACAAGCTCTCCAGCGACGTTCGCCTGCGATTATCTGATATCCCATTGCTGTTTTGCGGACAACTATAGGCTGAATAAGACCATTTTCACGAATACTCTCAGCGAGATTAGCAATTGATTCTTCATCAAATGTGTGTCGAGGCTGATTTTTATTCGGCTCTACTTCTGAAATTCTGAGTGTCAGTACACCGCCGCTGCTCTCGCTGTTATTATCTTCAAAAAGTGCGTCTAAACCCTTTCCAAGTCCCGATTTTTTAGGCATTTATTTTGCCTCCTTCTGCATTTTCTTAGCTTTGTCTTCTGCTTTATGGCGTGAAAGTATCTCCGCAGCCAATGCTTCATAAGCTTCTGCTCCTCTTGAAGCTCCGTCAAAGTATATTACAGGCTTACCAAAGCTCGGTGCTTCCGAAATTCTTACATTTCTCGGTATTACCGTATTGAATACTTTATCTGCAAAATGCTTCTTTACTTCACGGACAACCTGCTGTGTAAGATTCAATCTTCCGTCGAACATTGTGAAGAGTATTCCCTCAATGTCAATATTCGGGTTATAACGTTTTTTCACAAGTCTTATCGATTCAACAAGCTGTGAAAGTCCTTCCAATGAATAAAATTCGCACTGCAACGGTACAAGCACCGTATCACATGCACACAGAGCGTTTACTGTAAGAAGTGAAAGTGAAGGAGGACAATCGATAAAAATGTAGTCAAAATCATTTTTTATTGTCAGAAGCTGCATTTTGAGTCTGTTTGAACGATTTTCAAGGTCTACAAGTTCAATATCAGCACCCGCAAGCTGTGATGTAGATGAAACTACGGATACATTTTTAAACTCTGTCTTTATTATCGCGTCACTTATTCTTCTCTGACCAAGCAGAACATCATAAACAGTTATTTCTGCAGAACGCTTATTTATGCCAAATCCGCTTGTTGTATTTCCCTGAGCATCTATATCGACACAAAGCACTTTCTTTCCTTTTTTACCAAGACAAGCCGCAAGATTTACAACAGTTGTTGACTTGCCTACTCCGCCTTTCTGATTTGCCACCGCAATTATTCGCGACATTATGTATTATCTCCTTTTGAGGTCATTTTTCCGTTCAGCACGGTTTCTTCATATAAATTATAGCATATTTAAAGCCATATATCAATAGTTTTTGCTTCATTTTGTATAATTTCTTATTTTAAAAGTCTATTTTATATAAACCATACTTGATTGTTCCACGTGGAACACTCTTATTTATGTCTATCTCCATATAGTTACTTATACACATTAAATGTTCCACATGGAACATTTATCAATATAAAATTATCAATGTGTTTGTTTCACGTGGAACAAAATGCGGTTCAATAACTATTTGTTATTGAACCGCAAGATCAATTATTCTCTGTTGGAATACGAACAATATATTCTATATACCCATTCTCCTTAATTTTCTGTGAATCAGCATTAATTCCCGCCGCTTTCATCATTTCGACTGCTTTATTAATTGTATTTACAAACAAACGTATGTCCTTGAACGCTCCGCTTCTGCGTCGAATACTTTCTCTTTCGTTCTCTCTATCAATAATTGCAGCAACAAGTCGTTCTGTTTGCTCTACATTAAGTCGTTTTGAACATACACTTTCGATAACTTCAAGCTGTAAATTTTCGCTTTGTAACTTTAACAGTGCCCTTGCATGACGTTCAGTTAAGCCATAACATCGGATTTTATTGCGAATATCATCTGACAATTTAAGCAATCTCAGCTTATTCGCAATGGTTGATTGTGTTTTCCCAAGCCGAATTGCCGCATCTTCCTGCGTCATTCCATAGAAATCAAGCAGTTTTGATAATGCTTCTGCTTCATCAAAGAAATGCAGATCCTTACGCTGAATATTCTCCACAAGTGCAAGTACAGCAGAATTTCTGTCTGTAACATCAAGTATTATGCATGGAGCGGTTGTATATCCGAGAACTTTTAATGCTCTTAAGCGTCTTTCCCCTGCAATAAGAACGTATTTTTCTCCCTCGGCTTTTACTGTTAAAGGCTGAAGCAAGCCGTTCAATTTTATACTTTCCGCAAGCTCGTTTATATCATCACCAAATACAGTTCTCGGTTGGTATGGGTTTGCCCCAATTTTTTCTATATCTATTTCAATAACTTTATTAACGACCTTTTCTTTCACAAGGAATGGGAAATTCATTGTGCATCCTCCTTTAAAGTATCTTTTTTGTACTCTTTGATTAGATTATAGCACAACATATTAATATTTTATGTCGAAATGGATATAATTACCATTATTTAGTTAATAAAATAGCCGATAGTTAAATTCTATCGGCTAATAACAATTATAATGGTTTTTTATCGATCTGTGAAGGATTTCTCGGATACTTCTTTGGTGTTTCCTTGATTTTATTATAGACAATGATCTGACGTTTATCTCCACATGGCAATTTATATTCCTTTACATCAGAAATCTCCGCACCAAGCGTACGATATGCAGTAAATGAATCCTTTGCATCTTCATTCGGACCTTTAAGCGCAACAAACTTTCCACCGATTTTAACATAAGGTAGGCAATACTCACACAAAATAGGCAGCGGAGCAACAGCTCGCGCAGTCGCAATATCAAACTGTTCACGTAAATCAGCCTTTTTTGCTCCATCCTCTGCTCTGGAATGGATACAGTTTATATCAAGTGAAAGTTCACTTGATACCTCCGTTAGAAAATTGATTCGCTTGTTAAGGCTGTCGAGAAGCGTGACTTTCAAATCATTACGATAGATTTTCATTGGGATTCCGGGAAAACCTGCACCCGTTCCAACGTCAATTACACTCGAATTTTGTGAAATAATATCATCTCTAAATGGTGCAAGGCTATCAAGAAAGTGCTTTTCGGTTATTCCGAGTGGGTCAGTTATTGCTGTAAGATTGATTTTCTCGTTCCAGCTAACCAAAAGCTCTGCATAAACGTCGAAATTTCTATACATTTCTTCATTTAAATTCAAGTCAAAGCTTTTGAACATTTCTGCGGCTTCGTTATATGGTAGTATCAAATTTGTACCTCCTTAAAATGTTCCACATGGAACAAAATCAATCCGACTTACGCTGACTTGAAAGCCAGATAATAAGAACACTCACATCGGCAGGTGAAACACCCGATATTCGGGTCGCCTGACCAATATTGGCAGGCTGGATTCGATTAAGCTTTTCAGTTGCTTCAAGGCTAAGTCCCGTTATAGTCTTATAATCAAAATCAGTTGGCAAAAGCTTTGCTTCAAGCTTCTGTATATGTTCAACATCGAGGAGCTGACGGGCAATGTAACCCTCATATTCTATCTTCAAGCCGACCTGTTCCCTAACCTCATAAGAAAGTTCGGGGCGATTTTCATCGAATGGCGCAAGGTCATCATAGGAAACCTGCGGACGCTTTATAAGCTCGGAAAGTCGAATTCCGGTTGAAACCGTCGCAGTTCCACGTTCTTCAAGCAGCTTATTGAGCTCATCTGTTGGCGGTATCGAGGTTCTCTTTACACGATGAATTTCGTGATCTATTTGCTCCATTTTTTCAAGGAACTTGTTATATCTCTCATCGGAAATAAGACCAATTTCATGTCCGAGCGGAGTTAAACGCTCATCAGCATTATCCTGACGAAGCAAAAGTCGGTATTCGCTTCGTGAAGTCATCATTCTGTAAGGATCGGAACAGCCTTTTATAACAAGATCATCGATAAGCGTCCCAATGTATGATGATGAACGCGGAAGTTCAATTGCAGGAAGTCCCTTTACAGCTCTTGCCGCATTGATTCCAGCAACAAGACCCTGAGCGGCGGCTTCTTCATAACCCGATGTACCGTTGAACTGCCCTGCGCCGTAAAGTCCGCCGACCTTTTTAAATTCAAGACTATGCTTCAAATCGAGCGGATTACAGCAGTCATACTCTATCGCATATGCGTTTCGCATAATCTCAACGTGTTCGAGTCCCTTTATCGTGCGCAAAAACTTTATCTGAACGTCCTCGGGGAGCGAAGATGACATTCCCTGCAGATAATATTCGTCAGTTTCAAGCCCCATTGGCTCGATGAAAAGCTGATGACGCGGCTTCTCGGAAAAACGCATTATTTTATCTTCAATAGACGGACAGTAACGAGGGCCAATTGCGTGGATTCGTCCCGAATAGATAGGCGATCGTCCGATATTCTCACGGATAACATTATGCGTGTCCTCATTCGTATAAGCAATGTAGCAGGAAACGATGTTCGCCAAACCGTCACGATTTGTTTCAAAAGAAAAAGGCTGAATGTCCTCGTCCCCGTCCTGACGTTCAAGCTTGTCAAAATCTATCGAACGCTTGTGAACACGGGACGGCGTTCCCGTTTTGAAACGGCGTATCTCAATGCCAAGGCTTCGTAAGCTGTCCGTCAGAAACTTAGCAGGAAGCGTAGCGTCAGGACCGCTCTCGTAAGAAACCTCACCAACGTGAATAACGCCGCCAAGGTATGTACCCGTTGCGATTACAGCCGCCTTGACCGAGTATTCAGCACCAAGACGTGTTCTTACACCCGTAACGTGACCGTTCTCCGTGAGTATCTCAGCCACTTCCGCCTGCTTGATATCAAGATTCTGCGTGTCTTCGCAGGTTTTTTTCATTCGATTGTGATATTTTACTCTGTCAGCCTGAACACGCAGACTGTGAACAGCAGGGCCTTTTCCGCGGTTCAGCATACGGCTCTGAATGAAACATTCATCAGCCGCCTTACCCATTTCACCGCCGAGAGCATCTATTTCACGAACAAGATGTCCCTTTGCAGTGCCGCCGATAGACGGATTGCAGGGCATATTCGCAATGCTGTCGAGCGAAATAGTGAAAAGAACCGTCTTTGCACCAAGACGAGCCGACGCGAGCGCAGCTTCAACACCTGCGTGACCTGCGCCGATAACGGCAACATCATAATTATCTAAATAATAATTCTCCATTTTCAGTATTCCAATCTAAATTTACTTTCCAACACAGAAATGCGAGAAAACTTCGTTTACAACCGCTTCACTCGCACGTTCACCCGTGAGTTCAAGCAGGAAATTCTCGCTTTCATCTATAAGAATGGTCACAGCATCAAGCGTTGAACCGAATTTTATCGCAGAAATGCTCTCATCAAGACAGTTCAGCGCATTTTTTACACAGTCACGCTGACGCTCATTCGCAATGATACCCGAATCATAATTTATACTGTTTGTTTTAAACATATCAGTAAGTACAGACTGTAATTTATCAAGTCCGTCAGCCGACTTTGCAGAAATTTCTATTACCGAAACGAACTTCGAGCGAATAAAATCAGCATCTATCGAAACTTCAAGATCGGTCTTGTTTATGACAGCAACAGCATTCTTCCCTGCACATTTGTCGCATATTTCAATATCCTCGGGCGAAAGCTCCTGCGAATTATCGAAAACCGCAAGCACAAGGTCAGCAGTATCTATCTTTTCCTGCGCCTTTTTAACGCCAAAGCCCTCAACAATATCTTCGGTTTCGCGTATTCCTGCCGTGTCGGATAATCGCAGAACAATATCTCCGAGCCGAACAGACTCCTCTACAATATCTCGCGTAGTTCCCGCAATATCGGTAACAATGCTTCGCTCACAGCCGCTCAGAAGATTCATCAATGTACTTTTGCCAACATTAGGCTTGCCGATAATAGCCGTGTCGATGCCGCTTCGCAGAATCCTGCCGTAGTCATAAGTCGAAAGTATATCATTAAGCGAAGCTTTAGCACTCTCCAATGTCCCGAGCATCGTATCTTCATCTACCTCGGGAATGTCCTCCTCAGGGTAATCATTCCAAGCCGCAAGTTCGCCAAGCAGATGCAGAAGCGACTTTGAAACAGCATCTATCCTGCCGAAAAGCGCACCTTTTTTCAGCGCCGCCGCCGAACGCAGGCTTGCACTGCCCTCCGCCGAGATTATATCCATAACCGATTCGGCTTCAATAAGGTTCATTTTGCCGTTGAGGAACGCTCTCTTGGTGAACTCCCCCGCTTCGGCAGGTCTTGCGCCGAGCGAGAAAACAAGCTTTAAAATATTCTCCGTTACGAAAATACCACCGTGGCAGGATATCTCAGCAACGTCCTCACCCGTGTATGACCTCGGAGCGCGGAAAACTGTCAGCACACATTCATCAAAGAATTCGCCGTCATATTCGATCCTACCGAAAGCGCAGGTGTAACCGTCCATTTCGGAAGGCTTTCTGCGGCTCGATATCGGCATAAAAATCTTATCGCATATAGAAAAAGCATCATCACCGCTTATTCGTATGACCGCAATGCCGCCTGCACCTCTCGGCGTGGAAACGGCGGCTATCGTATTTGACCTTGTCATAAATTCCTCCGAATATTAGAATACCGCACAAGAAATACTAAACACTCATTATATTGTCGGTTTTGTCAAACAAAAAGGGTGTTCAGTATAAATTTGTGCGGTAAAAATTGCGAAATTAGCTTATCAGATATCTATCTTGCCGTAAAGGTCACCCGAAATAAGGTCGTCCTCCGGCTTCGGCTTTTTATATTCCTTTTCAAAGGAAGTCTTCATCATATCGAGCGAACGCGGTGTGTATTCACCGTTCTTCTTGCCGCCCCTCTTGTAACCTGTCTTGCCGTCACGTCTTGGGCGAGGATTTGTTGAAGAGATAGAAACCTTTCTGTAAGGCTCTTCGCCGATGCTCTTGGAGGTAACACCCTCGATGTTTGCAACTGCGGAGTGAATAATTCTTCTCTCATATGGATTCATCGGTTCAAGAGTTGTAGTTCTGCCCGTTCTGATAACGGTCTTGGAAATTTTAACTGCGAGGTCTTCAAGGATAGCCTTTCTCTTCTCGCGGTAGCCGCAGGAGTCAACATTGATGCGGTAATATTCCTTGTCACCCTTGTTTGCGGTCATAGAAGCAAGGTACTGGATAGCGTCAAGAGTTTCGCCTCTTCTGCCGATGATAGCACCGCTCGTGTCACCGAGAATTTCGATAACAGCGCCGTCTTCTGTTTCAGTAACATTGAGTGAGGAATCGATGCCCATATTGTCAAGGATACCCTTTATATAATCAGCTGCGATCTGTGCCTTTGACGGCTCATATTCAGCCTCAACCTTTGCTTCGCCCTTTACAATACCGAAAAGACCTTTTTTCGGTTCTTCAAGAACATTGAACTTGATCTTGTTTTCTTCAACGCCGAATTCTGCTGCTGCCATAGCCTTAGCTTCATCTATGGACTTAGCTGTAAAAACCTGTTTCATGAAAATGCTCCTCTCGTAAAATTGTTATACTAAACTCCATTTAAAATTTGGAAAAAATCAAGCCGACAATCTTGAATATATTGGATTTCGGCGCAGATTTTTTCCTTTATTTTATTGGTGTTTAGTATTTATACCTCGGCTTATATAAAAGCCGTGTGAATCTTAGTTATCGCTGTTGTCATCATCTTCGATGTATTCATCGCCGTACTTTTCAGCCTGTCTTTTTCTTGCTTCGTTGATAAGTCTGCGCTCATACTCTTTCTGCTGCGACTTGGAGAGCTTGAATTCGCCGTCATCATCGTCATCGGAAACCTTGGAAACGGCAGTCTTGCCGCCGTTTTGTGCAGCCATTTGCTCCTGCATAAGCTGCTGATAACGTTCCATCATGCCCTTTTTCTTCTTATTCTTCTTTTTCTTCTTGTCTTTCTCAACAAGCTCCGCAACGTATTCGGGAGTGTAGATCTTGTTTATGATTATCATCGAGATAAAGGAGAAGAATGCCGAAGCTGCCCAGTAGAAACCGATAGCAGCAGGATACTTGTAAGCGATCCAAACAGCGAAGATAGGCATACCGAATGTGAGCATCATCATCGAGCCTGCCTGAGGACCCTGCATAGCCGACGGATTCATCTTCTTCTGACGGATCTGGCTGTAAACGGAAGAAGCCATCTGGAATACACCCGATAAAATAGGTATAAGAAGAAGGATTATAGCTGCGCTGTTCCAGACTTCGGGGTGGAATGTCGGAGTAAGGTCAAGGTCAACACCGAATAATGTGTTGTTAAAGTCAAGAACCTTTGACTTGAGTTCGTCAAACATAGGGTCGGAGAAAAGTCCTACATAGTTGGGATCTTTTATCGCCTGTGTAATATATATCTCGGGACGGACTGAGAAATACCTGTTTCCCTCAACCAAAGCTGTGTTCTGAAGAACTTCCTTAGCTGCATCGATAACGTCCGACGAGATTCGGAGAATGTGCGTGATAGGACGGTAAACGACATCGAATATACCGTAAAGTATCGGGAACTGAATGAGCATCGGCAGACATGAACTCATAGGATTGCAGTTTTCCTCTGCGTAAAGCTTCATTACCTCTTCATTGTATTTTTCCTGATTTTTGCCATACTGCTTTTTGAGCTTGTCAAGCTTTGGCTGGAGTGCCTGCATTGCGACCGTGGATTTCTGCGTCTTTATCTGCGTAGGGATCATTATAAGCTTTGTAACTATCGTGAAAAGAACGATAGCAAGCGCATAATTGTTACAGATTTGATAGAAAAACCACATTACCCAACCGAGCGGATAACCGATGATTCTGCTGATTATGCCCATTTTTACCTCCAAAATTCTGATAGAAGATTTCTATATATAAAATACATAAAGTAATTATATTCAAATTTATACAAACAGTTATTGATTATTTTTCTCCCTTTCCTCACGCTTTGCGCGGCTTTTAAGGGTGTAAAGGAAGAATTTGTCGGGGACTTTGTCCACACCGCCGTTACTGTAAGGATTGCATCGCAGCAGCCTCCAGACGGCAAGAACTGTACCCTTAGCCGCTCCGTGCTTCTGCAAAGCTTCAAGCGCATACGTCGAACACGTCGGGTAATACTTGCAGCATGGCGGCTTCAAAGGAGATATTATTTTACGATAAAATTTTACCAACAGTGATAAAATATATTTCATATAACAAATAGTAATATACAAACAGTAATAAATTATTTATTTTTATCTGTCTGTTTATTATTTTTAGAGTTTTTATTGCGTTTCTTCGGGTTCGGGTCATTCATCGCAGGAATGAGCCTTGTCCTGAAAAACCTGCTTATATCGGTCGATTTGCAGTCACCGCAGCCCTCGCGCGAAACAACAACGATGTTGTATCCCCTCGGGATAAGCTGCTCATTCTCGCGGTAAGCCTGACGGATTATCCTGCGGCAGCGGCTTCTTACAACAGCGTTTCCTGTTTTCTTTCCCGTCGAAATGCCGAGCTTGTTCTGTGGAGTGCCGTTCTTGCGAAAGTAAACAACGCAGGCTCTTCCGCAGACATAGTTTCCCCTCTTGAAGAGATTCAGAAACTCCTTATTCTCTTTCATTTTAATAGTATAGATCATAAAAACCGCCGATACTTTGATTTAAAAGAAAAAAGACCACAAAAGGGGCATACCCGATTGCGGTCCGTTTAAGCTCAGACTCATACAAAGGGGCAGAAAGAATCCTTTTGCCCCCTTTATATTCATTGATGATTAGTAAGAGAGTCTTTTTCTGCCCTTAGCACGTCTTCTTGCCAATACTTTACGACCGTTTCTTGTTGCCATTCTCTTCATGAAGCCGTGTTCTTTTTTTCTGTGAAGCTTCTTAGGCTGGTATGTTCTTTTCATTGTTTAACTCCTCCTTTTATTTCGATAATTAGGCAGCCCTTGTCCGACGCAGAAAAAAAACGCCGAAGCAGCTCTGCCGAAAGGACATATTCATAAAGATATCTAACAGAGTTAGTAAAAAGCTGATTAGAATGAAGCGTTCGTTTTGCCATTTTGAAAAATGGCAAAAAAGTATTAATCAGCGTTTCCTTAGATACCCTATCAATTTATTATTATATTTCATTTCATACCGCGATGTCAAGTGTTTTTTTCAATTTTTACGAAAAATTTGATTTTCCGCTCATTTACATAAAAAACCGCTGTACAAGCTTTTCATATTTATATCTTTTCACGAAAAGAACCCTTACCGCGAAGAATATTCTCATAAAAATTGCAGAGTTCAGCCGCCGCTTCCATTTTTCTGCTCTCCGCATGAAGCATTATGCCTTTTCCCGAGCGTATCGGCGTTACCGATATCTTTCCCAAACCGTCACTAATCGTCACTCCACCGCTGAAATCTTTATCCGGATCGTAGTTTTTGCCATTTTTATACTCACTGCAAAGTGACTTTATCCTCTCCTCGCAGCTCTCCTTTTCAATCGGAACATAACGGTCAAGCTCTGCATATTCGGGCAAAGAACCGCATAAAACACCCAATTTCCGACCTGTTTTCTGTATAATTTTTAAAATTTCTACAATAAGGATAATTTTATCATTGTAAAAATTGAGTTCAGCCGTGTCCGAACGCTCAATTTTCACCCCATATCCTGCCGCTATGTTCTCCGCAAAGCTTGGAAACTCAGTCGGTATCTTGAAAATCTTCCCGTCTGAATTTTTTATTTCTTCAAACCGATATTTCAAAGCAAGCATAAGAAGCTTTCCGCACTGAATGTACCCTGTTGACTCTGTAAAGGCAGTTGCTTTTACACCGTCTTCATTCAGATGAAAAGCCAATGCTTCGCTACCCCCAAACCGCGGTAAAGCCTCACTGCAAAGCGTTCTGATACGCTCCGATGGGCTGTTTATAACGACCGAGTAAGGAAAGCCGCAGTCACTAAAATTCGCAAGACCTTTAAGATGTGAAACATAAAGACAGCGAAGCGATGAAATGTCAGAAAATTTTCCTACACGTCCTCTTTTTTCATCATTTTTAAAAAGATTCTCTTCAAGCAGCTTTTCTTCAGCAAGAGAAAGTTCCCCTCCCCCTCTGCGTAAGAAACGGAACGACGGATAAAAAACCGAACTGATGTAAACAACAGCACAGTCTCCGACCGCCTGCTTCGACATAAAGAAAAGCTCGGGCAGAGAAATATCCCCCGCAAAGAAAATATCCGCTCCGCATTCAAGCGCCGCCGCACAGAAAGACATCGCCAGCATCTCCGTCCTCGGCGAAGCCTTTATCCCAACAACAATGCCGCCCGATAAAAACGAAGCCGCCCTGCCGAGCTGAGCAGCATCGTCCGCCGTGATATTTCCGCCCGATGACAATATTTCCTCGTCCGAAAAATAAAGCCTGCTGTTATCCATAAAAATCCGTCCTTTCGTTCAATTGCTTTTTATCTGATGATTGACGGAATTTTGGATTTTATTCAAAGACTAAGAGTAATTTATATAGGGGTTCTCTAAAAACCGAAACACGAACAAATCAAAAACAAACTTCCAATATCTATATTCAGCACAACCCTATAGAAATAAACAAAATAAAGCGGAAAAATAGATTTTATAGTCTTTATAGTCTTAGTCGGAGAAGAGGGAGATAAGGGAAAGGGAGTGCAGAGGGTAAACCGTCAAGAGGGATAGGGGGACGGCTCGCGTCCGTAGGTTACAGAGTGCCCCTCTCCCTCTTGTTGGTTTGCCCTTTGCTCAGAACCCCACGAAACTATGGATTATTAATTTTATGATAAAAATATATTTTGTTTTCCATATTTGTTGTGAATTGCGCCTTTTGATCTGATAGTGATTACGCTATTGCAACTGGCATTAAGCTGTTAGTTTATGGTATTTTGCTTCTGTGGAAGCGAAAAGGTAGCTCACCCCTGCCGCCCTTTGAACAAAGCGAAATTCTTGCAGAATTAACGTAAACTTTGCTTTTTGGATTATTAGACTTTATTTTCTTACTATACTATTATATATGGTGTTTTATTTTGTGAAAACTCTTGCATTTAACTTCAAAATATGCTATAATTATTTAGATTTATCTTATATAATTTTTTATCGCAAGGAGTAGGTTTACTATGAATTCCTTTGTCGAAGTTTTTGACAAGGTACTCGACTATTTTCAATCAAAGGTCAATAACGGAGAATTGACGGACGTTGCTTTCAATCTCTGGATAAAGACCCTCAAACCCCTTAATCTTGATGAAAATGTCGCTTATTTTAACGTTCAGTCCGAATTTCAGAAGGGCATTATCTTAAAGAATTACAGCACTATGCTCTCGGACGCTTTTATAAATGTGCTCGGTTTTCCCGTTGATATCGAAATTATCCCCCTTGAAGATACTCAGCAGGACGATGAGGAGGAAGAATCCCCTATAGTAAAGCGCCGTGAGCTTGAACAGTCATTCTCCAACGCAGAGTATGACTATACTTTTGATACTTTCATAGTCGGTCATTCAAATGAGTTTGCCTACGCCGCAAGCACTACTGTTGCAAAGAATCCCGGCATTGCTTACAACCCTCTTTTTATCCACGGTCCGTCGGGACTTGGAAAAACCCACCTTATGACAGCTATCAGCAATGAAATAAAAAAGAACAAGCCCGATACAAACATCATTTATGTAACGGGCGAAACCTTTGCCAACGAGCTTATCACCGCTATCCAGCAGAAAAAGGATACTTCCCAGTTCCACCAAAAATATAGAAGTGCCGATGTTCTCCTCGTCGATGACGTTCAGTTCATTGCGGGCAAGGAATCCACGCAGGAAGAATTCTTCCATACTTTCAATGAGCTTCACAAGATCGGCAAGCAGATAGTTCTCACCTCCGACCGTCCTCCAAAGGATATCAAGACCCTCGAAGACAGAATCCGCTCCCGTTTTGAATGGGGACTTATCGCGGATATCTCCGCGCCTGATTTTGAAACGAGAGTTGCTATCGTAAGAAGAAAAGCCGAGCTTCTCGACCTCAAGCTTTCGGACGATGTTGCAAATTATATCGCGGACAAGCTCAAATCGAATATTCGTCAGCTCGAAGGCTGCGTAAAGAAGATGAAAGCCTCGATGCACCTTGTCGGAACTCCTCCGACGATCGCGCAGGCGCAAAGCACCGTAAGAGAAATTCTCTCGGACGATACTCCGTCGCCTATCACTATCGACAGAGTTCTTTCCCACGTTGCCGAAGTTTACGGCGTTACCTCCGAGGATATCCTTTCCAACAAGAGAACCTCGAAGATATCCCTTGCGCGAAAGGTCAGCGCTTACATAATCAAGGAAACCACTTCTCTCAGCTACAAGTCCATAGGTCTTGATATCGGCGGAAGAGATCACTCCACAATTATGTATTATTACGAAGAGATCACCAACTCGATGAATAAAGACTCACACCTCAAAGAAACCATTGAGGACATCATAAAAAATCTCAAAAACTGACTTTTTTATCTTTACAGATTGTTTAATCAAAAAGTTTTCAACATAGTGTGGAAAGTTAGGTGGAAAACTTTCAGATATGCTTTTATGGGCGTTTGAAGTACATTACAAAGCGTATAAAAATAGTTTTTAACATAGGTTTTTCCTCTAAAAAAATATTTTCACCTTATTTTGCACCTTTTTTCCTCTTTCCACTCACATTTTTCCCCTCTTTTTCTCCGCATTTTTACTTTCCACAATTGGGCAAATTTATTAACACCCGATACGTTGAAAAAATTCATGTGGATTTTCCTTGATAAAACACATCAAAAAGACCCTTTCCATATTTTCCACGCCCCCTACTGCTATTACTGTTTAATATTTATATATATTATTATTATTTTATAATAAAACACCGAAAGTTTCTCTTTTAAATCGTCAGTTTTCCCCAACCCTTTTTGATAAGAAAAACTTATGTAAAATACAAGAAAGGAGAATTTACAGCTCTGTATAAATTCAGACTGTATTCAAGCTTATGAAATTTACCTGCGTTCAGAGTGAGCTTAACGAAGCTCTCAATAATGTAGTCCGTGCCGTTCCTCAGAAATCAACTATAACAGCCCTTACGGGAATAAAAGTTTCCATCAACAGAAACGTCCTTGAACTCACCGGCTATGACCTTGAAATGGGTATCCAGACAAAGATCAATATAGTATCCGAAGATATGGGCGAATTTGTTTTCGATGCAAGACTTCTCTGCGAGATAGTAAGAAAGATGCCCTCGGAGGAGATCTCCTTTGAGATCAGCGACAACCTCTCCACTACTATAAAGAGTGCCAACGCCGAGTACAAGATACTTGCAATGTCGGCTGACGAATATCCTACCCTCCCCTCTTATGATACGGGAGATGACTTCACACTCTCTCAGCCTCTTCTCAAAAATATGATAAACCAGACTATATTCGCCGTTGCCGTTAACGATAATAAGCCTATCCTCACGGGTGAGCTTTTCGATATCTCCGACCATAACTTTAACCTCGCCGCTATCGACGGCTTCCGTCTTGCAGTAAGAACGGAAAAGATAGAAACAGATAACCACTACCACTTCGTTGTAAAAGCACGTTCTCTCTCCGAAGTTTCAAAGCTTCTCAAGGACGATGACGACGAAAAGGTAATTCTCCACGTTTCGAGAAAGCATATCATCTTCGAGATAAACGGATATATGGTAATCTCCCGTCTGCTCGAGGGCGAGTTCCATAACTATAAGGCATCTATCCCTCAGTCACACTCGACAGAGATAATCATCAATACGAAAGACCTTATCCAGAGCCTTGAAAGATGTATGCTTCTTCTCAATGATAAGAACAAAGCTCCCGTAAGATGCATTTTTAATGACGGAATGGTCAAAATTACCTGTAGTACAGGTATGGGAAAGTTTAACGATGAATTCCCTATCGACCTCACGGGCTCAATGGTAGAGATAGGCTTCAACTGCCGCTATCTCCTCGATGCTCTCAAAGCTACCGAAGCCGACAAGATAAGAATGCAGCTTTCGGGCGGTATCTCCCCGATGAAGCTTCTCCCAATGGAGGGCGATGCGTTCACATTCCTTGTTCTCCCTCAGAGATTGAGAGCGGAATCATAAAAATATATTACAAAAAGTATTTTTATACTGTTTTTATACAAAATATTCTTGAAAAGGAGTTTTATAAATGGATAAAGATGTAAATATCACTACCGAATATATAAAGCTCGACCAGCTTCTTAAATTTGCGGGCGCAGTCGCTATCGGCTCGGACGCAAAGCAGCTTATCCTTGACGGAAAAGTTACCGTCAACGGTCAGCCCTGTCTCATAAGAGGAAAAAAGCTTCACTCGGGCGATGTTGTCACCGTTAACGGAGCAGAGATAACTATTCACTGATAATACAAGAAGCTCTTTGGGAAAGGAGTTAATTTAAAGCTTATATTCCATAAATGTAATAAAGCTTTAAATAGGTATTTGTTTTGATAATAGATCAGATATGTGCGGACGGATATAAAAATCTGTCCGAAGTGAATATTTTACCCGATAAAAGAATGAATATCTTCTGCGGCGACAATGCACAGGGAAAAACGAATCTCATCGAAGCTGTGTGGCTCTGTTCGGGCTGCCGCTCGTTCCGAGGTTCAAGGGAAAAGGAGTTCATCGGCTTCGATAAAGAATTCGCTGATGTAAGGCTCACCTTTACCGATGAAACACGAAAGCAGGAAATTCGCTTCGCCGCCAAAAAAGGCGAACTGAAAGAAAAGCTCGTAACCCTCAACGGTGTTAAGCTCCCTCTTATGTCAAAGCTGTTCGGCAGCTTTCAGTGCGTTGTGTTTACCCCCGATGACCTAAACCTCGCAAAAGGCGCTCCCGAAAACAGAAGAAGCTTCATCGACCTTTCAATATCGCAGATAAAAGGATCTTACGTCAGCGCGCTCAATACCTATAATAATGTGCTGGCGCAAAGGAATGCCCTGCTAAAAAGCTTTTCAAAGGGCGGCGGTGATATTGATTCGATAAGCGTCTGGGACGAGCAGCTTTCAAAAGCCGGTGCTTATATATCCGTTGTAAGAAATACCTATTGTAATATGCTTAATAATTATACAAGCAGTTTATATAATAAGCTTGCCTCGGGCAAGGAAAACTTCCAATTGTTCTATCAATCGACAATATTTCCCGACCTTAATGGAAAAACGGAGTATGAGGGCGAGCTTACGGAGCTTTATATGGATAAGCTCAAAAAAAATGTGAATGAAGATATCCGCGCAGGCTTCACAACAACGGGAGTCCACCGCGACGATATTGTAACTCTCATCGACGGTCAGCCTGCCCGATACCTCGGTTCGCAGGGACAGTCAAGGTCGATAGCTATCGTCTTCAAACTGGCGCAGGCGGAGATACTTAAATCGGAAAAGGGCGAATATCCCGTTATGCTCCTCGATGATGTAATGTCCGAACTGGACGGCGGAAGACAGCGCTTCATTCTTAACTCGATAGAAAATATGCAGGTCCTGGTTACCTGCTGCGATGACAGATTTCTCTCCGATATGACGGGAGGAAAGGTCTTCCGCGTAAATAAAGGCAGGATAAGCTGAAAGGAACAATATATGTATCTGCATCTTGGCGAAGATACGGTCGTATGCGATAAGGATATAATCGGCATCTTCGATATTGAAAATACTTCCGTCAGCAAGCATACAAAAGAATTTCTCAACGCCGCAGGAAAGGGCAGCAAGACCTTTAACGTTTCCTACGAAATGCCGAAATCCTTTGTTATATGCTGCGATAAAACGGGAAAAGAAACTGTCTATATATCACAGATCTCCGCCTCTACTTTGAGAAAGAGGTCGGAAAGCGGCAATGCCGCTAATGAAAGGTGGTCAAATAATGGCTGAAAATCAGAAAGCCGCAGTAAACACTGAATATGATGAAAACCAAATCCAGGTCTTGGAAGGACTTGAAGCGGTAAGAGTAAGACCGGGTATGTACATCGGTTCTACAGGTCCAAAGGGACTTCATCATCTTGTATATGAAATAGTCGATAACGCTATCGATGAAGCGCTCGCAGGCTACTGCTCCGAAATCAATGTAAAAATTCTCCCCGGCGATGTTATCGAAGTTGCCGATAACGGACGAGGAATTCCAACGGGTATCCACCCGAAAGAGGGCATCTCCGCCGCAACCGTAGTTTATACGATACTCCACGCAGGCGGTAAGTTCGGCGGCGGTGGATATAAGGTCGCAGGCGGTCTTCACGGCGTTGGCGCATCTGTAGTAAATGCACTTTCCGAATGGCTCGAACTGACCGTAAAGGACGGCAAGCATATTCATTTCCAGCGTTTTGAACGGGGAAAATATGACGAAGAGCTTAAAATTATCGGTGATACCACCGAAACGGGTACTACAGTAAAGTTCAAAGCTGATCCTCTTATATTTGAAGAAACAACAGTTTATGACTATGAAGTTCTCCTGAAAAGACTTCGTGAGCAGGCATTCCTCAACGCAGGCGTAAGAATAGTATTCTCCGACCTTCGCGACGAAGCCGAGCCGAGAACAGAGATACTCCACTATGAGGGCGGTATCAGAGAATTCGTTGAGCATATCCATAAAACAAGAGGTCTTGAACCTTTAACACAGAAAGTCATCTACGTCAGCGGTATGCAGGGCGACTCTTCCGCAGAGGTTGCACTCCAGTACAACGATTCCTATAACGAAGTTATACTCTCTTTCGCAAACAATATCCATACTATCGACGGCGGCTCGCACGAAACGGGCTTCAAGAACGCCTTGACAAAGGTACTCAACGACTACGGCAAAAAGTTCAACCTCCTCAAAGACGGCGAAAAGCTCATCGGCGAGGACGTTCGTGAGGGACTTACAGCTATCGTTTCCGTAAAGCTCACGAACTGCGAGTTCGAGGGTCAGACAAAGGGACGACTCGGCAACCCCGAAGTCCGTCCGTTCGTAGAAAATATGGTCTACGAAAAGCTGATGTGCTATCTTGAAGAAAATCCTGCCGAAGCAAGGGATATCTTCGATAAGTCAATGGCTGCACAGCGCGCAAGAGAAGCCGCAAAGAAAGCAAGAGATACCGCAAGAAGAAAATCCGCAATGAACTCCGCTTCACTCCCCGGCAAGCTTGCCGACTGCTCCGAAAAAGACGTGCAGTATACCGAAATTTATATCGTCGAGGGTGATTCTGCGGGCGGTTCTGCAAAGCAGGGACGTGACAGACGCTATCAGGCTATCCTCCCCCTTTGGGGCAAGATGCTCAACGTTGAAAAGGCTCGTATCGACAAGGTCTATGGCAACGAAAAGCTTATGCCTGTCGTAACGGCTCTCGGTACATCTATCGGCGAGGACTTTGATATCTCAAAGCTTCGCTACGGCAAGATAATCATTATGGCGGATGCCGATGTCGACGGTTCGCATATCAGAACTCTGCTTCTGACATTCTTCTTCCGCTTTATGCGCCAGCTCATCACGAACGGCAACGTTTATATCGCACAGCCGCCGCTTTTCAAGGTATGGCGCGGCAAGCAGGTTCGTTACGCTTTCTCTGATGAGGAAAGAGATACCTATATTAGGGAGCTTGCAGGAGAAAACAATGCCAAGGTCGATGTTCAGCGTTATAAAGGTCTTGGTGAGATGGACCCCGATCAGCTTTGGGAAACAACAATGGATCCCGAGCGCAGAACCATTATCAAGGTCGAAATGGAAGACGCTGTAAAGGCAGACGAGATATTCACTATCCTTATGGGTGATAAGGTCGCTCCACGTAAGGAATTTATCGAGAAGAACGCCAAGTTCGTTGAAAATCTCGATATATAAGGAATATATTTCTGAAATAATTTCTTTCGCACATAAATATAAAAAAAATTTTTGCTTTATAACTGTCCTTTGGGCAGTTATATACCACGCACCAAAATATGTTGTTTGGAGTAGAGCTAAATGGGAATGTTAAAAGAAATGTTCAGCGAGGGTCAGGACGATAATTTTCAGAAAAGAGAACCCGTTCCCCTTGCAAAAGCAAAATATAAAAACAGCGCGGAAATGATACTTTCGGGTTATAAGACCTTTCAGAAAAAGTATGTCTATAAGAAAGTTTTTCTGAAAATGCTGCTTGTTGTCATTGCGATAGTTTCTTCGGTGCTTATGCTGCTCACTTCCGAATCGGGCGATGTAAGACCGATAGTTATGATAGCGATATGCGTTGTTATCGGAGCATATTTCATTTCTCAGCCGATAAAAAATCGGAACGAAGTAAAAAAATCGGCTGAAAAGCTTGACGGCTCGGAATATGATATCGAAATAACGGATCAGACGATAAAAATAACAATGGCTGATGCCGGAAATACTGCAGTTTATGACGAGAACGGCGAATCCGCCGAACCGTCCGGGGTAACGGAAGAAGCTTCTTCCGAAAACAGTGACGGCGATGCTCCCGAAGAGGAAAAAAGCGAAGCGGAAGAGGAAAAAGCTCCCCCTGCAACGCTCATTCACCTTGACGGTGCAGTCGATATCATCGACCGTGACGATATGTTCGTTATAATCGTTGGAAAAAAGTACGTTTTCATCGTTCCGCAGGACGTTTTCTCCGAAGAGGAGCTTGAAAAGACAAGACATAAGCTCGCTGCGGTAATGGGAATCCGATATAAAGTAGCTGACTGAGCAGTTAAAGAACAGGAGATGTTTTAATTTGTATAATGACGAGAACGCAAAGGTCATTCATAGAGATATCGAATCGGAAATGAAAAAATCTTTTCTCGAATACTCTATGTCTGTAATCGTTGCAAGAGCGCTCCCCGATGTCCGTGACGGACTTAAACCCGTTCACAGACGAATTATCTACACAATGAATGACGCAGGCAATACCTCCGATAAGCCCTACCGTAAGTGCGCATACACCGTCGGTGAGGTTCTCGGTAAGTATCACCCTCACGGTGACGCGTCTGTTTATGATGCCCTCGTAAGACTTGCGCAGGACTTTTCACTCCGCTACCCTCTCGTTGACGGTCACGGAAACTTCGGTTCTATCGACGGCGACCCCCCTGCCGCTTACCGTTATACCGAAGCGAGAATGGCGAAGATCGCAGGCGAAATGCTTGCCGATATCAACAAGAACACTATCCCCTATATCTCAAACTATGACGATACCCTGAAAGAACCCGAAGTTCTTCCGTCAAGATATCCGAATATCCTTGTAAACGGCGCAACGGGTATCGCAGTCGGTATGGCTACGAATATCCCGCCGCATAACCTCACCGAAACCATAAACGCTATCCAGCACCTTGTCAAGAACCCCGATGCGGAGCTTGACGAGCTTATGGAATATATCAAAGGCCCTGACTTCCCGACGGGCGGCATTATTATGGGCAGAGCGGGAATCCGTGCCGCTTATGCAACGGGACGCGGTAAGATAACACTTCGCTCCGTTACAAATATCGAAGAAATAAAGGGAAGAAACTGCATCATCGTTACAGAACTCCCCTATATGGTCAATAAAGCAAGACTTATCGAAAATATCGCAAATCTTGCAAAGGATAAGCGTATTGAGGGTATACACAATATCCGCGATGAATCCGATAAGGATCACGCAGTAAGAATCGTTATCGAACTCAACAAGGACGCAATCCCACAGCTTGTCCTCAATAAGCTTTTCGCAAATACACAGCTTCAGGATACAGTCGGAATCATTATGCTTGCCCTCGTAAGAGGCGAGCCGAAAGTCCTCACCCTCAAACAGATACTCACGGAATATATCGACTTCCAGGTCGATGTTATCCGCAGAAGAACCGAGTTCGACCTCCGCAAAGCAGAGGAAAGAGCGCATATTTTGGAGGGCTTGGTTATTGCCTCCGATAATATCGACGAAGTAGTAAACATCTGCCGCTCGTCCAAAGACCCGAACGAAGCTAAGTCAAGACTTATGGAACGCTTCGGCATCTCCGAGGTTCAGGCGAATGCTATCGCTCAGATGAGAATTATCCAGCTCACAGGTCTTGAAAGACAGAAGATAGAGGACGAACTTGCTGAACTCGATGCAAAGATTGCAGAGTATAAGGAAATTCTTGCAAGCCACGAAAAAGTTCTCAAAATTATGTCCGAGGAGCTTGAAACCGTTAAGAATAAATACGGCGACGACAGAAGAACTTCTATCGAAAGCGTAACCGGCGAAGTAGATATCGAAGACCTTATCCCCGTTGAGGAGTGCGTTGTTACTTATACAAACATCGGCTATATCAAGCGCCAGCCCGTGAGCGACTATAAGGCTCAGAAGCGCGGCGGCAAGGGCGTAACGGGTATGAAACAGCGCGAAGAAGATTTCGTTGAGGAAATGTTCATCTCATCTTCGCACGATAATGTCCTCTTTATCTCGAATAAGGGCATAATGTATAAGCTCAAATGCTTCGAGATACCCGAGGGTTCAAAGCAGTCAAGAGGAACGAACGCCGTAAATCTCCTCCCTCTCTCCGAGGGCGAGAAGATAGCCGCAATGATAAAAACCACCGACTTCGACAGCGGCAAGAATATCATTATGGTAACAAAGAACGGCAAGATAAAGCGTACTCCGCTCGATGCGTATAAGAACGTAAGAAAGAACGGACTTATCGCAATAGGTCTTGACGAGGGCGATGAGATCGCAGGAGTAAGAATGACCGACGGAAACGCTCAGGTAATGGTCGCAACAAAGAACGGCTACGCTATCCGTATCGATGAGAACACTATCCGTAAAATGTCACGTTCCGCTCACGGCGTAAAGGCAATAAAGCTCCGTGACGGCGACGAGGTAGTTTCAATGGCAAGAGTCCGCGACGGCGCAACAGTCCTTACCGTAACCGATAAGGGCAACGGCAGAAGATGTACCCTCGATTCATACAGAATACAGAACCGCGGCGGCTATGGTATGCTCAACTATAAGGTATCGGACGAAAAGGGATATGTCTGCGGAATCAAGGTCGTAGACGATACCGACGATATCATTATGATAGCAGACGACGGCGTTATCATCAGGATCCGTGCAAACGATATAAGAGTAATGGGAAGATATGCAACGGGCGTTCGCCTTATGAGAGTATCGGACGGCGTAAAGGTAGTATCGTTCACCAGAGCCGAACATGACGACAGCGCAGAAACTGCAAAGGTAGAAGAACCGAGCGAAGCAGAGCTTGAAGCCGAGATGAAAGCAGCCGAAGCCGAAGAAAACAGCGAAGTTATTATAGAGGAAGAAGTTCCCGACGACGATAACGGAGAAGAGTGATTGTAAAATTCGGAATTAGTTTTGCTCCGTAAATTTACTGCAAAACACTAAATTCCGTAGGGGCGGATTCTATATCCGCCCTTTTTCATTTACTGTTGAAATAAAATATTTGACAAGAAAAATTGATATGATATAATATATAACGAAATGAGATAGTGAGGATCAATCCACGGTTTTCACACAAAAACCCCCCACAGAGCAGCAGTCTGTGGGGGGTTATTTTGGCTGTGCCGCCTTCTTTTACTTCTTTCTTCTGTTCAATCATTTGCGGATAGCATCATAGATAAAACTAGGAAAAAGCTGATTAAAGCGAAGCGTTCGTTTTGCTATTTTGAGAAATGTACGAGTTTACGCCTTTAATGTCAATTTGACATAAACATTTTGAAAAATGGCAAAAACGTATTAATCAGCGTTTCCTTTGCTATGATACCCGCCAAAACAGAGATAAGAAATGAGATAAGTACCTTATCCACGGAAAACACCTCCTATCCGTTTACACGGATAGGAATGGCAATTATATCATAATCTGACAAAAATTCAATTCATTAAATAAAAAATCACAGTCCACGAAAACAAACGTGAACTGTGATTTGTTAGCTATTTAATAATTACGAATTACGCAATTACGCATTACTTAATTGCCTTAAATGCTTCTTCAAGGTCAAAGAGGATATCATCAATGTGTTCTGTACCGATTGAAAGTCTGATAGTATTCTTCTTGATGCCCTGTTCTTCAAGCTCCTCATCGTTGAGCTGGGAGTGTGTTGTTGATGCAGGGTGGATAGCAAGGCTCTTTACGTCTGCAACGTTTGCAAGGAGAGAGAATACCTTGAGGTTATCGATGAACTTCTTAGCATCTTCTTCTGTGCCCTTGATCTCAAATGTGAAGATAGAGCCGCCGCCGTTCGGGAAGTACTTGTTGTAAAGTTCCTTCTGCTTGCCGGTTGCAAGTGACGGGTGATTTACCTTTTCTACCTGTGGGTGATTGTTGAGGAATTCAACTACCTTAAGTGCGTTCTCAACGTGACGCTCAACTCTGAGGGAGAGTGTTTCAAGACCCTGGAGGAAGAGGAATGCGTGGAAAGGTGAAATTGTTGCACCTGTATCACGAAGAAGAATTGCTCTGATCTTTGTTACGAAAGCTGCTGCGCCGACTGCCTTTGTGAAGCTGATGCCGTGGTAACTTGGGTTTGGTTCTGTGAGGGAAGGAAACTTTCCGCTTGCTTCCCAGTCGAACTTGCCGCTGTCAACGATAACGCCGCCGATAGCAGTACCGTGTCCGCCGATGAACTTTGTTGCGGAGTGGATAACGATGTCTGCGCCGTAATCGAAAGGTCTTACGAGGTAAGGTGTAGCGAATGTGCTGTCAACAACGAGCGGGATCTTGTGCTTGTGAGCGATCTCTGCAACCTTTTCAATGTCGATAAGGTTCGAGTTAGGGTTGCCGAGAGTTTCGATGTAAAGTGCCTTTGTGTTGTCCTGAATTGCCTTTTCAAAGTTATCTTCATCATCGGGATCAACGAATGTTGTTGTGATGCCATATTCGGGAAGTGTGTGTGCGAGGAGGTTGTAAGTACCGCCGTAGATAGTGTTTGCTGCTACGATGTGGTCGCCTGCCTGAGCAAGGTTCTGAATGGTGTATGTAACTGCTGCTGCGCCGGAAGCAACTGCGAGAGCTGCAACGCCGCCTTCAAGAGCAGCTATTCTCTGCTCAAAGATATCCTGAGTTGGGTTTGTAAGTCTGCCGTAGATGTTGCCTGCGTCACGAAGACCGAATCTGTCGGCAGCGTGTTCGGAGTTATGGAAAACGTAAGAAGATGTGAGGTAAATAGGAACTGCTCTTGCGTCAGTTGCGGGGTCTGCTTCTTCCTGTCCAACGTGAAGCTGAAGTGTTTCAAACTTAAGATTTCTTTCTTTTAATGTGCTCATTGTAATTTCTCCTTTTAATATAACAGATTGTATTAATTTTTAACGAATGATCTTGATAAGAAAAATTATCAGCGGCACATTCGGAATATCACTTTTATACTTTTAGATGAAGCAAACATTGTTTTGTTCTCTCTTTCTTTAAACCTATATGTTATGTAGGCTTTGACTATGGTTATATAATATCATATAAAAACTATCTTGTCAATAGGTTTTATATAATTTGTATATTTTAACAATAAAACCCTGTATTTTTGTATGTTTTTGCATAATTATTATAAAATTAGCAGTAAATGCCGTGTGCTGAAGTTGATTAAAGCCGAAAAATCTTGATTTATGCCGAAAAATGAGTTAAAATAATAAAGTTAATGAAAAAGGAGTATGAAAAAATGATTGAAAACGTGAAAAATAACCCTCTGGGCAGCGAACCCGTAAAAAAACTGATGATAAAATTCTCGATTCCGAGCATAGTCGCAATGCTCGTCGGCGCACTGTATAATATAGTAGACCAGCTTTTCATAGGAAACTCGGTCGGACAGCTCGGCAACGCCGCAACGAATATCGCATTCCCCTTTTCGACCTCCTGCATCGCAGTAGCATTGCTTTTCGGCATCGGCGGCGCGTCCTGCTTCAACCTTTCAATGGGCAGAGGAGAAAAAGACAAAGCTCCGTACTTCATCGGAAACGCCCTCGTTATGCTTATAACAGTCGGCGTTGTGATAATGCTCATCTCGGAGATCTTCCTCGAACCGCTTCTTAAATTGTTCGGCTCGCCTGCCGATGTTCTCCCCTACGCCGTCGAGTATGTGAAGATAGTAGCACTCGGTTTCCCATTTCTTATCCTTACAACGGGTGGAAGCCACCTTATCCGTGCGGACGGCAGCCCGAATTTCTCAATGGCGTGTAACCTCATCGGCGCAATACTCAATACTGTACTCGATGCGGTCTTCGTTCTCAAACTTGATATGGGTATGACGGGCGCGGCGCTTGCAACAGTTATCGGTCAGGTCGTTTCGGCAATAATCGCAGTGGTGTATCTTCTCCACTTCAAAACAGTTCCGCTCAAAAAGGAACATTTCAAGCCAAACTTTAACTATATCTCCCGAACAGCTTCGATTGGAATGGCTTCGTTCATAAATCAGCTCGCAATAATGGTAGTGCAGATAGTCCTCAACAATTCGCTCAAAGCATACGGCGAAACTTCGATATACGGAGCGTCCATCCCTATCGCCTGCGCAGGCATCGCAATGAAAGTCAACCAGATAATGTTCTCGGTCGTTATAGGACTTGCCCAAGGCACACAGCCTATCGAAAGCTTCAACTACGGCGCAAAGCAGTATAAGCGAGTAAAAAGCGCATTTATGCTCGCACTCACCGTCGCAGCGATATTTTCCCTTTGCTGCTTTGCAATGTTCCAGATCTTCCCGAGAGAGATAATGGAAATGTTCGGCGACGGCTCGGAAGAATACTTCGAGTTCGGCGAGAAGATGTTCAGAATATTCCTCTTCTTCACATGGCTCAACTGTATGCAGCCGATATCGACAACATTCTTCACCTCAATAGGCAAACCGATAAAGGGCGCATTTCTCTCACTCACAAGACAGTTCCTGTTTTTTATCCCGTTCCTTATTATCCTGCCGATAAAAATGGGCATCGACGGCATCGTCTACGCAGGCCCGTGCGCAGACCTGCTTTCGGGAATAGTTTCCGTGATAATGGCAGCGCATGAATTCGGCAATATGAAAAAGCTTGAAGAGGAAGACTTAATGCGTAATTCGTAATGCGTAATTATTGCATAGCTCAAATTTGTTTGAGTGATGCGAAGCCAAGCATTTTTTACGTTATTCTGCTTTACAACCGATATAAAGTATGTTATAATAATTTAAATAGTGTAATATTTAAATAAAAAGGAGCATACTTATAATGCCTGTAAAAATTGGAATGGTTTCTCTCGGCTGCAATAAAAATCAGGTCGATGCGGAGAGAATGTTGTATAAAATAAAAGAAGCAGGTTATCAGCTCGTTGCCGATGCAGCGCTGTCCGATATCGTTATAGTAAATACCTGCGGATTTATTGAAAGCGCAAAGCAGGAGGCTATCGAAACTATCCTTGAATTCGGCAAGCTCAAAGAAGAGGGCAGAATAAAGAAGATAATTGTAACGGGCTGTCTTGCCGAAAGATATAAAGAAGAGGTCGCCGAGCTTCTCCCCGAAGCCGACGCAGTTATTGGTCTTGGCTGCAATGATGATATCCTCAATGTTATCGACAAAGTTCTCGCAAACCAAAGACCGCTCGAATTCGCAAACAAGCTCTGTCTTCCTATGGAGGGAGGACGTGTCCAGACTACCCTGCCTTTTTATTCCTATCTCAAAGTCGCAGAGGGCTGCTCGAACTGCTGTACATACTGCGCGATCCCTGCAATAAGAGGAAAATACCGCAGCGTTCCTATGGAAAATCTTATCGAAGAAGCAAAAGGCCTTGCCGAACACGGCGTAAAGGAACTTAACATCATCGCTCAGGATTCCACACGCTACGGCGAAGACCTCTACGGCGAATGTAAGCTCCCTGAGCTCCTCACCGAGCTTTGCAAGATTGAAAAGCTGAAATGGATAAGAATCCTTTACTGCTACCCCGAAAGAATTACCGACAAGCTTCTTGATGTTATCGCAAAGGAAGATAAGATAGTAAAATATATCGATGTCCCCATTCAGCACTGCTGCGAGGATATCCTTAAAAAGATGAACCGCGAGGGCAATGAAGAATATCTCCGTGCGCTTATGACGAAAATTCGTGAAAAAGTTCCGAATGTCACTATCCGTACAACGCTCATCACGGGATTCCCGTCCGAAACCGAGGAGCAGTTCAATCAGCTCGCCGATTTCGTCAAGGATATGCGCTTCGACAGACTCGGCTGCTTCCCCTATTCGCAGGAAGAGGGTACAAAGGCTGCCGAAATGCCCGACCAGCTTGATGAGGAAACCAAGCAGCGCCGCGCCGATGTTATAATGGAACAGCAGCAGATAATTATGGCGCAGAACAACGAAAAAATGATAGGCAAAACTATCGAAGTTGTCACCGAGGGTTTTGACCGCTACGGCGAGTGCTACTTCGGAAGAAGCGCAGCAGACGCTCCCGATATTGACGGAAAAATTTTCTTCCGCTCACCCGAAAGAAAGCTCACATCGGGCAGCTTTGTAAAAGTTAATATTACAGAAACGCTTGACTATGACCTGATTGGAGAGATCGAAAATGAATTTGCCGAATAAGTTCACCATTTTAAGAGTTATACTTGTACCGTTCTTCGTGTTCTTTCTGCTGACGGATTTTATCCCGTTCTCAAAGATAGCAGCGCTTGTAATTTTTATCGCCGCATCGGTAACGGACGCAATCGACGGTCATATCGCAAGAAGCCGAAACCTCGTAACAACTTTCGGAAAGTTCCTCGATCCGCTCGCGGATAAAGTCCTCGTGCTTTCGGCATTGATATGCTTCTGCAAGCTCGGCATTGTCGGCGCAGTCCCCGTAATAATCATAATGGCAAGAGAATTTATGGTTTCGGGTTTAAGACTTGTCACCGCGAACGAGGGCGTAGTAGTCGCAGCAGGAATATGGGGAAAGCTCAAAACAGCGTTCACACTTGTTGCGGAAGTAGTGATACTCTTCACCCTCTGCCTTAATATTGAAGCAGGCTCAAATGCCGCAGCCGTTGTAAATGTTGTAAACCAGACATTGATATGGATAGCAACAGCGCTCACGATAATCTCGGGCGGAATTTATCTTAAAGGATACTGGAAATATATCGACGCAAGCAAATAATTCAATGCGTAATTATTTTATTCCGCAAATTACCGTGGAATTGTAAAGGACGGGTTTTCCGTTCCGCGCCGAAATAAACTAACGACCCTGTTTTCATCGGATAAAACCATTGAAAACAGGGCCATTTTGTTTGTAAAAAAATCTATGATCACTGATGCTATTCGTTACGGGAAACGGCATAGTGCAATAACATAGTTTACACATTTTGATTTTTAAAATCAAATTTATAGCCGTTCATAAAGCGTTGATGCACATTATATGCTCGCGTTTTAGAAAAACAGAAAAGGCGGACGAAATTTTTATGCGCTTCGCGATGGTTTACCCGGCTGATCACACATTAAGCATTACGAATTACGCATTAATAATATGTCCTTTTGTGAAGAACAGTCGTATTTCACAAAGGGACAAAATTTATTACCCGATTTTTGGTTCAAATATCAATTGAAATCTTGATTTAGATTAGATATAATAATATTATTGCGTTTTGTAAATGAAACTATACTTTATATATTAAGGAGATTTGCTGTTATGAACAACATCAAGGTCGTAAAGTTCGGCGGAAGCTCACTCGCCGATTCCGCACAGTTCAGAAAGGTTGCCGCTATCATCAAGGGAGATGCGGACAGAAAGTTCGTTGTCGCTTCCGCACCGGGAAAGCGCTTCAAGGAAGACATCAAGATCACAGATATGCTCTATGCATGCTATGAAAAGGCTGCAAAGGGTGAAAAGTTCGACAAGGAATTCGATGCTATCGAGCAGAGATACAACTCTATCATCAAAGACCTCGGCGTAGACATCGACCTTTCGGGCGAATACAACGAGATCAAGGACGCTTTCGCTCACAGAGCTGGACGTGACTTCGCAGCAAGCCGCGGCGAATACCTCAACAGCAAGGTCCTTGCAGCTTACATCGGCTATAACTTCGTTGACCCCGCAGGCTACATAAAGTTCAGCGAGGACGGCGCATTCGACCTCGATACAACTCAGGAGCTTCTCTCCGCAAAGCTTGCAGAGCTTGACAATGCCGTTGTCCCCGGTTTCTACGGCTCGATGCCTAACGATACTATCAAGACTTTCTCCAGAGGCGGCTCGGATATCACAGGCTCTATCGTTGCAAGAGCAGTAAATGCTGACCTTTACGAGAACTGGACTGACGTTTCGGGCTTCCTTATCTGCGACCCGAGAATCGTTGACGATCCCAAGACTATCAGAACTATCACATACAAGGAACTCCGTGAGCTTGCATATATGGGCGCAACAGTTCTCCACGAAGACGCTATCTTCCCCGTAAGAGCAGCAGGTATCCCTATCAATATCCGCAACACCAACGCCCCCGAGGACAGAGGTACAATGATCGTTTCCGAATCTGCTGAGATAAGCAAGTACGTTATCACAGGTATCGCAGGCAAGAAGGGCTTCACCGCTATCAATATCGAAAAGGATATGATGAACAGCGAACTCGGCTTCGGCAGAAACGTTCTCCGTGCGCTCGAAAAGAACGGCATCAGCTTTGAGAATATGCCCTGCGGAATCGATACAATGTCCGTACTCGTAAATACCGACAGCATTCTCGGCAAGGAAAAGAATATCATCGACGAGATCAACTACCGCGTACACCCCGATATCATCGAGATCGAAAGCAACCTCGCACTCATCGCAGTCGTTGGCCGCGGAATGAAGAAAGCAAGAGGTACAGCAGGCAAGATCTTCTCCGCACTCGCAGATGCAAGAGTAAACGTAAAGATGATAGACCAGGGTTCTTCCGAGCTCAACATCATCGTCGGCGTAAACGAAGAAGACTTTGAAGCAGCAGTAAAGGCTCTCTACGGTGCTTTTGTAACCGAATGACCTGATCTAATGCGTAATTATTAAACCGAATATAAGAACCTGTCTTCATAAGCATATGCGCACGTCTTTTCGGCAAATTTTGCT
>OLGB01000702.1_pt1 | contig 45291 bp, 37 predicted proteins | sample 1605691 | NCBI WGS metagenome assembly OLGB01 (sample SAMEA3888925, study PRJEB22519) | human gut metagenome | biome: human gut; feature: human-associated habitat; material: faeces | place: Denmark | collected 2010
TGACGATGATTACGACTGCTTCACCTGCATGGCAAACCTTGACGAGGACGAAATGAGCAGATTTCTCACAGGCACGAACTACTCCTGCCCGTATTTCCGCCTTGATGATGAGTACGGTGTTGTAAGACATCAGATGTGAAAAAAGGCAGCTCCGGTCTTTCATTCTCGGAACTGCCGTTTTTTATACACAAAAACACAAAAAGTCTGCGCATCTGAGGCACTATGGTTTTTAGATGCGACCTTAAATTTTTATTTTGCAAATGTTCTGATAAGTCCTATAACGAACACGAAGATGACCATAACGGGGAGAATATACGAGAAATAACCTTTGACGAAGCCTTTAAGCTTCATACCCTTGCCCGTGTTGACTTCGTTGAGGTAATTTTCCCAGCCCCAGCCCTTTTTCGTCGTGCAGAAAAGTATTACCGAGAGCGAGCCGAGCGGCAGGATAATATTGCTTACAATAAAATCTTCAAGGTCGAGTATCGACGTGCCCTCGCCCATTGGCTGAAAGCCGCTGAGAACATTGAAGCCGAGGCAGCACGGGATAGAAAGCACAAAGATGAGTATGCCGTTTATCGCGCAGGATTTTTTTCTGCTCCAGCCGAACTGGTCTTCGGTGCAGGCGGAAATTTCCTCGAACACTGCAAGCACGGTCGAAAGCGCCGCGAACGACATAAACACGAAGAAAAGACTTCCCCAAAGTCTGCCGAGAGGGATATTGTTGAAGATATTCGGCAGGGTGATGAAAATGAGTCTTGGACCGCTGTCAACGTCCACACCATAAGCAAAGCAGGCAGGGAAAATGATAAGTCCCGAAGATATCGCAACGAATGTATCGAGAAGTGCAACATTCACCGATTCGCTGAGAAGTGCGCGCTCCTTTCCAATATAGCTTCCGAAGATAGCCATTGCGCCCATACCGATGCTGAGCGTAAAGAACGCCTGATTCATCGCATTTACAACAATGCTTCCGATGCCTACCTTTTTCACTTCTTCAAAATTCGGCTTTAAGTAAAACACAAGTCCCTCTCTGCCGCCTTTCATAAAAAAGCTGTTTATCGCAAGCACTACCATTATGATGATGAGCGCCGACATCATCACCTTTGTAACGCGTTCAAGTCCGTTTTTTAAGCCTATTGAGCAGACAAGCACAGCCGTTCCCATAACTATTGCGAGGAAAAGTATCATCATCGGAGCGTTCGCAAGCACAGATTCAAAGTGCGCGCCTATCTCCGAAGCGTCCAGTCCCGAAAGTTCACCGCTCGCGGTCGATACGAAGTAGCGTATCATCCAGCCTGCAACAGTCGTGTAAAACATCATCAGCAGATAGCTGCCGATGAGCGCCGCTTTTCCGTGGATATGCCAGTAAGTTCCTTTCGGTTCAAGCTCCTGATACATTTTTATAGGGCTTTTCTGCGAAGCCCGTCCGAGGGCGAATTCCATTGTCATTACGGGTATTCCGAGTATCGCAAGGAAAATAAGGTAGATGACAACGAAGATGCCTCCGCCGTTCTGACCTACGATGTATGGAAATTTCCATACGTTTCCGATGCCGATAGCACAGCCTGCGCTCAAAAGTATGAACCCAAGTCTGCTTCCGAGTTTCTCCCTGCCCATTAAAACGCCCTCCGAAATTATACTATAATAATATTTGCATCAAATAGCTGAACCATTGATTTTTCAGACACATTAACCTATATATTACTATGTATTAGTCATAAAGTCAAGTAAAAAACAAAATCGATAATTTTTTTGTAACATTTGTGCTTTAACGATACACTCCTTTGGTGCATTTGAGCTTCTATGCGTTACTTGGGTAGCTTGATAATAGAAAAAAGGCACAAAAACAGCTTCGCCGAATCGACGAAGCTGTTCATTATATATGCTGTTTTACGCAAGCTTTATTGTGCTGTATGTATAAGCCCCTGCGAGGATAAGCAGAAGAATATCGCCGAAATTGAAACTGCCGTTAAAAATGCTCATTAAAAGCGAAAGCACCGAGAGAACGGTCATAACAACACCCCAGATAAATGCACTCCTTCCGCCCTTTTTGAAAAGCCCGTAAAAGCCCATTGCGCCGAAACCTATGGCGGTAAAAGCTATGCCGATGATATTTCCGAGCATTCCGAACGCCGTTCCGCTCCTTGTCATAGAGAAAAGCGCCCAGCTCATAAAATAGCCGTGTCCGAACAGTGCGCGCACTCCGAGCCATATCGCCGAAAGCGCGAGGATACCGCATAAAAATGATGTTACCTGTAAAACCTTTTTCAATTTTTGCCCCCCTTATGTCAGTTAATTATATAATAGCATAAAAATTGCGATGTGTCAAATTATGCACGAAAATCCACACACATTTCTTATGAAGACAGGTTCTTAGTATAAAAACAGCTCCGCAGGAAAATTCCTGCGGAGCTGTTCGTTTAGTAGGATAACATTATTCTTCTGCTGTCACTTTTACAATGTCCGATGTTTTCATCGTTGTCCATTTTCCGTCAACATAAGCACGGACTACAAACTGATATTCCTTTCCGGGTTTCAGCTTGTATCTTACCGATGTCTTTTCGGTTTCCTTGAGCTTTGTTGCCTTGCCGTCCTTTACAAGATAGATGGCATACTTTTCTGCATTGTCAACGGGCTGCCATTTCAGTGTAACAACGTTGTTCTTTACCGTTGCAACGGGGTATGGCTTGCTGTTCTTGATATTGACGTTCAGTGAATTGCACTTTGATATAGGTGAAATTCTGCCGTCAGTGGTATATCTTACGATAAATTTATATTTGCCTGTGGGGAGATTTTTTACCGTATAAGTATTTTTCGTTGTGGTCTTGAGTGCCTTGTATTTACCGTCAACAAGCTGATATACTGTGTACTTGTCGGCATCTTCAATGTCTGTCCATTTAAGAATTACATTGTTCTTGCTGATTTTTCCTGTCAGCTTGATTTGCTCAAAGTTGTAGGAAGGAGTAACGCTCACAGAGGGGGTATAGGTGTTATAATTAGGATTATAATTGGGATAGTAGTCAGGCTTTATTACCGGAATTGTTTCGGTTCTCATAACATAACCGCAAACAGTACACTTGTATGTCCTTACGCCCTCTTCTGTTTCGGTAGCAGGCTTTGTTACCGTGCCGTTATCGGAGATATGAGCTGCAAAATCAACCTTTTCGGTGCAGTCGGGGCAAGTATGCCAGTGTCCTGTTGAATCAGATGTCCATTTGGTTGCAGGATTGTGTGTATGAGCAACTGCCCATGTAACCTCTCTTGTGCCTGCATAATTGTTTATGCCTGTGATAATGGCGGGGTAATCGCCTGCATCTGTCTGTTCGGTGGCAGTTACCTCATAATTATCTGCGGAAATAACATTGCCGTCCTTGTCGGTAAGCGTAAATGTTGGTGTCTTTGCCGTGCCGTCATATTCAAGCTCAGACTGAGTGACGGTAATTCCCGAATAGTTAATGTTATAAACCTCACCGCAAAGGCATTTTTCGTCCGTTGTGTTGGCTTTGCCGTCTGCGCCGATAAAGCTGTGGTATTGGTCATATACCTTGTTCGTGCTGATATTTTTATCGGCATAAGAGCCTTTGACAAGGTGATATTCGAGGGTGTCAGGGCAGCGCTTGAAAACATATGAACCAAAGCTTCTTACGCTGCAGGGAATGGTTACGCTTGTCAATCCATAACAGCGGGAAAATGCATAGTTTCCAATGCTTGTAACGCTGTTGGGAATGGTTACGCTTGTCAATGCTGAACAATCAGAAAATGAACTTATTCCAATGCTTTTAACGTTTTTTCCTATGGTTACGCTTGTCAATTCAAAACACTCATAAAATGTATTGTCTCCAATGCTTTCAACTCTATCGGGAATGGTTACGCTTTTCAATTTTTTACACCCATAAAATGCAGCGCCTCCAATGCTTTTAACGCTATTGGGAATGGTTACGCTTGTCAATTTATTACACCCACAAAATGCAGCGCCTCCAATGCTTTCAACTCTATCGGGAATGGTTACGCTTGTCAATGATGAACAGGCGTAAAATGCACTTCTTCCAATGCTTGTAACGCTATCGGGAATGGTTACGCTTGTCAATGCTGAACACCCATAAAATGAACCTGCTCCAATGCTTGTAACGTTTTTTCCTATGGTTACGCTTGTCAACTTTTCACACAAAATAAATGCTTCTTCTCCAATGCTTGTAACACCGTCAGCAATGTAAACAGAAGTAATATATTGCTTATAGCTTTCCCAAGGAGATCGATTATTATAACCAGGATAACCCGCCATTTCCCCCGAGCCGGAAATGGTGAGGGTGTAAGCATTATGTTCAACGTCATCTATTGTTACTTTTTCGCCGTTTTCGGTGAGTTTCCACTCAACGCTGTCCTCACTTGTTGCACCGCAGCTGCCGCTGTCAACAAGATCGCCATCTTCCGCACTTACCGTAATACCGAAAGATACACCACTGTCTATGGGCAGAATATCCCCCACAGGCAATGCCGAGGTTACAAGCATAAACGCCAGCAAGCCTGCCGTTATTTTTCTGAGCTTTGCTCTTTTTACCATAAAATCATTCCTTTCAAAACAAAAAAGCCAAACAGGACCGTATGCTTTTCAGCACACAGCCTTGTTCGGCGTGGTTTTTATATTTTTTCCAAAAGAACGCAGTTTTAGTATGTCTGTCGAATAATAGCAGATAGGCATAAATCTGTCATTCCTTTCTTTTGAAATCGATGTAAACAAAATGTAAATTTATATTTACTCGAGTATATTTTAAACCATTTTTCCCTATATGTCAATCATTTTTTTCGATTTTTCAGAGTTTGTCTATTTCAACAGATTATGAACTGGTTTGAGGGCGTATTCGGGCGATTTTTACAGCGTTCTGCGGAATGGACGATCATGTCGTAAAACCGATCGATCTAAGAACGCTTTGCGGCGTTATAATACTAAACACCAATAAAATACAGGAAAAAATCTGCGCCGAAATCCAATATATCCGAGATTGTCGGCTTGATTTTTTCCAAATTTTAAATGGTGTTTAGTATAATTCCGAATTAATCTCTCACTTTGTTTTATTTTCATAGAATTAATTTTGAATTAACTTGACTTATTGTTAATATTGTTATATAATATTATTAATAAAGTAAAAGAAGGTGTTAATATGAAAGATATCGATGATCCGATCATTAAAAAAATTTCCGACGAGATAGTTAAGATCTGCGACCCGTTCCAGATCTTCCTCATTTCAAGTAAGCACAATTCCGCAGGCAAGCTTACGGCGTTCAAGATCTGCGCTGTTGTTGATGACAGCTACAATGAAAATGAACTTGAAAGCGAGATCCTTATCAAGACTGACTGCCCCGTTCCGTGCGATGTTATCATTTACTGCGTTACCGAATGGAATGAATGTCTTGATGATGACTGCACGTTCGCTTCGCGTATAGACAATGAGGGAGTTAAGCTTTATGAGCAGAAACAACAGCCACAAAACTGACAGCAAACGTTATTATGACTGGCTTTACCACGCGTATCAGGATCTTTTGTCCGCAAAAGTCCTTATCGATGACAGGCGGCTTTACGAGCAGGTCGTTTTCCACTGCCAGCAGGCTATGGAAAAGTCGTTCAAAGCATTCCTGCTTTACAAAACGCATCATCTCCTTGACGGTCACAACCTTACATGGCTTTGCAAGCAGGCGGCTTTGCTCGATGACGAGTTCACCGGCTGGATAGGCAAAAGCACGGTGCTGAACCGTTTTTACATTGAAACACGTTACCCTGCCGACATTCCTGCGAACATTACGCGTGAATTTGCCGACACGGTACTTAATGATACAGAACAGCTTGTTGATCTTGTCTGCGATCGGATAAAGTTCGACTACAACAGCTATCACAAGCGGACGAAAAGCAAATAAAAAACGGCGTTCCCGAATTCGGAAACGCCGTTTTTATGTGATTTTTACTTTGTGTTGGAAAGCTTCCAGCGAAATGCCGAGATACGCTGTGCCTTTGTGTTATCGTAGGAGATATTGCTGCAGGCAAGGCTTATATCGTTGTAGCGGTAGTCGTTCTTTCCGCCGCCTCCGAAGTTGAACAAGCCCTTGATGCCCTCCGAACCGAGGTTACGCTGAACAACAGCACCAACTGCGTGACGTTCACGGAGAAGATCGAGTATCTCTTTTGCAGCGATAGGCTTTGTATCACAGACGTTGTAAACGCCCATATAGTTTACGCCCTGTGCGATATTGAGAACGCCGACGATGAAGTCAACGAGGTTGTAAACGCAGCAGAAAGAGTAACCGTAGTCACCGTAGCCATATACGAATGCACAGCCTTCCTTCGGGTCAAATACCTTTGCCTTGAGGTTGTCTGTGAAATCCTTTGTATAAACGGGGGAAACACGGGCGATAACGCATTTGCAGGAAGCACTCTTTGTGACTACCTTAGCCATAGCCTTTTCGCTTTCGTACTTCATCTTTCCGTAAGCCGTTGCAGGCTTTTCATCGGAAGTTTCACGGATAGGCTCACGCGTTTTCTGCGGAGCGTATACCTGATATGTACTTAAAAGGATAATGTCGCCGACACCTGCGTCAACGGCTGCCTTGTAAAGGTACTTGTCAACGGCTGAGCTTTTCTTTTCCTCTGCCGAAGTGATGATCGGGGGAAAATCATTATCGCAGGAGCAGGCAAGATGTACAAGAGCATCGATGCTGCTGCCGTTGAGGATATTAGTAATATTGTCTTTATCATCGATAGACGCCTGAATGAAACTGTAGTTAGGCGAGTTGACAAAATCATTCGGCTTGCTGTCAGTGCCGATAACCTTGAAACCTTTTTCGAGGAGGGTTTCGGTAAGCGCCAGTCCGATCATTCCCGATGCACCTGTCACCATTACTGTTTTCATGAGAAGTTACCTCCACTTTCCTTTGAGATCTTTTTGTATATAAAACAATTATACCACAATTGCAGATAATTGCAATAGAAAATCAATGAATTTTTTTATAAACCCGTCAAATCCTTGATATTTGTAAAAATTCACTACTAAAAAGAACCATTTTTGTATCAATTACGGCACACAAAACGAAAAAAACGTCCGAATATAAAAAACGAACGCTTTTTTGTATGTATCAACTGCTTTTATATCAAGTTGCTGTGCGGAATAACAACGTTTTCAGAGATCATATCCTGTCTTTGAAAATTTTAGTGAGCAGTATCGCAGCAATCAAAGCACCTGCGGAAACGCAGAGAAGTACTATAGTTTCTGTATTTGACGAAGCGAACGAACTGCTGTCGGACGGCATCTGCGGTCTGTCCTGACCGTTTTTGCTGTTTTGGTCGGGCGAGGGTAAAGCATTGCCGTCATTCTGCTCGCGAGCGGAGGTTTCGGCTTTTTCAGTATTAGCTGAAGAACCGTTCGTCTGCTGTTCGGTCTGTGGAGTGTCCGATGAAGTATTGTCCGAAGCGTCGCTGTTTGCAGGCGGCTGAGCAGCATCTCCGCTCGGAGTTTCGCCGTTCGGAAGCTCGGGAGGGTTTCCGTCAAAGCTTGGCATCTGACCGTCCGAATTATCGGAATTCGGCATTTCGGGCGGAGTTCCGTCAAAATCGCCGAAATTTCCGTCGGGAGGAGTGCCGAAGCCGCCGTCCTGCTTGCCGCCGCCGACATTCATCGAACCCATTGCGCTTATGCTTACGGACAAGCCGCTGATAAGTGCTGAGCTGTCCTCGGACTGCGCATCGGAGGTGGAGGGGATAGTTCCGTCAAGCTGACCTCTTACGCTTTCTGCGCGGAGGGTGCAGAATTCTTTGAGCGCGGCAACGCCCTCGGTGAACTCGTCGTAGGTGCAGAATTTTGTCGGGTCTTTCTCGACATAAGGTGAGATAAGTGCGGTCACGCGGTCGATTTCTTCTTCGAAATATCCGCTCTCGAAATAGTTCGCGATGAATTCCGAAAGTGCTTCGTGATAAAGCTCGGTGTATTCCTCATCGGCGAATATCCAGGCGAGCATAGGGCGTGAATCGGTGTCGCCGCCCGAAACGGGGGAGTCGATAGGGAAGTTTATCATCGAAGTGCTGTCACTTCCGCCGAAAAATCCGCCGAAAGCGAGATTGTAGTCCCAAGGTATCATCGAGAGTATGCCGTCTTTTTCGTAGAGATAATAATTGTGTATCATCGAACCCGTGTAGCTGTCGAAATTGCAGACGAAATTGTGAACGGCGAAATATTTTATCACCGCATCGACATCAACAGTCGAAGCCGCATCGTCCGAGTTCAGGACTTTGAGCGAATTTATGAGCCGAGTTTTGTCGGAATCGGTTATATCGGTCTTGACGCTGTCAAAAATATTGGAATAGCTGTCGAAATCATCATCGGTGTAGACGAGCTTTACATCGTCCGAACCCATACCGCCGAAGCCGCCTTTATCGCCCTTTCTGCCGCCGAAATTGCCCATTTGTGGTGGCTGAAAATCGGTTTTGGACGAAGTATCTGTGCTGTCCGAACTGTCGGTTTCGGCAGAATTTTCGGCGTTGAACTTATCAAATTTGCTGAAATCAAAATCTTCCTGATCGAAGTCTTTTCCGTTTCCTCTGCCGCCGCCCATTGACATACTGTCGGGCTTGTAAAGGCTGCCCGTGCCGTTGTAATTTCGTTCGAGAAAACTGTCTTCGACCGCTTCAACGGCAAGATAAAGTCCCCAGTCCTCGCCGTTGACGGTGATATACGCAAAGCTGCAAAGCGGAGAGCTTACGCCTGCATAATTCATCATCGTGTAGCAAAGATAGTCTTTCATATAGGTGTTGTCTTGGATTATATTATTAAGGCAAAGCTTGTCAAGACCGTGATAGGTCGTTGCATCGTTGTAATGATCGAATTCGATCTTGAAGCTGTAGCGGTCGTTGCCGTAGTTTGCGACCCGGCTCAGCGAGGTGTTGCCCTTTGCGCGGATAGCGATGTTTTTGTAGCTTTCGCCGTCAATGACAACCGCGCAGGAGGAGTATTCCTCGCTTTCGCAGTTCTCGATGAAGCTGTCCCAATCGTCCGTAACGATGTCAATGGAGTGTACATAAGACGTGTCGAAAAGCCGTGATTCATAGCCGAGCGTTTTCGAGGCGGCTTGGATCCCGACAGCGTCGGGGAAGCAGAGCATAAGCGTGACGGCAAGACATAAAACCATAACGACCGCGCATATCCTGTTAAAGTGTTTGCTTGTTGACATTGTTTTTTTCTCCCTGTTTATCCCATATATTCGCCGTTGAAGCTTACAAGAACAGCGCTCTGAACGCCGTTCATCTCGGAGAGGATATTCACGAAGTCGGTGTTGTCATCTTTAAGGCGAATTTCGTAGTTGACTTCAACCGCGCCGTTTACAGCGGTCTTGCTCTTGACGGTGCAGCGCCGGGTCTGCTTTTCAAGGAATTCGTGAGCGGCAGCTTCGCTTTCGTGGCTGTCGCACTTGATAACGGCAATGTACGGATTGATGTGAGCCTTTTTATTTACGAAGATGATAAGCACTGCGCCGATGATGATACTGCCGATAACAGCGAGAGGTATCATACCTGCTGCGAGGACGATGCCTGCGGCTATCGACCAGAAGAGAAATGCGATATCAAGCGGTTCTTTTATAGCCGTGCGGAAACGGACGATAGAAAGTGCACCGACCATACCGAGCGAAAGAACAACGTTTGAAGTTACGGCAAGGATAACAAGGTTGGTTATCATCGTAAGCGCGATGAGAGTTACGCCAAAGCCCGAGGAGTACATCACTCCCGAGTAGGTCTTTTTATAGACGAAGAAAATGAAAAGTCCAAGTCCGAATGCAAGGACGAGCGAGATAGCCATATCGAGCAGGCTTACGCTTGTAACATTTTCGAGAAAGCTTGATTTAAAAATATCGTTGAAGGTCATTGTAGTTTACTCCTTTATAATGGTATGTTTATCCGTAAATTCGGCAGGCGGCGTATTTGGAAAAGGACGAGGTCTGCCTGCTCCCGAGCTGGACGGCTTGTTCTATTGCCGACGGGAGGTATTCGTCCCATTTTACCTCGAGGATATTATCCTCGCCCGTGGGAACGGTCACACAGTTCGGGTCAAGAAGCTCGGTCGGGTCCATTCCCGTGCGAATGTTGCAGTCGAGCGTTACGCGAACATTTCCCGCAGGATAAACGAACGCCTCACGCGTGTAATCAACTATCGTTTTCGGCTTTAAAAGCTGGGTGTCCATTTTGAACGCAAGCTCGTTGATAAGCTCATTTTTGCTGTTGCGAACGGGAATCCCCCGTGCGAGCAGGTCGGCTTGTCCGTAGGTCAAAGGCGCACTCAGCTTTGAGGAAAGTCCACCGAACTTCGCCTTTTTTTCAAGTCGGATAAAGGACGTGTCACCGTTGTAGTAACGAATACGGAACTTTTCACGCTGATTAACACCGTTGAGCTTTTCGAGCAAAGCCTTGTCGAAAATATTGTCGAAGTAAAGACTTCGTATAAAATATTTTCCGCCGACGGTGAAGCTGTCGTGCTGCATAACCGCGGAGAGCCGCATACGGAGAGTGACCATATCGGCAGGGGTTATCGAATGTTTATATTCGTGACGGAATTTCTGCTCCAATTTCATCTTCCTTTCATTATTAACTTGTGCTTAACTTTGAGTTAAAGTATAAAACCCGAACCTTAGAGTAACCTTAGAAAAATTGAAGGTCGCATCTAAAAACCATAGTGCCTCAGATGCGCAGTCAGATTTTTCGTCAGATTGTATAGAAATTTCGCAGGCATACTGCCGTATGTCAAGAAATTTATGTGCAAGATGACGTAAAATCTGCAAGCAGATGAGGTGCTAAGGCTTTAGCCGGTGGTTTTTAGAGGTGACCTGAAGCACAGAAAAAAGTATGAAAAAACAAAAAATCGGTCAAAATTTTTCTTGCGGCCCAAATTATTTCAAAACGGTAACAAAAACTTCTTTTTCGGCGAAATGTTTAAAATTATATTACAGTTTATGTTTAATGTGGAAAAACAAAAATAAGTGTGCTATAATGTAAAAACAGAATAATTACGTTATAGTTTTCGTCAGGGAGATGAAAAATGCAATGAAGAAAATAGGCGCAAAGCCTGATATAAATAAGGTGCGGCGCGAAAAAAAGGTTCGCGAAAAGCCGCCTAAGGCTTCCTTGAAGTCAAAGGCGTTCCCGATAGCCTGCATCGGACCGAGTTTTATCGGTGTTATGATATTTTTCATAGTGCCGTTTATGGTAATTCTTTACTACTCGGTCGTTGACAACCCGATAAACAAGGATTTTGTGTTCCTTGACAACTACATAAGCCTGCTGAAAAACAGTGCATTCAAGAAAGCGGCTATAAACACGCTGAAATTCTCGCTCACGTCCGTTCCGCTTGCGGTTGTGCTGGGATTGGCGCTTGCGATGCTTCTTGATGCGAAGATACCGCTCGTCAGCCAATTCAGGGCAAGCTTTCTTTGCCCGATGATGGTTCCCGTTGCTTCGGTCGTACTTATATGGCAGGTAATTTTCCACTACAACGGAACGCTCAACGAGATCCTCTCCAAATTCGGCGTTGACAAGATAGACTGGCTCAAATCCGACAAGGCGATGATAGTGGTAACGGTGCTTTTCCTATGGAAAAACCTTGGGTACAATATGATACTGTTTCTATCGGCGCTCGGAGGGATATCCAAAGATCAGCTCGAAGTTGCAACGCTCGAGGGCGCCGGCGCTTGGTACAAGTTCTTCCATATAAAGCTTCGTCACCTTTCGCCGACGATACTTTTCGTTGCGATACTTTCGCTGATAAACTCGTTCAAGGTCTTTCGTGAGGTCTATCTGCTCACGGGCGACTACCCATACGACTCGATATATATGCTTCAGCACTTTATGAACAACACGTTCCGTTCGCTCGATTATCAGAAGCTTTCGGCGGCGGCGATAATAATGTCGATAGTTATCATCGTGATACTTGCACTGCTGTTCGTTGCTGAAAATAAGTTCGGGGAGGATTCGGAATGACAGCTGAAAATACAGTTAAAAAGCCTCTTCACAGGAAAAAATTCAACCACCGTCAGAACAGGATAGGTCTTGCGGTGATGACGATATTTGCAGCGGCAGCGGCACTCATATTCCTTATGCCGACTGTGCTGACGATAGCGAACTCGTTTATGTCGTCCTCGGAGATATCGGCGAACTACGGTTCGGTATTCTCGACGACGGAATCGGGCGGAAAGACGTTCATCTCCGAAAAGGTGAATCTTAAATTTATCCCCGATATGGTTTCGTTCTCGCAGTATTTCACGGTTCTTTTCAAGAGCCCCGATTATCTGCTGAAATTCTGGAACTCGGTGATACTCGTTGTTCCGATAGTTATATTCCAGCTTGCGGTTGCGGCGTTCGCTTCATACGGTTTCGCACGGCTCAAAGGCAGGCTGAAAGAGATACTTTTCTTCGTATATGTAATAGTAATGATGATGCCGTATCAGGTAACGCTCGTTCCGAACTATCTCGTTGCGGATAAGCTCGGGATACTGAACACGCGCTGGGCGATAATCCTGCCTGCGGTGTTTACGCCTTACTCGGTGTTCCTGCTGACGAAGGTAATGAAGCGAATACCCGAATCACTCATCGAGGCAGCGAAGCTCGACGGCGCAGGGGAGATGCAGATATTCCGCTACATAGCACTGCCGCTCTGCAAGAGTGTTATATTCTCGGTAATAATCCTTGTTTTCATCGATTACTGGAATATGGTCGAACAGCCGCTCATTCTTCTTTCGGACGAAAGCCTTTATCCGCTGTCCGTTTTTCTTTCGAGGATAAATTCGGGCGAGATAGGACTTGCGTTCGCTGTTGCGACGATATATATGATACCCACGCTGCTGATGTTCCTTTACGGCGAGGATTATCTCGTTGAGGGAATTGCATATTCGGGCGGCATAAAGGGATAAGATCTGATGATCTTCAGATGGAGGTACATAAATGGAAAATAAAAGACGTGAATGGGTGAAAACAGCGGCGATAATTTTTCTCACGATAATGCTCCTGCTGACGTTTTTCTCCAATACTATAATGAATTATTCTCTGCCAGAGGTTTCAGCGAAATATGTTGAGAGCGGAAGCCTTTCCGAGCAGATAAGAGGAACTGCCACGGTCGAAGCCGCACAGCAGTACGAAGTGAAGTACACGGGTGCATCAAGAGTTGTTCAGGCTGTTGAAGTAAAACAGGGCGACACCGTTGAAAAGGGTCAGGTGCTTCTGCGTTTTGAGGAAGGCGACAGTCCCGATCTTGAAACGGCGCAGAGTGATCTTGAAGCCAAGCAGGACGAATACAGAACAAAGCTTCTTGACGCAGGCGTTGATTATTCTGCCGATGAACTTTCAATAAAGAATCTTGAAGAGGATATCGCAAGACTTAAAGAGAGCCTTGGCGGAAGTGGCGATTATCTTAAAAAGCTGGATGAACAGAAAGCTCTTGAAGATAAGATAAACGATCTTACAAAGCAGAGCAATGACCTCGCAAAAGAGAGCAAGACTTTTGAAGATGAACTTACACGCATCGGCGAACAGCTTACGGCGCTCAGCAGCGATGATTATTCATCTCTCGATGATGTTTACAGCAAAGTCCTTTCGCCGCTCTATGACAATGTTGTAAAATACAAGGCAGAAAAGGAAAAATACGATAAGCAGGTCGAGCAGATCACAAAGGAACTCGGTGATAAGGTCACAAATGAAGATATCATCAACAAGCAGGCTGAGATCGCAAAGCTTGAATCACAGCTTGAAGCTCTCAATGAAAAGTATCTCGGAGCGCTTGTAAGTACAGACGGCGATCCTATCAGCCTCAATCAGAGCATAAAGGATACAAACACTGATCTCGGCAAAGCAAAATCGGAACTTTATGAAATGTACAACAAGCAGACAACGAGCAATCTTATCAGCCAGAAGCTCAAAACCGCAACAAACAATCAGACAACTTTCACCAACAGCTACAACGATGCAGAAAACAAACTCAACCTCAAAAAGATCGATGTCAGCAAAAAGCTCAATGCCGATAAGAAATCCGTAAAGGCAAAGGCAGACAAGAAGAACAATGAGCTTGAAGACGTAAAAGCTGAGATAGAAGATGTAAAGCTCGACAAGACTCAGGCAGACGCAGATCTTGAAACTATTAACTCGATAGAATCCAAGGAGCGCGATCTTGAAAGCCAGAAGCTCGCTCTTCAGAAAAAGCAGAAGGACGACCTTGTTGCTGCAGGAAAAGACGATATCGCAACAGAGGCTTTGCAGAGAGAGATCAAGCGTCTTGAAGAAAAGGTCGAAAAGATCAAGGCTGACGCTGCAGGCGGCGAGATCACAGCTCAGGTCGCAGGCGTTATAAGCTCGATGAAGATAACAGCAGGCGAAACGCTTGAATCGGGAACTTCCGTAGCATCTATCGAAATGACCGAAAAGGGCTACACCGCAAGCTTCTCCGTAACACTCGATCAGGCGAAAAAGGTCAAGGTCGGCGACAACGCTGAAATACAGTATTTCTGGGGCGGCGATGCTCAGGCGAAGCTCACTCAGATAAAGGCAGACCAGTCCGACTCGCAGAAAAAACAGCTTGTTTTCGATATCACGGGCGATGTCACACCGGGACAGTCGCTGCAGCTCGTTCTCGGCGCAAAGGGTCAGCCGTATGAATGTATCATTCCGAACAACGCTATCAAGGAGGACTCGAACGGCAAGTTCGTCCTTACGGTCGTTGCAAAGAGCAGCCCTCTCGGCAACAGATATATCGCAAAGCGCGCGGATATCACAGTCCTCGCTTCGGACGGCGTGAACACAGCCGTAACGGGCGTCGTACAGAGCGACTTCATCATTTCCACTTCAACAAAGCCTATCAACGCAGGCGATCAGGTTCGTCTTGTTGATAACTGATAAAAGGGCATCATCTGAAAGGAGGGAGCAAAACGGGCATCAAAAAGCTTCTTTATATAATTCTTGCCGCCCTTAATGCGGTCTGCATAGTGATCTTCACTTGTCTGAGCATCAGCTTTGCAGGGATCGGCGGCAGGCTCCCGTCACAGAACGCAGCGGAAAGCTGGAAAAGCGAAAACGGCGGAAGATATGACCAGATATCGGCATTTTTCAGCGGCGGTTACGGCATTGACCTTAACGAAGTCCGCCGAATGAGGGTCGATATCGACAAAAAGATGAGCGAAAACTCGCTCACGCCCGAAAAAGAGGGCGCAAGGCTCTATTTTGACGCTTTTTCCTGCGCAGAGCAGAAAATGACCGTCACAACGATGAGTGACAGCTATGCGCCGACTGTCGATGCGAACACTATTGTAACGGGCGGAGATTTCTTCCTTTTCCACCCATTGACGCTACTTTCGGGCAGCTATTATTCGGACGATGATCTTATGCAGGACAGAGTTGTCATTGATGAAACGCTCGCCTGGCAGCTTTTCGGTTCGAATGATGTCGAGGGAATGGCAGTGAGCATCGGCGGGAAAATTTTCACCGTCGCAGGCGTTGTAAAAGCCGAGCAGGATAAGGTCACACAGTATCTTATCGGCAAAAAGCCGTATATGTTCATCTCCTACGCAGGTATCCAGCTCGTTCAGGAGCAAGCTCCCGAGGTATCCTGTTATGAAGCGGTTCTTCCAAGTCCCGTAAAGGGTCTTGCGGAGTCGGTGATAACGGACGTTCTGAGCGTTTCGGAGGATAACCGAACGATCATCGTCAACACGGGACGCTTTTCCGTGATGAAAATGCTCAAAGCGGCTTTTGACGGCGGAAAAAGCGCAGTCATCGACAAGCCGATAGTCTATCCCTACTGGGAAAACGCTGCAAGGATCACAGAGCAAAAGGCTGCGCACCGTATGGTAGCTATTATCGCCGCTCTCTGCGTTCCGATATTAACAGTTCTGTATTTTGCCGTTCTGTTTTTCATAAAACGAAAGGCAATTGCACATAAGCTTTCGGAGAAGATAAAGGAAATCGCTTCTTCGGCGGCAGCACATTTTAAAAACAGAAAGTCAAGACAAAAAACTATGAAAGGCGGAAACTGACTTTATGAAAAAGACGATACTTAAACGCACGGTCTGCGCAGGTCTGGCGGCGGCAATGATGCTCTCGCTCGGCGCTTGCGGAAAGAATTCCCAGCCTGAAATGGCTTCAAAGGATAACCTTTACTCCTCGCAGGAGATACCCGTTTCGGATTTTGAGGGAATAAATGCAATGACAGCCGATTCGGACAGAGTTTACATCATCGGCACAAGAACTGTTTCCCTCAACAATAACAATGGCACGAACACAGATGATAATGCCAATGCTGATATGGGAAATACCGATGATGCGGAATTCGGCGTAATGGCAAGAGAAGCGCTCGGTATGGCTGTTACAGGTGCTTCCGGAGGAGATATCAGCATCGGAGATGCAGCAGAAGCAGGCGGAATGATAATACCCGACGGTTCGGGCAATATCACCGATGAGCCTGCTGAAGAACCTGCGGAAGAGACTTCTTCCGTTGATACCGAAGAACCCGTCTATGATTCCTACCAGCAGTACTGGCTTGAAGCCTATGATTTTAACGGCAGCAAGATCGGTGAAAAGCTCATCATCGATCAGCAGCAGCTTGGCATGAATACCTATTCAAGCATTCAGAAGATGTTTATGTCGGGCGATAAGGTCGCTATCCTTGTAAGCACAAGCTCATGGGATAATGAAACAGGCGAATCGGAGGATCATTTCTACCTTGAGCGCTTCGACTCAAACCTTGAATCGGTCGGCAGGGTCGATCTTGACGATCTCAAATCAAGCTACAGCAACAACGACAATGATTATTTCTATATCAGCAATTTTGTTGAAGACAATGACGGCAACGGCTACGTTCTTGTAAACAACACTATCCTTGTTGTTGATGCGAACGGAAAATTCCAGTTCAGCGTTGGTCTTGAACAGAGCACATCGCAGGATTCGGGCGGATATATCTCGTCTATCGTTTGTGCAAAGAATGGCAGCGTTTACGCACTTATTACCACATACTCAACCGTTGACGGAAACTATGAATCCAAGAACAATGCAAAGCTCATTGACTTTGCGGCAAAGAAGTTCGGCGATACAGAATATCCTATTTCTTCTTCGGTTTACGGCAGCAGCTATTCGGGCGGCAATTATGACATTGTTTACAACGGCGACTCCGCACTTTACGGCGTGAATATCGAAACCAACGAGAGCGAAACCATTATCGACTGGATAAAGTCGGGCATCGACTCCAACGCAATGGGCAACGTTATCGTTTCTCCCGATGGAAAGATCATCTACTCCGCATACAACTATGAAATGTCGGGCGGCGGATATTCATATAATGACAGCGATATGATGATATATGTCCTCACAAAGCTTGACCCGTCCGAAGTTCCCGACAAGCAGCTCATCTCCGTTTACACTACAAGCCTTCCTTTCGACATCAAGAGCAAGATAAGCACATTCAACAAGACAAGCGACAAATATCAGATCGAAGTCACTTCCTATGTCGGAGACGACTGGTCGAACTATGACGACTGCATAAAGCGTCTTAACAATGACCTCGTTGCAGGCAAGATACCCGATATCCTCCTCGTTGACAGCTCGCTCCCGTTCAGCAGCTATGTTTCAAAGGGACTTATTGCTGACCTTGATCCTATTATGGAAAAGGACGAAAGCTTCAACCGTGCGGATTATCTTGAAAATGTATTTGATGCATTCAGCATCGGCGGCAAGCTTTACAGAGTAGCACCGTCGTTCAGCATCGTTACAAAGTCCGCAAAGAAGTCTATCGTCGGCGACAAGGACAGCTGGACAATGGACGATTTCATTGCAGTTCACGAAGCTAACCCTGACAGTAATATGCAGACAGAAATGACAAGCTCAGGCTTCGTTGATTCAATGATCGTTTACAACATCGGTCAGTATGTAAATTACGAAACGGGCGAATGTACTTTCAACACCGATTCGTTCAAGAAAGCGCTTGAATACGCAAAAACGCTTCCTGCAGAGATCGACTCTGATGCACTTTATCAGGACGACAACTACTGGACAGAGCGTGAATCCTCCTACCGCACAGGAAAGACTGTCCTCCGTGATGAATACATCTATAACTTCCGCGCTATCAAGCAGGACGAAGAGGGATACTTCGGCGAGCCTGTTTCAATGGTCGGCGTTCCGTCCGATAACGGCGGCGGTTCAATGCTCCAGATCAACGCCTCCCTTGCAATAATGGCAAAGGCAAAGAATCCCGACGGTGCATGGGAATTCATCAAGACCCTCCTCACCGATGAGGCTCAGGAAAATGTCAGCGAGTTCCCCGTAAAGCTCTCCGCACTCAATAAAATGGCTGAAAAGGCTAAGGAGCGTCCGTACTGGGATAACAACGGCACTAAGGAATACTATGACGATCAGGTATGGATAGGCAACCAGTCGTTCACTATCACACCAAACACCGATGCAGACAACGAGCGTATGATGAACTTCATCAAGTCCGTAAATACAGTATATGAATATGATACCGACTTCCTCAAGATCATCGATGAGGAAGTTCAGGCATATTTCAGCGGTCAGAAGTCTGTTGACGAAGTTGCGGACATCATTCAGAACCGTGCAAGCACATATATCAACGAAAGCAGATAACCTCCCCCTTGTTATCCCTTTCGTGGTATAGAGAGCCCCCGTTTGTGTAACAGCAAACGGGGGTTTTTCATATTATGGTTATAGGCAGAGCCGTATAGCTTTGCACAGGCAAACACAGAAAGGAATGCTTTAAATGAAAAAAAGATTTCTTATAGCGGGCGGTGATCTGCGCTTTGTGAAGCTTGCAGAATTTTTGAGGGAAAACGGCTGCTTTGTAAATACGATAGGCTTCGACAACGGCATAAGCACTGGCGGAGGGGTACATAATTTCCGCAGTCTTATCTCGCTGAATGAAAAGGCGGATAACCTTATCCTGCCGCTCCCCGTGAGCGCTGACGGCGTGAATGTGAACTGCCCTTATTCCGACAGCAAGATAGCGATAGAAACGCTTACGGCGGCGGTTGCTGAAAACGGTGTCATCTTTGGCGGACGTTTTCCCGACGGAATGAGGGAGAAGCTCGAAAAGCGAGGTCTTACCGTCATAGATTATTCCGAGCGTGAGGAATTCGCTGTTATGAACGCCGAAGCCACCGCTGAGGGCGCTTTGCAGGCGGCAATGGAGGAAACCGACCGAACGATAATGGGGCAGAGGATACTTATAATCGGAATGGGGCGCATCGCAAAGGCTCTCATAAGGCTTTTGCAGGGGTTCAATGCCGAGATAACTGCCGCCGCAAGGAAATATTCCGACCGTGCTTGGGCGGAGATATACGGCTGCAGGACTACCGATATCGCCTCGCTTGACAAGGAACTTGAAAAGGCGACCATAGTGTTCAACACCGTTCCCGTGCAGATCCTTGACGAAAGGCTTCTGCGGAAGATAAACAAAGACTGCCCCGTGATCGACCTCGCTTCAAAGCCGGGCGGAATAGATTTCGAGAGCGCGTCAAAGATAGGCGTGAGAACGCTTTGGCTGCTTTCGCTCCCGGGCAAAGCCGCACCGACAACGGCAGGCATAACCATAGGAAAAACGATACTTAACATTTTAGAGGAAAGGGGAGAGAATTTTGTCTGAAAAATACACAAGTCTTGCGGGTCTTAAGATAGGCTACGCGTTCTGCGGAAGCTTTTGTACCTTTTCACGCTCGATAGAGCAGTTAAAAAGGCTCAAAGAGGCAGGCGCGGACGTGACCGCGATCATGTCGTTCAATGCTGCTTCGCTCGACACTCGCTTCGGTACGGCTGAAAGCTTCCGAAAGGCTATCGAAGAGATAACGGGAAAGCCGATAATACTCACGATAGAGGACGCTGAACCGATAGGACCGAAGAAAATGTTCGATGTTCTTGTCATTTGTCCCTGCACGGGAAATACAATGGCAAAGCTTGCAAATTCGATCATAGACACTCCCGTTACGATGGCGGCAAAGTCGCATATCCGCAACTCACGCCCCGTAGTCATAGCCACCGCGACGAATGACGGTCTTGCAGGCAGCGCGAAAAACATCGGCGCGCTGATGAACTATAAAAGCTACTACTTTGTACCGCTCGGTCAGGACGACAGTGAAAAAAAGCCGCGTTCGCTCGTAGCTGACTTCAACGAGTTGGGAGAAACGATACTTGCGGCAATGAACGGGGTGCAGTACCAGCCGCTTATTATATAAATTCGGAATTAGGAATTCGGAATGCGAAATTATTTATATTCCGTTAGTTTGTAATGAAAATCGTAGGGGCGGATTCTATATCCGCACGTTGTAAACCCACGAAATTACGGCAAAATTTTTGTAGGGACGGGTTGCCCGTTCCGTGCCGCAATAACAAACTCAGACCTGATTTTCATCGGAATATTTCCTTTGAAAAACAGGTCTGCTTTTGTTATTTTCCGAGCATTTTGCGCCGAAGCTCAAAATGCACTCGTTTTGTCGGTAATACTGTTTTTTAATCAAAGTGTAGACAAAAAATCGGCGCAAAAGCCATATAAACCTGTTTTCAACATCAGGCTGTTACAACAGCTATGAGCTTCTGCTTGATTTTTGTACACTTTCAGTTTAAAAAATAGTATAAAATGGGGCGCTGACTGCCGCTTTCGGCTTGATCTCTTTCAAATTTTGAATGGTGTTTAGTGTAAAATGCACTAAAAATTTTTTCTCCGAATTTTATGTATTATTCACAAAGCCAAAAATGAAAAAATTAAAAAAAACCGTGGAAAAAGTGTTGTAGACTGCGTTTTATGGTGGTATAATATTAGTATAAGTGCCGTTTGGCTCTGTTTTTACTTAAAAATAACAGCCGAGCATATCGGCTTTGTCGGATAAATTATTATTATGGAGGATAAAAATGTTTACTAAAGATATCGGTATCGACCTTGGAACTGCCAACACCCTCGTTTACATGAAGGGCAAGGGCATTATTATAAGAGAACCTTCCGTTGTTGCTGTTGACACCCGCACGGACAGAGCTAAATACGTTGGTCAGGAGGCTAAGGACGTTATCGGCCGTACTCCGGGTTCTATCGTTGCTGTTCGTCCCCTCAAGGACGGCGTTATCGCTGACTTTGAGATGACCACCACTATGCTTCAGGAATTCATCAGCAAGGCTCTCAAGGGTTCTTTCTTCACAAAGGCAAGAGTTGTTATCTGTATCCCGTCGGGCATCACAGCCGTTGAGCGCCGTGCCGTTAAGGAAGCTACCGAAAACTCGGGTGCGAAGCGCGTAAACATCATTGAAGAGCCTATGGCTGCAGCTATCGGAGCAGGTCTTCCCGTTTCCGAACCGCAGGGTTCGATGATCGTTGATATCGGCGGCGGTACCTCCGAAGTTGCCGTTATTTCTCTCGGCGGCATCGTTACATCACGTTCTGTTCGTATCGCAGGCGACGCATTCGACACTGCTATCATCAACTACATCAAGAAAAAGTACAATCTTCTCATCGGTGAAAGAACCGCTGAAAATGTTAAGATCGCTATCGGCTCTGCATTCCCGATGGAGCAGGAAACCGATATGGAGATTAAGGGACGTAATCTTCTCAACGGTCTGCCCGAGAACATCACAGTTACATCGGCAGAGATCAGGGAAGCGCTCGCTGAACCCCTTTCCCACGTTATTGAAGCTATCAAGGTAACACTTGAAAAAACTCCTCCTGAGCTTGCAGCCGACATCATCGACCAGGGCATCACCCTTGCGGGCGGCGGCGCACTTATCAGAGGTCTTGACAAGCTTATCAACAAGGAAACCGGAATGCCCGTAAACATTGCCGATTCACCGCTTGACTGCGTTGCTGACGGCACGGGCAAGGTACTTGAAGACCTCGACAAGCTTCACGAAGTTCTCAACGACGATTCAAAATATTATTGATCTACAACATAAAACGGGGCGGATAGATATATCCGCCTCTTTTCGGAATATTCTCGTTATATTGGCATAATGACATAAGGGAGATGATAATGTGAGGGACTTTTTCAAATCGACAAAATTCAAGATAATCGCGGCTGTTCTCGCTGTTCTCATAGGCTTTATGATATACTCCCTTACAACGGGCGGATATGCTATAATGGGAGTATCAATTTTTGACGCGATAACCGAGCCTTTCCAGAAAGCTTCGACCACGATCTCCGCAAAGGTTTCGGAAACTATCGATACATTTGCGAATGCGAAGAAATACCGTGAGGAAAACGAGCAGCTCCGTGAGCGCCTTAATCAGCTTTACAACGAAATTATCGATTATGATAAAATCCGGACGGAAAATTCCGAACTCAAACAGCTTCTTCAGCTCAAAGAGGACAACGAGGACTTCGTTTTCTCTTCGCCCTGCACTGTAATTGCAAGAACCGCGAACGATCCATACGGCTCGTTCACCATTGACAAGGGCGCAAAGGACGGCATCGCCCCGAACGACCCCGTTATCACTTCGCAGGGACTTGTCGGAATATGCTATGACGTTTCGGAAAGCACTTCGAGGGTGAGAACTTTGCTTTCGCCGAAGTCGGCAGTCGGAGTTACAGTTCTCCGCACAAAAGCCGCAGGCGTTCTCGAGGGCGACTACGAATTCGTTTCGGACGGACTTTGCAAGATGAGCTACATTGACAAATCGGCTGAGATAATGCTCGGCGATATTGTTTTCACATCGGGAAGCGAAACTTTCCCGTCGGGTCAGCTTGTCGGAACGGTCGAAAAGATCGTTATGGAGGACAGCGGACTTTCAAAATATGCCCTTATAAAGCCTGCCTCTGACCCGTTTTCCGTGACCACGGTATTCGTTGTAACGGACTTCGAGGGTCAGAAAAAGACCGATCAGTAAGGGGGCTGCGCTTTGAACATAGATATCAAAAGGCGCAAGGAAAAGTTTCGCTCGGTGCTTCGCTGGGCAATATATTTTCTGCTGCTCTTTATCGAATATATCGTTATGACAACAATGGGTTCGGCGCACAGAATGCCGCTTTTCATCGTATCGACTGCGATATGCATCGCAGTTTTTGAAGACCCGTTCAATTCGGCAATACTCGGCTGTATCGCAGGGCTTATGCTCGATGCTGCGGAGGGAACGCTTTTCGGTATGAACGGCGTTATCCTGACGATGTGCTGCCTTATGACCTCGCTGCTGTTTTATTTTATAATGCGCAGGCATATCGTCAATGTTCTTGCGCTGACGGCGGCGGCGGCTTTTGTACAGACGGGCTTCCGATATATTTTCTACTACTCGATATGGGATTATGACAGCCACGGCGCGATATATCTCCGCGAGATACTGCCCGTTATAATTTTCACTGTCATAGCCTCGGCGGTATTTTATCCGCTCATACGCTTTTTATCCTCGCGCCTCGGCGTTATCAAGGAAACTTATGTTGAGGAGAAATCCGAAAATATTGTCAGAGAATAACCTCCGCTTCAATAAAGGAAATAATATATGAACTTCGCTTCAATCGCAAAAAAGATAAGATCGGTCATACTTATAGCCTTTGTGCTGCTTGCAATGTCGATGTGCGTTATCGCGCTTATGAAAATGCAGATCGTTGACGGTGAAAAATATCTCGAAAAGGCAAAAAGCACCCGAACCGTAACGCAGGATATAAGCGCACCGCGCGGCGAGATAGTTGATGCCGCAGGAAAAGCCGTTGTCAGCAACAAGGTCGGCTACAATGTAATACTCGAAAAAGCGTTTCTTTCCTCCGATACGCAGGAGATAAACAGAATAGTCCTGCGTATTGCGGAAATTCTCGATGAGGACGGCGTTGACTGGAACGATTCGCTCCCGATAAGCGAAAATACACCCTACACCTTCCTCGAAATGCGTGATTCGGACATCGCAAAGCTGCGAAAAAACATCGCCGTTCAGCCTTATGCGACCGCTGAGGAATGTATCGATGCAATGCTCGATCTTTACGACGTGGACGAAGGCTATACCGTCCGCCAGAAGCGAATCATCGTCGGAATACGATACGAAATGACGATACGAAGCTTCTCGCTCGCGAACCGCTATACGCTCTCAGAGGACGTTCCCATGGAAAGCGTTGTAAAGCTTAAAGAAGCCGCTTTTGAGCTGGAGGGAATGGACGTTGCCGAAGAAGCTATACGAGTTTACGAGGACAACAACTATGCTCCGCACCTTGTCGGAACGGTCGGTTCGATAAACGCTGAGGAGTATGAAACGCTCAAAGACAGCGGCTATATGCTCAACGATGTTCTCGGCAAGAGCGGCGTTGAAAAAGCTATGGAAAGTCAGCTCCGCGGAACAACGGGAACGCGTGAACTTGAACTTCTTAACGGGATCGTTTCATCGGATACGATAACAAAGGAACCTGTTCCCGGACATACGGTAAAGCTCACGATAGATATGGACTATCAGCAGAAAGTCCAGCAGATACTTGAAAATCACATAACGTGGCTGCAAAATCAGACCTCGGTAAATAAAAAGGGTGAAAACGCAAACGCAGGCGCTATCGTTGTAACGGACGTAAAAACTGGCGCTATAATCGCGGCGGCAACTTCGCCGACTTATAATATCAACGATTATCTCAACAACTATTCCCTTGTTGCGAACGGCGAAAATTCACCGCTCATAAACCGCGCAACATCCGGACTTTACCGACCGGGTTCGACATTCAAAACAGTTACCGCAACGGCAGGTCTTAACGAGGGTATAATAACTCCAAGCACACTTATTACCTGCAATCAGGTCTACACCTACTGGGACGATTATCAGCCGAAATGTACGGGATATCACGGCAGGATAAATGTTGTCACGGCTATCGAAAAATCCTGCAACATCTTTTTCTACGAAACGGGCAGACAGCTCGGCATCGAACGTCTTGCAAGCTATGCGAAGCTTTATGGCTTCGGTCAGAACACGGGCATCGAAACGGGTGATATGGCAGGCTATTTCGCAACTCCCGAAAGCTTTCAGGAGCGCCGCCTTGAATGGCAGGCAGGACTTGTTGTTCAGGCAGCGATCGGTCAGTCGGAAACCTATGCAACTCCGCTTCAGCTTGCGATGCAGGCGAACACGATCGCAAACCGCGGAACTCGCTATAAACCTTACGTTGTTGACAGCGTTTACACCTATAATATGGAACAGCTCGTAATCAAAACTCAGCCGACCGTTGCCGCAACTGTTCCCGATGCAACGGGCGTGACTTTTGACAATATCATTGCAGGTATGGAAAATGCTGCAAACTTTGCTCCGTACTCCTATCCTGCTGTAAAGGATTATTACACCAACTATCTTCTCTCCGAACTCCCCGAGCAGGCGGCTATCAAAACGGGTACGCCGCAGATGACCTCGTCGGAGGACACGGGTTCGTCGTTCATCGGCTTTTACCCCTCGGAAAACCCCGTTATCGCATTTTCGGGATTCGTTGAACACGGCGAATATTCCAAATTTATGATACGCCAGTTCATCGAAGCATATCTTGACAAGAACTACAAGGTAGTTTCGCCGAGCGGTATTTCCGATGAGGAAAAGACCGTGCAGCTTGCAGGACTTGACGAAAGTGTTGTTACGGACGTTACTTCTGTCACAACGGATTCATCTTCATCGGAGAGCGTCACACAATAATATCAAACAAAGCGTACAGACTGTATTTTTGATATGGTTTGTACGCTTTAATTTTATGTGCAAAACATACAAAAGAATTAATAGAATACAAGCTAACTTGACAAAATTGTGCAGAATAATAAAAAAACACTTGGAGTTTTGCCAAAAGTGTGATACAATATAAATAATTGATAGCCGTATGCAGGGATATCGAGCATCGGCTGCATTTTTTCTCTGTTACAGGAAGGTGTTTTTATGTCTAAGATAATTGCTATAACATCCGGTAAAGGCGGTACGGGCAAATCCACGATCTGTGCCGAACTGGGCTTCGCTCTTGCAAAACAGGGTCACAGAACCCTTATCATAGAACTTGACTTCGGACTTCGCTGCCTTGATATCATGCTTGGCGTAAAGGACGATGTAAAATACGATCTCGGTTCGGTCATCTCGGGCGAAGTCGATGTTTATCAGGCTACCACGCCCGTTAAAATTGCTTCAAACCTCAGCCTCGTGTGCGCTCCGGAAGACCCGTTCTCAAAGGTCGATGCAGCAACTATCAAGCGCATCTGCGAGGAAATGAGAAAATATTACGAGTACATAATCGTTGATACCTCCGCAGGTACGAATGAAAGCGTTTTCGACGTTGTTGAGCAGTCCGACCTTATCCTCATCAACACAACACCTGACCCTATCTGCGTTCGTGACGCGCGTGCTATGTCCGATGAATTTTATAAGCGCGGAAACAAGAAGCAGCGTCTTATCATCAACAAGATCGACCCTGAGATATTCCAGTCGGATATCATCAAGGATCTTGATGATATCATCGATACAGTTGGTGTTCAGCTTATCGGTGTTATCCCGAACGATGACGCAGTAGTTATTTCCACGGGCAAGGGTGTTCCGCTCCCATCAGGTTCAAACGCATTCAAAGCATTTGACGCTATCTCACGCCGCATAAAGGGCGAAGATGTTCCGCTCAGCTTCAAAATGCTTCTCCAGTAAGGCTAATACGATGCCGCAGTGCATCGAATCGGAATAAAAAATATATATAGAAGGGGAGTTTCGTCCAATGAATATCGCACTTATTGCACACGACTCGAAAAAAGAATTGCTTGTTCAATTCTGCATTGCTTATTGCGGAATTCTTTCAAAACATAACATTTGTGCAACAGGAACAACAGGAAAGATGGTTGCTCAGGCAACAGGACTTAATATAAAAAGCTATCTCAGCGGTTCTCAGGGCGGCGACCAGCAGATCTGCGCAAGAATTTCCTGCAACGAGATCGACCTGCTGCTGTTCTTCCGTGACCCACTTTCACCAAAGCCGCATGAGCCTAACGAAATGAACCTTTTAAGACTTTGCGACGTGCACAATATCCCTGTTGCGACGAATATAGCAACAGCGGAAGCGCTTATTCATGCGCTCGAAAGAGGCGACCTCGACTGGCGACAGATCGTCAATCCGAATGCATAAAATATTTACGGCAGAATCCAGGGTTCTGCCGTTTTTTATTTTGTTTGTTAATTCACAACTTTTCACTTGACAACAAGGCGTTTATGCGTTATACTTATCTTTATAAAGGCTATGATAAAGAGAGTAGCGGACTTTTTTCTCCCAAAGAGAGGGCGAGTTGGTGAAAACGCTCGGAGAGGTTGTGCGTGAAGGACACTTTTGAGCCGCTGTATGAACAATGGAGCGCAGTTTTCTCCCAAAGTACAGCCGTTTCCTGCGTTAAGGGGCATAAAAGTTCGGTTATTCCGATAAAATAGGGTGGCACCACGATTTTTACAAGTCGTCCCTTGTTCTCGCGACAAGGACGGCTTTTATTATTTCGCAAAAAAGCTGAAAAGGAGTTTTGATATGGAGCTTATCACAAAAAGACCAAAGGGTACGCAGGACGTTAAGCCTGCTGACGTTTACAAGTGGCACACTGTCGAGCAGATCGCCGCTGAAACCGCAGAATGTTACGGCTTTAAGGAAATTCGCTTCCCAACTTTTGAAAACACCAAGCTTTTCAAGCGCAGCGTTGGTGATTCGACGGACGTTGTACAGAAAGAAATGTACGGTGTGACCGCAAAGAGTTCCGCCAACGGCAAGGACGATGATGATTTTACGCTTCGTCCCGAGGGTACAGCAGGTGCGGCGAGAGCTGTTCTCGAAAACGGTATGCTTTCGGACGCACTTCCGCAGAAAGTTTACTACAACATTTCCTGTTTCAGACACGAAAAGCCGCAGGCAGGCAGACTTCGTGAATTCCACCAGTTCGGTGCGGAGATGTACGGAAGCGCTTCTCCTGCCGCTGATGCTGAAATGATCGCAATGGTCGATGCTTTCCTGCGCCGTCTTGGAATAAAGGGCATTGCGCTCAACATCAACTCTATCGGCTGCCCGAAGTGCCGCGGCGAATATCACAAGGCTTTGAAGAGCTATTTTGAGGGCAGAAAGGACGAGCTTTGCGGAACTTGTCAGGAACGTCTTGAAAAGAATCCTATGAGAATTCTTGACTGCAAGAGTCCGATATGCCAGGGCATTGCAAAGGACGCTCCCGTTATTCTCGATTATCTCTGCGACGACTGCAAGAGCCACTTTGAAAAGCTTCAGAAGAATCTTACTGCGATGAACATTGAGTTCACCGTCAACCCGAAGATCGTAAGAGGTCTTGACTACTACACAAAGACGGTTTTCGAGTTCGTTACAACGAGCATCGGTGCGCAGGGAACAGTCTGCGGCGGCGGACGTTATGACGGACTTATCGAACAGCTCGGCGGCGCTCCGACTCCTGCTCTCGGCTTTGCAATGGGTATTGAACGTCTTATTATGACAATGGAAAGTCAGGGCTGCGACTTTATCGAGCCGAAGAAGTGCGCTCTCTACATTGCCGCAATGGACGAGGCTGCACTTGAAAAGGCTATCGTTCTCACAAAAACGCTTCGCGATGACGGTATCTGGGCAGAATACGACCTCGCAGGCCGTGGATTAAAGGCGCAGATGAAGTATGCGAACAAACTCGGCGCAGATTTCTCAATGGTTCTCGGCAGCAACGAGATAGAGAGCGGTAAGGCAAACCTTAAAAATATGGAAACAGGCGAGCAGACGGAAATTTCCCTCGGTGACTCGTTCCTCGATGATTTCTCAAACATTTCTGTTGCGAATATGTTCAGCGGTGTGCTGAATGATATTGATATCTGATCTTGGAATATCCTAAGAGGAAACGCTTGCGTTTACCCGAATATGATTATTCCCAAAACGGTGCATATTTCATTACGATATGCACACAAAATAGGGAAAAACTATTCGGCAACGTAGGGGCGGATTCTATATCCGCCCGTATGATCTCCGATATTTTTGAAAAAACAATATCGGAATATAAAGACGTAAATTGCCCGATATATGTTGTAATGCCGAATCATTTTCACGCAATAATAACGATTGAAAAAGATTATTGCCTGAAAGGGTTTGAGCGGGCGGATATAGAATCCGCCCCTACGATATCGGAAGTTGTTCAGTCTTTTAAAAGACACTCGACAATAGAGTATATCAAATTGGTAAAACAAGGGCTTGCACAGCCGTTTGAAAAAAGGTTTGGCAGCGTTCCTATTACGACCATATTATCCGAAACAAAAACGATTTTCGGATGATATGGAAATATATTGATGAAAACCCTTTAAATTGGGAAAATGATTGCTTTTATATATAATCAAGGAGGAAAATAAAATGGCAGACACAATGGCAGGCCTCCACCGCACACATTATTGCGGCGAGGTCCTTAAAGCAGGAGAAACAGTTACAGTCGGCGGCTACGTTGACACGGTCAGAAACAAGGGCGGTATCATCTTTATCGTTCTTCGTGACAGAACGGGCGTTGTTCAGCTCACATTTAACGAAACAACAGACAAGGCAGTTTTTGAAAAGGCTGCTTCCTGCCACTCGGAATATGTTCTTATGGCAAAGGGTGAAGTTCGTGAGCGTGAGAGCGTGAACGACAAGATCGCTACGGGTCACGTTGAGATCTTCGTTGACGACCTCCGTATCCTCGCAAAGGCTCAGACACCGCCGTTCGAGATCGTTGACGACACAAACACTAACGAGGAGCTTCGCTTAAAGTACCGTTACCTCGACCTTCGCCGCAAGAAGCTTCAGGATAACATCATCAAGAGAAGCAAGATCGCTAAGGTCGCAAGAGATTACTTCGCAGAGAACGGCTTTATCGAAATTGAAACTCCTATGATGATAAAGTCAACTCCCGAGGGCGCAAGAGATTACCTCGTTCCGTCAAGAGTTCACCCGGGCAAGTTCTATGCTCTCCCACAGTCGCCGCAGATCTACAAGCAGCTCCTTATGATCGCAGGCTTCGACAGATATATCCAGCTTGCGCGCTGCTTCCGTGACGAAGACCTCCGTGCAGACAGACAGCCCGAGTTCACACAGATCGACCTTGAAATGTCTTTCGTTGATACGGAAGATATTATGCAGATGGCAGAAGGCTTCGTAAAGAGAGAATTCTCCGAAGTTCTCGGCATCGATATCCCAACTCCGCTCCCAAGACTTACCTACACCGAAGCTATGAATCGTTACGGCTCGGATAAGCCTGATACACGTTTCGGAATGGAGATAACCGACATTACCGACACCGTTAAGGGCACGGATTTCGTTGTGTTCAGCTCCGCTATTGAAGCAGGCGGCACAGTTCGGGCTATCACAGCAAAGAACGCAGCAGCAACTCTTACAAGAAAAGAAATAGACAAGCTCATCGAACACGCAAAGGGCATCGGCGCAAAGGGTCTTGCCTATATCCGTTGGCACGACGACGCTCCGAACTGCTCGTTCGGCAAGTTCCTCAAGGACGGCGAGCTTGACGCTATCCTTAAAGCAACAGGCGCAGAAAAGGGCGATGTAGTCCTCATCGCAGCAGACAAGAACAACGTTGTTCTTCCTCTCCTCGGCGCACTCCGTCTTAAAGTTGCAAAGCAGCTTGATATTATTCCCGAGGGCAAGTTCAACTTCCTTTGGATCACAGAGTTCCCGTTCTTTGAATGGAACGAAGAAACACAGCACTGGGACGCTATGCACCACCCATTCACAATGCCGATGGACGAGTGCTTACAGTACCTCGACAGCGACCCGAGCAAGGTATTCGCAAAGGCTTATGACCTCGTTCTCAACGGCACAGAGCTTTCGAGCGGCTCTATCCGTATCACAGACTATGAACTCCAGCAGAAGATGTTCGAGTCACTCGGTCTTACTGACGAAGAAATTCAGGCGAAGTTCGGCTTCCTCGTTGACGCATACAAGTACGGCGCAGCACCGCACGGCGGTATGGGAATCGGACTTGACAGACTTTCGATGATAATGTGCGGCGCGGATAACCTCCGTGATGTCCTCGCATTCCCGAAGGTACAGAACGCATCGGAGCTTATGTCTGCCTGCCCTGCCGTAGTCGATAAGGACAGCCTTGATATCCTCGGCATTGCTGTTACAAAGACGGAAGAAGAATAAGTTTAATGCGTAATGCGTAATTATTTATACTCCGTTAGTTTGTAGTGAAAATTGTAGGGGCGGATTCCATATCCGCCCGCTGCAAACCCTATATTTTAGGCAAAATTTTCGTAGGGACGGTTTGCACGTTCCTCGCCGCAAGGCGTTTTGCGATAAAACGTATGCCCCTTTTTCAATGGTTGTACCATTGAAAAAGGGGCATTTTTTAGAGGTGACCTATAGTTTTAATTGGTGCTTAGAATTTATAAGCCGGCAGAAGATGAAGAACTGTCAGATTCAAAGCTCCGCACAAACCACTGTATGACTTCGGGGAGCTTTTCATCAAAATCGGTCAGAGAAAATGCGCCAAGTTCTCGGTTGATTTTTTCCGCCGAGATCGAATATCGTCTGTCGTGACCCTTTCGGTCGGGGACAAACTCCGTTTCAGCATTTTTTACGCCGAGCTTTTCAAGTGCATCAATAACTTTTTCTATCAATTCAAGGTTGGAAAGCTCGTTATCCGCGCCGATGTTGTATATTTCGCCTGCTTTTCCGTTTGCGAGTATCATTTCAACGGCTTTGCAGTGGTCTTTGACGTATATCCAGTCGCGGACGTTCTTTCCATCGCCGTAAATCGGTATCTTTTCACCGCTGACGGCTTTTTTCACCGCAAGCGGAATAAGCTTTTCGGGGTACTGGCGTTCGCCGTAGTTGTTTGAACAGCGCGAAACGGTTACATTCAAGCCGTAGGTCTTATAATATGCGAGTGCAAGCATATCCGCCGCGGCTTTTGACGCGCTGTACGGCGAATGAGGCGCTGACGGCGTTGCTTCGGTGAATTTTTCGCCGCTTTCAAGCGGAAGATCACCGTAGACCTCGTCCGTGGAAATTTGGTGGAAGCGCTTCACTTTGTATTCGAGCGAAGCGTCAAGCAATGCCGCAGTTCCCATATAATTCGTTTCGAGGAAAATCTGCGGCGAAGCTATCGAACGGTCAACGTGGCTTTCTGCAGCGAAATTCACTACCTTGTCGGGGCGAACTTCATCAAAAAGCCTTTTCAGCAGCTCTCTGTCGCAGATATCGCCCTTGACAAAGCGAAAATGCCCGCTTTTCTGCGCCGAAGCGAGGTTATCCATATTTCCTGCGTAGGTAAGCTTATCAAGGCAGACAACGCTGTCCTCGTGGTGACCTTCAAGGTGCATATCGATGAAGTGTGAGCCGATGAAACCTGCACCGCCCGTTACAAGAACGGTCACTTTCTTGCCCTGCGGTTCTTTTTGCTGCGGCGGCGCTTTACCTTAACGTGCTTTGCGGTCGGGTTTGCAGGCTTTGCGTTCTTTGCCGCAATTTGCTGAGAATGCTGAACTGCGATAGCCGCATTTGCAACGCTTTCATCAATAAAGCTCTGCTGCGAATCAACAAGTTCTTCTCCAAGCTTTGGCTGCTTATATTTATAGGAGCTGTCGGGGAGCATAATTCTTGCCTTTACGTTATCGGCAAGCATCGTGTTGAAGATGTGGACAATTCTTTCGCGGACGTGTTCATCATAGATAGGCGCAGCGACCTCAACACGGCGGATAGTGTTTCTTGTCATAAAGTCGGCGGAGGAGATATAAAGCTTCATATCCTTGCCCTTGCCGAACATATAGATTCGTGCGTGTTCAAGATAGCGTCCGACGATGCTCGTTACTTCGATATTGTCGGTATAGCCCTCAACTCCTGCAACAAGGCAGCAGATACCTCTGATGACCATTTGAATTTTTACTCCGCTCATCGAAGCTTCGGCAAGCTTATCGATAAGAACACGGTCGGTAACTGAGTTCATCTTCAAGCCGATATAAGCTTCTTCGCCGTTTTTAGCCTTTGCGATCTCGCCGTCGATAAGCTCGATTATCTTGTTCTGCAGGCTGAGCGGAGCAACGAGAAGATGCTGAGTATCTTCAACGAGCGTTCCCATTGAGAGGGCGTTGAAAACTGCGCCTGCTTCGGCTGCGATATCGCGGTTCGCTGTCATAAGGCAGAGGTCGGTATAAAGCGCGGAGGTCTTTTCGTTATAGTTGCCCGTGCCTATCTGGGTGATATATTCAACGCCGTTTCCGTTTTTGCGTGTGATAAGGCAGAGCTTAGAGTGAACTTTAAGGTTCTCGGGACCGTAGATGACCGTACAGCCTGCATCTTCAAGCTGCTTAGACCAGCCGATGTTGTTTTCTTCGTCAAATCTTGCACGAAGCTCAACGAGAACGAGGACGTTCTTGCCGTTTTCTGCGGCGTTTACAAGCGCTTCGACTACCTTTGAGTCGGACGCAACACGGTACAGGGTTATCTTTATCGAAACGACATTCGGGTCATAAGCCGCTTCATTGAGCATACGCAGGAAAGGACGGATAGATTCATACGGATAATAGAGCAGAACGTCCTTTTTGAGCACCTGATCGATAACGGGCAGTTCGTGAACTATCTCGCGCGATCTCTGAGGAACGGCTCTCTTGAAGAAAAGCTCGGGGTCGGCGCTTTCAAGCTTCGCCCTTATCGGGAAAACGCAGGAAAGGTCGAGCGGCGATTTCTGGCGGAATATCTTATCGGGTGTGAGTTCAAGATTGCTGCGCAGAAATGCGAGCGATTCCTCGTCAAGCTTGCGCGAAAGCTCCATTCTTACCGGCGAAAGCTTTTTGCGCTTCTGCAAGAGCGCGGTCATAACTTCACGCAGGTCAACTTCGTGGTCGTAGAGCGCTTCTTCCATATTTATATCGGCGTTTCGGGTGATTCTTACAAGGGATTTGCAGAGTATCTTATAATTTTTGAAGACGATCGGCATATAATGAAGTATAAGCTCTTCGACAAGCATAAATCTCATTTTATTTGCGGTCGGGAGGAAGATAACTCGCGAGAACGAGCCACTCGCTGCAATAATGCCGAGCTTCATTGCCTGCGACTTCGATTCGAGGTGCGCAACGGCGTAAATTTCCTTGTTTTTGAGGAACGGGAACGGGTGGCGCTTGTCGATTATCTGCGGCGAGATGAGCGGAAGAATCTCCTTGGTGAAGTATACGCGCAGGAACTCTTCTTCGTCCTTGGAAAGCGCCTTGAAGTCGACCTGTTCAACGCCGTACTGTTCTTTAAGGCGTGACATTATATCGCTGTAAGCCTTGTCACGCATAAGCGCAAGCTCGGTGCAGCGCGCAAAGATAGCCGTGAGCTGCTCTGCGCAGGTCATATCGGTCTTGTTGTCGCGATCCTGATCGTCAACGAGCGTCCTGTCGTAGAGTGAGCCAACTCTTATCATAAAAAATTCGTCAAGGTTGGACTGGAATATCGATGCGAAAAGAAGACGTTCGCCGAGCGGAACGCGTTCATCCATAGCTTCTTCAAGCACACGTTCATTGAATTTCAGCCAAGAAAGCTCTCTGTTGTCATAGTATTTTTTCATTGTCGGTTTATCCTTTCGGTCAGCAGAGCGTTCACGCACACCGCTCTGCGAAGTTATATAATTATATTTCCATTATATTATAGTACGGCGTTAAAGTCAAGAAAATTCTATGTTAAGCTGTTTATCTCGGTCAAGGTCGGGCGAGCTTCAAATATCAGGTTTCAAAATTTCGCCCTTAAATCGGAAAATCAACAGAATTTAGTCGTAATCGACTATTGCAATTTTTTTATTTTTATGTTAAGATATTCTCAACGGATAAACAGCAAGCTTTTCTTCCGTAAACACCACAATATTTATTTAAGAGAAAGACAGGTGAGATTTTATGGTGATTTTCTGGATAATCGTCCTCGTTGCAGCGATACTCGCAGAAGCAGCTTCGGCAGCACTCATTTCAATATGGTTCGCCGCAGGTGCAGTCGCAGCACTCATCGCAGCCGCACTCGGCGCATCGTGGATATTACAGCTTACGCTTTTCGTAGTGTTCTCGGCAATACTGCTGATATTCACTCGTCCGCTCGTTAAAAAGCTTTTCCCGAAGAAATTCATACCGACAAATTCCGACAGCTACGCAGGCAAGACCGCCGTTGTTGTCGAGGATATCGATTCGGCAAGAGGTCTTGGAAGAGTTCGCTTCAACGGCGTTGACTGGATAGCAGTTACGGAACACGAAGAGCTTATCCCCAAAGACAGCGTTGTACGTATTAAGGAAGTCAGAGGAGCAAAACTGCTCGTTGAAAAAGCTGACGTTTAAGTCAGTCTGACAAAAAATCAAAAACAGAAAGAGGTAATCATTATGCCCGGTATTGCAACAGTCCTTATTATTTTAGCTATCATCGTTATTCTTGTCCTCATCAGCGGCATCAAGTTCGTTCCGCAGGCTCAGGTCTATATCGTTGAGCGTTTCGGTGCATTCAGCAAGACACTTGAAACAGGCCCTCACTACGTTGTTCCTATCATCGACAAGGTAGCTAAGAAAGTTTCCATTAAGGAGCAGGTAGCCGACTTCAAACCGCAGCCCGTTATCACCAAGGATAACGTTACAATGCAGATAGACACTGTCGTATTCTTCCAGATCACGGACGCAAAGCTTTACACCTACGGCGTTGAGCGTCCTATGAGCGCTATCGAGAACCTTACAGCAACAACGCTCCGTAACATCATCGGCGAAATGGAACTCGACGCAACACTTTCTTCCCGTGATGTTATCAACACAAAGATCACATCGCTCCTCGACGTTGCTACCGACCCTTGGGGAATCAAGGTAAACCGTGTCGAGCTTAAGAATATCCTCCCTCCGAGAGAAATTCAGGACGCAATGGAAAGACAGATGAAGGCAGAGCGTGAAAGACGTGAAAAGATACTTCAGGCAGAGGGTGAAAAGAAGTCACAGATCCTCGTTGCCGAGGGTGAAAAGGAATCGAAAATTCTCCGTGCCGAAGCCGACAAGCAGGCAGCTATCCTCAAAGCCGAAGCTGAAAAGCAGGCTCTTATCCTCCGCTCCGATGCCGTAAGACAGCAGAAGATACTCGAAGCGCAGGGCGAAGCTGAGTCTATCGCACTCACACAGCAGGCTCTCGCAGACAGCATCGTAAAGCTCAACGAAAGCAACCCGAGCGACAGCGTTATCGCTATCAAGGGACTCGAAGCATTCGGCAAGGCAGCAGACGGCAGAGCAACAAAGATCATCATTCCGTCCGAGATTCAGGGACTTGCAGGACTTGTTACATCCGTCAAGGAGATCGCAAACAACAATGCGGCCGCTCTTCCAACAAACACACAGCAGAAATAAATTCGGAATTAGGAATGCGGAATTATTTATATTTCGTTAGTGTGTAATGAAAATTGTAGGGGCGGATTCAATATTTTAGGCGTAATGTCCGTAGGGGACGGGTTTCCCGTCCCGAATCGCGAAGCGATTTTTCGGCATACTCAATTTATCTATCGTAAACAAAATAACCTGTTTTCAAAATCTTTGAAAACAGGTTATTTTTATTATAAAACGCTTTGCGGCGCGGGACGGGCGACCCGTCCCCTACAGTATTTTTGTGGGATAAAACGACAATGTTGTAACGGGCGGATATAGAATCCGCCCCTACGATTTTACGGTAACTTGCGGAACAAAAATAATTCCGCATTCCGCATTCCTAATTCCGAATTAACCCAATGGGTGTACCTTTTCGGGGATAAGTTCGTTCATGTGGTTCGTTGCCGAAGCTGTGAGATCGTATTTGTAGTATTCATAGCTGTCGCCGCTTTCCTTCGGGTCCATCCATGTCATTACGCCGTTCCAGCCGTTGTTGTAGCAGTATTCATACTTCTGCGCAGTGGTGAGGTTCATCTGTGCCTCATCATCATTCGGAGTTTCTCCGATTATAGCAGGCTTTGTTCCGTCAAGTCCGAAGTCAACGGGGGATTTGTCAAACGGGTGGGGCATACTTGAAAGCATCCATGCATAGTAGTGTGGGCTGTAGAAGTCGAGATAAGCATCATCAAGTCCCGTGAGCTGCTTCAGGAACTCATCGGATACATAGTTTCCGTCATATTTGTCGGAGTTGTACTTTATCATACCCATTCCGACCGTTGCAAGGATATCGGAATTCTCGTGGATAACGGACGCGCACTTGCCGAAGAAGTAGGAAAGATATTCATAGCCGACCTTGCCGCACTCTTCATTTTCCTTTACCCAGTCGGGTTCGTTCATAATATCGATGCCGAAGATGTATTCGCAGCTGCCATATCGTTCGCAGAAAGTCTTTACATAATTTTCAGCGAAAGCATCGGTCTTTTCCTTGCTCATTATGAGGTTTCTCCACTTGTCGCCTGCGCTGAACTTTGCAGTGCCCTTGAAGTGGTCGAACGAGAGGAGAGTAGGCATAACATAAACCTTGTACTTTTCTGCGATCGCGAAAAGCTTGTCAAGGTCTGTCCAGTGACCCTCTGTGATGCTCTTTACTTCGCCCTTTGTGGTGAGCTGGATAATATTTTCGCCCGAGCAGTTTATCCAGATTCTTGTGCAGTTTACATTGTCTGCCGCAAGCTGTGCAAAGGTCTTGTCCCAGAACTCTTCGTCCATATTGCCGTCGAAGTCGTTCCACTTTTCCCACGGAGTGTTCGTGCCGTTGATCCAAAGCTCCTTGCCGTCAACCATAAATTTTGTTCCGTCAACGCTTACCCTTGCCGATGCAGAGGGTTCTGCAACAGTTTCCGTTTCCGCCGCATTATCGGTCGAAGCATCTCCGCCCTTTGAGCAGGCTGAGAACGAGAACAGCATTGCGGCTGCAAGAAATGCTGCTGAGATCTTTTTGAAATTAACCATTATTTATCCTCCACATTTATTGAATCATACCTGCACAGGAATTGCTTGGTACGTTCGTTTTTCGTGTTGACGAACACCTCATCGGGCGTTCCCTCTTCAACGATAACGCCGCCGTCCATAAAGATAACGTGGTCGGCAACTTCCCTCGCGAAAGCCATTTCGTGCGTAACGATGACCATTGTCATTTTGTCTTTCGCAAGCTCTTTTATTACTTTGAGAATCTCACCCGTAAGCTCAGGGTCGAGCGCCGAAGTCGGCTCATCGAAGAACAGCACCTCGGGGTTGAGAGCGAGCGCTCTTGCAATGGAAACACGCTGCTGCTGACCGCCCGAAAGCTCGCAGGGATATGCTTTTGCCTTGTTTTCAAGTCCCATTTTTTTGAGAAGCTCCATAGCCTTTTTCTCAGCTTCGTCCTTGGGCATTTTGAGGACGCATACGGGCGCTTCGGTGATGTTGCGGAGCACGTTCATGTGCGGAAAAAGGTTAAAATTCTGAAAAACAAGTCCTATTTTCAAGCGAATTTCGCGGAGTTCAGCATTTGATGCGTAGATAGGCTTGCCGTTCGTGTAACCCGTCACAAGATCGTGTCCGCAGACGGTGACATTGCCGCCGCCGAGCTTTTCAAGCTGATTTATGCATCGGAGCATCGTCGATTTGCCGCTTCCCGACGGACCGATGACAGCAACGACTTCGCCCTTTTCGACATTGAACGAGATATCCTTGAGGACTTCGAGGTCGTCAAAGCTTTTTGAAAGATTTTTTACTTCAAGAATTGCCATCTGAACGATAGTCCTTTCCGAATTATTTGTAATAGTCAAGCTTTTTCTCAACAGCGGAGAAAATAAGCGTCAGTATCGCATTCATCGCGAAGTAGAAAACTCCTGCGATGAAAAGCGGGATAAGGTTGCTGTATGTTACCATAAGCTCTTTCGACTTACGGAAAATTTCTATGTAAGCGATCACCGAGGCGAGCGAGGTGTCCTTTACGAGCGTGATAACTTCGTTTGCACCCGCAGGAACGATGCGCTTTATGACCTGAGGAAGAATGATGCGGAAGAAAGTCTGTATCTTCGTAAAGCCGAGTGCCGCAGAAGCTTCGTGCTGACCCTTTGGGATAGCCTCAATGCCGCCTCTGAAAATTTCGGCGAAGTAAGCCGCATAGTTGAGCGCGAAAGCAACGATAAGCGCCGTAAACTGGTATGAGTCGCTTCGGATATCAATACCCGTCAGATGTCCTGCTTTCTGGAGCATCGGTATAGCATAGTAGATAGTGATTATCTGAAGCATGAGCGGAGTGCCGCGCATGATAAGGATATACAGATTGATAAGCCACGAAACGGGCTTGAACGGACATTTTTTTATAAGCGCAACTATCATTCCGAGCGGAATGGAGAAAAGCAGCGTAAAGAAGAAAACTTTCAGTGTCGGGAGCAGATATTTTGCGATAATACCGACACAATTCAGAATATCATCGAAATGCAAATAATTCACCTCATTAAAACGTACTTCTTTAATTATACAATATCGGCGCAGAAAAAGCAAGGGAAAAAGCAATAAAATTTTAGCTTGAAATTGTAGTAAAGCGACAGTAGACTAATGCGCAATCGGCATTGCCCGATGAGCAATGTTAAAGGGCTGAGAGGTTTTCCCCCAGCCCTTTATTTAAGCAGGAACTTATTTTACTCCGTAAAAAATTCCTTTTTTAAATGAGAGATAAATCGGCAGGCACGAAGCAAAGTTTAATGCTCCGCCAATTACTATCCATACAAGTTCCGATGAAACGCCCGATACCACTATCTGAATTATTCCGATAACAGCACCCGCCAATCCGGCATAAACAGTCATACCGAAGCTAAGATCCTTTTGAAGCTTTGTGGCAATTTCCTTTTCGTGTATCTTGTTCAGATAAATAATATAGGCAACACCGAATACGACAGCTGCCAATGCAGCGAGAGCCGCATAGTCTGACACATGATAAAAACCGTTTTTGCTAAAATAAATTATGCCTGCTATAAGATGTATTATCCAACCGATATCACTTATCAGCCCAAATGCCATAAACTGAATATCCGGCATCATAACAGTATAGCGAACGCCTTGCTTTCCTTCCTGCTGAAGCTGTTTGATATGGTCTTCTGTTGTTTTTCTTTTTTCATGCAGAGTTTCTTTTATTGTACCCATAGAAAATCTCCAACCTCCAATTTTTTTAATTATATCACAATGCTCGCAAAATTTCAAGGTTAGTTATAGGCAACTGACATTTAAAATTAAAGCATTTTTCTTCATCAAAAACAATAACAAAAAGGCACAATTCATATTTAAGGTCTATTACCTTTTAATGTGAATTGTGCCTTAGAATGTTAGATTTGAAAAGTTTTAACAACTGTTGGTTTTAAAATAATTCCGCATTAGTCAGCGAATCTTATCGTTCCCGAGCTTATGGCTTTTTCTTCGCCGTTGTCGCAGCGAACGAGCAGCCTGCCTTTTTTGTCGATGCCGTGACAGTCGGCGGTGAACATATCCTCGCCCTGAGTTATGGTTATTCTCCTGCCGATAACGTTTGAACGTCTTACATATTCTTTCATAAAATCGCCGCTGCCGATATTGTCGAGCTGTTCTTCAAGGCAGTTGAGTATTTCCGCCGCCAAAAGGTTTCGCGAAACGTTATGGTGGACTTCCATTTTTATCGAAGTCGCAATATTCGCGAGGTCTTCGGGGAACGATGAATTCTGCACGTTTACTCCCATTCCTATTACGGCATATTCAAGTCCGCCCTGCTCAACATCAACTGCGGCTTCGGTGAGGATACCGCAGACTTTTTTATCGTTGATATAGATATCGTTGACCCATTTTATCTTGCACTCCACCTCGGGGGCAACTCGTTCTATCGCCTGAGCGACCGCAACTGCGGCGCAGCTTGTGACGAGGAGCGAACTGTCGAGCGAGAGCTTCGGTCTGATTATAACGCTCATATAAACGCCCATTCCGAGCGGAGAATGGAATTTTCGTCCGAGCCTGCCCTTGCCGCCCGTCTGAATTTCCGCGATAACGGTAGTGCCGTGTACAGCGCCGTAATGTGCGGCTTCTTTTGTGAATGAATTTGTGGAATCTATTTCGCGGTAAACGTCGAGCTTTCTTCCGAGAGCCTTTGTTCTAAGGTACGGTCTTATTGCCTGCTCGCTGAGGAGGTCATTCGATTCTTCAAGGCAGTATCCGCGGTTCGTGACTGCCGAAATGGAGTAGCCCTCGCTTCGGAGAGTATTTACGGCTTTCCAAACTGCCCCTCTGGTTACTCCCACCGTATTTGAAATTTTTGTGCCTGAAACTGTTTTGCCTTTGTTTGCCTCAAGAACGGCAAGCACCCTGTCTTTTAATGCCATTATTTACACCCTTAAAATTTGGGCAAGCTCTGAACGCGCGTTGCCTTTCTTTATGTTATGATATGTATTAATATTATACATCGATAGTGTGAACTATTCTATCACAATTAATGTACTAAATCATAATATAGAGTAAATAAGGTGATTTGGAGAGTGTATAATTGCTATGTTGAGTTTTACGGAAATATTAAGACTTCTGCTGCTTATTATCGCTGTTTCCTCCGACGGTTTCTGTGCGGCGTTCGGACTTGGCGTGTCGGGGATAGCGATACCTCCCAAGTCGGCGGCGGTGATAAGCGCATTGGGAGCGGCTTTTCTTACTCTGTCGGCAGCTCTCGGCGGAACGGCAGTGCGGTTTATCCCGAGCGGCGTATGCACGGTAATATCGAGTGCTATCCTTGCTCTGCTGGGGCTTTTCAATATCTTCCATAAAGCATTTGAGAAGCTCTGCGATAAGCTGCCCGAAGGTTCGCGACTCCGCGTGTGCCTTTCGGACGAAGAAGCCGACAGCGACCGTTCAAAGGATATATCCTGCAAAGAAGCGCTCGTCCTCTCGGCGGCGCTCTCAGCAGATTCACTCGCAGCAGGTTTGGGAGCAGGCTTCGGAGCAGTGCCGATGCTGCCGATAGCGATATTGTCGTTCGTGATAGGGTTTGCTTTCGTGGTTTCGGCAAATTTCCTTGGAAAAAAAGCATCGTCCGAAAAAAAACTTGACCTGCGCGGCTTATGCGGAGTTCTGCTTATTGTTTTTGCAATAATAAGCCTTTAATTAATGCGTAATTCGAAATGCGTAATTATTTTTGTTCCGCATATTTGTTACGAAACACCTGAATTCCGTAGGGGCGGATTTCATATCCGCCCGTTACACCCGTATTTTATGCAAAATTTCTATAGGTGACGGGTCGCTGTACCGAATCGCGAGGCGATTTTTCGGCACATATATTAGAACCTGTCTTCATAAGCATATGCACACGTCTTTTCGGCAAATTTTGTTGCATACTGCGTTAAAAGTCCTTGCCGTGCGGCAGCACGCCTGCGGATTTTTGCCTTGTCTGCAACAAAATTATGCTCGAAAATCCGCATACATTTCTTATGAAGACAGGTTCTTATATTTCGTAAACAAAAAGAACCTGTTTTCAAAGGATTCAAAATCTTTGAAAACAGGTTCTTTATTGATTATGAAACGCCTTGCGGCATGGGACGGGAAACTCGTCCCCTACAGAAATTTGCCCCCAATACGGGTTTTGCATCGGGCGGATATTGAATCCGCCCCTACGGTTTTCGTTACAAACAAACGGAATATATATAATTCCGAATTTTATTTGAACGCTTTGATAGATTCCTCGATCTTTGCCATTTTTTCGAGAGCCTTTGCAAGCTTTGCCTTTTCGGCTTCTACCTGCTGCTGAGGTGCTTTTGCGAGGAAGCCCTGATTATTGAGCTTGCCCTGAGAGAAGTCGATATCTTTCTGAACGGCTTTCTTTTCCTTGTCAAGACGTGCGAGTTCCTTTTCCTTATCTACAAGCTGGTCGAGAGGAATAAAGATTCTTGCGCTGTCGGTAACTACTGTTACAGCATCGGGCATATCAACCTTATCGGCAATTTCAACTTCGGAAGCGGAAGCAAGTCTTTCAAAGAAGAGTACACCCTGCTCGAATGTTGCCTTTTCTGCTGTTTCGATATGGAGCGCTGCCTTTACGGACGGCGGAACGTTCATCTCTGCACGGCGGTTTCTGACAGCCTTGATAGCGGTGATGATCTTCTCGAAGCTTACTTCGTCAGCGGCGAAGTCAAGTGCGCTGTCGTAAACGGGGAAGTCAGCGAGCATAATTGCGCCCTCGCCCTCGCAGAGCGTCTGCCATATCTCTTCAGTGATGAACGGCATAAATGGGTGGAGAAGCTTGAGCATACCCTTCATTACCCAAACGAGTACCTGCTGTGCGGTCTGTGCAGTTTCGCCGCCTGCCTGGATTCTCGGTTTTGTAAGCTCGATATACCAGTCGCAGTAAACGTCCCAGATAAAGTCATAGAGTTTTGAAACCGCAACGCCGAGTTCAAAGCTTTCGAGGTTCTGATTTACTTCCTTAGCGAGGGTGTTGAACTTGCTTACTACCCACTTATCCTCGATATTGAGGTTCTTCGGGAGTTCTGTTGCCTTGAAATCATCGGGGAGGTTCATCATAATGAATCTTGAAGCGTTCCAAAGCTTATTTGCGAAGTTACGGGAAGCCTTTACCTTGTCTTCCATATAACGCATATCGTTGCCCGGTGCGTTGCCCGTTGCGAGCATAAAGCGGAGAGCGTCTGCGCCGTACTTGTCGATCTCAACGAGCGGATCAACGCCGTTGCCGAGCGACTTGGACATCTTTCTGCCCTGAGAATCTCTTACAAGTCCGTGGATAAGGACTGTGTTGAACGGAACTTCGCCCGTATGCTCGATTCCGCTGAACATCATTCTGATTACCCAGAAGAAGATGATATCGTAACCCGTAACGAGTGTATTTGTAGGATAGAAATATTTAAGGTCTTCGGTCTGTTCGGGCCAGCCGAGTGTGGAGAACGGCCAGAGTGCCGAGCTGAACCATGTATCGAGCGTGTCGCTGTCCTGACGCATCGGCTTTCCGCACTTAGGACAAACTGCGCCGTCTTCCTTTGTTACGACCATTTCGCCGCAGTCATCACAGTAGAAAGCAGGTATCTGATGACCCCACCAAACCTGACGGGAGATACACCAGTCCTTGATATTTTCGAGCCAGTGGTAGTAAATTTTGTCGAAACGATCGGGGACGAACTTTGTCTTGCCGGTCTTAACAGCTTCGATAGCAGGCTTTGCGAGTGGTTCCATCTTAACGAACCACTGTGTTGAAACTCTTGGTTCAACGGTAGTTCCGCAGCGGTAGCAAACGCCAACGTTATGGTTGTAGTCTTCTACCTTGATGAGAGCACCCTCTGCTTCGAGGTCGGCAACGATAGCCTTTCTTGCTTCGTATCTGTCCATACCTGCGTACTTCGGGTAGTCGTCAGTGATCTTTGCATCTTCTGTGAGAACGTTGATAACGGGGAGCTTGTGGCGAAGACCAACTTCAAAGTCATTAGGGTCGTGTGCAGGAGTGATCTTTACAACGCCTGTACCGAAGTCCATTTCAACATAATCATCGGCAACGATAGGGATTTCACGGTGAACGATAGGGAGGATAACTGTCTTGCCGACGAAATCCTTGTAACGCTCGTCAGCAGGGTTTACAGCAACTGCTGTATCGCCGAGGAGAGTTTCGGGACGTGTTGTGGCAAGCTCGATATATCCGCTGCCGTCGGAAAGGGGATAGCGGAGATGCCAGAAATGGCCTGCCTGATCTTCATAGTTAACTTCTGCATCAGAAATAGAGGTCTTGCAGTGAGGACACCAGTTGATTATCCTCTCACCTCTGTAGATAAGTCCCTTGTTATAAAGGTTTACGAAAACCTCACGGACAGCCTTGTTGCAGCCCTCGTCCATTGTGAAGCGTTCTCTTGACCAGTCGCAGGAGCAGCCGAGCTTTTTGAGCTGTTCGACAATTCTTCCGCCGAACTTTGCTTTCCATGCCCAAGCTCTTTCCATAAATGCCGATCTGCCGATCTGCTCCTTGGTAAGACCCTCTTCAGCCATAGCCGCAACGATCTTAGCCTCGGTAGCGATAGCAGCGTGGTCAGTGCCGGGCAGCCAGAGTGCGGAGTAGCCTCTCATACGCTTCCAGCGGATAAGGATATCCTGTAAAGTTTCGTCAAGGGCGTGTCCCATGTGGAGCTGTCCGGTGATGTTCGGAGGGGGGATAACGATAGTGTATGGTTCTTTCTTCGGGTCAACGCTTGCCTTGAAGCACTCGTTGTCCATCCAGTATTTATAAATTTTGTCCTCTACTTCGCCGGGTTCGTAGAGCTTTGGAAGCTCTCTTTTCATATTAATATTCCTCCATTCAGATTTGCCGCAATACATTATAATAGTGCCGCTTCTTAAAATTCAGGTCGCATCAAAAAACCATAGTGCCTCATCTGCAAGCAGATGAGGTGCTAAGGAAACGCTGATTAATACGTTTTTGCCATTT
>OLGB01000704.1_pt1 | contig 45198 bp, 42 predicted proteins | sample 1605691 | NCBI WGS metagenome assembly OLGB01 (sample SAMEA3888925, study PRJEB22519) | human gut metagenome | biome: human gut; feature: human-associated habitat; material: faeces | place: Denmark | collected 2010
ACTGCATCCGTCTCGACAAGGAGTCGCCGCACTTCCGCGACATCTCGCAGCTGGTCCATTTCACCGAAGAGGAGGCCGTCATCCTGCGGAGCGCCATCGAGAACATCGACGATACGAACCTCCTGAAACAGAACCTCAAACGCAAACTCTGCTCGGTCTACGACAACCGGACGCTGGCCGACACGGTCGTTCGCGGCAAGAACGCCCCGAACATCCGCCGCCTGATCGAGGCCATCGAGGAGCGGCGGCAGGCCGTGCTGCACGGATACCAGTCGGCCCACGGCGGCGAGGTCCGCGACCGGCTGGTCGAGCCCTTCGCCTTCACCACCAACTACGTGCAGGTGTGGTGTTTCGACCCGGAGGACGGAACGTCGAAACTCTTCAAGACCGCCCGCATCGGTTCGGTCGAGGTGACCGACACCCCGTGGGAGCATGCCGCCGACCACGCCGAGGGGTTCATCGACGTCTTCCGCATGCACGGCGAGCAGCGGACCCGCGTGCGGCTGGAGCTGGGCATGCTGGCCTGCAACCTGCTGTGCGAGGAGTATCCGCTCGCCGAACGCGACATCCGCCCCCTCCGGCGGGGCCGCTGGCTGCTCGACACCGAAGTGGCCGGGATGGCCGGCGTGGGGCGCTTCGTCGTCGGGTTGCTCGACGACATACGGATCGTCGATTCGCCCGAACTGACCGACTACCTGCGCGAGTACCTCCGCAAGAACGCCATCGAATAGACTCCGGCCAGAAAAAACATATTTTTTTCAACTATTTGCATATTGTGTCAAAAGATGACACACAGACTCCGTTCCTTTGCATCGTGAACCTGAAAACAGAGACGACTATGGGAACAGCTTACAAAATCCGATGCAAACACTGCGGAGCGCAGTTCGACCACTACATGCAACCCGGCTACGGCATCCTTCCGGCCTGTGTCGGCTGCGGCGAATACGTCGAGACCGAGACAGCCATCCGCTGCCCGGCCTGCCGGCGCCGGCTGAACAACACGCAGGAGGAGTTCAACGAGCAGGTCGAGGTGACCTACCAATGGGACTGAACCCGCAAAAAAAGCCGTTTGCAAAGTGCGGAAATCCCCGGAAAATTCTTATCTTTGAAGAGAATTTACAATTTTTCGGACACGTATGACACACTTGCAGGAGGGGGACAAGGCCCCCGACTTCCGATCCACGACGCAAGACGGTGAGCCGCTGACGCTTGCCGACCTTGCAGGACAGCGTACCATCCTCTATTTCTACCCCAAGGACAACACCTCGGGGTGTACGCTCGAGGCCCAGAGCCTGCGCGACGGACGCGAGGAACTTGCCCGCAGGGGCTTCCGCATCGTCGGGGTAAGCCCCGACAGCGAGCGGTCGCACCGCAACTTCTGCGACAAGCATGCGTTGAACTTCACGCTGGTGGCCGACACCGACCATTCGGTGTGCGAGGCCTACGGCGTGTGGGCCGAGAAATCGATGTACGGACGCAAATACATGGGCGTACTGCGCACGACCTTCGTCATCGACGCCGAAGGCCGCATCGAGAAGATCTTCACGAAGGTGGACACCAAGAACCACTACCGGCAGATCCTCGACGCCTACGACCGGCAGGAGAGGTGACCATGAAACGCGCGGGGCGGATCATCCGGATCGTCGGCATGTGGGGAGTTCTCGCCGCCACGGCGGGAGCGCTCCGGAGCGATGCGGCGCCCGCCGTGCAGGTCCCGCCGGCAGGGGAGCTTCCGACAGGGAGGCACGAGGCCGACGGATGTCTGACCCGCTCGGCAGAAACCCGGATGCAGACGCTCCGCTTCGGGACAACGGACAACAGCCCCTCGGCCGACCTGGAGTGGTTCCGCGACGAGGTCGATCCCCTGCAGCGGGAGCGGCGCGAACTCGAGCGGATGATGCGCCAAAGGGCCCGCGAGCAGGCCGTGGAGATCACACAGGCGGCACAGCGCGGCGACAGCCCCCGGGATCCGGGGATCGAGGCCGCAGGATGGCGCCTGAGCGTCGGCAACAACGGCAACTGGAGCCCCTATCCGGACCGGGAGCTCGACGCGCGGGTGATCCGCTACCCGATGCGCGACATCCGCGAACTGGACCGGGAGCGGCAAAAGGCCGGGCCCCCGAAACCCGCCCGCCCGCCGAAATAGGAGGCCGCACACACAAGCCTCCGCACCGGGCGGCAAAACCGGGCGGACAGAAAGAAACAATTTGAAAAACGACAACAACTTAGCGAAAAGCATGGCAGAAAAAGTACAGGTGAACCCGGACAAGCTCAAGGTCTTGAACGCGGTGATGGAGAAGATTGAAAAGGACTTCGGCAAAGGGTCGATCATGCGTATGAACAGTACGGAGGTGAACGACATTCCGGTGATACCCACCGGATCGATCACCCTCGACATGGCGCTCGGCGTGGGCGGATACCCCAAGGGGCGCGTCATCGAGATCTTCGGCCCCGAATCGTCGGGTAAGACCACGCTGGCCATCCACGCCATCGCCGAGGCCCAGAAGGCCGGAGGCATCGCGGCGTTCATCGACGCCGAGCACGCATTCGACAGCTTCTATGCCCAGAAACTCGGCGTGGACGTGGACAACCTGCTCATCTCGCAGCCCGACAACGGCGAGCAGGCCCTCGAGATTGCCGACTCGCTGATCCGTTCGAGCGCCATCGACATCATCGTCATCGACTCGGTGGCGGCCCTCACGCCCAAGGCCGAGATCGAGGGCGAGATGGGCGACGCGAAGATGGGACTGCAGGCCCGCCTCATGTCGCAGGCCCTGCGCAAACTCACCTCGAGCATCTCGAAAACCAAGACCGTCTGCATCTTCATCAACCAGCTGCGCGACAAGATCGGCATCGTCTACGGCAACCCCGAGACGACGACCGGCGGAAACGCCCTGAAGTTCTACGCCTCGGTGCGCATCGACATCCGACGCATGTCGGTCATCAAGGACGGCGAGGAGCAGCTCGGCACCCGCACGAAGGTCAAGGTCGTGAAGAACAAGGTGGCGCCCCCGTTCAAGCGGGCCGAATTCGACATCATGTTCGGCGAGGGCATCTCGAAGATCGGCGAGATCATCGACCTCGGAGTCGATTACGGCGTGATCAAGAAGGCCGGATCGTGGTTCTCCTACGGAGACAAGAAGATCGGGCAGGGACGCGACGCCGTGAAGGAGCTGCTCAAAAAGGACGAGGCGCTCGCCGCGGAGATCGAACAGAAGGTGCGCGACGCCATGAAAAACAAGAAGGACGAGTAATCGAACAAGCCTATGGGATATACTGCCGAGGATGAGGCCCTGATCAAGGAGAAGTGGGACGACCTGTTGCTCTCGTGCACGAAGATCTGCAAGAACGACGAGGACTGGAACTTCATCAAACGCGCATTTTTCCTTGCCAAGGAGGCACACGAGGGGGTACGGCGCCGCTCCGGCGAACCGTACCTCCTCCATCCCATTGCAGTAGCCAAGATCGTCATCGACGAGATCGGACTCGGCGTGAAGTCGGTCGTTGCGGCCCTGCTGCACGACGTCGTGGAGGACACGGAATACACCGTGGAGGACATGGAACGGATCTTCGGTCCGAAGATCGCCTCGATGGTGGACGGGCTGACCAAGATGTCGGGCGTCTTCAACGCCGACACCTCGGAGCAGGCCGAATACTTCCGCAAGGTGCTCCTCACGCTCTCGGACGACGTGCGCGTCATCCTGATCAAGATCGCCGACCGCCTGCACAACATGCGCACGCTCGGCTCGATGCCCCTGAACAAACAGATCAAGATCACGGGCGAGACGATCTACCTGTTCGCCCCGCTGGCCTACCGGCTGGGGCTCTATTCGATCAAGAGCGAGCTTGAGGACCTCTGCATGAAGTACCGCTTCCCGCAGCAGTATGCCGAAATCACGCAGAAGCTCCACGAAAGCGAAGCCTCGCGCCGGGAGTTCATCGACAAGTTCAACGCCCCGATCATCGCGGCTCTCAACCGCGACAACTTCAACTACGAGATCTCGGGGCGCGTGAAAAGCGTCTACTCGATCTGGTCGAAAATGCAGCGCAAGCAGATCCCCTTCGAAGAGATCTACGACCTGTTTGCCATCCGCATCGTCTTCAAGCCGCTGCCGTTCCCTTCGGAAAAGACCCAGTGCTGGCAGATCTACTCGACGATCACCGACATCTACACCCCCAAGCCCGACCGACTGCGCGACTGGATCTCGATGCCCAAGGCCAACGGCTACGAGGCGTTGCACTCAACGGTGATGGGCCCCGACGGCGTATGGGTCGAAGTGCAGATCCGCACGCAGCGCATGGAGGACATTGCCGAACGCGGATTTGCAGCCCACTGGAAGTACAAACACGCCACGATCTCGCAGGACGAGGACGAGTTCGACAAATGGCTCAAGCAGATCCGTGCGGCGCTGAACAGCCCGACGGAGAATGCCGTAGACTTCCTGGATAACTTTAAGTTATCGCTGTATACATCTGAAATAGTAGTATTTACTCCAAAGGGCGAAGCCCGAAAAATGCCGTTCGGAGCCACTGCGCTGGACTTCGCATACGACATCCACTCGAAGATCGGCAACAACGCCATCAGCGCGAAGATCAACCACAAGCTCGAACCGATCACCACGCAGATAAACAGCGGCGACCAGATCGAGATCATCACGGCCGACACGGCGCGCCCGAAGCCCGAGTGGCTGGAGATCGTCACCACGGCCAAGGCCAAATCGGCCATCAAGAGTTTCCTCAAACGCGAACGGCAGAACAACATCGAGCGCGGCATGCAGCTGCTCGAAGAGAAGATGAAATCGCTCAATATCCAGCTCAGCGGCAGGGTATTGCGCAAGATCGTGCCGATCTACGAGTGCAACAACAAGGAGGAGCTCTACAGCAAGATCGGAGCGGGAATCATCTCGCTCGACGATCTGGAAAAGGTGCTGAAGGTCAATGCCAAGAGCAAGATACTAAAATTCTGGACCCTCTTCATCCCGCAGAAAAAGGAGGAGGGCGACGAGACCCCGCAGCCGGGCGATATCGCCCCGGCAAAGGACCTGCCGGACAACGAACCGCAGTTCGAGATCGCCGACTGCTGCAAGCCCATACCGGGCGACAAGGTCGTCGGCTACCGCGACCCTGCTACGGGACGGATCATCGTCCATAAGGCCACATGCGACGAACTGAACCGGCTGGCCGCACAGTACGGCAAGAACATCGTCAAGGAGGAGATCAAATGGTCGCAGCACAAGGCCATGTCATATCTGGTCACGCTCGAACTGCGCGGAATCGACCGGCAGGGGCTGCTGCTCGACCTGGCGAAGGTCGTCAGCGACGATTTCAACATCAACATCCGCGAAGTGAACATCCACAGCCACGACGGCATCTTCGAAGGCAACGTCAGCCTCTACGTCAAGGATGCCGAGAGTCTCAGCGCCGTCATGGACAAGATGCGAAAGATCAAGGGAATAGAAACCATCAAACGCAAGTTGAACTGACAGGGATGGATACCTCCACGATCATATGGATAATCGTTGCGGGAGCGGCCATGCTTCTCTCGCAGCCGAATCGGAAGAAGCGGCGCAGACCTTCGACACCCGAAGGGGAGCAGCCGCAGCAGACAGCGCCGCAACGACCGGCCAGCCGGACGCAACCGGCCGGGCAGCCCCAACAGGCAGGCATGCCGACACCGGCATCGCCGTGGCCGCTCCCGGGCTTTCCGGACATCTTCGCCGAGAAGCAGCCGGCCACGGCCCGGACGGAAGCGTCATCCCGGCCGGCCAACGCCCCCCGGAAACCCCGAAGCCCCAAACAGACACAGGCCCAACGTATGGGCAGCCGCACTGAAACGCGGGCCAACCAGAGTACGACCGCTGCGGCCGGGCAGCGTCCGGCCGGAACACCGGCCCAGGAACCGGCCCAGGAGGCGCAATTCGGGCCGCAGGAGGAGTCTGCAGCCCGGATTGCCGCGGAGTTCGACCTGCGCCGGGCCGTGATCTATTCGGAGATTCTGAAGCCCAAATTCGAGGAGGAATAGACGGAACACAAGCGACCGATTCGGGACGGCCCCGGGCAAGGGACGGGCGCCCCGGGCAGGTTGCAACCACATTACCGCCCGGCAGCGGCAACACCCGACAAAGGCAACGCCCGACAAAGACGAGCCCCGACAAAGGCAACACCCCGGAATACCCTAAAAAAGAGGATGCCGGCAGCGTTGCAAAAACGCGAGGTACAGAAAGAAGGCCCGAATCGAAAGTGTTGTCCCCGGGAACTACGCAAAGAAGCGACAGAAAAGCCTGAAAACGTCGAAAACGACCACATAACACATCCATGAGCAATCCACACACCGAGACAGAGAGGGAAAGACCCGAACAGCACAAGATGACACCGGAAGAACGTCGCTGGAGGAGTTCAGCGGAAAACCCCGAAAAGCTGCAACGCTCGCTGCGGGGCATGCGCCTGTTGCTGGGACTTGAAGGCGCTTTCGTCGCAGCATGGGTCATTGCGGCCTGCTTCGGGCACAAACTGGCAGGGGCAGGAAGCATGATCGTAATCATCGGATGCGGCATCTGCCTCCTGCTCGGAATGCGCAACACCAAACGGCTATTGGCACGGCACAATACACCGGAAGAGACGCCCCGCAACGGAAACGAGACGAAATAAGAGAAACCGAATCAAAAAACAAACACCATGGCAACGATTTTTTCCCGCATCATCGCAGGGGAGATCCCCTCGTACAAGGTCGCCGAAGACGACCGCTACTACGCATTCCTCGACATCAATCCGCTCACCAAAGGACACACACTCGTAGTCCCGAAACAGGAGGTCGATTACCTGTTCGATCTCGACGACGAGACACTGGCCGGGATGATGGTCTTCGCCAAGAAGGTAGCCGCACGAATCAAGCGCGAAATAGATTGCGCGAGGGTCGCAGTGGTCGTCCTGGGCATGGAAGTTCCCCATGCGCACATCCATCTGATCCCCATCAAGGACGAAAATGACGTCGATTTCCACCGCGAAAAGCTCCAGCTGACTCCGGAAGAGTTCCGCGAAATCGCCGACAAACTCGCCAGGTAGGCGGTTGTTGAAAAGTCTGTAACCGACAGATAAAGAGTCGGGTAGTGAGTTATTAACACTACCCGGCTCTTTTTTATTTAACATAATGTATCGAAAATCAACAAAGGAGCGTAAAAAAGTCCGATAACGATCGGAAATACGGGAAATTTTCTGAAAAAAGCGGCCAAAAGGGTAGGGTGTTTACAAATGTAAACACGATAAAAAGCAATTTATTTCCATTTGTAATCACATCAGGAAAACAGAAGCTGTCGATATCTCGGTTGATAGTTACATATGTAAATTATGCAGTCCGGGGTATATTTAGCCGATTTTAACACACTTTACGCGAATCAAAATATTAAACACACAAACTTAATACACTAAAAACCAGCAGTTGCATAAAATACATAAAGCAACACTTTAAGTTAGCGAGACAGGGAAGCTCTTAAATCAGCAGACAAAGCCATAATGAATATATCACAAGATCAATAACCATAAAAACCAGCTATTTATACGTGGCCATATAAAGTATAGGATAAACAATAGGAGAGGGGCGCTGTTTAACCATATTTTGTTATTTACAATTGTAAACCTTTTCAACAGTTATTAACATTTTACAAATGTAGTATTTTCTTGTTTTACAAAAGAAAAATGTTTATTTTTGTAAAAAATTACGCCGATGAGGGAAAAATTGCTCGATTTGATGAAATCCGAGGGTTTGAAGCCGAGCCAGCTCGCCGAACTGCTCGGGGTCAATCCGGCCGGAATCTCCCACATTCTTGCCGGACGCAACAAACCGGGATTCGATCTGCTGCAGAAAATTCTCAGGAGGTTTCCGCAGATCAACCCCGACTGGCTGCTGCTCGACTCGCAACAGATGTACCGTGCGGAAAACGGAAAAAGGTCGCCGGATGCAAACGAAGGACGCACGCCCGACGCCGCATCCGATCCGGAACGCGGAACCCCGGTATCGGGCAGCGGATCATTCGGCGGACTATTTGCGGGATCGGGAATGCCGGCCTCACGGAACAGTGCCGGCCCGCTGCCTGATGGAGGAAGAGCCGACAGCCGGAGAAGCGACGGAATGTCCGGATTTCCGGGAAACGGACCGGATGGCGGACCCCAGCACGCTTCGGGGGAGAGCCCGGAGTGCAGGATACAGAATGGCGTTCGGGCCGGAGAGCGGGTCCCGGTTACGCGGGTAGTCATCTGCTACGCCGACGGAACGTTCGAAAGTTACGCCCCGACAAGGCGATAAAATCGGGCGGCATGCCCCGAAGTACGGAATATCGCAATCTCAAAGGGTTTCGCCAAGTTCCGGAAACCCGGAATTACGGGTCAGAACGGGATATGGAGGCGGTATCCGGGAAGGAGTCGGCCGCGACAGAAATTCACGGAAAGGATTATCCGCAATAACAAACCGCCAATGGACCTTTGTCACATACGTGCACTCCGCGCGGAAGAATACGGCAGGCTGAAGGAGTTTCTCTACGAAGCGATCTTTCTGCCGGACGGCGCACAGACCTTGCCTCGCGAAGTGACTGACGATCCGTCGCTGAGGATCTACTGGGAAGGGTTCGGCAGAGAACCGGACGATCGGGCCCTGTGTGCCGAGGCAAAGGGGCAGATCATCGGTGCAATCTGGTGCCGGATGTTGCCCGAGGGATTCGGGCATGCGGATAGGCGGACGCCGGAGCTGGCTCTGGCGGTTCTTGCGGCTTACAGGGCGCAAGGGATCGGGAGTCGATTGATCGGGCAGATGCTCGAGGCGCTGCGGGAGGCCGGATATGCGCAGGTCTCGCTGGCCGTGCAGCAGGCCAACCGGGCACATCGGCTCTATCGCCGGTTCGGATTCGAAGTCATCCGGGAGACTCCCGAAGAGTTCATCATGGTCAAATCGCTGCGGTAGAATCAACAGCATCGAAGACACACGCGCAGCAACCGGAGGCACTGCACACCGGCCGGCCGGTGAATAGTCGGCTGCAAAACCGGTCCCGGCAGCAAACATCCACACAACGACACGCAACCGCCCGGCTTTCCCGGGCCGTCATCCACAATCGGAAAAGAGATCGCGACAGGCGTTTGTCGGGGCAATCCGACAACTGCACGTGCCACACACAACCTAATAACAGCATAACAACTTAAAAACACAAGACTTCGCGGCAGCACGGAAGCCCAGAATGTGGGGGCAAAAGTGAAATAATATTAGCGTTATGTAAAGAGACAAAAGTAACGTGTGTTGTTCATTTTCGGACATTTTAATAACGCTCGGTCGAGAGGGGAAGTAGGGGCCAATACCGTACTGGAGCTACTTAGCGTCTCGCGCACGCACGCGAAACGCGCGCGCGCACGGCCTGCAGACAATCTCCAGCACAAGCCCCCTAACTCCCCCTCTCGACGCTCTCCCTCAGTCACCCGATGGTGCCTACGGCGTATTTAAAACGCGAGGCGTTTTAGGCTTCGCGTTTCTCCGTAAACTACAAAACACGAAGCGCCAAACCAGTTTAACGTTTTGTCTCAACAAAAACCCCGGGACATTGCCCGGGGTTACATACTAATAGCGAGGAGTCTTCCAACGGTCTATTAACTTGCAAGCAAGCCAATAAACAATCAAAGCGGGTACCGCAATAATCGCGGCATAAACGAGCAGAATGAACAAATATTCCATGCCCAAATATAGCGATTATTCAGTAACCTTGCTCTTTTCAGACCAGATTTTCTCAAGATACTCGGAAAGAGCCTTTTCTTGGTAATCCGAAAGATCCCGATTATAACGAGCCTTGACCATACGCGCAATAGCAGCAACAGCAGAAGAAACCGAACCGTTAGAATCGGGCGTATTGGTCAAGCGCAAGAAATAACTGAAAATTTCCTGATCCTTTTGAACTTCACGCAAACCTGCAATCGAAGCGAGTTCCTTTGCACGATCCTCGCGAAGACGATCCTCGGTCTCAGTTTGAGCCTCAAGATTAGCCTTACGGGCGCCTTCGGTTTGAGTCTGAGCATTAGTGTTCGCAGTCTGAGCATTGATAAGACCAATACCAGCCTCAGCAGCGCGTTTCTGGAGATCTCGCATCGTATCGATAGTAAGACGCTCAGCATCCGTCTTAGCGGCCGAAGCAAGTTTAGACTTGTAATCGGCCCAAATGGAAGCGATCTTAGCCTGCTTCTCGGAGAGATCCGTAACAGCATTGACCTCAGCGAAGCGGGCATTGACCTCATCAAGAACCGCACGAAAGCGTCTCGAAAGAGCATCGGACTCAGCAGCTGAGCGGGTAAATGCGAAGAGCGAATTTTCATTTTCAACACCCGTAGCCTCAGCAAGGGTCTTAATACGCTGAGCATCCATCAACTGAACCTGAGCGTCATTAACCTTTGCCTGCTGCGTCATTTGGAAGATACCAGCGGAACCCTGCTGAATAGCGGAACCGATAGCCGCGCCAACGTTCGGCGCGTTGGGAAGATCCGGAACAGAGGGCGCGTCAGCAGTCGGAGCAGACATTGAAGCAGACTGCAAACCGCCAGAACCTTCCACAAAGGGATTAACACCAGCGGCGCGAGCGGCCCAACGCTGAGCGCCTGGAGAGTTATACTTACGCCACGTCTCTTCCTGATTTTTCAAAGAGAGATCGTTTTGAAGTTTCATTAACTCCTTCTGATACTCCTGCTGTTGCTTTAACAGCTTAGTCTGAGTCTTATACTGCATCGCAGCTCCGATACCTTGAGCAACGCCGCCAAGAATGGAGCCAGCGCCGGAAAGAATTGCACCTACAGACATGATACATCATTTTTTTCATTAGCAAAAACCAATATGGAACCTCGGCTAAGAGGCCGTTTCCACATTTGGCATATTTAGACGAGGGAAATAGCCTTTTTGCAACCATCTGCTCCTGCGCCCGGCGGGCCGTCAATCCTGCTGCGCATTATTGACGGACTGCGCCGGATCACTCGGAGAGGACAGAAAGCCCCCATCGGAAAGACGGTACTTTCCGAAGGGGGCAATAGTCACATACGGCAGAGCCGTCAGGCTTCGGCGTGCTCAAGTTTTTCACGTTTCTTACGAGACATCCGATCAGAGATCTGGTCAGTGATGGCCGTGACGCGCTCGAAACGATCGAGACCAAACTGCGACGAAGGATCGACGGCAGTCTGATCATCCTCATCGTAGTTCGAATCGGAGAGCTGACGAACACCCGACTTCAAACCGCCAGCACGATAGCTGGCGATCTGATCACGCAGAGTGCGAACACCGTCGATAGTTGTAGAAATACGCTTCGAACACGAAGCAGGTCGAGGACACTGCATGTGCAACACGTAGTTGCGGAAAGCATAAGGATTGAACGACATAACTACAGAGTATTAGCGACATTAACTTTACCCTTCTCACGATTGGCCGTCATGTCAGCAGCGAACGTAAGTACGAAATTTCGAGCCGTGCGAGAAACATCCGCAAAGACATCGTTATAGGCATCCGGACGGATGTACGGCGAATCGTCGAAACCGACACGCATATTCTCGACAAAAGCCGAAACCGTCTCAACGTCAGCCTCAGAGAGCTTGCCAGAATAACCAAGCTCAGCAATCCGAGCGAGAAAAGCCCTGAGATCTTCCGAATTCGGAATGTGATCGCCATACTCGCGACGAAGAAGCCAGTAGCCGAGTTCGGTGGTGAGACGACCGTGAGCGCGGGAAACGACCTGCATATACTGAGACCACGCAGGAACGTAACCGACGGCCGAATTGCGAATCTGGTTGTAGTCCTGGCGAATCCGAGCCTTGAACAGATCGTTAGTTTCCTTGGAGATACCGTAATAACGAGGAGCCGCGTCAAGCTCCTCGACCATAAGAGGCTGCATTGCGATATTGTCGAGAGCAGGAACGTACAGATCCGCAAGAGTGTGATCACGAAGCATTGGATCGAGGCCACGATAATAGATCGTATCAGGGACGAGCGAGGCCATGACAACAAAATAGCCATTCTCGCCGAACTTGAAAGTGCGCTCCTTGAAGACATCGCCACCGGACGCCTGACCAGCGAACGAACCGAGGGGGCTCGACGAATCGGCAAAGCCCGTCGTCTGATAGATCACCTTCGAACCGAGGTACTGACGGTCGGACCCGAGGAAGATCGGAGATGTAGAATTTCGAACACGAGAGACGTCGAACTGGTTGTTAAGGTAGTCCGAATAGCGACCATTACCACCCATAGCGAGATCCATCCAACGCTGGACATGCGAAGTCTGCGAGATGTTTCGGAAAGAAATCGACCTGCCTTCCTCGTCAAGGTCCACCTTGATCTCCGTATCCACATAACCGGAGGTCTTGAGCCAAGCCTCAAGATAGTACGGAGGCAGGCAGCGCTGGAAGATCGAAGCACGGCTACAGAGCCACGTCCACGTCGTGAGGAGATAACGGTCATTAACATTGGACTGCATCGCCTGCCACTCAGAAAGCGGAGAAACATCCGGACTCGTCGTCTTCACAAACTTGAGAAGATCACGCAACTGCTCGACCTTGAAAGAAACAGGATCGTCACCGTGAACCTCATCACGCGCAGGGCCATACAGAGCCGAGGGGAACGTATCGATCTGCGAATTAACGTAGTACGAATAGTAGATGTCCAGATAACCCAGCATTTTGAGCATATTGAACTTCTTATCCTCGCTATTGAGGTAAGTAGGGAACAGGCCGACCGGGAAATTCATAAAATCGGCGAGGGAGCCGGGAGCGACAATGTTCTGGATCGTATCCTCAGGCTTGAGGAGATTGAAGACGACCGAGGTGACAAAAGAGGGGTCTTCCGGGTCAGTCTCATAAGTGCCATCGCCGGGCTGAACATAAATGTAAGGCAGCTTTACCTGCGACGGATCATACGTCGTATCCGTGAGATCGAGAGCCAGATCGACATTGTACAGCCGATCCGGCACGAAAAAGTATTCAAGGCAGAGCTTGAATCCATTGACGAGAGGCGCATTCATCGGAAACGCCTGAACGAACGATTTCGGCCGAAACCGAACCGAATCGCCGTTTACAATCCGAACGAACGAGACCGGACAAAGATTGCCCGGGGCCAAGTCCACCGGATTGCAATGATTGAGATTTACATTAGACCGCTTATTCCTTCGGCGGCTCAAGAACATAAGACCCATTGATTACGAGGCTTGAGTAAATTAAACATTTTTTTCGTAGCGACAACCGTGGCCAGCGGTTGCAGACCATACGCCATATAAGCGGAGGGATCAGAACCTCATTACGGGTCTTGATCTCCTCTTTCGTAAAACAAGCCTGCTTCCAATAACGCGGTATGGAATACCGATAGTTATTGATATAGTGACAGAACCAAGACTCATCATTACGAAGCATCTGATGACGCATGATCTTAATATCCTCCTTAGAAAGACGGCCAAAGCCATGCGAAACGATTATCTTACCATTTTTACGCGCATCGATATCAGAAACATACTGACACTCCTTGCGATCCTTCGTGACATACTTCATGACGTAGCGAACACCAGCCATAGACTCGAGAGGCTCAACAACTGCCTTACCCATGCCTGTATACCAATCGGGACCGCAACCAAGAAATTCACCTTGCCACAAATCACGAATCTGCCACCAATAGAGCGGCGGATTGAATAGAATAGCGTGGTAGTGCATACGGTGTTCCGAGGGGAGACCGCGCTCAGCAGCGCGAGAACCGTCAGCAAACTCCACGCAGAAGAAGTAAGGAAACCTTACCTTACGATAGATCGGTTTTCCACGACGATTTTTCCCGATAATGAAACGGGGGTGTTTACGAACGCGATCGAGAAAACGACGAATTGGAAGGTACGGTTTTTCCTTTGCTTCCTCATACTCCGAGGGCTTAAGAGTGAATGTACAGAAAAGACATTGCTCAGGCTTCAATTTCATTCGCTTGAACAAATGATCTGCACGAGAGTACCACTGTTGTTGCCTCTTTTTCAAACACTCGTCACAATGACCGCAAGGAACCGTGATTTTGTAATCGGGTTGGAGAGAAAAGCGCCGAACAGAGCAATGACCCTGCTCGGCAAGTTTCTTGTAATGCGGGTTGATAATGGTGAGAGATCGCTGACACATAGCTAAAGGTGACTACCACCGAGCGAAATAGTCTTAATTTTGGGTTTGGGTTTTCCGCGACGACCGCCTCTTCGGGATCGAGAGTTCCGCAACGGAAACGCGATGAAAATCGAACTTGCTAAACATACGCTTCCAAAGCTCATCTTTACGGATCTCGACGAAAACGGGGTTAGTGTTGTCAAACAACGAATCTTCGCGTCGATAGAAGTAGGCGACGCGATAGTAGTTGAGACCGTCGAGGATGTCGTGAAGTTCATAAGGGCAGGGGAAGTCGAAGCGCCAAGCGATGATGTCAGGCCACTCGCAGAACGAAATACAATGTTTGTAAAGGTCCCGGATGATCTCATAGACTGACCAATAGGGAGGATCTGTTTCAAATTTTGTTCGCATGCAGTTTGAATGTTACGTGATCGAATAATATAATCGGTACGAATTGTATCGATATGAACACCATGCCGCTGCACTCTGGCAGTAGCAGAACAGGCAGTCGTAAAGAATGCCGTGAGAGCCGCAACGATCGCGGCGACCAGCGTCCAAAACTTTTTGGAGCGGAGAAGTGCAAGAATTTTTTCCATTGTTCAAAATGTTTTAAATTTTTATCGTTAATCGATAACCTGGAGTGATAGAAATTGGTCATTTTCTCTTACGTCAGGTTAGCCGCGTTTTAGAGTACCTCTATCCGACACGATGCGGAGCCAATAACGGAGAAGCTATTAATACCTGAGCAGTTAGAATCCGACCAAAGAAAGAAAACAAACTCAAACATGTCAAAGAACGTAGAACTTTGCAGCGGTACAGAAGTCGCTCCATTGTTCACAATGCAAAGATGGGATAATATTTATATTATGTTAAATAATAACAGCAGATAAGGTGACACAGCACACATAACCCACTCATGGTGAGTTTCCTGAACACATCGAGAAACTCAAAACTCAAAACTCAAAACACGAAAACGGAGACCTTATTATATACTGCAGCACACCGGCAACCACACATCGTCAAACATTTTACAGGATCAGAACCATGAGGCCGGCCGGTATACGTGTCTATCCCAGCACCTTACAGTCCATATGCCAAGGGAATGACCAGCCAATCACATGGGGAACAGCACCCGCTCGTGAACGTGAACAAAGGTGTAAAATGTGGTCGAATATTTGGTTTATATTATAAACTTATTTATATTTACAAAGCGATACGGAGAAGACGGGCAAACCGATCGCAACGCTAAGAGCGCGAACAAGCAGTTCATCGGCCAGATGGCCCGCCCAAACTCGATTGACAAAGGAGCAAGAGCGCACGAAAAAAACATACAAATAACTGAAAACGAATGATAAAACGGCCGTTGAAAGGCAACGGAAGCAACCGGAAAACAGGATGACCGATGCAGAAAGCAGCAAGCCGCAGGCAAAGGACGGATGGACCGACGCAGCCGGCGTGACGGTGAAAGAGGAAAAAGCGGTTCGAACCGACGGCAACGGGCGAAAAGGCTGCAGGGCCGTAGGACGTTGGTCCGACACAAGGCGGCGGCATCAAGACACGAGCAACGAAACACAGGCAGAGAAGAACACAGCAGAGAAGCGCGGACAAAGGGATGCTGGCTGGAGAAAAACCGGCAGCAGTCCACAGGCTCACCGAACCGAAAGACAAGACAACCGCAAGATGATGATACGCAGAAAGAACTACCCTACCGAACAGAAAACGATGCGGTCGGCGGCCATACTGCTGGCCGGGATATCGCTCTTCATGACCTTTTTCATTGCCCTCTGGAGCTGGAACAACCCTGCCGGCTTCATCAGATACATAGGTATCGATCCATCGGCCCTCAAGATCCCGGGGGCCTGGATCCTCGCAGCAGCTGCGGCCGTCGGCTACATTGTCTGCACGGCCCGAATGATACCGACGGTGCGCCGGAATCTGTTCCGATTCAAGGGCGCGCTCAAGTGGATTGCCGTATATGCGGCCTTCACGGGCGGCATCGTGGAGGAGACGGTTTTCCGACGGATGCTGATGGAGTGGCTCGCCGACAATGGGATCAACACCCTCTGGCAGATCGGGATATCGGGCGTTGCATTCGGGCTGGTCCACATCTCGTGGGGACTGCTCGGCGGGATTTCGCACATCGGAGCCGGTTCAGTCCTGGCCACCACGGTTCTGGGGCTCCTGCTGGCCCTTGTCTACGTGGTTGCAGCCCGCAACGTCCTGCCCGCCATCGCGGCACACACGTTGATCAACCTCTTCGTGGAACCCTGGCTGATCGTGCATGCAATCGGCTCGGCACAAGGGCGCAAGGAGCCCCAAGAGGAAGCGGACTACCCTGCCCCATGACCGGCACGGAGCGGGGATAAGGCCCGACGGCAGGGGGCGGAACGAAGCAAAGGACGAGCAGAAGATGATTTTTTACTATCTTTGCAGGAAAAATGTCCGGAGGATGAAAAGATACCTGACCCTACTCGCCGCGGTGTGGCTGCTTGCCGGCTGCGCCGAACCCCCGAAAACGGAGGGCGACACGCTCTGCGTCTCGATCCTGCCGCTGCGCAGCATCGTGGAAGGCATCGTCGGAGAGGACTTCCCGATCGAAGTGCTCGTACCGGCCGGGGCCAGCCCCGAGACGTTCGAGCCGACACCCAGGCAGTTTGTCGAACTCAACCGGGCCCGCATGATCTTCAGCGTCGGGCTGATCGACTTCGAACAGTCGCTGCTCCAAAAACTCGAAGAGCGCGACAAGGTCGTCCCCCTGAGCCGGGGCATCGAACTCCTGGCCGGGTCGTGTGCACACATGCACGGCGACACCGCGGAACACGGGCATGCACACGGCATCGATCCCCACGTCTGGACCTCGCCGCGGGCACTGTCGATCATGGCCCGCAACGCCTACGAAGCGATCCATGCCGCATGGCCCGACTCGACGAAATACACGCTCAACCACGAGAGGCTGCAGGAGCAGCTGCGCGAACTCGACCGGCGCACGGCCGCGAAGATCGAGAAGAGCGGAGTGGACTATTTCATCATCTACCACCCTGCCCTGACCTACTACGCCCGCGACTACGGCATCCGCCAGGAGGCCATCGAGGCCGACGGCAAGGAGCCCTCGGCACGCCGGCTCACGGAGCTCATCCGCCAGGCCCGCCGCGACGGGATACGCAGGATCTTCTACCAGAACCAGTTCCCGGCATCGGTCGTCGAGGTCATCGCCCGAGACATCGATGCCGACTATGTGGAGATCGATCCGCTCCGGGAGGATGTGATCGCCAACATCGATGCAATAACCGATTCGATCGTCCGGCCATGACCCTCGTTTCACTCCACCACGTCAGCGTCGCATACGACGGCTGCGAAGCACTCCGGGATGTCGATCTGCAGATCGATGACAGGGACTTTCTCGGAGTCATCGGCCCCAACGGAGGCGGCAAGACAACCCTCGTGAAGGCCATACTCGGAACGGTGCCCTACACGGGCGAAATCGTCCTCTCGCCGGAGCTCTTCCGCGGCGAGGAGCGGCTGATCGGCTACATGCCCCAGCTGTCGGAATTCGACCGCGCATTCCCGATCTCGATCCTCGAGATCGTGCTCTCCGGGCTGCAGGGGCGACGCGGGTTCCGCTCGCGCTACACGAAAGCCGACCGGAACAAGGCCCTCGGTCTGCTCGAGGCTTCGGGAATCGCCGAAACGGCCCGCCACCCCGTGGGCGAAGTATCGGGCGGGCAGCTCCAGCGCGCCCTGCTCTGCCGCGCGGTGATCTCCGATCCGAAGCTGCTGATCCTCGACGAGCCCACGAACTTCGTGGACAACCGCTTCGAAAAGGAGCTCTACAACACGCTCCGCACGCTGAACGACCGCATGGCGATCGTCGTCGTCTCGCACGACATCGGGACCATCACCAGCGTCGTCAAGGAGATCGTCTGCGTGAACCGCCGGGTGCACCGCCACCGGTCGAACATCCTCACCGAGGAGCAGCTGCGCAACTACGACTGTCCGATCCAGCTCCTCTCGCACGGCCACATCCCACATACCGTGCTGGAGCACCATCCCGGAGACGGGTGTTGCGACGAGGAGTGACGCCTCACGGAAGGCGGTTTCCGGCATGAAAACGCAATAACGACACGGTGCCGACCGTTTGTCTGAAAGAAACGGAATCCGGGCAGCGATCCGGTGATCTGTGGAAGGATTGTTGCTGCGGTCCGGGTATCAATCAAAAAACGGAGGTATTATGATCAGGTCATTGTTTCTGATACTGGCGCTGGCCGCAGGATGGTCGGCCCAGGCACAAACCGAGAAGCGCATCATCCCGAAATCCCAACAGCAGGCTGCGGAGCAGCGCAAGACAGACAAACGGCTGGAGGAGATCCAGGACTCGATCGACTATGTGAAAGCCGTGCAGGCGCTCGAGAACCTCGAGTTCGTGGTCGAGGCCGACCAGCTGGTCTTCAAACGCGGACAGAGCGCATTCGTGTCGTCATCGACGAACTTCATCTCGATGCACGACGACAAGACCGTCGTGCAGGTGGCACCGTTCAACGGCGGCGGGCCGAACGGCGTAGGAGGCATCACGGTCGAGGGCCGCGCGTCGGACATCAAGCTGAAGACCGACAAACGCGGAAACACCTACTTCACGATGAACGTCCTCGGCAACGGGATCTCGGCCATGGTGACCATCTCGATGGCCAAAGGGTCGAACCGCGCATCGGTGACGGTAAATCCCAACTTCAACTCGAACCGGATTACGCTCAACGGCATACTGATACCGGCCGAGGAGTCGCGCGTCTTCAAGGGAAGGGCGTTCTGACCGCCGTGCGAACGGCCTTTTCTGGGGCCGGAACCGCCCGATGCCGGGATAACCAAACGAAAACGACGCAGGGATCCGAAGATCCTGCGTCGTTTTTTTCTGTCCGGCCCCGTCCTGCCCTTTCCCTGCACGGCGTCTGCCGCCGCAGGGAGCACTACCCTGCCGTCGGCACACCGACCGGGTCCGGTCCGAAAGACGGAGACGGGAACGGCACAAAGGGGATTACTTCTTCTCGCCGTTGATGGCGCTCAGCTTCTCGAAGAGCTTGCCGAACTCGGCGTCCATCTCGGCGCGCAGGGCTGCATAGTGCTTGCGCACGAGCGAGCGGTTGTGCGGCTCGGCCGGATTCATCGCCTTGGAGAAGAGCGTGTTGCGCAGGGCAACGGCCTCCTGCATCACTGCAAAGATCTCCTGCTCCTTCGACGGCTGGAAGCAGATCGCCATATCGCAGTCGAATACGACCTCTTCGAGGCAGTAGTCGATCTCCTTTTTCAGGACTCGTAAATTTGCCATTTCGTTTATCGTTTAAAAATTTGCTGAAGGCAAAGATAGGAAATCCTTTCGGATTATCCAATTATTTTCCAGGATGCCAACATGCAAAAGCACCGTTCAGTCGGCAAACGGGAGGCAACCAGACTCGGGCGAAACGAAGCGAACGGAAAAAAGCAGGATTTTCTTATCTTTGTTCTCCGCATCAACGCGCCGTCCGACACGCATATGACCAAAATTCCCGAACATAGAACCTCCGACCTGTCGGATTACGGTTTCGCACTGAAGGAGACCCGGCCCGAACAGGCGCAGGACTTGATCAACTACACACACCGGGACGAATACTTCGTCTTCGGGGTTGTCGAACAGGGATCGTGCCGGCTCGAAATCGACGTTCGGGAGCTCCGCTGCCCGCAGGGAACCGTCGTGGTACTCCTTCCCGAACAGGTCCACACGTTTCTTCAGGCAGAGCGGTTGAAGGGTTACATGCTTGCGGTCGATCCGGTATTCGTGGACGAGACAACCCGGCTCATCTTCGAACGATATGCCCTCGACTCGGAACCCGTACCGCTGGAAGAACCACAGCGCGACGAACTGTCCCGACTGCATACGCTGCTGAAGAAGAGAATGGATGCGGCACCGGCCGATGAAACGGAGCGGGCGGTAGTCAGGCACCTTGCGGGAGCGATGGTCGCCATCATCGCCGGAGTGTTGCAGCACCGCGCCGGGCTGCGGTCCACCAGCCCGCGGATGATCGGGCTGACACTCGAATTCAAAACGCTGCTCAAACAGTTCGTGCACATCAGCAGAAGCCCGGCCTTCTATGCCGAACGGATGCACGTATCTGCCGCCTACCTGAACGAAGCCGTAAGGACGACGACCGGATTGAGCGCAACACGGAACATACGGAATGAAATCGTCATCCGCGCCAAGAGGATGCTCGCACACTCCCGGACAGACATACAGGAGATCGCCCGCGAACTGGGATTTGAAGACTGCGCCTACTTCTCCCGTCTCTTCTCGTCTGTAACACACGTCAGCCCCTCCGAATTCAGGAAAAGATACCCCGGATAGTCCAGACATTGCCCCGATCCGTCCAACCGGAGCGAAGAGCGGAGGCCATACCTTTGCAGGCGGAACAACGTACCCCTCGAGACACATCATGGCTACCGACAGAAAAACATTGCTGCGCACGGACCGAACGCTGGTCCCGCTCTTCCTGCTGACCGTCTGGTCCGGAATGGAACTCCATGCGGCCGGGCATTCCGCCCGCCCCGAGGCGATCGGCATATGGTCCGCCGCACACATCGCCGCGAGTGCTGCCTTCATGGCTGCATCGATCCTCCACATCGTCCACCACCGGAAATGGTATACGGCGCTTGCCGGCGGAATCGGCGGTCGGAGCAGAATGACCCTCCTGCTCTCGGTCTGCTTCCTTGCTGCGGCACTCTCGGGTGTCGCCACACTCTTCGACGACGGGTTGGGACTCTTTCACTACAAGACCGGATTGCTGCTCGTGCCCGTCGGACTACTGCATCTGCTCAAACGGCTGCGCATCCTAACCGGACAAGGCTCCGGAAAGCGGGTCCGGCACTTTCCGGGAAGAGACCGGTTCAACGGGCATGCAGGTCCCGGGTTACGGTAAGGAGGCCGGGAACTTACCATCTCCCGGTCAAAAGAGAGACCGGAAAGACATGAGCCCCGGGATCCGCAAGGGATCCCGGGGCTCGTTTTAGGGCCGAGACAGACAGCCTCCGGAGCTACATCCGCTCGGGGACGTCGATACCCAGCAGCGCCATGCCGCGGCGGATAACCCGGGCCACCTGCTGCGCCAGCTGCAGGCGCATCGTGCGGACGGCGGCATCCTCCTCGCGCAGGATCGAATGGTCGTGGTAGTAGCCGTTGAAGCTCTTGGCCAGTTCGTAGACGTAGGCGCCGATGATCGAAGGCGCGAAGTTGTCGCCCGCAGACTTTACGACGGCGGGATACTCCGTCAGCGACTTGACCAAAGCGATCTCCTCGGGCAGGTAGGCAACCCCTTCCGGTACGGCCGAGAAGTCGATGCCGGCCTCGGCGGCCTTGCGCAGCACGGAGCAGATACGCGCGTGGGTATATTGGATGAAGGGGCCCGTGTTGCCGTTGAAGTCGATCGACTCGCGCGGATCGAAGAGCATCGTCTTCTTGGGATCGACCTTCAGGATGAAGTACTTGAGCGCACCGAGACCCACCATCGTCGAGACGGCCTCGGCCTCCTCTTCCGTGCAGCCGTCGAGCTTGCCCAGCTCGGCCGACATCTCGCGGGCGGTCTGCACCATATCGGCAATCAGGTCATCGGCATCGACCACCGTGCCCTCACGCGACTTCATCTTGCCCTCGGGGAGCTCGACCATGCCGTACGAGAGGTGCGTGATGTGGTCGCTCCACTCGGCGTAGCCCAGTTTCTTGAGCACGAGTTTCAGCACCTGGAAGTGGTAGTTCTGCTCGTTGCCCACGACATAGATCATGTCGTCGAGGCGGTTGTCCTCGAAACGACGGTAGGCCGTGCCGAGGTCCTGCGTCATGTAGACCGACGTACCGTCGCCGCGCAGCAGCAGCTTCTCGTCGAGGCCGTCGCCCGTCAGGTCGATCCACACCGAGTTGTCGTCGCGGCGGTAGAAGACCCCCTTGCGGAGCCCCTCCTCGACAAGCGACTTGCCCAGCAGGTAGGTCTGCGACTCGTAGTAGACCTTGTCGAAATCGACGCCCAGCGCCTTGTACGTGACGTCGAAGCCCTCGTAGACCCAGCCGTTCATCGTCTCCCAGAGCGCGTAGACCTCCGGGTCCTTCGCCTCCCACTTGCGCAGCATCTCCTGCGCCTGGAGCATGATCGGCGCATGCTTCTTGGCCTCCTCCTCGCTCTGGCCCTGGGCCATGAGTTCCTTGATCTGGGCCTTGTAGTGCTTGTCGAACTCGACGTAGTACTTGCCCACCAGGTGGTCGCCCTTCATGCCCGACGAGGCGGGCGTCTCGCCGCCGCCGTAGAGCTTCCATGCCAGCATCGACTTGCAGATGTGGATGCCACGGTCATTGACCAGGTTGGCCTTGATGACCGTGTGGCCGTTGGCCTTGAGGATCTGCGCCACGGAATAACCCAGCAGGTTGTTGCGGATGTGACCCAGGTGCAGCGGCTTGTTCGTATTGGGAGACGAGTACTCGATCATGATCGTGCGCCCGGTGGCCGGAGCCTCGCCGTAGCTGGCATCGGCAGCGATCTCGGCGAAGCGCTCGCCCCAGAACGAGCTGTCGAGCGAGAGGTTCAGAAAGCCCTTGATGACGTTGAACGACGCGATCTGCGGAATGTTCGCCCGCATGTATTCGCCTATCTCGGTCGCGGTGGCCTCGGGCGACTTGCGGCTTCGTCGCAGCAGCGGAAAGGTCACGAGCGTGTAATCGCCCTCGAACTCCCGGCGGGTCTTCTGAATCTGCAACTGCTCGTCGCCGAGCGGGCCGTAAAGCGCCTCCACCGAACGGCGGACCGCTTCCGAAATAAAGGTTTCGATATTCATGTCCGATCAAATAAGTTTAGCGTGCAAATTTAGCGATTTTCAGCGAATAATCAATCATTCGGACGACGCTTTTGCCGCGAACCGCCCGCAAGGCGCCGAACAGGCCCCCATACGGAGGCCCGGAACGGGCGGTGAAGACCGGCCGGAACGAAGGCTGTACGGGGCGCAGGAAAGAAATTAAACGGGAAATATGGCTGTTTCCCGAAAAAAAGCGTATCTTTGCGGCCGATTGGTTCCTGGAGGGTCGTTCCGGCCCCATGGATTAAAAGGGAACCGGGTGAGAGTCCCGGACAGTCCCGCTGCTGTGAAGCTCCGCCAACCATTCGGAAGTCCGCACCACTGATCGAAGGATCGGGAAGGTTCCGGATGGGGAGTCAGTCAGAAGACCTGCCATCGAATTTTGCTTTTGGTCGAGCCCGTGGACAGGACGGCCGAATGAAGAGAATGTTTGACAGAAACCATATTTCATCGCTATTTGCCGCCCTTGCGGCATGTGTGGCTCTCGCATGTCCGGCGGCCGGACAGAGCCGGCTCGACAGCCTCCAGCAGGTCGAGGAGGTCGTCGTGACGGGGCATGTCGTCCGCAAGGAGGTCATCCCCGTACAGGAGCTCTCGGGCGAGCAGCTCCACAAGCTCTCGTCGCACAACGTGGCCGACGCCCTGCGCTACTTCTCCGGAATCCAGATCAAGGACTACGGCGGGGTCGGCGGACTGAAGACGGTCAATATCCGGAGCATGGGCACGAACCATGTCGGGGTCTTCTACGACGGCATCGAGCTGGGGAACGCCCAGAACGGAACGGTCGATCTGGGGCGCTTCTCGCTCGACAACATGGAGGCCGTGACGCTCTACAACGGGCAGAAGAGCGCCGTGTTCCAGCCGGCAAAGGACTTCGGATCGTCGGGTTCGATCTACCTGCAGACCCGCACACCCCGTTTCGACGAGGGGGAGACCCACCACGTGAAGGCCACCATGAAGACCGGGTCGTTCGGGCTGGCCAATCCCGCCCTGCTCTGGGAACAGCGCCTGTCGGAGCGCGTAAGCAGCTCGCTCAGCGCCGAGTACCTCTACTCGACGGGGCGCTACAAGTTCACCTACCGCATGCAGGAGGGGTATGACACCACGGCCGTGCGCCGCAACGGCGACCTCAATGCGCTGCGTGTCGAAGGCGGGCTCTTCGGACGTGTGGAGCAGGGATACTGGCGCGCAAAGGTCTACTTCTACAACTCCGAGCGCGGGTACCCGGGGGCCATCGTGCGCAACAAGTTCTCGCACGAAGACCGCCAGTGGGATACCAACTTCTTCGCGCAGGGATCCTTCAAGAAGGACTTCAAGCCGTGGTACAGCCTGCTGGTGAATGCCAAGTACGCCTACGACTACCTCCACTACCTGGCCGACCCGAACAAGGACGAGTCGCTGATGTACACCAACAACCATTACTACCAGCAGGAGGCCTACCTCTCGGCGGCCAACCGCTTCACGATCTTCCCGTGGTGGGAAGTGAACCTCTCGGCCGACTGGCAGTTCAACCTGCTCAACGCCGACCTGCGCGACTTCGTCTACCCGCGGCGCCACACCCTGCTCGCAGCCGCGGCCACGGCCATGCGCTTCGACCGCGTGGAGATCCAGGCCAGCCTGCTCGGGACCCTCGTGCACGACCGCACGAAGGGCGACCGGATGTCGGACAAGCGGAAGCTCACACCGGCCGTCTTCCTCTCGTGGAGGCCCTTCGAACGGGCCGGGATCAACATCCGCGCCTTCTACAAGCGGATCTTCCGCATGCCGACGCTCAACGACCTCTACTACACGTTCGTCGGGAATGTCGATCTCGACCCGGAGTTCACCACGCAGTACGACGCGGGCATCACCTACTCGCGGACCTTCGAGCATACGTGGCTGCGGTCGCTCGAGCTGCAGGCCGACGTCTACTACAACCAGGTGGACAACAAGATCGTGGCAACCCCGACGTCGAACTTCTTCCGCTGGACGATGGTCAATCTGGGCAACGTCGAGATCCGCGGCGTGGATGCCGCCGTGCAGACCGGATGGGCCGTCGGGCGCGACTTCTCGCTGACCGCGCGGCTGAACTACACCTACCAGCAGGCACAGGACTTCACCGACCCCTCGAGCGAATTCTACGGCGGACAGATCCCCTACATCCCCTGGCACAGCGGCTCGGCCGTGCTCAACGCCGCATGGCGGAGCTGGGAGGTGAGCTACAGCTTCATATACACCGGCGAGCGCTATTCGTCGCAGGCCAACATCCCCTACAACTACCAGCTGCCGTGGTACACGAGCGACTTCTCGCTGGCCAAGGGGTGGCGTGTGGGGAAGGGCGACCTGAAGACGACTCTCGAGGTGAACAACCTGCTCAACCAGCAGTATGAGGTCGTCGCATGCTACCCCATGCCCGGCACCAACTTCAAACTGATCATACAATATACCTTTTAAATAAAAAGACGATGCCGATCCACAAACTCCGCAGATACCTGCACCGGGCGGTCGCCGCGACGGCCCTGGCTGCCCTGCTGCCGATGGCCGGATGTCGCAAGGAGATACCGATGATCCGCTCCGAGGCCGAATACGTCACCTCGCCGACCTCGCCCGAACGGATCGAGGGTTTCTTCCTCGTGAACGAGGGCAACATGGGCAGCAACAAGTGCACGATCGACCACTTCAATGCCCGCACAGGCGGTTACCAGCGCAACATCTACCCGGAGCGCAACCCCGACGTGGTGAAGGAGCTGGGCGACGTGGGGAACGACATCGCCATCCACAAGGACCGGCTCTATGTGGTGGTGAACTGCTCGAACCTCGTGGAGGTCATGGACGTACATACGGCCGAGCACATCGGCAGCATCTCGATACCGAACTGCCGATACATCGTCTTCGAAGGCGACCGGGCCTACGTCAGCTCCTATGCCGGCCCCGTGCAGATCGACCCCGAAGCGCGGCCGGGCAAGGTCGTCGAGATCGACACCGAAAGCCTCACGATCACGCGCGAGGTGGTTGTCGGCTACCAGCCCGAAGAGATGGTCATCACGGGCGGCCGGCTCTATGTGGCCAACTCGGGGGGATACCGCTTCCCGAACTACGACCGCACGGTGTCGGTGGTGGACCTCGAATCGCTGGAGGTCGTCAATACGATCGATGTGGCAATCAACCTCCACCGCATGGAGCTGGACCGCTACGGCCGCATCTACGTCAGCTCGCGCGGCGACTACTACGGCACGGGATCGGACATCTACGTGATCGACGCGGCCACGGAGAAGGTCATCGGCAACCTCGGCATCGCAGCCAGCGAGATGTGCATCGACGACGACCGGCTCTACACGATCAGCACCGAGTGGAGCTACACGTCGAGCAGCAACGAGGTCTCCTATGCCGTATACGATACGGCCGAACAGCGCATCGTTTCGCACAACTTCATCACAGACGGCACCGAGAAGGAGATCTCGCTGCCCTACGGCCTGGCCGTCAATCCCGAAACCAAGGAGATCTTCGTATGCGACGCCACGAACTACGTGACGCCCGGATACCTCTACTGCTTCACACCCGAGGGCACACTCAAATGGAAGGTCCGCACGGGCGACATTCCTGCACACATCGCCTTCTCGTCCGAGCCATACTACTATTAGCACGCTGAATAACAACCAATAAACAAACAATTGCTACTGTCATGAAACATTTCGCACGGATCGACTGGAAACCCGCCGCCCTGGCGGCTCTCCTCGCCGCCGGAGGCTCTGCCGCCTGCAGCGAGGGCAACGACGGCCCCGAAACGCCTCCCGGAGGTGAAGCCACGCCTTATGTCACCCAGGTATTCGACTACCGTCCCGCAGTGGGTCAGTTCGTCAATGAGCTTCCCGAATACGAGGAGGGAGACACACAGGAGACGATGAACCGCAAGGCGCTCGAAGCGATCGGCAACAACAACCAGGGAATGGTATCCCTCGGCGGATTCGGCGGCTACATCGTCGTCGGGTTCGACCACACGATCGAGAACAAGGCCGGGCTGTGCGACTTCCGCGTACAGGGCAACGCATTCTACGCCAACGGGCAGTCGGGATACGGAAGCAGCGAACCGGGAGTCATCGAGGTCTCCTTCGATGCCAACGGGAACGGCCTGCCCGACGACGAATGGTACGAGATCGCCGGGAGCTCCTACAACGAAGGCAGCGAATCGTGGATCGAGCAGGCCCGGGAGGCCGGCAACGACGTACGGACCATCCGCGACTACGAGATCACCTACCACCGTCCCGCAGCCGAGCCCGGAAAGCCGACCGAGGAGTATATCCGCTGGGAGGACAACCTGGGTGAGAGCGGCTACCGGTCCATGAACCCGACCCACCTCCAGTCCTACTACCCGCAGTGGATCAAGGAAGACCGGATCTCGTTCAGCGGCACGCGGCTGCCCCAGAACGGAATCGACCTGAGCGGAGTCGGAAACAACTTCGCCCTCTACAAGTTCGCATACGGATATGCCGATAACGAGCCCAACACCAGCGACCGATCGGCCATCGACATCGACTGGGCGGTAGACGCCGACGGTCAGCCGGCAAACCTCTCCGGCGTGGACTTCATCCGCATCCATACGGGCGTGAACCAGGAAAACGGATGGCTCGGAGAGTGTTCGACGGAAATCATGGGCGTCGTGGACCTGCACCTGATCGAGGTTCGGATCGAAAGCAACACCATCAAGCAGTAAAATTCCCTAATTATCACTACTTTTTTCATGAACACAAGATCCATCTGGAGCCTGCTGCTGTTGGCCGCAACCCTGACGACCGGCAGCTGCAGCAAGGAAAACGAAGAGGCACCCTCACTGAAATTCGAACTCTCTACGGGCAACGAAGCTGAATCCGACGCCGGAACCGAATCTCCGGTATTCGTCGTTCCCGGCAAAACGGTCGAAATGACATATGCCGCTGAAAATGCGACCTCGATCAGCGTAGAGGCGCTGCCCGAGGGCTGGAGCGCCGAGGTGCGCGAAGCCGACAGCCGGATCGTCCTCTCCGCAACGGACGACGCCGCGACGAAGGCGACGCTGACGGTTACCGCCACGGGAAGCGGGACACAGAAGATCTCGCAGGATGTGGAGCTCTACTGCCTGAACGCCTTCGACGACCCGAACGGCACGTTCGTACTCAACGAAGGCAACATGACCACCGAGAACGGTTCGCTGACCTGGATCTCGCCCGAAGGCTATGTCATCGACGACGCATACAAGGCGGTGAACGGCACGGAGCTGGGCAATGTAGCCCAGGACATGGCCTTCTGCGACGGCAAGATCTATGTCATCTCGCAGAACGGCGATGAAAACGCCGTGGGCACGACGTTCGAGAACGACGGCATGCTCGTGGTGATGGATGCCAGGACGCTCCGGAAGACGGACTCCTTCACCCGGAAAGAGCTCTCCGGGCTCGATTGGCCGTCGCATGTGGCCGTGCTCGACGAGCAGCACATCTACATCCGCGACAACGCCGGTGTCTACCGCCTCGACGGCACGACCGGAACGCTGACCTTCGTCGAAGGATCTGACGGAGCCCCGAAAAGCCGGTTCGTAACGATGAACGGGAAGGTATACACCTATAAATCCGGTCTCATGAGCAAAATTCTCGAAATTTCGACCGAAAACGATGCTGTGAATTCCATTTCGCTGCCGTTCCGCGTGAGCTACGACATCAACGAGGTACTGGGCATCCAGAAGTCGGACGACGGCAAGATCTGGATCATGACGTTCGGGTTCGGAAAACCCGCAATCGGCAAGTTCGACCCGACGACCAAGGAGATCAAACAACACCTGCTTGGAGTCAAGGTCAGCACCGGATCGAGCGGTGTGGCTTTCGCGGCCCGCGGCAACGACATCTACTATGCCGACAACATGACGATCTACCACCTGGCCTTCGACGACGACAAGGAGGACGACACGAATGAGGAGGGCGACCCGGTAAGCGCCGAAGAGTGGATGGTCGATGTATCCGCCCTGGACAAGAATGCAGGCCTCCAATACAACGGACTGGGAGTACATCCCGTAACGGGCCGCGTCTACATCAATACACTCAAGTCGTTCGCAAACTACGGACAAAACCAGATCTGGGGTTTTGATTTCAGCACCTCGACGGAGGCTCCGGCTGTCAAGTACGAGAACTACACCAACTTCCCGGCCGGATTCTTTTTCCCGGAGAAAAACTGATTTCAAAACCCTGAAAACAAAGTACGGAAATGAACTACAAATGGATCAATCTTCTTTTTACCCTGTGTGCGGCAGTGGCAGCGGCCGGATGCTCATCGGAAAGCGACGATGACAACGGAGGCAGCGGCGACAGCGGAGGAAACGGGGGTTCGAACCCGCCCATTGAGGCAGTCGGCGGATATGCCGATCCGGACGGCGTGTTGCTTCTCAACCAGGGGGCTCCGCGCATGGAAAACGGTACGGTTACCTGGATTGCCCCGGACGGTACGGTCGAGGAGGACGTCTACGGCAAGGTGAACGGTTCGGCCGTGGGCAACTCGTCGCAGGATCTCAACATGTACGGAGGCAAGATCTACATATTGAGCGATAACGCCACAGTTCCCGACATGGGTTCGGGCGAAGCCGGCGACGGCACGCTGGTGATCGTCGATGCCGAGACATTCCAGAAGGAGAAGACGTTCAAGTTCGAGGATCTGAAGTATCCCCGCCCCGAAGGTTCGACGGACGAAAACGAGATGCTGTCGCTGATTACCCCACTGGAGAACATCACGGTTCTCGACGAGCACAACATCTACCTGTCCGACTCCAAGGCCATGTTCCGGCTCGACGCCACGACGGGAGAGATGACCATCGTCGAGGGATCGTACCATTTCGGCAACAGCGGGGCCACGATCGAATCGGTCGTCGCCACACGCAGTATGATTGTCATCGGCGACAAGTTCTATTGCGGCGGAGGCGGATTCTGGTCCTCCACGAAACTCTTTGAATTTACCAAAGGGAAGAGTGAAGTGACGCGGACGCTCGATCTCTCGGGCGAGTTCATCAGCGGAATCTGCCGCACGGGCGACCACGAAATCGTCGTAGCCACCTGCGGACGTTCGGGCGAGACGAAGAGTTTCCTGACGTTCGTCGATACCGACTCCTGGACCGTCACCCTCGAGAAACAGATCAAGGCCGACATATCGGCCGAGTTCATGAACACGTCGGGCGTCACCCTGGCCGGAGACTACCTCTACTTCTCGGCCGGCACGCTGACCGTCAGCCGCGTGTCGCTCAAGACGTGGAAAGTCGAGGAGTACATCCAGGTGAAGAACGATGTCCCGAATGCACAATACGTCACCTGCAACGTCGTGGCCGACCCGAAAAAGAACCTCCTCTACGTCTCCGTATCGGACGACCTGGGAGAGGCGATCATCGCCAACGGCAACGTGCTCGTATACGACTGCAGCGGCGAGGAGCCCGCTCTGGTAATGAACATCGAGAACAAGACAAGCTATCCGGTGAACATCTACCCGATGTCGCGCTTCCACAACGAATGACCGTGCGGTGCGACAGCACCGAAGAGAAGCAAACAAAATCCCGGTCCGAAGATTTCGGACCGGGATTTTGTTTGCTGCCTTCGGAGCGACATGCGTCGTCAGGGAATCCAGAGCGTCTCCTGCACGTCGAAATGCGCCGTCAGGCTGCGTCCCAGCACGTAGAAGTAGTCCGAAAGGCGGTTGAGCCACACGAGCACCGAAGAATCGACCGCATGCAGCGCGTCGGCGCGCAGCGCCGCACGCTCGGCACGCCGGCACACCGTGCGGCAGACGTGGCACATCGAGACCGCCTCGTGACCGCCCGGGATCGTAAACTTGTCGATCGGGGGCAGCGCCGCCTGCAAGGCGTCGATCCGACTCTCGATCCACTCGATGTTCGCAGGGTCCAGGGGCGCCACCTTGTCGCGGCCCGAATCGCCGGTAGCCAGCAGCGCCTCGACGGTCATCAGCCGCGAGAGGATGCGGTTCAGGTCCGCAACCGTCTCCCCGAGCGAGGCGTCGCCCCGCAACTTGTCGGACAACAGCGCCACGAAGGCGCCCAGTTCGTCCACCGTACCGTAAGCCTCGACCCGTTCGTCGGTCTTGAACACGCGCTCGCCGCCGATGAGCGAGGTCATGCCCTTGTCACCCGTCTTCGTATATACTTTCATATCCGGAAATGTTGTTTCGGTAAATAGTTGTTGAACAGCAGCAGATAGCCCCGGTTATCGACCGTCGTGGAGCGGTGCGAGGCAACCAGCTGCATGCAAAGAGCCTGCCGCTCGCGCCCTTCATAGGGAGAAAGCACGGCTACGGTATGCCCCGCAGCGGAGGCCGTGCGCACCAGCGCGAGGGTCTCCGGGCGCGGCAGGTCGCGCGTCAGGAGGCACAGGTCGGCATCGGCGCCGTCCAGGCAGAAGGTGGCATAGCCGCAGTGGATGGCCAGGTTCTGCAGCTGTATGGCCCGCCGCCGGCTGACGCCGCGGGCAAGCAGGGCATCGTGAAGGTCACGCGGTCCCGGAAGCAGGCTGTCGCGCATGAAGACCTGACGCACCAGGTCGTAGACAAAGGGCGAATGGACGCCGTGGCCCCGGAAGTAACGCGCCCGCGAAAGGCGGTTGCGCAGTTCGGCCATCCGTCCGTAGATGCGAAGGCCGAGGGGTTGTCTGCCAAGTTTCATCGCCTGCTCGGTTTCACTTTTTCAACTGACCCGCCAGCCGCCCCGTGGAGAAGGCGATCTGGAGGTTGTAGCCGCCCGTATTGGCGTCGAGGTCGAGCACCTCGCCCGCAAAGTAGAGTCCGCGCACCTTGAGCGACTCCATCGTCCGGGGATTGACCTCCGAACAGCGGACTCCGCCGGCCGTTGTCACGGCGTACTCGAAGGGGGCATAATCGGTCACCGGAAGGGTCAGTCCCTTGAGCGTGCGGATCAGGCGCGTGATCTCGGCCTCGGTGAGTTTCGAGACATACTGTTTCGAGGGGATGTCAATCTCCGCGGCCAGCGGCAGCACCAGCGGTGCGGGCAGCAGTTTGCGGAGCAGTTCGGAGAAGAACTCCGTCGGCTGCATCTCGGCCAGCTCGCGGGCAATGCGGTCGCGCAGCACCTGTTCCGTAAGCGCCGGTTTCAGATCGACGACCAGCTTGACCCTTCGCCCGTCGATCAGGGCATCGACCGCGTCGCGGCTCATGCGCAGGGCCACGGCCCCCTCGATGCCGCGTTCGGAGAAGCCCAGCTCGCCGAACTCCTCGCGGACGGGCCCGTCATCGACCCAGAGCGTCGCACGGACGTTGCGCAGCAGCAGCCGGGAGAGACGGCTCATCCGCGGGTGCGAGGTAACGAGCGGGGTCAGCGACGGACGCAGCGGCTCGATCGTATGGCCCAGATCCGAGGCGAAGGCATAGCCGTCGCCCGTCGAACCGGTCCCGGGATAGGAGACGCCGCCCGTGGCCAGGATCACCTGCGCGCACTCCTCCTTGCGCTCGAAGCCCCGCTTGTTGCGGTAACGGACCCCGAAGACGCGGTCGCCAAGGGTCAGGATACCCGTCACGCGCGTGTCGTAGAGGATCTTCACGCCGTTCTCCACGCAGTAGTCGAGCAGTGCGTTGGCGATATCCCACGCCTTGCCGCTGTGCGGGAAGACCCGCTCGCCGCGCTCGATGTCGAGTTTCACGCCCTGGCGCTCGAAGAAACGGATCGTGGCCCGGTTGTTGAACTCGGCGAAGGCCGGGGCGAAGAACTCGGCATTGGTCCGCACCTGCGAGGCAAACTCCTCGGCCGGCCGGGCATTGGTCACGTTGCAGCGGCCCTTGCCCGTGATGCGGACCTTGCGGCCCGACTTCTCCATCTTTTCGATCAGCAGTACGCGGCGCCCGGCACGCGCAGCCGTTCCCGCGGCCATCATGCCCGCGGCACCCGCTCCGACGACGATGACGTCGTAGGGCTGTTTCTCCTCCATGTGTTCCATACGGGGCAAAGATACGCAATTTATCCCGGTTTCGCCCACACCGTCCGCCGAATTCTCGCACATTGTCCAGGAGGTGCAGCCGGAGGAGGTGCACGGCAAGCCGGAGGAGGCGCACGGCGGGGGAGCCAAAGGCCGCAACCGCCGGGCTGCGGAGCGGACGGCATCGAAAAATCGTTTTCCCTTTGGTTTTCACGACCGCTTGCACTATCTTTGCGGCCGTAAAATCGTTCTATTAGGATATGTTGAGCAGAAGATTACTCCGAATCAAGGTCGTGAAGGCGCTTTTCGCACACCTCAAGTCCGGCGCCGACAACATGATCGCCTCGGAAAAAAACCTGATGGCCTCCGTAGACAAGGCCTACGACCTCTATTTCCAGATCATCACGCTCCCCGTCGAGCTCGCCCGGTATGCCGAGCAGCGTCAGGAGCTGGCCAAACAGAAGAAACTGCCCACGCCCGAGGACCTGAACCCCAACACGAAATTCGTGGACAACGCCGTGATCCGCACGATCGCCAACAGCGACGCCGTGAACGACCATGTGGCAGCCCGCAAACTCGGTTGGTCGCAATACCCGGAGTTGATCCGCACACTCTTCACGCAGCTTTCGGAGAGCGAATACTACAAGGAGTACATGGCGCGCCCGGAGCGTTCGTTCGATGACGACCGCCGGCTGCTCGAGGAGTTTTTCAAGGAGCTGCAGAACTGCGAGGCACTCGACGACGTGCTCGAGGAGATGTCGGTGCTCTGGTGCGACGACCTGCCCTACATCATCCTGATGATCCTGCGCACGCTCTCGAACCTCCGCCCCTCGCACACCGAGCTGAAGGTGCCCTCGAAGTTCAAGAGCGAGGAGGACCCCGCATTCGTCAAGACCCTCTTCGAAAAGGCGCTCATCAACTACGACACCTACCAGGACTACATCGAGCGCTTCACCTCGAACTGGGACGTCGAGCGCATCGTCTTCATGGACAACCTGATCATCGGGACGGCCATCGCCGAGCTGACCTCGTTCCCGTCGATCCCGGTGAAGGTGACCCTCGACGAGTGGATCGAGATCTCGAAGTACTACTCCACGCCCGGAAGCAGCACGTTCATCAACGGCGTGCTGGACAAGATCGTCGAGGCGCTGACGTCCGAGGGGCGCATCAAAAAAGCCGGGCGCGGCCTGATCTGATGCGCGCGGCGACCCTCGTCCTGCTGCTTGCCGCAACGCTCGCATCGTGCGGCGGACAGACTCCCCGGAAGGAACACAAGGGCCGGAGCATCGTGCTCGACGGCCCTTTTTTCGACAAGGGGGCTACGGACACGATCCGGTTCGGGAAGCTCGGATCGGGCGAAATAGCCGTACTCCGCTTCTGGATCGAAAACGCATCGGAACAGCCCGCAGCCATCACCTCCTACACCCGCAGTTGCGGATGCACTTCGCTGACATTCAGCAAGGAACCGATCGCCCCGGGTGAGGCCCGGCAAGTCGAGATGACGTTCGACTCGCGGGGCGAATACGGATGGCAGCTCAAGACGGTGGATCTCCGGTTTGCCGGAGCCGCAAGGCCGCTGCGTCTGTTTGTCGAGGCCGATGTCCGGTAGGACTTGCTTATTCGACAATATTTCGTATATTTGTCCGACCAAACCGAAAAAACACTTAAAAACGAATAGACTATGATCGATTTTCTTCAGGCTATGCCCGCCACCCAGGGCCAGCCGCAACCCAGTTTCATGCAGCAGTACAGCTTCATCATCATGATCGCCCTGATGGTGCTCGTGCTGTGGCTCTTCATGTGGCGTCCCGAGGCCAAGCGCCGCAAGCAGATGCAGGCCTTCCGCGACGGACTCAAGAAGGGAGACAAGATCATCACCGCCGGCGGTATCTACGGAACGGTCAAGGAGGTGAAGGAGACGACACTGCTCATCGAGGTGGACGGAAACGTCACGCTCCGCATCGACAAGAACATGGTCGTGGCCGACAATACGGATCTGCAGCGCCAGTAGCCGCGGAGGCGAAAGCCGCAACGGACAGAGCCGCAACTTCCTGTTGCGGCTCTTTTTCTCGCCCCGAAGGCGGGATAGAATACGGCCCGGGATCGCCCCCGGGAGACCGGACCGGAAGGTTCCGGGAAGGACAACCCAAACACACACGAACGGATGACACGGAAAATCACGCACATCTGCTCGGGCACCTGCTCGCGGCAGATCGACATCGAAATCGACCAGGATACGATCCGCAGCGTCGCCTTCACGGGCGGCTGCCACGGAAACACGCAGGGCATCGCCGCGCTGGTGCGTGGCATGCAGGTACGGGAGGTGATCGCCCGGCTCGAGGGCATCGACTGCCGCGGGAAGGGCACGTCGTGCCCCGACCAGCTGGCCAAGGCGCTGAAAAAGGCCTGCGAATAGCGTTCGGAACGATATTTGCTCCCGGCCCTTCGTTCCAAAAAACGAAAGGCTATGTATTTCTTATGGTATCTGCTGATCGGGCTGGCGGCCGGATGGATCGCCAACCTGATCGTCAAGGGAAACGGATCGGGACTCGTTGTCAATCTGATTGTCGGACTCATCGGCGGCGTTCTGGGCGGGTGGCTGCTCTCGCTGTTCGGACTGGTAGCGGTCGGGACGCTGGGAAGCCTGGCTACGGCCGTCATCGGCGCCATCGTCCTGCTGTGGATCGCAGCAATCGTCTCGCACCGCAAACCCCGGAAGGAAAAGTAAACGCAGTTTACAAGCCGACAAGCAACGAGGGGATGTTTCCTGCAGGAAACATCCCCTCGTCGTGTTGAGCTGCCGGGATTCGAACCCAGAACGACAGAACCAAAATCTGCTGTGTTACCATTACACCACAGCTCAAACAGTCGCTCGAAAGCGGGACAAAGATACGAAAAAATTTGCAATTACCAACTCCCCGCCCGAAAAAACGGGAAGCGCCCACGAAGCTGGCACACAAGGTTCGGAGGGCTTCGTACAGGATCAATGCATCGCCAGATTCCAGTAAACCGACTCGACCAGCGAGGAGGCCTCGCGCAGGGAGATACAGCCCGTATTGATCATCAGGTGGTAGTGGTGGCAGTCGCCCCACTTCCCGCCCGTATAGTACTCGTAGTGGGCCCCCCGGTTGCGGTTGATCCGCCGGATCTCGGACTCGGCGCGGTCGGCCGGAATGCCGTACTCCTCCACACAACGCCGCTGGGCAGACGACGCATCGCAATAGCAGAAGACCTTGATCGCCTGCGGCGAATCGCGCAGGATGAAATCGGCGCAACGGCCTACGATCACACACGGCTCACGCTCGGAAAGCTCCTGCACGATCCGGCTCTCGGCCACGAACAGCACGTCATCGGCCGAAAGGCCGCGTTCCGACGCGATGCCTCCGTTCTGAGAAAAGACACACTTGAGCCAGAAGGAGGGAATCGACTGTTCGTTCTTCAGGATGTACTCCTCGTCGATGCCGCTCCGCTCGGCAGCCAGGCGGATGAACTCGCTGTCATACAACTTGATGCCCAATTTACGCGAGAGCATCTCGCCCAGCAGGTGGCCGCCGCTGCCGTACTCGCGGGCGATGGCGATGACGACAGGGCGCTGTCCGGCAGGCGCCGTCGGGGTTGCGGGTTGCGGGGTTTCGAAAATCCACCGGTCGAGACACCCGTAGAAGGGACTGACGAAATGGACGATGGGGCCTACGATGAGCGCGGCGATGACCGTACCTTCGCGCACGCCGTCGATGACGGACATGAAGACAAGAGACAGGACGCACGCAATCAGGACCAGCGCCACGTCGAAGCCCAGCTTGACGTACCCGAAATCGCGACGGATGCGACGCGAGATGGCGCGCACGAAGTACTCGCCCGAGGTCATGGCCACGTTTACCTTGACCTCCAGCGCAATACCGACAGCCAAAACGACACACCCCACGAGAAGATATCCCAGTTTGCTGAAATATTCAACCGGCTCAACCCACCAAAGCAGGCTCATCGCTCCGTCGATGAACAGACCGAAACAGAACGAAATGGGGATCTGAAGCAGATAGATCCGAAGATCTGTGCGCAGGTCATTGCGCGTCATAAAGAAAAGTTCCAGGAAAACGAACCCCACATTGACAATGATGGTCCACTCGCCCATCGTCAGCGACGTGAAGAGACTCAGCACATAGGTAACGCTGGTAATCGGAGAGGTGCCGAGCAACGCCCGGGTAATGAAGGCGACACCCAGAGCGTTGATAAACAACGAAACGACGAACAACAGATAACGACGAAGAAGATATACATTCATGAATATGTCTTTTGAGGGTGCGAAGATCGGGCTATTTTTCGGATTTTGCGGCGAGAAAAGACGACCCGTATTCGTCAAAAACGAAACAATGACTAACTTTGCACGTCAAAAACCTCACTTGATGGACCATCCGCGCCTCGCAACCACAACTCCATACCCGGACGAGACTTCCGAGCGGCTCAAATACTGCAGAATCGATCACGGAATATTGGCCGGAACCGGGCCGGAACGAATCGGCAACGGATTCTACGTGCTGCTGTGCAACGGGGGTACGGTCCGTTTCACGGGGCCCCGCAACCGGACGGAGCTTTCGGAAGACGACCTGCTGATGCTGACGCCCGGAGTGACGGGCCTGATTGACACCTGCGGCACGGCAGGAGATACGGACCTGCTCTACATCGCCCCGAAATTTTTCGACAGCCTGCCCGACGGACAACCCCTCTACCAGCAGCTCACGTGGCTGCGCGGCGACGGTGACATGCCGTTCCTGCACCTCGACGCCGGACAGGCCGGGTTGCTCCGGCAAACCCTCGCACTCATCGCCCGACTGCCGCAAAGCGTGCGGACCTGCCGCGAGAGCATGCTGCGCCACCTCTGCGGGGTGCTGCTGCTCCAGATCACCGACCTGGTGAGCCGGACCAACGGCAAAGGGCCTGTCAGCGTCAAGCATGCCGACGAGATCTTCCGCAGTTTCAAACGGCTGCTGGTCGGGCACTACAGGGCATGCCACACCATCGGGTTCTACGCGCGGCAACTACACATCTCGGAGACGTACCTCGCCCGGATCGTCCGCCGGACCACCGGACGGACCGTCCGCGACCAGATTGCCGAACTGCTCTGTGCCGACGCGAAGAAACTGCTCGAATGCACGGACCTCGACATCAAGGAGATCGCCGACACGCTGGGATTCTCGGACCAGTCGGTTTTCGGGAAGTTCTTCCTGCGGCGGACGGGAGTCTCCCCCTCGGGATTCCGCGCGGCGAACGGGGCGTCCGAACGGCCGGAGCACAGGCTGACAGCCTCCCCGGCAGACGGAGAGCCGCAATAAGGCTCCGGAAAACGACTGCGGGCGGAGATCCCTTCGGAATCCCCGCCCGCAGCGTAACCGGCAATCTACACCCGGATCAATAGACCGAGAATTCGTAAATACGCGTGGTGTTGCCCTCGCTCTGGTCGGGTTTGGTGACCAGCAGGCGCACGTAGCGTGCCTCGACGGGCGTCGCAAGCAGACGGTCCGTCTCCAGGGAGGTATTGTCCCGGACCGTATCCACTCGCTGCCAATCCCCGTCGGGCGTCGTGCAAACCTCCAGGCTGTACTCCTTGGTGATGTAGTCCAGCGACTCCAGACCGGCATGCATCACGTACCAGCCCCGGATCGGCTGAACCTTGCCCAGATCCACCGTAATATATTTGGGACGGGCACCACTCACGTCGCACCACTTCGTCTCCGCATTGTCGTCCAGAGCACACTCGGCACGCTCCTCGCTGCTCACCTCTCCCGAACGGGCAACAACCAGCCGGTCGAAGGCCAGGTTCCGGTTGGCCTGCTCACCTTCGTCGGCGCCCTTCTCCGGAAGCGAAACCCGCAGCAGGTCGCACGCCGGCGTCACGGCATTGTTGGGATCCGAGGCCACCGTAGCGGCAAACACCACGATGCGCGGGTCGTCCGGAAGAATAAGTTCGCGGGCACCTTTCGGGATATCGATGCTCGTGCAGAACAGGTAGGTGAACTCGTAGGGTACATCCCGGTTGACGATCATGTCGTGCTTGTGCGTCCCGCAGAACAGCACGTCCGCACGCTTCAGGTAGCCCTCCGTATGGCCCGTGTGGCCCCACTGGCCGATGAAACCGCCGTAGTAGGGAACCAGCACCTCATGCTCCTCGCCGTCCACCGTGAAGACGGCCCGGTTGTCGTGGCGCGTCGAGGCGACGACCAGGTAGAGCTTGTCGTAGTCACCCGAAGGAAGGGCTATCGTATCGCGACGGCACTTCACGCCGTTCTCCGCCTCCGGGCTGCCGAACTCGAAGCCGATGCCCCTGTACTCGATCTTCGAGGGGAAGAGCTCCGCGGCGTACGAATTGCCCTTGCCGTCGAAGTTGGCATCCGAGCGATACGGATTGTACGAGGCCGTCTTCAGGTTGTACGGCAGCGCTACCGGGCGGCAAGCCGCAGGAGCGACAGCCTGTGCCGGGGCGGCGAGCTTCACGCGGAAGGTCTTCATCGAGAAGGGCGCGGCCGTGAAGCGAAGCTCCCGGCCCGAGAACGAGGCGCCGCCAATCGGCGCCTCGTTGCCGTTGAGCTCCTCGGCCTCCACGATCTCGCCGGCGAAGCGCACTACAGCCTGCTGCGGTGCCTGGCCCGAGGTCTCGTAGAAACGGACGACGTAGTCCTCCGAATCCTCGGCCTGCTTGAGCGCGCGAAGCGCCACGTGCTCGTTCAGAGACTCCACGAACGAGAAGCTGCGCCCCAGCGTTCCCCGGTGTTTCGGGGCGACGAAGGCTCGAAGAGGCTGGTTCAGCACCTCGGCCTTGCGGACCGTGCCCCCGCGGCGGAAATCACCGTCATGTCCCACGATCGAGTAGGTGAAGATGTGGTGTCCGTAGTCCTGGCGGTTCTGGTAGCTGTAGCCCCCGCGCGTCGAAGGCGTGTGGAGCAGCGTCAGTCGAAGCGTATGGTCATCGGGCTTGTCCCAGCCGTACTTGCAGTCGTTGAGCACCGAAACGCCGTAGCTCCCGTCCTCGGCCGTCAGGTCAGCCCACTGCTGCGCGTAGACCTCATAGGCCGTATCGGTATTGTTTCCGCGGGCCACGGAGCCCACGCCCAGGTCGTACGTCGCTTTCGGGTTCGACACGCTCAGCGGGAACTCGGCCTTCAGAAGGGCATCCGTCGAGGCCCAGTCCACCTCGTTCACAATGTCGATGCGGTCGTCCTGACCTCCCTCGGTCAGCGTGATGTACTGCCGGAAGGTCGATTCCCCGTGCGTGCGCTCCACACACAGCGATGCACGTACCGGGCCCTGTTCCGCCACGCGGATCTTCACGTCGCCGCAGATCGGCTCGGGATCCGCGTCGAGCGTCTTCTTCAGGATCTCCCACGCCGGCCAGCTGAACGACTCGTTTTTGGTGAACAGCGCCAGGCGGATCGACTTGCCCTTCTCGACCAGTTCGCGGCCGGAGCGCTTGTCCTCGATCGAGCAGATGTCGCCGTTCGCATCGAGCGTAAGGCGGTAGATGCTGTTCTCAAGCGTCCGGTCCTCCGCCTTCAGCCCCGAGGCGACGGTCCGGCTGCCGCCTCCGCGGACCTCGTAGACCGCATAGCCCGCAGCGGGAACCTCCGCGCTGAAAAGCACGTGCAGGAGCCCGTTCTCGAAGCCCAGGATCTGATGGGGAACCCGTTCGCCCCGGGCGTCGTAGACCGTGACACGGTCACTGCGCGACGGCACCGTGGCCTCGACGAGATTCCGAACCGGGAAACCCGCAGCATTGTAGACAACGACCGGGGTACCCTTCACGTCCGTGCGCAGCGAGCGAGTCACGCTGCCCACCGAAGTCGTGAGAACACCGGCGAACTGCTGAAGCGACAGGAGCTCGTCGTTCCACGAAAACTCATACGCCCGCGGAATGCTCGTACCCGTCAAGTCGTCGTGGAACTGGTGCCAGATGACCCGTTTCCACGCCTCCGTGAGCAGTTCGCGCGGGTATGAGACACCGCCCAGCCAGTCCGCAGCCACGGCGCTACGCTCCGCAGCGTCGGCCAGAAGCTCGTTGCGCCGGTTGTAGAGTTTCATCGCAGCCTGCGACGTATAGCAACCCGTGGCGTGGACATCCATCAGCAATTCGCCGTCCCACACCGGAAGTTCCGGATGGGCGTCGTACGGGAGGTAGTCCTTGAACAGCTGGTCGCTCGTGGCGCTGAGGATCTCGACCGGACCGTCGCCGTGCACGCCCGCCTCGACGGCACGAACCGACTCGATGGTCGGAGCGCCGCCCGTATCGCCCGTACCGTAGTAGTGGTAGACCGTCCGGATCGGGCTCTTTGACGTGATGCCCGAGAGATAATCGCTCTGGCTCAGGTCCTCATAGCGCCATTTGGTCGTGTAGTTGTGCGCATCCATCACCGCCATGATCCGAGAGCCGTCGATGCCCTGCCAGAGGCCGATCTCGAACGGAATCTTGCTCGATCCGTAGAACGGCCGGTGGCGCCACATCAGTTTCTGCGTCGAGAAGCCGATCAGGCCCGAATGTGCGGCGATCGTGGGAAGTGTCCACCCGAAGCCGAAGCAGTCCGGAAGGAAGATGTCCGTACCCTCGACGCCGAACTCCGAGCGGTAGAAGTGCTGTCCGTAGAGGATGTTGCGCGTGAAGGACTCAGCCGACGGGATATTCGGGTCCGTAGCGTCCCACGTACTGCCCGTGATGTGCCAGCGGCCTTCGCGGATGTAACGCTTGATCAATTCGTACTGGTGAGGATAGTACTCCTTCATCCACTGGTACTTGATACCGCCCTCGAAATTGAAGACATAGTCCGGGTACTGCGACAGCAGATGCAGGTTCTGGTTCAATGTCTTCGGAATGTACTCCAGAATCGAGCGCTGCACGTCCCAGTTCCACTGGGAATCGAAATGTGCGTTCGAAACCAGATAGGCCTTGTCGCGCTCCTGAGCCCCTACGGGCGTCAGCATGCACAGCGCGAGAAGACCGAGCAAGGTTCTTTTCATAAGGTGAACAGTTTGATTGTTTGACTTGGTTTTGCCTTTTCGGGATACAAAAATAGTTCATTCGGGCCAAGACTGTCTCCCGAAGCAGGATATATTTAGTACGAATTCATGTCATTCGGGTCCGAAAAGAGGCAAAAAACGGGATCTCCCGACTGGAGACCCCGTCTGAAAGGCCGCGCTCCGCACCGGAGCCGGCGGCAAGTCACTTCGACAGTTTGGCCATGAACCGCGCGCGATCGACCACGTAACGAACATGAACGCCCTCGCCGATCAATCCCTCGGCATCGCGCGCCCCGACGTTGAAGGTCAGCTTGCGTCCATCGACCTCGGTCAGGATCGCCGTGGCCGTGACCGAGGCTCCCAGTCCCGACGGCTTGATGTGCGTGGTGTTCATCTCGGCACCCACGGTCGTAGAGCCCTCGGGCAACGCCGGGGCCACGGCCGTCATCGCCGCATGCTCCATGAGGGCGACCATCGACGGGGTCGCAAAGACCTCCAGATCGCCCGAGCCCATCACGAGGGCCGTGTTGGCAGCCGTCACGGTCGTCGTGGCGCTGGCCGAAAGTCCCTTTTCCAGTTTTTGTGTCATCGTCATATCCATAAAAAATCAGTATCTTTGTCCGGAAGCCCCACGGAGCGGATCCGGAGGCCGGACAAAGATAGTTCTTTTCAGCGAGATGAAAAAATGGTGCATCCTGCTGCTGGCCCTGACGGCCGCCCTCTCCGGAGCGCAGGCTCAGGGAGGACGCGGATTCCTGCGTCAGGAGTGGATTCTCGAAAAGGGAGATTCGCTGGCGCACATCCTCATCCTTCCGGTGCCCGTATTCAGCCGGGGTGTGGACCTGCGCCGCTACCAGAAACTCGTCCGCGCCGTCAAACGGGTCTACCCCGTCTCGAAGATCGCCCGCCGCAAACTCGCGGAGATGGAGGAGCGGCTCGGCCAGCTGCCGAACCGCAAGGAGCAGAAGGCCTACATCCGGCAGGTCTATCACGAAATCAAGGAGGAGTACACCCCCATTCTCAAACGCATGACCCGCACCGAAGGGCGCGTGTTGCTCAAACTCATCGACCGCGAGACGGAGTACACGGCCTACGAGGTGCTGCGCGAATTCCGCGGCGGTTTCGTGGCGGGGTTCTGGCAGAGCGTCTCGCGCATCTTCGGGCAGAACCTCAAGTCGGAATACGACGCCGAGGGGGAGGACCGCATGATCGAGCAGATCATCATCTACTACGAGGCCGGGCTGCTCTGAGCCGGGACGGATGCGGCGCGGCCGGGGGAAACCCGGACGGAGGCCGCTACCCCGCCCCGGACTGCGTCAGAAGTTGAACGACAGGCCGCAGCCCAGCGACATGAATGACCGGGACGGGGCATGGGGCCCGGCGCGGAAGTTGTCCGTCAGATAGCAGTGGTAGGTGAAGTCGCCGAAAAGGTTGAAACGCCAAATGGGAATAATCAGCCGCAGACCGGCATCGGCCGTGCAGGAGAAGCGCCGGCGGACGGTCCACGAAGCATCGGCCGGGGCGACAGGCGCATGACTGCCGGGGCCGAGCGGTCCGAAAAGCAGTCCCGGAGTGAAGCCCGCATGGATTTCGAAGGCCGAAGGCAAAAGCGAGAGCAGCAGCGAGCCGACCGACTGCCCGGGATCGGCCCGGCCGACCGACGGTTCGGCCCACGGATCCCCGGCCCAGGGATTGTAGTAGGCCCGGCAGGATTCGCCCTCGTCCCGCGCCCGGCGCCAGGCCGAGGCGATGCGTCCGGTGCGCCACGAGAACTGCAGCGGGACGGAGACCCCGCGCTCGATATCGGTCGGAACCAGCAGGTTCAGGCCCGTGCGGAATCCGATATTGGAGTATCCGTAGCAGGCATAGTCGATCGACAGCGTCTGCATCTCGGGAGCGGCCCCGGCACCGAGCGAAAGCTGCACACCGTAGCGCAGGCCCAGTTCATGCGAACGGGGAAGAGATCCGGCAGGAGGATTCCCCGGGGCGGAGAGCGCAGTGGTTGCAAGGAGCAGCAACGCGCAGGTTATCAGTCTTTTCATCGGTCAGCAGAATCGGTGAAAGGCGCAAGATAAGAAAAAAAACGAGGTTTTGCGAATTTACCCCTTTTTTCCGTATCTTTGCAGGCACAAAACCCGAGACAGCATGTTTGAAAATCTAACCGATAAACTCGAACGGTCGTTCAAGATCCTCAAGGGCGAGGGCCGCATCACCGAAATCAACGTAGCCGAAACCCTCAAGGAGATCCGCCGTGCGCTCATCGACGCCGACGTCAATTACAAGGTGGCCAAGACCTTCACGGACGAAGTGAAGCAGAAGGCCCTCGGACAGGACGTCCTGAAGGCCGTCAAGCCCGGCCAGATGATGACCAAGATCGTGCGCGACTCGCTGGCCGAGCTCATGGGAGGCACGGCGACGGACATCCGCCTCGAAGGCACTCCCGCCGTGGTGCTCATCGCCGGTCTGCAGGGCTCCGGAAAGACCACCTTCTCCGGAAAGCTCGCCTCGTTCATCAAGAGCAAGAAGGGCCGGCAGGTGCTGCTGGTGGCGGGCGACGTCTACCGTCCGGCCGCCATCGACCAGCTGAAGGTGCTCGGAGGACAGATCGGCGTGGAGGTATATACCGAGGAGGGGAACAGGAACCCGGTGGAGATCGCCGAGAACGCCATCAAATATGCACGGCAGAAATCCTACAACGTCGTGATCGTCGATACGGCCGGACGTCTGGCCGTCGATGAGGCCATGATGCAGGAGATCACGGCCATCAAGGCGGCGATCAAGCCCTCCGAGACGCTGTTCGTCGTCGATGCCATGACGGGTCAGGACGCCGTGAACACGGCCCGCGAGTTCAACGACCGCCTCGACTTCGACGGCGTCGTGCTCACGAAGCTCGACGGCGACACGCGCGGCGGTGCCGCCATCTCGATCCGCGCCGTAGTGGACAAGCCGCTGAAGTTCATCTCGAGCGGCGAGAAGATGGACGCCCTGCAGGTGTTCCACCCCGAGCGCATGGCCGACCGAATCCTCGGCATGGGCGACGTCGTATCGCTCGTCGAACGGGCCCAGGAGCAGTTCGACGAGGAGGAGGCCCGCCGGCTGAAGAAGAAGCTCGTCAAGAACCAATTCAACTTCAACGACTTCATTGCCCAGATCCAGCAGATCAAGAAGATGGGCAACCTGAAGGACCTGGCCTCGATGATCCCCGGAATGGGCAAGATGCTCAAGAACGTCGATATCCCGGACGACGTGTTCAAGCAGACCGAGGCGATCATCTCGTCGATGACCCCCGCCGAGCGCGAGC
>OLGB01000705.1_pt1 | contig 45117 bp, 47 predicted proteins | sample 1605691 | NCBI WGS metagenome assembly OLGB01 (sample SAMEA3888925, study PRJEB22519) | human gut metagenome | biome: human gut; feature: human-associated habitat; material: faeces | place: Denmark | collected 2010
AGTTTATCTACGCGGCGGGCAAGGCGGAAAAGGAGCTGCGGGGCGTAAAGCGCTACGTCAACCTGTTCTACCGCATCTACAACGGCAGGCGCAGGCATTCGACCCTTCCCATGAAGTTCTAAGGGAAGGCAGACCGCAAGAGAAATCGTGCGGTCATTTACATACAAAAACAACGCATAGGAATGGAGGTGCGAAACATGAACTCTGAAACCACTACCACGCTATCCCAGCGTGATGCTTACAAGCTAATGCTGAAAGAGTATCCGGATGTCATGGATATCGTTCAGATGTGCCAGATACTTGATGTCAGCACGAAAACGGGGTATCGACTGATACGAGAAGGCAAAATCTGCTGCATAAAAGTAGGTCGCGCCTACCGTATCCCCAAAGCACATCTTTTTACCTACTTATGCATCGGCTGTTGACTGCATGGAGAAATAAATCCGATTGGCGGCATCCTTTCCGCATCAGTTCGAATGATTTATACTGTTCTCAGGTCAACGGCAGGTGTTGCCCACAACAAGAGAGGAGGATATCTTATTATGGTGGCAGGACACCTTCGTGAGAAAAAGGGCTATTTTTATGCCGTACTAAACTACACAGACGCACACGGAAACCGCAAAACAAAGTGGATCGCAACAGGGCTTGCGGTCAAAGGCAACAAGAAACGCGCCGAGGCGTTCTTACAGGAGCAGCGGCGCAGTTTCCAGGAAGATGTGCCGATTACAGGAGACGTTCTTTTTGCAGACTTCATGGAACAATGGCTTACGGTAATAAAGAGTTCCGTGGCGGTGACAACTTTCGCCTCATACTCCAATATGGTCAAAAAAGTAATCGTGCCGTATTTCAGAGAACGGCAGATTGCATTGCAGGAGCTGTCGGCAAAACACATCCAGGATTTTTACCTGAAGGAACTGGAACGTGTGAGCGCGTCCTCGGTTATTCATTATCACGCAAACATCCACAAGGCGTTGAAGTATGCTGTCAAGCTCGACCTAATCTCCAGTAATCCTGCCGATAAGATCGAAAGACCAAAGAAGGAGCGTTTTATGGCAAACTTTTACGATGCCGATGAAGTGAACAGGCTTTTTGAAATCTCCAAAGGCACCAAACTTGAAATCCCCATTCTCTTTGGTGCTTTCTATGGGATGCGGCGCAGCGAGACCCTCGGTATGAAATGGGATGCCATCGACTTTGAGCGCGACACAATCACCATCCGGCATACGCTTACAACCGTTGCCCTTGATGGAAAGCGTATTACGGTCGCAGAAGATCGGACGAAAAATAAGTCCAGCATGAGAACGCTGCCACTGGTTCCTTTCGTAAAGGAACGGCTTCTGGAGCTTAAAGCAGAACAGGAGGAAAACCGGCGTTTATGCGGGCGATCCTATGTGAAAGATTACACGGGCTATGTGTGTATCAATGAAATCGGAGATATCATCAAGCCTAATTATGTTTCCTGCGGATTCCCGAAGCTTCTGGAGGAACACGGATTGCGCAGAGTGCGCTATCACGATTTGAGACATAGCTGCGCCTCGCTGCTTCTCGCCAACGGCGTTCCGATGAAGCAGATTCAAGAATGGCTCGGGCACAGCGACTTCTCAACTACGGCAAACATTTACGCACATCTGGATTACAGCTCGAAGCTGACTTCGGCTGACGCGATGCTCAATGGTTTGGGGCTTGCTTCGAACTAAAAAAGGAAAGCCAGCAGCCGAGAAAACCGGCTACTGGCGGACATTCTGGCGGAGACGGTGGGATTCGAACCCACGGACCCTTGCGGATCAAACGATTTCGAGTCGTTCTCGTTATGACCACTTCGATACGTCTCCGTATTTATCTCAACATCAGCACCTCAGAAAACGGGGAGAACTGATGGGGAGAACAAAGAAAAATATTAAATTCAAGATACCCGAAAAACCCCGTAAAATCAAGGGTTTTCGCTCAGGAGGCTACCGGATAGCGACCACGATTTCGAGTCAGGGCCGTTATGACCACTTCGATACGTCTCCGTATTACGATGTTAGAAAAACGCTCAATATTTATTGTACTTCATTGATGAGGAATTTGCAAGCACAAAATGTTGGAAAAATGATATAAGATTTCTTGTGGATTTATGCTTTGAAAGTTCCCTGGCAAATGCTGCTCCATCCCCCCTTTCCGGTGAAAATGCGGCAGTGAATATCGGTGCGGCATTTACTATTGAGGATTATCGAATTCAAGTTTGTTTGCCAAATCGGCGGTTTCCTCTTGCGAAGAACGGCAGGTTATGTTATAGTTCAGTTAGAGAAAGGACAGTGGTGAGCATCAATACTCAGGTTTTCAATGCAAGAACTCAGAAGGAGAACGGTACTGCGCTCGGCGGTCGGACGATCCGCGCCGGTGGGCTTGTTGCGTTCCCAACCGAGACCGTATATGGGCTTGGCGCAAACGGTATGGACGGCGAGGCGGTTAAGAAGATATTCGAAGCCAAAGGAAGACCCAACGACAATCCGCTCATACTGCATATTGCAAAGAAAAGCGACGTTAAGCCCCTTTGGAAGCATGTGCCCGATAATGCAAGACGGCTGATGGACGCATTCTGGCCGGGACCGCTGACACTCATCTACCTAAAGAGCGATATCGTACCTGAAGAGGTCAGCGCCGGACTGGATACCGTGGCGGTTCGAATGCCCGAACATAGGACGGCCTTGGCTCTTATCCGTGCCGCAGGCGTGCCCATCGCCGCGCCGAGCGCCAATATTTCCGGTAAGCCCAGCCCCACGACTGCCGAACATGTGCTTGAAGATCTTGACGGCAGGATCGATGTCCTGCTGGACGGCGGCCCATGCCGGGTCGGAGTTGAATCGACTGTAATATCGCTTGTGGGGAAGCCCACGATACTTAGGCCCGGAGGAATAACAAAGGAAATGCTTGAGCAGGTGATCGGCCCTGTTGAAGTCAATTCAGCAGTGCTTAAGCCGCTAAGTGAGGACGCTGTCGCCGCTTCTCCCGGTATGAAGCATAAACACTATGCTCCGGACTGTGCGGTGGTGGTTGCCGAGGGCAGTCCGCGTCGGGCAGCCGACATAATCAACCGTGAGTATGCGCTTGCGGAAAGCGAGAACAAAAACTGCCTTATTTTTGCAACTGAGCAAACTAAGGGCTATTACAAGGGCAAGAATTATGTTATAATCGGTGACAGAGAACAGCCCGAAACGCTTTGCGCAAACCTTTTTGATGCGCTTCGCGAAAGCTCCCATGGCGTTGACATCATCTTTGCCGAGAGCATTCCCACGGAAAACGAGGGGCTTGCGTATATGAACAGGCTTTTAAGAGCTTCCGGCTTCACCGTACTCAATAATTGATTTGGAGAATTGATATGAAGATTGCAATAGCAAGCGACCACGGCGGATTTGCGCTCAAGCAGCAAATCATGAACTATCTTGAAGAGCTTGGCCATGAATACAAGGACTTCGGATGCTTCAGCGAAGAAAGCATGGACTATCCGGATATTGCCTTTCCTACCGCCAAGGCGGTTGCAAGCGGCGAATATCAACGCGGCATTCTTATCTGTGGCACCGGCATAGGCGTTTCGATCTGCGCCAACAAGGTCAAGGGTATCCGATGCGCGCTCTGCGGAGACGTGCTCTCGGCGGAGCTTACCCGTCAGCATAACGACAGCAACATGCTGGCAATGGGCGGCAGGATCATCGGTGTTGAAACGGCAAAGGCTATTACAAAGTCATGGCTTGAAACCGAATTCACCGGCGGAAGACATCAAAGGCGTATAGATAAAATAAGCGAATACGAAGGGTAAGGCCAAGGTCGCCCCAAGAGCGTGTTCGGAGATCAATCAGTTAAATTACTATACATTTGGAGGCAAACATGGAAGACTATATGAAAAATGTAACCGTCATCAATCATCCGCTGGTTCAGCACAAGCTGACGCTGATGAGGGACAAGAACACCGGAACAAAGGATTTCCGTATGCTGCTTAAGGAGTTGTCCACGCTCATGGCATACGAAGTCACCCGTGACCTCCCCTTGGAGGAGATCGATATCGAGACCCCCGTTGCGCCGATGAAGGCATATGTGCTGGCCGGAAGGAAGCTTGGCATAGTTCCCATTCTGCGTGCGGGTCTTGGCATGGCGGAAGGCGTCATGGAGCTTATCCCTGCCGCAAAGGTCGGCCATATCGGCCTTTACCGTGATCCCGAGACGCTCAAGCCTGTCAGCTATTATCGCAAGCTGCCCAGTGACACCTGCGACCGCGATATGATTGTCGTAGACCCCATGCTTGCCACCGGAGGCTCCGCTGCGGAGGGTATCCGAATCGTCAAGGAAGCCGGATGCAAGACCGTTCGTCTCATGTGCCTCGTCTCCGCTCCCGAAGGCATAAAGGCACTGTATGAGCAGCATCCCGACGTCCGAATCTACACCGCCGCTATCGACAGCCACCTGAACGAGCACGGCTATATCGTTCCCGGTCTTGGCGATGCCGGTGACAGGATATTCGGAACTAAATAAGCCTTATATGTCCAAAGGCAGGTCGGCTAAGCCATACAACCAAGCAATCATCGTTACGAGAAATGCTGTTTGTGAGTTCGACACTTTAGTTCCGGTTTGTTCAGTGTTTTCCGTTTGTGCAGCATGAGCTGAACCAACCGTTATATGAATACATAGAGAAACGCCCGATGGTTTTTACTGTTTGGGCATTTCTTTTTCGGGGACTGATTTGGTGCTTTAGGGCGAATAGGGATGTGCGGGAGGATAATGGTGCTTTTAATTATAATCGCAATAGCAGTAATTGCATTTGTCGCTCTGATTATCAAGAGCAGCGATGTCCAAACCCTATCCCCCGAAAAGGTCGCAGGCAAACGCGGAGAAGCTGCTGCGGCAAACATTATAAGGAGCGTACTTCGCAAAGGGGATCTGCTGCTAACCAATGTTGAGATAGACTGTGACGGAAAGAAAACAGAGCTTGACAATGTTATCGTCAACAAGAATGGTGTTTTTATTATCGAGGTCAAGAATTACAGCGGCAGCCTTGTAGGTTGCGAAAGTGATTTTGAATGGTATAAATACCACACAAGCAGAGGCGGAAACGTATATGTAAAAACCGTCAAAAATCCAATCAGGCAAGTCAAAAGACAGATATACATACTCGCGCATTATCTTGAATATTTCGGAATCGACGTGTATGTCTGCGGTTATGCGATTTTTCTGAATGATAATTGCCCGGTTTCGAGTCCATATGTCTTATCAGGGATTAACGACATAGATGTCGCCATTCATAGCGCCCGAAAACAGAGACTTGACGCAAAAACTATTCGTTATATTAATGAAATATTATCCTGATGTATCCAAATAATCCAAAGTGAAAACATATAAGCGACGGCCGGGCAGCATATTTAGCTGCCCGGTTAGATTACCGACAAAGTCCGAGGTTCGGCGCTGTGCGAACCCCGGATCTATGCTTAAAGTTTAGCCTTTAACAAATTATTTCAGATTGCATGTAGCATCTATCTGCAACCATTCATCATTATCTTTTTCTAAAGAGCATTGCTCCTGCGCCGGTCATAAGCAATGCCGCGCTGATGCCTATAAGGCTTACGGCGCCGGTTGAGGGAACGGGCGGCTGCGTCGGCTCCTCGGTCGGGGCAGCCGTGGGTTCTCCCGTAGGCGCTTCCGTGGGCTCTTCAGTAGGCGCTTCCGTTACCGGTGCAGTCTCGGTGGGCTCGGGTGTTGCCGTTGGCTCAACGGTCGGAGCTTCCGTCGGAAGTATTGTCGGAGTGGGCTCCGGAGTGATGGGAGCATCCGCAAACACCGCAAACAGGCAGTAATCGTTGCCTGCTTCAAGGCTGATCGTCATGCTGTCCGAATACAGATTGTTATCAGTATCATACCAGCCTACAAATTCGTACTCGCCGGCGCATTCAGCATTGAGACTGATTTCAGATGAACGCTCCGCATACCGCCAACATAAGAAAGCCAAAGCTTCCTCCCATAATAAACGCTGCCGCTGTCGCCGCTGCGGCAACGATGCAGTAAAGCAGCAGCGTCCTTTTGACTTCGGGGTTTCTGAACAGCTTCATCATGCGTCAACCTTATAGCCCAGTCCGCGAACCGTCTTTATCACGGTCGGATTCTGCGGATCATCCTCGATCTTTTCCCTAAGGCGTTTAATATAGACCGTTAGGGTGTTGTCATTTACAAACTCCCCTGCGATATCCCATATCGCCTCGAGGAGCTGTGACCTTGTGAGAACCATTCCTCGATTGCTGAGAAAAACCAAAAACAAGCGGTATTCGAGGGCGGACAGATACAGATCCCTGCCGTTCTTGTTCACGGTGCCCTTAACCGTATCCACCGTCAGTTCGCCAATATGGATTGCGGTTCCTGCGCCCCTTGTCAGACGAAGGATATTCCTTATCCTTGTTACAAGCTCCCTTGGCCTGAAGGGCTTTGAAATATAATCGTCTGCGCCTATCTCAAACCCCGTAACGGTGCTGTACTCATCGCTAGAGGCGGTGAGAAAGATGACGGGAATACCATAGTCGGCTTTTATCGCCGAACAGACGGCAAAGCCATTTCCGTCGGACAGTGAAATATCAAGCAGAGCGAGATCAAATCGCTCACTCTCGAGCAGCTTCATTGCCCCTGCCTGTCCCGATGCACTCTTTACGCTGTACCCTTCAGAAGTCAGGTACTCAGTAAGGTTGGCAACGATACCCTTGTCGTCCTCCACCAACAGTATTTCTGTCATAATCCTCTCCATTCTGTTCGACCATGATTTTATTCAACTATAGCATATAATCAAAAGCTTTTCAACCGAACTGTCCGCATAAGCCCTCGCACCTGCAGGAGCTTAATAATATATCATTGTTTTCCGTCGTCCGTGTTGATTGTTCATTCTTATTTATGTATACTCGTAACAGAGAATGCGGTGTAAGGGTATGGATGTGATTGATAAGCTCGGGATGTAAGTCCCTATAAGCTTAAAAAGCATAATACCTCCCGGTTGAAAGAGGTTAGCAATGATAAAAAGAGCTGTCGAGCACGATGCGGAAGAATTAGCCTGCCTGGCCGTTTTGTTATGGAATAACCATGGCGCAGAGGAACTCCGTGATGAATTCGCTGATATGCTGAAATCGGATGAAGCGGCTTGCTTTATTGCATATGAATCGGATGTTTCGGTGGGCTTTGCCCAATGTCAGCTGCGGCATGACTATGTGGAGGGAACGACCACCAGCCCGGTTGGCTATCTGGAGGGCATATATGTTATGCCGGAATACCAAAACCATGGACTGGCAAAACAGCTCCTTGGAGCTTGTGAGAGCTGGGCAAGAGAAAAAGGCTGCACGGAGTTTGCAAGCGATTGTGAGCTGTCAAACGATGCCGGCTTTAGTTTTCATCTCAGCATGGGTTTCACCGAGGTCAACCGTATTATTTGTTTTAGAAAAACGCTGTACGATAGGAGTATGGAATGAAAGAGACGATATTTCAAATCGGAGAAATCCCGGCCGTGTTATATGGCGAGGAATCAGACCGGATTTATCTGTTTATCCACGGAAAATGCGGTAATAAGGAAGAAGCCGAAAGCCTTGCGGAGATAGTATGTCCGCAGGGAATACAAGTGCTGGGCATCGACCTTCCGGAACACGGCGCACGCAAAAACAGTACGAAGAGGGCGGTGCCGTGGGATGTAGTGCCCGAGTTGCAGGACGTTTTGCGTTTTGCAGAACAGCGCCGGAAGCATGTGCTGCTCTGCGCAGTCAGCATAGGCGCATATTTTTCGCTTCTGGCGTTTTACGAATATTGCTTTGAAAAATGCCTGTTTGTCTCCCCCATTTTGGATATGTCCGCGCTCATCGAAAAAATGATGGAATCGGCATCGGTGAGTGCCGAGAGGCTGCAAGCCGAAAAGGAGGTTTGTACAGGCTATGGGGAGCCTCTGTCTTGGGAATATTATGAATATGCAAAGCATCATCCTATCCTTGAATGGAACAGTCCGACCGCAATTCTTTATGCAGGGCATGACGAGCTGACAGATCGCGAATCGGTGCTGGATTTTGCCAATCGCTTCGGCTGCTCTCTTCGGATTTACGAGGACGGCGAGCATTGGTTTCATACCGTTGAGCAGCTTAACGCGCTTAGGGCATGGATACGTGAGCAGGCGGCAGATCATCGGCCGCTCTGGATAACGATCCGCTGCGCGGAACAGGCGGATATCCCCGATTGGCTCAACCTGGTAAATACCGTAGCTTCGGATTTCCCCGGGCTTGACATGGAGGATTATACAAAGACTCTGATTAAGAATGTTGGCAGAAAGACCGCACTTTGCGCGTACATAGGCGATTCTCTGGCAGGCATTTTGCTGTTTTCTCCGAAACTCCATACGCTTTCGTGCATGGCGGTGCATCCGAAATACCGTCGCTTGGGTGCAGCGTCCTTACTGATAAGCGAAATGCTGCGCCGTATGCCGAGCGGTGATATCAGCGTTACCACCTTTCGGGAGGACGATCCAAAGGGCATCGCACCAAGGGCGTTATATCAAACATTCGGTTTTCTGCCGGAGGAGCTGTTTACCGAGTTTGATTATCCCGTTCAGCGGTTTGTGCTTCACCGCAGCAAATGAAACGTGACACCGCTCCGCACAAAAAGTCAAGCATCACTGGTCTATTACTGCTATAATACCCGCATACGGAAGGGAGGATGCTTATGGACTGGATCACAGGCATTCAGAGGGCGCTGGACTATATCGAAGCGCATCTGACGGACGATATAGATTATGAAGCCGCAGCGAGGGAGGCCGCCTCGTCGTCGTTTCATTTTCAGCGGATGTTCAGTATGCTTGTTGGCTATACGCTGGGCGATTATATCCGTATGCGCCGTCTGTCGCTTGCCGCCGATGAGCTTCACCATACAGATAAAAAGATCATCGATATTGCGCTGCAATACGGATACGATACGCCAGAAAGCTTTTCTCGCGCTTTCACACGCTTTCATGGCATCACGCCAACCGAAGCACGCCGAGGCTGTAATATCAAGTCCTTTTCCCGTCTTTCCGTTAAGCTGATTCTGGATGGAGGAAATATTATGGATTACAGGATTGAAAAAAGAGACGCTTTTAAAATCATCTGCCGAAAGAAGCAGGTACACAAGCCCCAGGGCGACACTGCGACCGCCGATATTTCGAAGTTCTGGGCCGAATGCAATGCGGACGGCACTATGGAGAGGCTATGCGAATACGCAAGCTTTGAACATCTCCATGGGATACTCGGAATATGCTTCTCCGATGAGCTGTCCGGTTCCGCCTTCCCTTACGGCATAGGCGTGGAATACAACGGCAAGCCGATAACGGATGACCGATTTGAAATTGCAGAGATCCCTGCATACACCTATGCGGTGTTCCAGTGCAGAGGCATAATGCCGGACGCATTCAAGGAAACGTACAAAAAGATATGCACGGAATTCTTCCCCCAAAGCAGCACCTACGAGTACGGCAGCGGTATCGAGCTTGAGGTCTATCCCTCGGCCGATGTACAGAATCCCGACTATGTATGCGAGATCTGGATCGCAGTGAACGAGAAAAAGTGATAACGCCACAGCTCTAAGGTCTTTGACGCGGAGCCGAGGTCGTGTCGGCTCATCGCCGAAACAACCGTTCTGCGTTTTGGTCAAATCAGCCCGGCTTTGCCTGACGCAAAGCCGAGCCTTCTTCATATGACGAGAAGTGCCATGCTTCAAACCATTTTTTCGCATTTTGCATACATAAGATTCTCTTTGAAATAATCGCTTTATCGGCAAATCCGAGTCAAAAATATATTAATATTGGCAGTTGACATTTCTAATCTAATCTGTTAGACTAAAATCACTCTAATGAATTAGACTAAGGAGGAAGCATAACGAATGGATACGCCCAAGGTGTTTGAGAGCGAATATCGATTTTGCACGATACTGTGGGATCACGAGCCGATAAAGAGCAGCGAACTCGTTGCGCTGTGCAAGGATCAGCTTGGCTGGAAGCCTTCAACAACTTATACGGTAATTAAGCGTCTGTCCGAACGCGGCGTTCTTAAGAACGAAAACACCATTGTAACGGCTTTGGTCGCCAAGGATGATGTGCAGGCAGCCGAGATCGATGAGCTTGTGGAGAAAAAATTTGGCGGCTCGCTGCCTGCTTTTGTCGCTGCATTCACCAAGCGCAAGAACATCAGCGAGGAGGAGATAGACGAGATCCAGCGAATGATCGATCGCTTCCGGCAGGAGTCCCACGATGACTGAGCTTTTTCTGAAGATAATAAATATGAGCATATCTGCAAGCTGGGTCGTGCTTGCCGTGCTTGTATTGAGGTTCATATTGAAGAAAGCTCCCAAGTGGGTGAATGTGCTGCTATGGGGTGTCGTGGCGATAAGGCTTCTGTGTCCCTTTTCCATCGAAAGCGCGCTGAGCCTGATACCAAATGCCGAAACGATCAGTCCCGAACTCATGGTCGAAGCCGCACCGTCAACGCAGGCCAACATGCCCACCATTAACACGATAATCAACCAAACCGCTGTTTCGCAGCAAGCTTCTGCAGATACCGTGAGCGCAAACCCTCTGCAATTCCGAATCCATTTGCTTGCAGGGATATGGGCAGCCGGCATTGCCGCTCTGCTCCTATACTCCGCCATCAGCTATCGGAGCTTGTACAACAGAGTCCGCACGGCCGTTCGTCTCCGCGGCAGCATCTATCAAAGTGAGAATGTAAGTTCTCCTTTTATCTTGGGAATAATCAAGCCCAAAATCTACCTTCCGTTTAGTGCTGACGGCCAAAATATGGAATATGCTGCTGCGCATGAGCAGGCGCATATCCGTCGCAGGGATCATTGGTGGAAGCCGCTTGGATTTCTGCTGCTGACAATACATTGGTTCAATCCCATTATGTGGCTTGCATACATACTGTTGTGCAGGGATATTGAGCTTGCATGTGATGAGAAGGTCATTAAGGATCTTGGAAACGAACAAAGAGCGGACTATTCGGATGCGCTGCTTTCATGCAGCATCAATAAAAGAATGATTACTGTCTGTCCTCTGGCATTTGGTGAGACAGGCATAAAAGAAAGGGTGAAATCAGTGATAAATTATAAAAAACCTGCCGTGTGGCTTATCGCAGTCTCCATTATTGCATGCATCGTCCTTGGCGTATGTTTCCTGACTGACCCGGAAGAGGCAAAACCGAAAGCATGGCCCGAACTTGAGGATATTCGCACCGGATATACCAAAGAGCAGGCGGAAGAGGACGGCTGCGTGGTAATAGAAGGATGTACGCTGCTTGCAGGCGAAAAGAGCTGGCTCGAATTTGTCAACAAGACTCAAGCCGGGAACTCTGCCATCGTGCGGGTCTATCAGGCCTATACGACGGATAGTGACTTAGAGTATACGGTCAAAGAGCTAAGCTATGACGGCGAAAAGTTTTTGCTGCAATTCTATGACAGGACCGGAGATACCGGCGAAGAGTTTCTGTCCTCATCGAAATACAGCTACCTCATTCGCAGCCCATATTCGCCGAGAGAAAAAAGCTTCGACACCTACCTGCTGGCAAACGATCCCGAGGCAAGCACAGAAGGATACTTTGATTCTGCTTTATCAAGCTACTGCCTGTCATCTATCACATTCTCCATTGATTATCGTGAAGAAGAATATGGTCCTTTCTTCTCATTTGACATTTCTGCGGAGGAAAAGGGGGATAATAACGATGGTGAGCTATCTTCCGGAATCGTTTATGCAGATAATATCTCAATTAGAAACTGCCATTTGATCTATATGGTTGCCGTCCCCGACGATCATTGATATTATTCCGCATTCGGAGCTGCTTTTATCGATATTGACGATGGTGAACGGTAAGAAAGATGCTTCCTCGGGCTTGGCGGTATCTCCGGAATTTCCTCCTGCACGCTCACCGTTTATGATAATTATTCCGTGAAGTATCGAGATGTGTTTTATGAATATGGCTATCGCTATTTGGCCGGCTTTGCAAAGGATGAGAACGGAGAAATCAAAGTACGCCTTGCAATACAGTCCGAACCCGACGAAACAAGTCTTTATTCCATAAAGCTGAATGAGAACGGACACCTGTATCTCGAAGGAGACTTTCGTGTATGGGAATGAAGGCACATACCAGCATCAAATGAAAACTGAAAACCTCGCGTGCTCGTTTTCCCTAAAAAATGGGCATGAGCAAACTACCGGTTGAAATAACGCCCTTGACTATGAGTAATCAAGCCAAGGGCGTTATAAAATCAAATAAGTATCATCGCTCCATCACATAATTGGTCAGGAAAACACCTTTCCGTTCGACCTGCTGCTTTCTCACTGCCCTATAACCCCTTTTCTCAAAAAAGCCTCGGGCAGTAACGGAAGCATGAGTAATGTATTTCGGAACGTTTACTGATCGTTCCAATTCATCGCAGACAGCTGTTGCGATCCCCATATGCTGGAAATCGGAATGTACATATAGTCTGTCCAAATATCCCGTATCATCAATATCTCCAAAGCCTACGATGATGCCGTCGATCTCTGCAACAACTGTGCAGTGCGACAGGAACGTTTCGTTCCACCTATCCGTATCGGTATCTCCGTCCGCCCAAGCGTCCAGCTGTTCTTCCGTATAATCCTTAGCATTAACGGTATGAACGGTATCATAGAACAGCTTCGCCAACGTTTGACAATCGGCAGGCCGATACTTCCTAATTATCATTTGATCGCTCCCGTTACTTCGCGGATTCTTCTCTGCGGCGGTCGATCGCTCTGTTCCTGAAATAGATGATGATACCGACAGAAACCATCAGAACATTAAGAATGTAGAATATAAGCACATACCAAGGTACTGTTTCATACCAGGGAGCAGGCGCGTTCATATGAATGCGAACGAACTTTCCGATAAGAGCGAAAATGTATCCGCTCCAAATGAACAGATAGAAAAGAAGGCTTGTGCCCTTTGCGGTTTTGGCTCTCCATGCCTTGACGATGTTGAGCGGCCATGAAATGCCGAAGCAGATCACCATCAGCATTTCCATTAAGCTGGCAAATGTATCCATGTTGTACTCCTTTGCGTACATAATTCAACAGTGATTTTATCCATAAACCCTGAAACAGTCAACCCATCAAACCGCTTTTTCTTCCGTTTTCGGCCCCGGCAGGCAAGCATATCCGATTATATTGTTGGTGAAACTCATTTGCGCACATAAGCCCGAGCGGTTTTGCCCGTTCATTCAAATGGCTGATTCCGCAGGCCTGCCTGAATTTACCGCCCAAAAAATATTATTTTCTCTATGAAAAATATGAAAAAAATGCTTGACAAGTCGAGTTCGCTGTGTTAAACTTCTTTAGGTGTCCCCTCGTGGGGGACTTTATTTAGCTTGTTATTTGCACAGTTATGCGCAAATCAAGCAATCAAACAAGGAGGCTCACCATGCGAGTTAAAATTACACTGGCTTGTTCAGAGTGTAAGCAGAGAAACTACAACACTTTCAAGAACAAGAAGAACGACCCCGACAGGCTGGAGTTCAACAAGTATTGCCGCTTTTGCCGCAAGCACACTCTTCATAGAGAATCCAAGTAAGGAGTTATTATGAAGAAAGAAAAAAAGGAAAAGACGAATATTTTCGTCAGGATCGGCCGCTGGTTCGTTAAGGCCGGGAAAGCTATCGGCAACTATTTCAAGGAAGTTGCCGGCGAAGTCAAGCATCTCAGCTGGCCCACCAAGAAGGAACTCATCAACTACTCCCTTGCAGTTATCTCTTTCGTCGCTCTGATGGCTGTTATCATGTGGGTTCTTGACCTCGGTTTCAGCAGCGGCATCAAGGCGCTTGCCAGTCTCGGCAAGTAAGGAACTGCTATGTTGGACGAAGTATTGACACAGCAGGGCGAACAGACTGAACAGGCCGCACAGACTCAAACCGATGATAAAGCGCTTTCGGCAGCTCCTGCCGCAGGCAAGGCCAAGGCTTCCGATGATGGACCAAGCCCCCGTTGGTATGTCGTCCACACTTACTCCGGGTATGAGAACAAGGTCAAGGTTGACCTTGAAAAGACCGTTCAGAATCGAGGTATGCAGGACCTGATTCTGGAGGTAACATATCCTACATACACCGAGTTTGAAACCCGGCAGGTCGAAAAAATCGATCCGAAGACCAAGAAAAAGGTTTTCGAACAGGAGAATAGGGCCGTAGTTCGCAAAAAGTTCCCGGGATATGTCATGGTCAAAATGTTCATGAATCCCGATACCTGGTATGTCGTTCGCAACACGCGTGGCGTGACCGGCTTTGTCGGCCCCGTCAGCGCAGACCCAATCCCCCTCACCGATGACGAAGTAACCATGATGGGACTTGAACAGGTTAGCCATAAGGCTGCTTTCGAAGTCGGCGATCTCGTACGTATCCTATCCGGTTCTTTCGTTGGTCATGAATGCGCAATCCGCGCTATCGACAACAAGGAGCGAACCGTTACCGTATACATTCCCATGTTCGGTAAGGATACACCGCTGACGCTCAGCTTCAGCGATATTCACAAGATCTGGTAACCCCTATGGGCTGCCCGATAACCGTTTAACCACGTATGTTATTCCGCACTGCGGATTCAACATAGTGGGAGGCATGGCAGGCTCCCGTCGCGGAGTAGGATTCGGAGCTAAAATCGTATCCGCACTGTCTAAACCGCTCGCACCACATTTTATTTTAGGAGGAATACTATCATGGCAAAGAAGATAACCGGCTTTGTCAAGCTGCAGATCCCCGCAGGTAAGGCAACACCCGCACCGCCCGTTGGTCCGGCTCTCGGCCAGCACGGCGTCAACATCATGGGCTTCTGCAAAGAATTCAATGAGCGCACTGCAAAGCAGGCAGGCCTCATTATCCCCGTAGTCATCACGGTATACCAGGATCGTTCGTTCACCTTCATCACCAAGACCCCTCCCGCAGCAGTCCTTATTAAGAAGGCATGCGGCATCGAGAGCGGCTCCGGTGTTCCCAACAAGACCAAGGTCGCGAACATCACCAAGGCTCAGATCAAGGAAATTGCAGAGCTCAAAATGCCCGACCTCAATGCGGCAAGCCTTGAGGCAGCAATGAGCATGATAGCCGGCACCGCACGCAGCATGGGCGTTGTCGTTGTTGACTGATAAGCGAGGTACCGAATATGAAGCATGGCAAGAAGTATACTGAAAGCATGAAGGCTGTCGACAGACAGAAGCTTTATGATCCCGAAGAGGGTATCGAAGTCGTTCTCACCACCGCTAAGGCTAAGTTCGACGAAACCGTTGAAGCTCATATCCGTCTGGGCGTTGACTCCCGTCACGCTGACCAGCAGGTCCGCGGCGCAGTCGTTCTCCCCCACGGTACCGGCAAGACCGTTCGCGTTCTCGTCTTTGCAAAGGGTGATAAGGCTCGTGAAGCACTCGAAGCAGGCGCTGATTTCGTAGGCGATGAGGATATGGTCAAGAAGATCCAGACCGAGAACTGGTTTGGATTCGATGTCTGCGTAGCTACCCCCGATATGATGGGCGTTGTCGGTCGTATCGGTCGTGTTCTTGGTCCGAAGGGCTTGATGCCTAACCCCAAGAGCGGAACCGTCACCATGGATGTTGCCAAGGCAATCGCCGATATTAAAGCCGGTAAGGTTGAATATCGTGTCGATAAGACCAACATCTGCCACTGCCCCATCGGCAAGGTAAGTTTCGGCAGGGATAAGCTCGTTGAAAACCTCAACACCCTCATGGACGCTATCATCAAGGCCAAGCCCGCTGCGGCAAAGGGAACCTATATCAAGAGCCTCGTTCTCTCCACCACAATGGGCCCCGGCGTCAGGTTCAACGGAATGAAGTTCTAATCTCATTTCGGAACAAAGATAGATCCGAAATTCCCTCAAGCTCTGCTTCGGGGGAATTTCTTTATATAAAAAGCCTTTACACCGTTTACATTAGGTGTTATAATGAATAATTAGTAAAACGCGCTCGATATCGGGCTGAATCTATCACAAGAAAAGGTTGGTTAATATGAAAACTCTCACCATGGCAGAGCTTCGCAAGCTGTTTCTGCAATTCTTCAGCGAAAAGGGACATACCGTTATTCCTTCCGCTTCGCTGATACCCGAAAATGACCCAACGGTGCTTTTCACCACCGCGGGTATGCATCCCCTCGTCCCCTATCTTATGGGCGAGGCTCATCCGGCAGGCACCAGGCTCACCGACGTTCAAAAATGTGTCCGTACCGGCGACATAGACGAGGTGGGCGATGCAAGCCATCTCACCTTCTTTGAAATGCTCGGCAACTGGTCGCTCGGCGATTATTTCAAGCATGAGAGCATCGCATGGAGCTGGGAATTCCTTACCGATGAAAAATGGCTCGGCATTGATAAGGACAGACTCTATTTCACTTGCTTCGAGGGCAACGAAAATGCGCCCCGCGATACCTATTCCCACGATCGTTGGGTGGAAATGGGCGTTGATCCTTCACATATCTTCTACCTTGGCGCAAAGCACAACTGGTGGATACCCGGCACAAGCGGCCCCTGCGGCCCCGATACCGAGATATTCTTCGATACCGGCAAGGAAAAGTGCTGTGAGAGCTGCGATCCCTCCTGCTCCTGCGGCAAATACCTGGAGATTTGGAACAATGTATTCATGGAGTACTTCCAGCCCGTAAACGAACCGCTTCGTCCCCTTGCAAAGCGCAATGTTGACACGGGAATGGGTCTTGAAAGAACGATCGCGACCCTCCAGGGCGCGGAGAGCGTCTACGACACCGATGCTTTTACCAACATCCTTGCCAAGATAAGCGAGCTTTCCGGCAAGAACTACAGGGATAATGCCGAAACCATCAGAGCCTTCCGCATCGTGGCGGATCATATTCGAACCTCCACCTTCATGCTCGGAGACCCTCGCGGTGTAACCCCCTCTAATGTGGATCAGGGCTACATTCTTAGGAGGCTTATCCGCCGTGCGCTCCGCTATGCGATGCAGCTCGGCATGCCTGAAAACTCCCTTGGAAAGATTGCCGAAGTCGTTATCGAGGACTATGGCAATGTCTATCCCGAGCTTGAAGAAAACCGCAAGCATATCGTCATGGAGCTTGACGCTGAGGAAGCACGCTTCCAGCGCACACTGACAAACGGTATGCGTGAATTCGAACGCATCAAGGGCAAATTCGAGAACGGTGTTATCGACGGCAAGAACGCTTTCCGTCTGTTCGACACCTTCGGCTTCCCCATCGAATTTACCGAAGAAATGGCGCATGAGAACGGCCTGACCGTCGATGTGGACGGATTCCATGCCGCATTTGAAGAACATCAGCAGAAGTCCAAGGCAGGAGCGGAGCAGAAATTCAAGGGCGGACTTGCAGAGGCCACCGATGAGACCGCAAAGCTTCACACCGCAACCCACCTGCTTCAGGCCGCACTCCGCAAGGTATTGGACGATACCGTTTCACAGAAGGGCAGCAACATCACCGCCGAACGCCTGCGTTTCGACTTCAGCTTCCCGAGGAAGGTCACCCCTGAGGAGCTCAGGCAGGTTGAAGAGCTGGTTCAGCAGGCTATTGATGCACATGTAGACATCACCTGCGAGGAAATGACCGTGCCCGAAGCCAGAGCCAAGGGCGCGATAGGTCTGTTCGGCGACAAGTACGGCGAGCGGGTCAAGGTCTACACCATGGGCGATTACAGCTGCGAGATTTGCGGCGGTCCCCACGCCGCCAACACCGGCGATCTCGGTACCTTTAAGATAAAGAAGGAAGAGGCGTCCAGCGCCGGCGTGCGAAGGATCAAAGCGGTCTTGATACCTAAGGAATAATTACTGCAAGGGCTGGCGGTTTTCGTCAGCCCTGTTAAAACATATGCCAAAGAACGATAAAGCTTATTTTGAATACGATTGGAGCTTCTGCGAAAAGCCTGCGCTCTACCGAGTCGATCTTGATTTCCTCGAGTGTGCAAAGATCCGCATTCGCTCGGGAGCGATAAGGGAGACGGACAGCACCCCCCTTATGACAGTGACCGTTGCGGATAAAAGGCACTGTATGCTCACCGCTAAGGACGTGCAGAAGCTTCTGGCCAAATCAGCAAAGCTGGCTTCCGCAAGCTGTGCCTGTCTCGTCGGCAGCATCCATTGCGGTCTTGTGCTCATGCTCTACCTGTATGAGGGTGAGAGCGGTTCGCTCGATAGATTTGCTGCTCTTATTGCAAAGGAAAAGGGCTTTGATATGCGTACACAGCTTTTTGATGAGGAAGATTTCAAAACCTATAGAACCTTTCTCATGCCCAACGACGCCAAGCTTCAGACCGTGCGAAACCTCGAGAACCTCGAATTTCTCCGTGAACGCGGCGATACGCTTGCCCCTCGAAGGCTCAATCTCCATATGGCATTCCCAAGCGAACCGGCAAGCATCATGTTTGCGCCCAAAGCGCTTGAAAATGGCTTTGCCGTCGGAGCGTATGAGGATACCGGGCATTCCGATCTGCCTTTCGGGCTTGTCATACACCGCGTATGCGAGCTTAACAAGCCTGCCGTGGACAGTGTCACCACTGCGGCGATAGCGCTTGCCTCCGAATTCGGCGGAAAGCTCATCTTCTGGGATTGTCCCGGGCAGTCAACGCTGAAACGCAGATAGATATTAGCGAATATCAGTTACAATATGATTTTGCATGTTTCCTCAGATTATTCCGAAAATGTGAAATCTATATTGCTTTTTCTACTTCTTCATGGTATAATCTTGCATAGTTCGTGCAGCAAGAATCCACACGAACAAAGGAGTTGGTAATTTTAATGGACGATGGCAGTATATGGCGATGCTTGGCTTCCACGTTGTTTCAACAGGAGGCAGCTGCTGTAACTTCCGGCGGTATTTCCGCAGGCAGTATTGCTGTTTATGTGATCCTCATAGTGCTGTTGATTGCGGGCGGTGCATACTTTGCAGGTGCTGAAACCGCGCTTGCTTCCGTCAACCGTACCCGTATGAAATCGTATGCTGAGGATGGTAATAAAAAAGCGCAGTATGTTATGTACATACTTAACAATTTTGAAAAAGCACTTTCCACAATTCTGATTGGAAACAATATCATGCACATCGCCTGTGCATCGATCGTGACGCTGCTGACAAGGAAGCTGTTCCATGCGAGCAGTCATCTGGAAAGCGCGCTTGTTGTTTCCACTATTATAACCACAATAGTTGTCTTTCTCATAGCTGAAATGCTCCCCAAATGCCACGCCAAGACCTGCAGCGAGAGGCAGGCTCTGCGGATTGGCAGGTCTTTGTATGTCCTGATGAAGATATTGACGCCGCTGTCCGCTGTCTTCACCTGGATAGGCACCGGCTTTAAGAAGCTTCTGTTCGGCAAGAAGGGCGAGCAGCCCTCCGTGACGGAGGAGGATCTTAAGGATATGATAGGCTCATTCAAGGATGAGCGCGAGGAGGATGAAGCGACAGAGGATTCCACTGCCGAGCTTATGGTCAATGCCTTGGAATTCGGCACGACCACCGCCGGCGATGCGCTTACGCCATGGGATAGGGTGGAAACCATTTCCACTTCCCTCGAGATGTCCGAAATCTATGAAAAGGTCAAATCCAGCCATCATTCTCGCTTCCCCATGCTCAATGCGAACGGAAGAATAGTCGGCGTGCTGAACCTGCGTTCATTTCTGCGCGCATATATGCGTGACGGCGAGGACACCGAGCTTATCGACCTTATCGACACGCCCATGTTCGTCCGCTCGGAGACGCATGTTGACGAACTATTGAATGAGATGAGCCACAGCAAGCTTCATATGGCTTTCGTATCGGACCAGGGAGAGATCAAGGGTATCATCACCATTGAGGATATTCTTGAGGAGCTTGTTGGCGAAATTTTTGACGAGAACGATGCAGAACCATCGAAGGTGAGCGTATGACTTGGATAATTTATGTTGCGGCGCTTGTTGTGCTTGTTATCTTCTCCGCTTTCTTCTCCGGCTCTGAAATATCATTTGCTTCCGCAAACCGAATGCGTCTATTGCGCCGTGTCAACGAAACCGGCAGCAAGGCGGCAAAGCGCGCGCTGTACATCTATGATAACTATGACCGCATGCTCGGAAGCATCCTTATAGGAAACAACCTGGTCAACCTTACCTCGTCCACCCTATCGACACAGCTGTTCATAATGTTGCTTTCGGACACGGGGCTTGTAAGCGAAAACGTTGCTGCCGTAATATCGACCGCATGCATTACCATCTTCGTGCTTATCTTTGGCGAAACCGCTCCGAAGATAATCGCAAAGAATGATCCCGAGGGATTCGGCACTACCATGTCCGCTCCGCTCAGATTCTTCTATATTCTCTTCTACCCAATAGTTTGGGTCGTCATGAAGATAGTCGGGCTCTTCTCCAAGAATTGGGATGCCGAAGAAGAGGATTCCGTTACCGAGGATGACCTTTCCGAAATAATCGATACGGTCGAAGACGAGGGCGTCATCGACGAGGATACCAGCGACCTGCTTCAATCGGCGCTCGATTTCCCGGATATCTGCGCTTATGAGATAATCACCCCAAGAGTTGATATGATCGCCATAGATATCGATGACGATGAGAGCGAAATTAGGGAGACGATAGAAAGCTCGCCCTACTCAAGGATCCCGGTATATGAGGACAGCATCGACAACATCATCGGTGTAATCCATCTCAATCAGTTCCTAAAGACCATGAGTGAAGGCGGAACGCCGGATATCAGGGCTAATCTCATGCCCGTTTGCTTTGTACATAAAACCACCATCCTGCCGCAGGTCCTGCGTGAAATGCGTGAAAAGAAGATCCACATGGCCATCGTTACCGACGAATACGGCGGAACAATGGGTCTGATCACCATGGAGGATATTCTTGAACAGCTCGTTGGTGAGATATGGGATGAAACGGACGAGATCGAGAGCGAGCTGACCAAAATCAACGATGACCTCTACGAGGTCGACGGCGACATGCGCGTCTACGACTTCCTTGAGGAGTTTGAGATAGACGATCGCGACTTCGACGATGACAACGCCACTGTGGGCGGATGGGCCATCGAGCAGCTTGGCGGCTACCCTGCCAAGGGCGACAGCTTCGATTATGAGCATCTGACCGTCACGGTCAAGCAGCTCAAAAATCTCCGCATAACAAGGCTCACCGTTAAAGTCAACGAAAAGCCCGAGGAAGACGAAGACGAGATCGACTGGGAGGGCAAGGACGACTAAGGCTGCGCTTACCAAGCCCCCTTTTACAGCTATTATTCAGAGGCATTATGCCTTTAGTCTTTGCGCATAATGCCTTGTTTTTTCTGTAGCTTTGCCGGAAATTTACCATGCTCAGGTTGGCCCGAATATGCCGAGATCACATCGATTTTCAATGAAATCCCGGAAGTTTTCGATGTTGCCAGGCTTGAGCTCGAACATAATGTGCAGGCGTGATGTAGCATTGGCAGCGCTCCGGATAACCGTCTCATGTGTGGCCGGAAACTGCCGCTGATATAGCACCGTCCTGAAAATCGCTGTGATGCACACTGTGAGCATTCCCTATGATACGCCGCTCTTGCGAGAATGCCCCGGGAAGTTTCGGATGCTGTCTAGGATGTTTTCAGTTGCATTGATTTAATTTCGTTAGAGGAGTTCTTATGAGGAGCAGGCTAAAAGCTTTGATCAAACAGAATAAGATTTTGTATAGAATTTATTTCTGTTTTGGATCTTTATTTTTGCGTTTGATCGGTATCTTTTTCAAAACCGATCCAGATCTGGTGTTGTTTATCAGCTATGGGGGACAAAAGTATGATGACAGTCCTAGAGCGGTTTATGAGTATCTGCAAAAGCACCCCGTATCTTCTTCCCAGAGACTTATCTGGGCTTTTACTGATCCCAACGAATTCCCACAGATAACAAGCAAAGTAAAAGTTGATACGCTAAGGTACTATATCATGGCTCTGCGTGCCGGGTTTTGGATAACCAATTCCAGCGCATCCCGTGGTCTGAACTTCAAGAAAAAGAAGACTAAAAATATACTTTTTCAGCATGGTCTAACCGGTATAAAAAAAATCGGTGTTGATATACAACAGCCAGAAAAGGCTTTTAAGATTGGCTTCAACGAGCAATTTGATGCAATTTTTGTTGAAGGCAAAAAAGAGATTCCACTTCTAGCCCATGCTTGGCAAAAAGACCCTTCAATTTTCCATCTAACCGGATTGCCTCGCAATGATGACCTAGCAGTCGTCTCAAAAAATGAGATCGAAGCGATCAAAGCTCGTCTAGGTATACCTCTCACAAAGAAAGTCATAATGTATGCTCCAACATTTCGTGAATTTAGTCGTTCGGAGGATGGGAGAAATGCGCTTGGTATTCCTATTGATTTTTCTAAATGGGAAGCCGCTCTCGGGCAAGAATTCGTACTTTTGATAACCGCTCACTATGAAGTCTCGAAACTTCTGGATGAGCTTCCGGATAACGACTTTATAGTTAATGCTTTCAAATATCCGGTATTGAATGATTTGATTAAGGTATCCGATATCTTGATCTCTGATTATTCCAGTATTGTATTTGACTATTCCATAATGGAACGTCCTATATTCTGCTATGGATATGATTACGATGATTATTTAGTAGAACGTGGCTTATATACAGATTTAGGTCGGCTCTTCTCACATGGCGTTTTACGTACCGAAGATGAACTGCTTAGTGCTATCAAAAGCATTAACTACGATAAAGAGTGTGCATATACTAGAGATTACATTAAAAACGAATATATCGCTTCCTATGGCAATGCCTCCGAGAAAGCGGTAAAAATAATCTTTCAAGGGGCATAAAAAATGGCAACAAAAGACTTCCCCATTCGCATCCTGCATGTCATCGGGGTTTTGAACCGTGGCGGGGCAGAAACCATGATTATGAACTTGTACCGAAGCATGGATAGGACCAAGGTGCAGTTCGATTTTGTTGAGAATGAAGGAGATGAGGCTGCCTTTGACGCAGAAATTCGGCAACTTGGCGGCAGGATCTACCATTGCCCGCGTTACAAAGGGCTTAATCATTTCGCATACGAAAGATGGTGGAATGATTTCTTCAAGTCTCACCGGGGAGAGTATCCCATTGTTCATGGTCATATCGGAAGCACGGCAGCCATCTACCTATCCATTGCAAAGAAGTATGGCGCATATACGATTGCGCACAGCCACAGCGCCGGCCTTGGGTCAACAATGTATCGAATCATTGCATACCCAACCCGATATATTGCGGATCATTTTTTCGCATGTTCCAGGGCGGCAGGCGTCTCCAGGTACGGTAAAAAGGTTGGCAATGATATCAGCCGCTGTCAGGTGCTGAATAACGCCATCGATGCGAAAAAGTTCGTATTCTGCCGTGAAGCACGACAACAGATGCGAAATGATTTACACATTAGCGATAATACTGTGGTCATTGGCCATGTCGGTCGATTTGTGGAGGCAAAGAATCATCTGTTTTTGAGCGATGTTTTTGCTGATATTCACAGGAGAAATCCGGACTCAGTACTGCTGCTGGTAGGTGACGGAGAGCTGCGTCCCTCAATAGAAGCTGCGATACAGGAGAAACATTTGGAAGAGGCGGTTATCTTGGCAGGAGTCCGCGCCAATGCGTGGGATTATTATCAAGCCATGGATGTATTCGTATTTCCATCCCTTTATGAAGGTTTGCCGGTCTCCTTAGTGGAAGCGCAGGCTGCAGGACTGCATTGCTGTGTATCAAGCAATGTACCTTCGGATGCGGCTATCACCGATCTGGTTGAATTTATCCCATTGGAATACGGCGCAGAGCGTTGGGCTGAAATCGCTGTTAATAGGGCGCAGGAGCCTCGGGAAAACATGCTGGGCGCTATACAAAGCGCAGGATTCGATGTTGCATCGACCGCAAAGTGGCTTGAAGATTTCTATATAGGAGTGGCAACGAACCGTGGATAACAGGATAAGACTAACAATATTTACGCCTGCATACAACCGGGCTCATACATTGCCGCGCACATATGAGTCTCTTTTGCAGCAGGACTGCAAGGAGTTTATCTGGCTTATTGTGGACGACGGTTCTCAGGATAATACTGCCGAGCTTGTCAGGCAGTGGCAGTCGCAGGACAACGGTTTTGAAATTCGCTATATCTACAAAGAAAATGGCGGTATGCACACCGCGCACAACACTGCATATGAAAACATCGATACCGAATTGAATACCTGTATCGACTCCGACGATAGGCTGGCCGCCGGAGCTGTGCGGAAAATCCTAAGCAAGTGGGAGTTGGTTAGAGATCGTGGCTATGCAGGAATAATCGGACTTGATTCCGACTTTGACGGTCACATCATCGGTAAGGGCTTCCCAGAGAGCATGACGGAGACTTCGGTGATCGGTTACTATGCAGCCGGCGGAAGCGGAGATAAGAAGCTGGTTTATCGAACGGAAATCATCAATAAATATCCGGCCTATCCGGTTTTTGAAGGAGAAAAGTATGTTGCTCTTTCCTACAAATACCGGCTCATCGATCAAGATTATAAAATGGCCGTCCTTGATGAGATCCTGTGCAATGTTGAGTATCAGCCGGACGGCTCATCAAACACAATGTGGCGGCAGTATCTGAAAAATCCGAAGGGCTGGGCTTTTTGGCGAAAGGTATGTATGCAGTATCCGATCTCTCGAAAACGCGTGGTGGTGGATTGCATTAATTATGTTTCCAGCAGCCTGCTATATAAGAATAGGCGCTTCATAGCTGAATCCCCCAGAAAACTGCTTACGATACTCTGCATACCGGCAGGCGCATTGCTGGCTGGCTACACTAAGAGAAAGGGAGGAAAACTGTAAAAATGAAAATCTCTTGGATAGTCAATAATATCAATCAGCTTGGTGGAATAGAGCAAGTGGTTTGTGGTCTGTCTAATTATTTTTCAAAAGAACTCGGCCATGAGCTGAAAATAATCTCCATCAATTCCTCGGAGAGCCATGTTTTCTTTCCGCCGGACAGTCGTTTAGTCACTGTATGTCTGTGTTCAGAATTCTGAATTAAATACTGATTTATGTCAATTAAGGAGGCACCATGAATAACACGCAGATTATTTGGGTATTAGTACCAGTTTATAACGTAGAAAAGCTGCTGCCAAAATGCATAAACTCTATTATACGGCAGACTTATACAAACTGGCGTATGATCTTGGTCGATGACGGATCCACGGACCGAAGCGGTGCGATCTGTGATGAATATGCATCGCGCGACTCTCGAATAACTGTAGTACATGCCCCAAATGGAGGTCCGCATGTCGCAAGGATCAACGGCATAAAGCAAATCGATGATACAGGTTACTGCTGCTTCTGCGATAGCGATGACGAGATGCCGCGAGATGCACTGCAACTGCTGTATTCTGAAGCAGTCAGGACAAATGCAGACCTTGTGTGCGGTAATACTCAGCGTATTCTGAGAGGGATCATCATATCTAAAGGTAATTCGCTTACCTGCTTTGCAGAGCCAAAGCAGTATGGTCGTAATGAGATCCTAAGCGACCTATATTTATGCTGTTTCGGTGGCGGTCGATTCCCTGTGAGTATGTGGGGCAAACTGTATCGGACGTCTATGGTTCGCTCTGTTATGCTCAATATGGATTGCTGCCCAAGATTCTATGCCGAGGATTTGAATGTTACACTTAGGCTAATGCCTGAGCTTAAGCTTGTTTCTATTATAAAAGAACCGGTATATCGCTATCGACTCGGTGGAAATACATATAAATTTATGCCGACCTTCTTAAGTGATATTGCGATGATGTACCATTTCAAAATGGACTTCGCCAATAAGTGTACAGCTGATCTGGATGTGCGGCGATTGGTTGATATTGAATTCAAGAACTTGATTGTGTCCTACTTTATCATGTGTGAAAAGAGTCAAAGTTATCCACGCGGAAGCCTCATAGATGAAGTAAAGGCCGTTCTTGAAATGGAGGAAGCGCAGAAAGCATTAACGATGCTGGACGGTGACCGTTCCGGTCTTCCGGGAATCAACCAACCCCTGATCGATAGAGACTATGATAGGATTTGTTATCTGATTAGGGAAAAGGTGAAAAAGGATCGTCTCAAGGATCTTATTAGAAAGATATTAACATGACAATGTACGCTAAATCGTAGTAAATCGATCGTCTTATTACAGTTTTTGTGATAACTAAGTTGCCGTTTGCAAATGCAAACGGCAACAATTTTCTAATAAGTCGATTTATTTTATCTCAATCTTGACTACGCCTTCGAATTCCTTGATAACCTCCGTAGGTTGGTTGCCGGTTGCAACAAAGAAGACGCCTGCATTGGGCTCGACCGCAACATGATTCCTGAATGGCGAAATGACGCTGGCGAAGAAAACACAGTTTTCCAGTCCGATGATGCTTTCGCTGCTGCCGTCGGCATAGTAAAGAATAATGTCCTGAAGCTCGAGTGCGCCGACATCTATCTCTGCGCTTGCCAATACTGTCTTCAAATTAACGCCGTTGTAATTTGCTTCGGTGACCTTGGATGCCTCCGTATAGGGAGCTCCTGCTTCGGTCGTACCAAGGCTGTACAGCTTTGAAGCATTAAAATCATACTCTTTTCCCTGATAGAGCAGTGTAAACAAGGGTTCGGCAGTCTTTATTCCCCAATCGGCCTCTATCTGCATGGTGCTATGGTTTGCAGTGGGCGCAGGCGTTCCGTCTACTCTATGGGAATTATCGCCGGGCTTTGAGCCGGGAATGGGGGTCGCATCGGTGGGTTCCTTTTCGCATCCGACAAGAGAAAACATAACGCCGCAAATCATTACAGCGGCCATGACAAGGCATACGATCCTGAGTGTATTTTTCATGAATCAGCTTTCCTTTCTGAGTAAAGTACGGATTGTATCGGCAAATGCCGATGCAATCCTGAACATTATAGCATAGCTTTGCTGATATTTCAATACCTTTTGCCTCGTGGCCTTGTTCGGCAGCTCGGCATAGGCATTTGACTCGGTCGGCATCAGTTCATGGCCGCTTCGAGAACCCGTTCCGCTGCAAACACCTTGACGGTAACGAACATGCAGCCATAGTTAATTCCGTCGCTGATTCCGTCAGAGAGCAGTGCGATAAGATCATCCATCGCCATTGCATATGGGTTTAGCGCATGGATAAAGCCGGCATAGAATTCCGAAAGCTCATGCTCCGAAAGCTCACCCAGCAAGTCTTCCGGAATAATGAAATCGATGAGCCTTATATTGCCGTCTTTATTCGTATTTCCGTTTATCCTAACGCCGCGGCTGTCTGTAAGGCTGAAATCAGAGCCCTCAATATTGCCTTTGCCAATGCTTATCGAGCCGTCCGGATACTGTTCATTGAAGTTATGGATGTACTCTTCCGGCGTTACCGGCTTCGTAAGCAGCCTTTCCCGACACAGTTCCGCCATGCTGTCGGAATCCTCGAACACGGCACCTATGCTCTCAAAGGCGGTGATGGCATCGATATACTTGCCCTCGTTCATAAGCTCGACCGCAAGATTGTACCGAGACGCCATGGAATCGATGTTTTCAAGATAGCTCTCGCTGTTAGAATAGCCGCTTGCCTCGACAAATGCGGAGCGGGCAGCGAGATACTGTCCCTGTTCATACAGTCTCACGCCCTCCGCAAATCTTGCGGCAAGGGAGTCGATAAAGTCCATATACTCCTGTGAATTTTCATACTTCGGAATGAGCCTGAAGTATTCATACGCCTGCTCGTACTCATGAGAGCTGACCTTATCGACCCCATCGAGATAGTACTGTTCATATTCTGCGATCGCTGCAAGGAACTCCTCCGTATTACTGTAACCATTCGCCGCAAGAAAGCACTCCTTGGCTTCCTTGTAAAGACCGTCCTCGTAATAGGCGCAGCCCTTTTCATAGCTTTCCTTATCCGCACTCATGTCGGATAAAAAGCAGCCGGGCAGTGAAACAAGCATGACAAGCGCTGTCAGTATGCCTGCGGCGGCAGCCAAACAATGCTTTATTCTGTCAGATGTTCCGAACATAATCGCTCCTTTTCATTATTGGCAGCGTTCAACGCCAAGCTCGACCTCTTCGCCGTTGATATCCCAGTTCTTGACATATCCCCCGGGAGCTTCAACGGTAAGGGATACGGCCAGAGTATCGCCCATGATGTCCGAGGCGTACTTTTCTGCAATTGCGGCAACCTTTTCGCTGCCGGAAAGGGTGATGTTTATCTTATCGGTGACCTCGAATCCGGCTTCCTTTCTCATGGTCTGGATCTTGCTGACCAATTCGCGTACAAGACCTTCCTCGATAAGCTCCGTGGTGAGGGTGGTATTGAGCACCACCGTTATGCCCTTGTCGCTTACCGATGCATAGCCCTCACGCTTTACGATATCCACAAGAACATCCGCTTCACCAAGGGATACAGGGGTTCCCTCAAGCTCGAACTCAAAACCCCTGCCCTCCGCATGAGCGGCAACGACTTGATTGCCCATGCCGTCCTGCTGGAGATAAGCATTGATCTTGGGGAGAAGCTTGCCGTAGCGCGGCCCTAATAGCTTGAGCTGCGGCTTTACGCGATAGCTGATAAACGCAGAAGCATCCTTAACATAGCGTACAGCCTTTACATTCAATTCGCTCTCTATGATCTCCGTGTAGAGCTCGGGAAGCTCATCGATGCCCTGAATGAACATCTCTGACAGCGGCTGACGGTTCTTGGTATTGGCAAGGCTTCTGGCGGCGCGGCCGAGGGTCACGATGCTGAGAATGCTGTCCATGCCTGCTTCAAGTTCCTTGTCAATAAAGCTTTCATCACAGACCGGGAAGGTGGTGAGATGCACGCTCTTGGGCGCATTCTCATCCACGCTGCGAACTATGTTCTGATAGATGGACTCCGCAATGAATGGGGTGAAAGGCGCTGTCAAGCGGCAGAGGGTCTCAAGCGCTGTATACAGGGTCATATACGCAGCTTCCTTGTCCGGAGTCATCTCCTTGCCCCAATAACGTTCGCGTCCCTGTCGCACATACCAGTTGGAAAGATCGTCAACGAAGCGGTTAAGCTCCCTGCCTGCTTCGGTTATGCGAAGCTTGTCGAGATAATCATCGACCGTTCCTATAAGGGTGTTTAGCCTTGACAGCAGCCACTTATCCATGACGGACAGGTTCTCTCTGACAAGGGTATGCTTTGTTGGATCGAACTCATCAATATCCGCATAGAGGATATAGAACGCATAGGTATTCCAAAGTGTACCCATGTACTTGCGCTGGGTCTCGGAAACGGCATCGCCGCTGAAGCGGCTGGGCAGCCAAGGACTGGAGGCGGTATAGAAATACCAGCGAACGGCGTCGGCGCCCTGCTTATTGAGTACATCAGCAGGGGCTACGACGTTGCCGACATGCTTGCTCATTTTCTTGCCGTCCTTGTCGCATACAAGGCCAAGGACAATGCAGTTCTTGAACGCGGGCTTATCGAACAGTATTGTCGACAGCGCACTGAGCGTATAGAACCAGCCCCTGGTCTGATCTACTGCCTCACTGATATAATCCGCCGGGAAACGGCGCTCAAATTCTTCTTTATTTTCAAAGGGATAATGCCACTGTGCAAATGGCATGGAGCCGCTGTCAAACCAGCAGTCTATAACCACGGGTTCACGCTTCATGGTTCCGCCGCACTTTTCACACCTGAATGTTATCGGGTCGAGCATGGGCTTATGAAGCTCTATATCCTCCGGGACCTCGGGCGCATAGCTCCTAAGCTCCGCACGGCTCCCCATCACATGATAATGTCCGCAGTCGGGACACATCCACACGGGCAGCGGAGTGCCCCAATAGCGCTCACGGCTGATTCCCCAGTCGATCACATTCTCAAGGAAATTGCCCATGCGTCCCTCGCCTATGGACTCGGGTATCCAGTTGATCTTCTTATTGTTCTCAACCATACGCTCCCGAACGGCGGTCGTCTTGACGAACCAGCTCTCCCTTGCATAATAGATAAGCGGAGTATCACAGCGCCAGCAGAAGGGATAGCTGTGCTCGTAGGGAAGCTCCTTAAGAAGTCTTCCGCGGCTTCTCAAATCCTCGATTATGGGTTTATCGGCCTTTTTGACGAAGATTCCATCCCATGGAGTGCCGCCTGCAAGCTCGCCCTTGGGGCTTACAAGCTGTACAAACGGTAGCTCCCACTTCCTGCCGACTCGCGCGTCGTCCTCGCCGAAAGCAGGCGCCAAATGGACGATGCCTGCACCGTCCGTCAACGTTACATAATCGTCCGCAACGATGCGCCATGCGTCCTTGCCCTTGTGGTTGACCGGGAAGTCAAACAGGGGCTTATAGTGGATGCCGATCAGCTCGCTGCCCTTGAACGAAGCAAGCTCTTCTATCTCTTCCCCGAGAACGTTCTCTTCAAGCGCCTTTGCAAGGATAAATTTCTTTCCTTCATGCAGAACGATTACATAGTCCTCATCCGCATTTACGCACAGGCCGACATTGCTGGGAAGAGTCCACGGCGTAGTCGTCCATGCGATGAAGCTTTCGCTTCCATCAATAAACGGATGCTTTTCATCCGGTATTGCAGGGAAAGTAACGAATATGGATGTTTCCTTGACATCCTTGTAACCCTGAGCAACCTCATGGCTGGAAAGCGCAGTGCCGCAGCGGGGGCAATAGGGAACTATCTTGTGTCCCTTGTATAAAAGTCCCTTTTCATCAATGGTTTTCAGAGCCCACCAAACGGATTCGATATAATCATCGGTGTAGGTAACATAGGGATGCTCCATATCAGCCCAATAGCCGACAGCATCGCTCATCTGTTCCCATTCGCCCTTGTACTTCCAAACGGACTCCTTGCACTTTTCAATAAATGGCAGAACTCCGTAGCCCTCTATCTGCTCCTTGCCGTCAAGACCGAGGGATTTTTCCACCTCAAGCTCAACGGGCAGGCCATGGGTATCCCATCCGGCCTTGCGGAGAACGTCATAGCCCTTCATCGTGCGGTATCTGGGGATAATGTCCTTCATGGAACGGGTCAGCACATGCCCGATATGCGGACGGCCGTTTGCTGTGGGAGGGCCGTCATAGAAGGTATAGGCAGGCTTTCCCCTGCTCTGCCGCACCGATTCTTCAAAGATGTGGTTCTGTTTCCAGAATTCCAGCACCTCACGCTCTCTTTCAACAAAATCGAGCGATGTAGAAACCTTTTTGTACATAAAATTCCTCCGTAAAAGCTTTTGCAAATTGAATATTGAAAAATAAAAAGACCGCCCCGAACGGGACGATCTGTAACCGTGGTACCACCCGAATTTGCAGGCAAATCGATACTGCCTGCCTCTTTCCATGCCGTAACGCTGCACCGGCGGCGCAGACTATCCGGCAAGCCAAAAATATCGGCACCCTTCGCCTGCGCGCTCAAGGGTGATAACAGCTCTCCTTCCCTCACTGCCTTGCACCATGCGGCAGCTCTCTGAATCGGTCCCGGCGCTGTCCTGTCCCTCTCATCGTTTTATCAATATTCTGCTTGATTATAAAGCATTTATGCGGTCATGTCAACGAAGCAAAATAATATATCATTTCGCAGGTCTTCGAACGCAATTGAAGCCCAAACAACAAAGTGAGAATAGAAGCCCAACAACTCCCGATGTTATCAAAAGTATAATGGCTGCTATGACATTAGCTGCTCCAAATCTCAGCCAAAGGTACGCAGATACCAACATCCATGACAGAAGCCATATCAGATCGAAGTACTCAGCAATGCTAGGTTTTAGGATTATCAATACTATCCATGCAAGTAGAATAAAAATGACTTCAAACCTACAATATCGTTTCAAGCATTGATTGATTATTCTAAGCTCAGAATTGAGCGTATGCGACGACTCCACAGTAGTATCGAGGCTTGTCATTAATGGGATGCTATCCTCCCTAATGCCCTCAAGAGTATCCACATCGTTGCCTTTGCTGAGAGATATGTACCACTCGTTGCTTTCAGTAATTACTCCATAGAAGCAGTAGTACTTTTCATCTGTGTAAATCAGACATGGGCGATAATACCTATCCCACCCGCTGCCTTTACGTATAATTTCTCTCGGTTCATCAAAGTCAATCCCATTTCGGCTTTCTGCATAGAGTATCTCGCTGTTAGCATTGCCGGACTTAATAAAGACATAATCGTATTGCCCATTTTGATATGCAACCGATCCATGCCACATTTCTCTTGCTGCTGTACTTCCGCCGATCCGACAAGTAATCTCCTCGCTCCAAATTGATCCGTCTGCACTCTCAGCATAACATAAAGTTCCATCAGTTGAAATTGCCCACATCCTATATATCCCATCCTGCCAAATCAAGCTTGGAGATGTATAGCCTGTGATCTCTCGGCTGACAATGTAATCGCTCCAGTTGATACCATCGTATGAATATTTATAAAACAGTAACAGCGGATCTCCTTTTTTCAGCGTTCCATTGACGCGTCCTAAATACCATACCTCCAATCGCTCCAAATCGTCACGGAATAGAATATGTGTGTCTTTAAGCTCATCGCAGCATGTTTCCTCGTTATTTGCAATTGGATTACACAAGCCTTCAGGCGTTTCCCAACGCATAAGATCGTTTGATGCAGCAACAGAAGGATTTTCCTCTCCTCCTTCTGCGAATGGATATGGTGTATATGCCATCCAATACCTATACCCATTCCATTTCTCATCATTAACATATGCCCCAATATCTATCACGGAAGGGTGTGTCGCTTGATCCTTTCCGTCAATATATGTCGGAATATTCAGGCGAACACTTCCCTCGCTATTTGTGTATTTTTGTTTAAGTAAATCGATTCCAACCACAAACAATGTTAGAACGAACAGGGTGCACAGTAATATCATCAACAACGCAGAAAGCTTCCTGCCCTTACATATACGTTTAATCATGTAACGCTGTTTCCCTTCAGTATTTTTGTTTTCGTAAACATTCTACCATTTTTCTCAGGAACAAACAATGCGTTTCTTTATATATTAAGTTCGTGTGTGCACTCTCCCCCTGCAGCCGGCTATCCTTTCCACCGCATCAGTCCTGTCACGCTTTTGTCTTTTACATGTACAGAAGAGTGTCCGCCGCAAAATATATAGAATAATTTCGTGATTCATTGTAAGATTTAGGTACATACGGAGTCAAATAGGTGAAAGGAGGTGGAAGGAATGCTGGAAATGCAGGACTTCGATAAGCTTTATGAGAAATACTTCCGCTATGTATATCAGTATGTCAGGCGATTGTCGCATAACGACAGCATTGCCGACGAAATTACGAGCGATACCTTCTTCAAGGCACTATCGTCCCTTGATGGTTTCCGCGGTGAATGCGACATTCGCGTTTGGCTCTGCCAAATAGCAAAAAACAGTTATTTCTCATATATGAGGAAGAACAAGCGGCTCGACCGGACTGCGGACACTGAAAAATTGGAGCAGGTCCTGTTTGAAGAAACGCCGGAGGGGCTTCTGCTGCGTAAGGATGAGCTGTCATCCATACGGTCTGCGCTGCACGATCTTCATGAACCATACAAGGAGGTTTTTATGTGGAGGGTTTTAGGAGAGTTAAGTTTTTCGCAGATCGGCAGGCTTTTCTCAAAAAGCGAGAACTGGGCTTGCGTCACCTATCACCGCGCCCGAAAAATGATTCAGAAGAGATTGGAGGAAAATGATAACAATGAGAACCATGAAAACAATAAAAAAGGAAAATGAATGCTGCATTGTGAGGGATATCCTTCCGCTTTATGAAGAAAAGCTGTTGAGCGACGAAACCGCCGATTTTGTGCTCCGTCATCTTAATGAATGCTCAGATTGCCGCGCGGAGCTGGACAGGATGGAAAAAACCGATGTTCCGACCAAAGCCGATACCGACATCAGCTTCCTTTTAAGGGTTAAGAAAACCCTTTTTGCAAAGAAAGTACAAACGATACTGCTTACAATCGCATTACTGCTCGCTATCGCAGTTTCCGCGTTCGGTTTTTTGACTGCGCCTAATTATTATCCGTATTCGCCCGAGCTGCTTGACATCACAGAGGTCGATCACTCTGTATTGATCTCATTTGATGAAAAAGTCACCGGGTACAGGCTATATCAGGACAGAATCGAAGAAGGAGGACAAAAGATTTACTACATCGAAGCATGGTCTACAATTTGGGACAACATGTTCGGAAAACGAGGGCCGCAGTTTGCGGTGGTCAGATCAGAGGATGATTCCCCCATCGTCATCTGCTATTCACAGAATTATCGGAACGGCACTTCCGACGCTGCAGATGTTTTGATCTACGGAGAACGCTATGCAAACTTTGAAGGGTCTGTTTCCTTGCCGGGGCTGTCGCTGTTTTATCTGCTGCTTATAGCCGGCACACTGTTTTTCGTATGCCTTGCCGCATTGGTCTTTTTGAGAAAGCGTGAAAAGGTAAGATTATGGCTTGAAAGGATAATTCTTCTGCCCGTTTCGTATGCGATCGGATACTTCTGCGTGCTGCAGTTTAGCACGGCATCGTATTCAGAAGTCAGAGATTTTTTCCTTATCATGCTGATCGCTGTATTGATATATTGCGCTATGCTCTTCGCACTGAACATCTTTAGTATCAAAAAGGAGAACCGTAAAGTCGGGAGTCATTCTTCACGGTAGTCATCAGCATTGCGCTTGGGCGGCAGCTAAACACAAGAATCGCCCTGCCTGCACACAATAAGCCGCACGACATTATCAGACCATCAGGCGGGGATTAAAGCCCGATGGCCTGATTTTTTATTTGCCGGCACTTTTGCGTTGCAGGATTATGCAGTTTTGTGCAAAATCCATTTTGAAAAAGGAATGGAATTGTAATGATTATTGACGGTGAAATAGAATAGAGATGCTCCGAATCAATGGCATTGTACCTCATCGGAATAATAATATATCAATATACGGCAATACAATGGCTTGTTTTAGATGTTAAAAAGTATTAGAATATAATCTATCTAATCTATTATCCATATGGAGGAGGCAATCATGAAACATCTAAACAAGTCCCTTTCTCTTCTGCTTGCAGTGTTTATGGCGCTAATGTGCTTTGCTGCGTTTGCAGAGATCCGTCCGCTCGACGATGAACTGGATGCGGCGCTCAACGTTGAGGGCGGTACGCTCACGTTTGTCAACGACATTGTCAATCCGATGACGGTTGACGACACCCAGGAGGGCCGCGTCTGTGCAAAGAGCGGCAACTATAACATCAACAACAGTACATCCAAGGTCAGCGTTACCTTCACCGCCGAAGCAGGTTCCATGTTCTGTTACGATGTCAAGACGAGCACCGAACCCACCTACGATAAGTTTATTCTTGCGGTAAACGGCAATATCGTTTCCTCACATACTCTCTCCGGCATCAACGATTGGGCCGCTAAAACCTATGCCATTGAGAGCTCAGGAGAATACACCGTCGAGTTGCGCTACACAAAGGACAGCAGTGTCAACAGGAACGATGATACCGTTTGGATCGATAACATTCATGTTGTCCAGCCAACTCCGGTAACCGGCCTTGAGATCCCCGAAAGCCTGACAGTTTCCATTGGACACCCCGAGACCATCGTCCCCGTTTTCACTCCCGAGGATGCGACCATGACCGATTTGTCCTGGACAAGCTCCGACGAAGAAGTCGCGACCGTTTCAGACGGCGTTGTTACCGCAGTTGCTCCGGGCGAATGCGATATCACCGCCACCACCGTCAACAATATCGAGGCCGTATGCCATGTGAGCGTGCCGGATCCTATTGAACCGACCGGTATAACGCTGAACTTCAGCGAGGGAACTCTCCCCACGGGCTTTTACACCACCAACATCATCGCAACCGTTCTCCCTGCCGACGCCTATGATACCAGTGTCACCTGGAGCTGTGAGCCCGAAGGCCTTGTAACCGTTTCGGGCGGCAGAGTAACCGCTGCCTCCGGACTTACCGAAAGTGCCGACTGCGTGCTGACAGCCACTACCGTGAACGGCCTTTCCGCAAGCATCACGCTGCATGTGCTCTGCCTTGACGATGTACCAGGCATTGACGATATGGAATACACGCCCATATTGGTTGACACAGAATACACCGGAACCATCATCTGGGGCGAAAGCCAGCAGATCCGTTTCCCGCGCGCCAACCCGACCACAAGCTATTGGTCTACCACCAACTGCGCCGCATTTTCTGTCGAACTGACCGAGGGCGTTACCTATGACTTCCTAAGCTATGCTCCCGACGGCGTTACCCGCTATGACACCTACCTCAATGTCATTGCTCCCGACGGAAGCTACCTTGTCGCCAACGACGACGGCGCAGGCCTCGGCTACGGTCAGCAGCTCAACGTCGTCGCCCCTGCAACCGGCACCTACCGCATCATCATTTCCGCGTTCAACTACTATACCTACGGTGCATATGCAGTCAAGGTGAACGAACATCATTTCATCCCCGTTGAAGGCGTGACATTTGACGATGACAGCGTTACCATCGGCATCGGCGGCTCCTCTGCGCCCACATATGCCATCCTTCCTGCCGACGCAACCAACAAGGCCGTCAGCTTTGAGTCCGCAGACACAGAGATAGCGACGGTTGACGAGAACGGCGTGATCATAGGCGTTGCTGCCGGAACCACCACCGTCACCATCACCACCGACGACGGCAATTTCTCCGATACAATAGACGTGATCGTTATCAACACTCTCTATATCTTCACCGAAGACTTTGATAACAATCCTGCCGGGCGTTGGACGCGTACCAGCCCGAACAGCGATAATACATGGTATTTCAGCTCCGGCAGCAGGGCTCATGGCGGAGCGGGCGGCTATGCGGGCTCTGATTCCTTCGATGAGGATTATCCCCTTACCCCCAACAACTACCTCATCTCTCCGTCCATCACACTTCCCGATGACATATCGGCGCTCACGCTCAGCTACTATGTATCGTGCGATGGCTATACCGGCGAACATTACACCCTTTACATCTCCACCTCCGGTAACTCCGTGAGTGACTTCACCGAGGTTCTGATCTCCGAGACGCTCAGCAATACCGTCTATGAGGAAAGGACCGTCGATCTCTCCGCATATGCCGGACAGACCATTTATCTCGCATGGCGTCATCATGAATGCACCGACGTCATGAGTCTGCTTCTCGATACCATCAGCATCATTGGATTCCCGGCAGCCGAACCCATCCTTGGCGATGTCAATAACGACGGCATTCTAACTTCAGACGATGCACTGCTCATCCTCCGTCATACGCTGGGCCTTACAGAGCTCGATGAAAGCGTGCTCGCTCTTGCCGACATAAACGGTGACGGCGACGTCGATATCAGCGATGCTTTATTAACTCTCCGTATGGTGATACAGTAATTAAAAAGCATAACGAGGATTTCGCCCGAACTTTAGGGTGATATACGACTGATTGCAAAACAGGGCCAACCGCAGTTGTTGGCCCTGTTTTTCTTTTTGACTGAGAAACATTGTGTTGCTGAGCTCCCATATGGGTTTGTTCGGCATAGTTTCTCTTTTTATTCGTTGCTTTTTGCAGCGTCCGGCACTGCGAGTATCCTGACCGATAGCCTGACGATTACTGTCTTGGGCTTATCAATTATCCATGACGGCAGATCCTCAACGTATACGGTATCTTCAATCGAATAGCCCATTGAACGTACATTTGCAACGAATTTCTCAACGCACGGAGGCAAATAAAGTCTATCGGTACGTTCAATAAACAGGCACATATAATCGTCCTCAACAAACGGGATATAGTCCTCTCCCGGCAGGGCGTGCTTGAAAAAGTATTTGGGCTTCAGCGTCTCGGCATCCTCCGCAACGCCCAAATAGTAGCCAAGGCTATGATAGTTGACGGACATTCCGGGACGATAGTCCGGGCGTATGATTGAGAGCTTGCTCGATTCCATATGCTCGACGAAGTACTCCTCGCCGATATGGTTCAGGTAGCTGTTCCTCAGCTCCATTCGGTGAAGCAGGTAGTTTCTTCCGTTGCTCATTCTGATTATCTGCTCCTCTGCACGCCTTACGCACTCCTCGACTATCTTTACGTTGCCGCCTTCCTCCTCGTTCATCAGAAGTGCCTTGATCTCCGAAAGGCTGAGCCCCGTCGCCTGCAAAAACTTGATGTCCTCCAGCCTTTTGACCTGCTCCTGCGAATAATCGCGATAGCCGTTTTCAAGCACCGTTTCCGGCTTCAGAAGTCCTATCTGGTCATAATAAAACAGCGTTCGCTTCTCAACACCGCAGAGTTTTGCAAATTCTTTGGTTGTCATGGAAAAATCCCTCCGGTTAATAAAAATATATTTCAAAAATCTCTTGACTATAACGTTGCGTTATACCCTATTATCATAATAACAGATATGCTGTGGGATTTCAAGTGTATCTTCGCAAAAAATTTAATTTGCGGATACACTTTTCGTCCCCGGGTAATCTTTTAGGGCTGAGACCTCCTCAATGTTCGTTAGGCTTAGCGATGGGGTTTGGAGTGTGCTGCTTCTGCAGCACCCCCTACCTTCATCACCTTCACGGCTTGGGTTATGTTTGGAGCTGCTGCAAATGCGGACGACGCATGGCATCAGCTCCGTTTTTTCGTCCTGCCGCAACAATATTTATTATATTTTCGTAATTATCCCCCAATGTACCTCACATGGGCGCAAATATACTTGCAACAGATTAAAATAAAAGCTACAATTAAGGTAGGGAAAATCTACTGATAAGGCATATGCTTGACAGAGGAAAACTCCCAACATTTTTATACATATGGAGGCTATATTATGCAGATTGCAGAGCGTATGCAGGGCGTAAGCGGAAGCGCAATCAGAGAGCTGTTTAAGCTCCTCGGCGACCCTGAGATCATCTCCTTCGGCGGCGGAAACCCTGCCAAAGAATGCTTTCCCAAGGAAGATATCAGAGCGATAACCGACGAACTGCTCCTCGAAAAATCCGATATCCTGCTCCAATACGGTGCAACGGAGGGCTACCTTCCCCTTCGCAAGGCATACATCGAAAAGATACTCCCCGACCTCGGCCTCACCGCAAAGCTTGAAAACGTGCTTGCGCTGACGGGTTCCATGCAGGGCCTTGACCTCATTTGCAAGACGGTCATCAACCCCGGCGATGTAGTTTTGGTTGAAGAGCCCAGCTTCCTCGGAGCACTCCAGACATTCAACGTTGCGCAGGCCAAGCTCGTACCCGTACCGCTCCATACCGACGGTCTGCATGTTGACGAGCTTGAAGCTCTCGTCAGGGAGCATAAACCGGTAATGTTCTATACCATTCCCACCTTCCAGAATCCCACCAGCTGGGTTTCCGGTGTGGAAGCCAGGAAAGCGATCGCAAGGCTCGCCGCCGAGTATGACATGCTCGTCATAGAGGATGACCCGTACGCGGCCCTACGCTTCAGCGGTGAAAAGCTGCCCACCATCAAGAGCTTTGACACCAGCGACAACGTTATCCTGCTTTCAAGCTTCTCCAAAACCATCTCCCCAGGAATGCGTGTTGCGCTCTGCTGCGGCAATCCCGAGCTCATTCACAAGATGACAATCGCAAAGCAGGGAACGGATACCCACTCGCCCAACCTGAATCAGGCAATAATTGCCGAATATCTCAATCGCGATCTGCTTCCTGCACATATTGCCGAGATCTCCAAGGTCTATGCAAATTCTGCACGCATAATGACCGAAGCGATGGATGAGCATTTCCCGGATTGGGTAAATTACGAAAAACCCGTTGGAGGTCTGTTCATCTGGTGTACTCTGCCCGAAGGCTGGGACGCTCAGGAAGTATTCACTCGTGCCGTTGAGCGCAAGGTTGCGTTCGTTCCGGGCGAGCCCTTCTTCTCCGTGCGCGGCAGGGGCAAGAACACATTTAGGCTCAACTTCTCTGCCGAACCCGAAGCAAGGATCCGTGAGGGCATCAAGAGGCTCGGCGGTCTGCTGAAGGAAATGGCGGAGGAGAAAAAGTAAGCTGAATCTAACGAAAGGATGGGACGGCAGTGATGCCCGTCCCAAAGAGACGAAATGGATACCCTTAAAACAACACCCCCCATCAAAAATGCTTACGATGTGCTCGAAGAACGCGGCTATCTGAAACAGTGCTCCCATCCTGAGGAGCTGCGTGAGCTGCTTGGCAAGGAAAGGCTGACCTTTTATATCGGCTTTGACCCCACCGCCGAGAGTCTGACCGTCGGCCACTATGTTGCCATGTGCGTTATGGCGCATATGCAGCGCTGCGGGCATCGTCCCATTGTTCTGCTTGGAGGCGGCACAGCCATGATCGCCGACCCTTCCGGCAAGACCGAGCTGCGTAAACTCCTGACCGTAGAGGAGCTTGACAGCAATGTTGAGTCCATCAAAAAGCAGATGTCCCGTCTTATCGACTTTGAAGGCGAGAACGGCGCTATCCTCGTCAACAACGCCGAATGGCTCCGCAATCTCAACTTCATGGACTTCATGCGTGATATCGCCGTGCATTTTTCCGTAAACGAAATGCTGCGTGCGGAATGCTATAAGCAGCGCTATGAGCGCGGTCTGACATTCTTTGAATTCAGCTATATGCTCATGCAAAGCTATGATTTCCTCTGTCTCAACAGGAAATACGGCTGCGAGCTTGAAATGGGCGGAGACGACCAGTGGAGCAACATACTTGGCGGCGCGGATCTCATCCGCCGCAAGGAGAGAAAACGCGCGTATGCGCTCACTACCCGCCTTCTCACCACTGCGGACGGTAAGAAGATGGGCAAGACCGAAAAGGGTGCTGTTTGGCTCTCCAAGGAGCGCACAAGCGTATTCGACTTCTATCAGTACTTCAGAAACATCGCCGACGCCGATGTTAAGACCTGCCTAAGCCTTCTGACCTTTATCCCGATGGACGAGGTCAATGCGCTGTGTGCGGAGGGTGCGGACATAAACGAGGCCAAGCGCGTGCTTGCATACACCGTCACAAGCCAGGTCCACGGCGAAGAGGAAGCAAGGAAAGCCGCCGAGGCCGCCGCTGCGCTGTTCTCCGGCAAGGGCAGCATCGAGCATATGCCCACATATGCGGTTACCGATTCCGATATTGAGGAAAGCGGAATGAGCCTTACCCGTCTTCTGGTGCTGTCAGGCATCGAAAAATCCAATTCCGCAGCCATCCGCTCCGTCAAGGAGGGCGGTATCAGCGTGGACGATGTTAAGGTTACCGACACTCATGCGGTGCTGGATCGCGAAAAGCTATCCGACGGCATCATTCTCAAGAAAGGTAAAAAGACCTTTGTAAGGCTTATCAAAGGCTGATGGCGCTTAAACCCTACAAGACAGCAAGAGCCGCATCCGAAACGGAATTCACGGTAAACAAGTCCCGTTTTATCGGAAGATGCTTCCCGGTCTCTTCCGAGGAGGAAGCTTTGGCGCGGCTTGATGAGATAAGAAAGCTCCATCATGACGCCACGCACAACTGCTGGGCGTACAATCTTCGCGGCGGCATCATGCGTTTTTCCGATGACGGCGAGCCTGGCGGTACCGCCGGAATGCCCATTATGGATACGCTTATCCGTTCGGAAACGCTTGACGCCATCATAATCGTGACAAGGTATTTCGGCGGAATACTGCTTGGAAGCGGAGGGCTCGTGAGGGCTTATTCAAAGTCTGCGAGCGATGCGCTCTCATCTGCCGGGGTCCTTCATATGCTTCCGTGCAGCGAGATAGAGTTCTTTGTGGATTATTCCCGGTATGGCGGCATCGAGGGCTTTGTCCGAAGCAATTCCACCGTCAAGAATGCCGAATTCCTCGACAATATCCGTTTCAACTGTCTTGTGCCGTTTGATGATGCCGAGGGCTTTATCGCCGAAATCATCGAACGAACCGACGGCAGAAGCTCTCCGAAGATAATTTCCGAGGAGTATTTAGCAAAATAAGGTTCAAAAACACAGGCAACTGTGCTATAATAAATGCAAACATTCGTTCTTTTCAGGAGGAAGTTCAATGGATATTTCTATCACCAAGGCAACAGAGCTTAAGACCAAGCCTACCCGTGAAGAAGAAGGTTCTCTTGGTTTTGGCAAGCGTTTCACCGATCATATGTTCATGATGAACTATGATGACGGCGTATGGCATGATGCACGCATCGTACCGTACCAGAAGCTTTGCTTCGATCCTTCCTGCGCTGTTTTCCACTATGCTCAGGAGATTTTCGAGGGACTCAAGGCATATCGCGCCGATGACGACCGCATTCTGATGTTCCGCGCCAGGGATAACGCAAGGCGTCTCAACAGCTCCGCAAGGCGTCTGTGCATGCCCGAGATCGACGTCGAGGACAACTATGAGGCAATGCGTCAGCTCGTCCAGGTCGAGCGCGACTGGGTTCCCCACAGCCCCGGAACAAGCCTCTATCTGCGTCCGACCATGATAGCGACCGATGCCGCTCTTGGCGTACACGCATCCCACAGCTACCTCTACTATATCATCTGCGCACCCTCCGGCGCATACTATAAGGCCGGCCTTGCACCCATCCGCATTCGTGTTGAGGATAAGTATGTCCGCGCGATCCGCGGCGGCACCGGCTCCGCAAAGACCGGCGGCAACTATGCCTGCTCCATTCTCGCAGGCGCAGAGGCCGAAAAGGAAGGCTACAGCCAGGTTCTTTGGCTCGACGGCGAACATCTCAAGTATGTTCAGGAAGTCGGCGCAATGAACATGATGTTCCTCATCGATGGCAAGCTTGTCACCGCTCCCCTTGAGGACACCATTCTTCCCGGCATCACTCGCCGCAGCGTCATGACCCTTGCCCGTGAAATGGGCATCGAGGTCGAGGAGCGTCCCCTTTCCGTTGATGAGCTCATCGCAGCGGGCGAAAGCGGCAAGCTGACCGAAGCATTCGGCACCGGCACCGCAGCGGTCGTATCCCCCGTTGGCGAGCTGGCATATCGCGACAAGCACATCTATATCGGCGATAAGTCCGTAAACGGCGGTATCGGCGAGCTGACCATGAAGCTCTACAACACCCTCACCGGTCTCCAGTGGGGCAGAATAGAGGATACTCACGGTTGGGTGACAGACATCGATAAGAAGTAAATAAGCAGACCGCCAAGTCGCAAGACTTGGCGGTCTGTTTTAACAAATTGATTCCTGATTTCGATAGCATTGGCTGTCTGCAAGAAATCGGCGCCGGAGGAGGATAGCGTCTGAAATCGGAAGATGCCGCTGCAATCGAAAGCAGAAAAATCAAACTGTTTGAAAACCTGAATGTGCCTCCATTCGTTCAAGGCACAGCTGTAAATCGCACAATTTAAATTTTCTTTGAAGACGAGCCGTGTCGATGCTCCCGAGTCGATACCTGTGGATCGGCTTTATAATATCATATCATATCCTGAATGAATTAACAACAATCCTTAAAGCATATGAATCCCGCGCCTCGCAGGGCATGAATTATTATTCGTCTTGGCATTATTTATTAAATACCTACTTAATTTTAGTACATACGGAAGCTAAGATGATAGCCCATAATATGCGTTGACCCGAAATATATTATCAATTCAAGTCGATTAGTCATGACTTATTCTTGGATAACGGGGTTCACAAACGATGTCAAAGTTTTATTAAATATGCAGGAGGCTCGGAATGAAGTTTTCTACTCTGATTCGTATGTACGCGGTCCTATTCTCCGAGTCGAGCTTCGCACTCAATACTCTTTTCTCTTGGAATTCAAAAACGCCCCCCAAAGGGCGCAGAAAAAAGCCCTCGATTGTGAGGACTTTGTCCTAAGGGCATGCACCTATAATGGTTGCAAAAGATATTAGCATTTCAAGTGCGAAGCTTTTCTTCAATCTCTTTATCCGGCCAATAGCCCCAGGATTCGACTATTTTCCGCCAACAACCTTGAAATTCTCAAGTGCTTCAAAACTGATCCTCTTGCCTGTTGCGGGTATCCCCATACAAACGCCGGAATGGATTCCTTCATACAGCACTCTTGTGGCAACCATATCATCGTCCGAAAAAATATCCAGCATCGTTATCGACAATTCAGAAAACTGTGATTCAACAATCTTCAAAATTCCCACCGCTTGAGCATTTCCTCTTGCGCCGGCAGGGTTATGGTCGATATAGTCGTCGGACAAATAGGACATTACCAAATCATAGTTCTTGTTTTCGTATCCTTCCTTAAAGAAGTTGAAGACCACTTCGCTATTCGTCATGCATTCCCTCCGCAAGTTTGGATTTTGCATGCTAAGTATGTCACAGATACGCAAATGTCTCAAGTATGAAAACCTCTCTTGGCTCGCGGACAAAAGAGGTCTTTTCATGGCATATGTTGAGTTAAGAGTAAGCACAACCAATGCGAAGTTTGCTCGAGATATTGATATCAATTATACGACAAACATACGAACGATAGTATTCAGGAAATCATACAGACCATGCCCGACCGCAAGACCTGCATATTCACAGCCTTTGATTTTGAATCTGGCAAAACCGAATACAAGCCCGATGCCGAATGTGAACAGAACCTGTATGATGTTTCCGTTGATGATGTGCCAAAATCCAAACAGCAAAGCGGAAAGCACGACCCCCAGCCATTTGCTCTTTTCAAAAAAGCCGACAAAAGCGTCCTGATAGAAAACTCTGAACACAAATTCTTCAACGAGCCCAATTATCAGCATATAAAACATGAAATTATTGATAATAACTCCCATCGAAAAGTCCATATGCGTGCCCACCAAGGAAAACCCGCACAGAGCAGGAATAAAAGCAATGACAGCAGAGAGCATCAGTGCAATCCCAATGCCAATAAGGTACTGACGTTTGTTTTTCAGATCAATTTCTATCTTCATACCGGTAAGTTTCATTGCTGCAAATGCAGTCAGAGCATTCAAAACATTCAGACCAACTCTTGCAGCGTTTTGAAGTACTGGCGATGCTATGTAATTGATTAATCCGGCAAGAGAAGTAATTCCAAAAATACAAATAATTGAAGCTATCAATATCATGATGTTCTTTTTTGTTTTTTGCATATGTCTTTCCTCCGTCCATTTAGGGCAGTTCGCTTCTCGCGCAGTGATACACACTTGGTTCAAAAAACCCACATTAGTCAGGCAGACAAATGTGGGATTCTTCATGGAGCGGGAAACGGGGCTCGAACCCGCCACCTCCGCCTTGGCAAGGCGGCGCTC
>OLGB01000706.1_pt1 | contig 45039 bp, 51 predicted proteins | sample 1605691 | NCBI WGS metagenome assembly OLGB01 (sample SAMEA3888925, study PRJEB22519) | human gut metagenome | biome: human gut; feature: human-associated habitat; material: faeces | place: Denmark | collected 2010
GAAGCCCGCAGAGGCGTCGGACGGGACCGACCAGGCGGCGCCGCCTCCGGAGAAGCTGGAGGACCTGCAGGCGGAGCTGGACGGCTACATCGGCCTGGCGCGGGTGAAGCGGGAGGTCAAGACCCTGGTCAATCTGGTGAAGGTCCACCAGATGCGGAAGGAGAACGGCCTGCCGGAGACGGAGATGAGCCTGCACATGGTGTTCTCCGGCAATCCCGGCACCGGCAAGACCACCGTTGCCCGGATCATGGCCCGAATCTACCACGCTCTGGGCATCCTGTCCAAGGGGCAGCTGGTGGAGACGGACCGCAGCGGCCTGGTGGCGGGCTATGTGGGCCAGACCGCCATCAAGACCCGTAAGGTGCTGGAAAAGGCCCTGGGGGGCGTCCTGTTCATCGACGAGGCCTATGCGCTGAACGGCGGCGGGGACAACGACTTCGGCCAGGAGGCCATCGACACGGTGCTCAAGTATATGGAGGACCACCGGGACGATCTGGTGGTGATCGCCGCCGGGTACGACGGGCTCATGGACCAGTTCATCCGCTCTAACCCCGGCCTGGAGTCCCGGTTCAACCGCTTTTTGCACTTTGACGACTATACCCCCCAGGAGATGCTGGAGATCTTCCGGATGCAGTGCCGGAAGGGCTGCTATGAACTGGATGAGGACGCCGCGGGGGCGGTGCAGGAGCTGATCGCCCGGGAGAACACGGACCCGGTGTCCTTCGGCAACGCCCGGGGCGTGCGGAACCTCTTCGAGCGGGTGCTGGTGTGCCAGGCCGACCGGCTGGCCCGGCAGGAGACCGTGCGGCGGGAGGACCTGATGCGCCTGACGGCGGAGGACGTGCGCCGGGCGGGCGAGACGGAGAGGGAGGATGCGCAATGAAGGTGTTGATCCTGGCGCCCCAGGCGCGGTATGACCAGTACGGCCCGGCGCCGGAGGCGCGGGAGGGCCTGGAGCTGGTCTTTCGGGACCGCACCGGCACGGAGGCGGAGTGGCTGGAAGCCGGCGCCGACGCCGAGGTGCTGGTGGTGACGCCGGTGACGGCGGTGACGGAGCAGCTGATCGAGCGGATGCCGAAGCTGCGGATGATCCACAGCGAGGGTGTGGGCTACGACCGGATCGACCTGGAGGCGGCCCGGAAGCGGGGAATCTGGGTGTGCAACAACGCCGGGTGCAACGCCGACGCCGTGGCGGAGCTGGCGGTGACGCTGATGAGCATGCTGCTGCACCGGACGCTGTGGGGCGACCGGATGATGCGCCAGGGCCGTCACGCCGAGGCCATCCGGACCCTGGAGGGGGACATCCCGCCGGACCTGAGCGTGTCCACGGTGGGTCTGGTGGGCTTCGGCAACATCGCCCAGGCCACGGCCCGACGGCTCCAGGTCAACGGCAGCCGGGTGTTCTACTACGCCCGGCACCGGCGTGATCCGGAGACGGAGGCGGCCCTGGGGGCCGGCTACCTGCCCCTTCTGGAGCTGGCGGAGCAGTGCGACATCATCAGCCTGCACCTGCCGGCCACGGCGGAGAGCCGCCACCTGCTGGACGAGACCTTTTTTGCCCATCTCAAGCCCGGGGCCTTTTTGGTGAACACCGCCCGGGGCGCCGTCATCGACGACGAGGCCCTGTGCGCCGCCATGCGGTCGGGACGGCTGGCCGGGGCGGCGCTGGACGCCTATGAGCCGGAGCCCGCCGGGGCGGACCACCCCCTGGTGCATCTGGCGGCGGAGTTCCCGGACCGGATGATCCTGTGCCCCCACCAGGGCGGCGTCAACCAGTCGGCTTACCGCCGGGTGGTGCAGATGATCTTTGGCAATCTGGAAGCCCTCCAGGCGGGCCGCCGGCCCGACCGGGTGGTCAACGGACTGTGAGAACAACCAGGCGCCGGAGCGGATGTTTTCCGCTCCGGCGCCTGTATGCGTTGGCGGGGACTGCCCGCCGGTGCGGAAGCGGGGAGGCGCCCTTTTGGGGCGCCTCCCCGTTTCCTTTAGTCCGCGATGTCGTAGAGGGAGGCCGTGGTCAGCCAGGTCTGGGAGAAGGGGCGCATCAGGTTCCAGAAGCCGCCGCCCAGAAGTCCGTACTCCGCGATCAGCTCCAGCTTGGCCGCAAGGCTCCGGGCGTCCTCGAACCAGACCTCGTGGACGGCGCCGGAGTCCCCGGTGTAGTGGAAGAAGGGGGATTGGGCGGTCTCATCGTACTGGATGTCGATGCGGTGGGCGATGGCCAGTTCAATGGCCCGCTGGTTGGAGATGGACTGGGCCCGGGTCTCCCCCCGGACGAAGGGCAGGGGCCAGTCGTAGCCGTAGTTGGGGATGCCCAGCAGGATCTTGGACGGCGAGATGGCGGTGACCGCATAGTCCAGCACCTGCCGGACGTTGGGCAGGGGTGCCACCGCCATGGGAGGGCCCGCGGTGTAGCCCCACTCGTAGGTCATCAGCAGAACGCCGTCCACCGCCTCGCCCACGGCGGCGTAGTCGTGGCCCTCGTACAGCAGGCCTGCCTGCCGGGCGGAGGTTTTGGGGGCCAGGGCCGCCCACAGGAAAAAGCCCTGGGAATGGAGCAGCCGCCGCAGCCGGGCCAGGAATTCTGCATAAGCGGCGGCCAGGGTGCCGGGCAGATACTCAAAGTCCACATCCAGCCCGGCGTAACCCCGGCGGCGGAGGGTTTGCAGGACCTCCGAGATCAGCTGGGTCTGGACCGCCTGGTCCGTCAGCACCAGAGCGCCCCGCTCCGTGTCGAACTGGCCGTCCTCTGTCAGGGTGGACAGGTGCATCACCGGCCGGACGCCCCGCTGTCGGGCGGCGGCGAGCAGAGCGTCGTCCGCCAGGGGCAGCAGGCCGCCGGAGGCGGTGATGCCGTAGGTGAAGGGAGCCAGATAGCTGAGATAGGGCAGCTCCGAGGCCAGGAGGGGAGGGTCAATGGTGGGATAGGCATAGCCGCTGAAGAGGGCCGATCGAAACGGCTGGCCGAAGTAGGAGATCACCAGGGTCTCCCCGGGCCGCAGGTCCGTGCCGCCGCCCAGGGGCCAGTTGTTCTGCCACAGCCGCCGGACCGTGGTGCCGTAGGCTGCTGCCAGGGAGAAGAGAGTCTCCCCTGGACGGATCACATGGACGGTCTCGGGAAAGCGAACCACCAGGGTCTGTCCCACCGCCAGGGCGCTGTCGGCGCCTACGTCGTTGTCGGCCGCCAGACGGCGGGCGTCCACGCCGTACTGCGCGGCAATGGAGGTCACGGTGTCGCCGGGCCGGACCACATGGATGTTCATTTGCACATCACCCCTTTTTTGCAAGCCTATGCGGTCCCCGCGGCAGATATGAGGAGAACGGACCGGGGAGATGCCGGGAGAGCTGGGAAAAAAACGCAGGCGGCAGAATTTTTTCTTGCGTTTTGCCGGCCCATCCTGTACCATAAATGCAGATGATACTTCCGCCGGGACGCTTCTGCCGGAGCGATGGCGGAGCGGGACCGGCATTGTTAGTTTTTTAACGAGTTGGAGATGACAGACGACGCCCCCCGTATGTGGCCGCTGCTGCTTGGATGCGCGCGGCGGGACGGGGCGGGCGTTGTTTTTTTGACTGGAAATGGAGAGGAGGGACGCGGCGTGTTCGTGCTGTTTTTCCTGCTGTGGCTGCTGATGACCGGGGAAGTGACGGTCCACGCCTGTCTGTGGGGGCTGGCGGTGTCCGCGGCCATGACCTGGTTTTGCTGGAAGTTTCTGGACTACCGGATGTCCCTGCCCCGGCCGGGGCGGCTGTGGGGCTGGGCGCGGTATCTGGTCCGCCTGCTGGCGGAGATGCTGAAGGCCGGCTTTGTGGTGATGCGCCTGGTGTACACCCGGGGCCGGAACATGCGGCCGCTGCTGGTGTGGTACAACACGCCGCTGAAAGCCGACCGGGAGCGGGTGATCCTGGCCAACTCCATCACCCTCACCGCGGGAACCATCACCGTGACTGCGGAGGACGGACGCTTCTGCGTCCACGCCTTGGACGCGTCGCTGGCGAAGGGGATCGAGGACTGCGACTTCCAGCGGAGGCTGGAAAAGATGGAGGCGTGAGCATGGAGCAGGTGAGAGGTGCGCTTTTGATCTTCAGCGCCATCGTTTTGGCGGCGCTGATGCTGGCCACGCTGGTCCGCGCCATCCTGGGGCCCCGGTTCACCGACCGGATCATCGCCGTCAACGTCATCAACACGCTGGTGGTGGCGGAGATCGTGCTGCTGTCGGTGTGGATGGAAGAGGACTTCCTGGTGGATGTGGCGCTGCTGTACGCGCTGCTGAGCTTTCTGACCGTGGTGGTGGTCTCCCGGCTGGTGCTGACCCGGCGGAGGAAACAGCTGGAGAAGGAAAAGCGGGAGAGAATGGGAGGCGGCGTCCATGGTGCATAACATTGCGACGGTGATCGGCCTGGGACTGCTGCTGTTCGGGCTGTTCGTGTTTTTCTCGGCGGTGCTGGGGCTCTACCGCTTCGGCGACGCCCTGAGCCGGATGCACGCTGCCGCCGTGGGCGACGCCCTGGGGATCTTCTGCATCCTGGCGGGGCTGATGGTGCTCCACGGCTGGTCGCTGTCCGGGGCCAAGACGCTGCTGGTATTTTTGTTCTTGTGGCTGACCAGCCCCGTGTCCAGCCATCTCATCGCGGAGATGGAGGTCATGACGGTGGCGGAGATCGAAAAGGAATGTGAGGTGGAGGTGCGATGATCCTGCTGGAGTACATCCTGCTGATCGGCGTCATCGCCTGCGCCGTGGCGGCGCCCCTGTGCCGCCGCCTGCTGGCTATGGTGATCGTGTACATGGCCATGTCTCTTTTGATGGCGGTGCTGTGGAGCCTGCTGCAGAGCCCCGACCTGGCCATCACCGAGGCGGCGGTGGGTGCGGGCGTTACCAGTATTCTGTTTTTCCTGACCCTCAAACGGATCCACGCGCTGAAAGGAACGAAGGATGGCTGATCGGAAGGAACAAGAGAATTGGAGAGAAAAGCTGACCGCCTGGGTGGACGGGGACCGGGAGCCGAAGGACCAGTCGCTGTTCGTCATGGAGCAGCGGCCGCCCCGCTCCTTCCGGCCCAGCGATGAGGAGCACGAGCGCCGGGAGAAGCATCGGCTCCACCGGTTTTTCAACTGGTATCCCCTGGCCGCCGGGGCGCTGTGTCTGGTGCTGGTGGGGATCATGATGGCGGCGGTGCTGACCATGCCGGTGTTCGGCGATGAGGACAACCCCACCAACAACGAGGTCGCCGAGCACTATCTGGAGTACGGCAGGGAGGAGACCGGCTCGGCCAACGCCGTGACGGCCATGATCCTCAGCTACCGGGGCTTCGACACCCTGGGGGAGAGCTGCGTGCTGTTTTTGGCGGTGACGGCGGTGATGATCCTGCTGCTGCGGGATCGGAACAACACCTCGGAGATGGATGCGGCCAAGCAGACCCGGGAGGACGCCATCGCCGCGGGGCATCAGGACCCCATTTTACGGCAGGTGTCCTGGCTGCTGGTGCCCTTCATCTTCCTGTTCGCCATCTATGTGCTGCTCCACGGTGAGGAGTCGCCGGGCGGCGGCTTCTCCGGCGGGACGGTGCTGGGGGCGGGACTGATCCTGTTCTCCGCCGCCTTCGGCCACCAGAACATCCGGGCCTTCATGGACCGGCGGACCTATGCGGCGGTTCGGACCTGCGGACTGCTGCTGTACGCCCTGCTGTACGGCGCGTATATCTTCATCGGCGCCAACGGACTGCCCAACTACCTCACCGGCATGGTTTTGCTGATCGACCTGGCGGTGGGATTGGTGGTGGCCTGCACGGTATACGGATTTTACGCCCTGTTCTCCCGGGGGGAGCTGTGACGGGGCGGCTATGACGAGAGAGAGGGGGAGACGCCTGTGCTGGAGATGGTTTTGCAGAACCGCTTTGCCGTGACCGCGGTGATCCTGTTCGGTGTGGGGCTGATGAACATGCTGCTCCAGCAGAACCTGCTGCGGAAGGTCGTGGGCTTCAACATCATGGATTCCGCTGTGTTTTTGCTGCTGGCCTCCCTGGGCTACATTGACGGGGGCACCGCGCCCATCGTGGGGGATCAGGGCTTCGATCCCCTGTACATCAACCCCATCCCCAGCGGATTGGTGCTGACGGGCATCGTGGTTTCCGTGTCCATCACCGCCTTTTCCCTGGCCCTGATCCAGCGGATTTACCGCCGCTACGGTACCATCGAGCTGCGGGAGCTGCTGGAGCGGGCCCGGAAGGAGGACGACTGATGCGGCCGCTTGTGGAGAATTTTCCCTTTCTGTCCATCTTCCTGGCTATCGTGGCGGGGATCCTGTGCGCCACGCTGCGCCGGGGAGCCCTGGCCTACCGGTTGACCCTGGCGGTGGCTCTGACCGCGGCGCTGCTGAACGCCGCGGTGCTGGAGTATACCTACCTGGGGGATCTCAGCTTCACCTACACCATGGGCCGGTTCGTGGCACCCTACGGCAACGCCATCAAGTGCGGGCCGCTCCAGGCGCTGCTGGCCGCCGCCTTCTGCGTGGTGCTGGCCATGTCCCTGGTGGGGGGACGGCGGGACCTGTTCCACGACGTCCTGCCGGAAAAGCAGCGGTTCTACTTCGTCATGGTGAACCTGCTGACGGCGGCGCTGCTGGCCCTGACCTACACCAACGATGTGTTCACCGGCTATGTGTTCATTGAGATCTGCACCATTGCCTCCTGCGCCCTGGTCATGGCCAAGGACAACGGGCCAAACCTTATCGCCACCATTCGCTATCTCTTCATGAGCCTGCTGGGATCAGGGCTGTTCCTCATCGGCCTGGCCCTGCTCAACAGCATCACCGGCTATCTGCTGATGCCCTCTTTGGCAGAGGCCGTGGCAGAGCTGGCGCAGACCGGACGGTATCACCTGCCCCTGACCGTGTCCATTGGCCTGATCGTGGGGGGCCTTGGCATCAAGAGCGCCATGTTCCCCTTCCACCTGTGGCTGCCGGACGCCCACGGCGGCGCCACCACCGCCTCCTCCGCCATGCTGTCGGGGCTGGTGCTCAAGGGCTACATCGTGCTGCTGCTGACGCTCATTGTCCGGGTGTTCAGCCTGGAGCTGATGGCGGAGATGGGTGTCATGAACGTGATTTTGGCCTTCGGTCTGCTGGGGATGATCTTCGGGTCTCTGGGAGCCATGCGGGAGCGGCACATCAAGCGGATGCTGGCCTACTCCTCTGTGGCGCAGATCGGCTACATCTTTATGGGCATGGGTTTGGGAACCATGGCGGGGCTCACTGCCTCCTGCTTCCACATTCTGGTCCACGCCTGCTGCAAGCCGCTGCTATTTGCCTGCGCTGGACGGCTCAGCGCCGTCAGCGGGCACCACAAGAGCCTGCGGAACCTCCGCGGCAGCGCCTTCCGGGACATCGTGGCGGGACTTGGGTTCACAGTGGGCGCACTGTCCATGATCGGTATTCCGCTCTTCGGCGGGTTCGTCTCCAAGCTCTACTTTGCCAGCGCATCCCTGCCCACCAACAAGACAGCGCTGACCCTGCTGACCATCGCTCTGTCCACAGTGCTCAATGCCCTGTATTACGTGCCGGCTCTGCTGGCCATCTGGGTGCGGCCTCCCGCCGAGGAGGAAAAGGCCCTGCTGGCAGATGTGGCGCCGGGGGATCTGGTTGCCGATCGCTCCTTTACCGCCGCTGCGGCAGTGCTGACAGCGGGGATCTTCGCGCTGGGCATCTTTTATCACCCTGTTTTGAATGTGATCGAGGCCGGGCTCCGGCTGACCTGATGAGAAATTTTGAGAATGTGAGAGGACTGCGCCCATGGTGCTGCTGCTGCCGATCCTGGTGCCTCTGATAGGCGGGATCTTTGTGTTCCGGCAAAAAAGTGAACAGCTCCGTGACCGGCTGGCCCTGACGGTGATCCTGGCTACGGCGGTCCTGGCAGCGGTGGCATGCCTGCTGCCGGAGCGGCGGCTGGTGCTGCTGACCATCCAGGGGGCGCTGCACCTGGCGCTGCGGACCGACGGCCTGGCCCGGTTTTTCATGCTGCTTTGCGTCTGCATCTGGGTGCCGGTGCTGCTGTTCGCCTTCCCCTATATCCGCCACGCCGGCCGGGAGCGGCAGTTCCTGGGGTTCTACACCATGACCCTGGGTGTGCTGATGGGCCTTGCCATGGCGGCTAACTTCGTGACGCTGTACATGTTCTTTGAGGTCATGTCCCTGATCACCGTGCCGCTGGTGCTGCACACCTCCACCGCCGCAGCCCGGCGGGCGGGGTTCAAGTACCTGGGCTATTCGGTGTTCGGCGCCGGCATGGCTCTGATCGGGTATTTCTTCGTGGCCTACTATCTGGCGGCGCCGGACTTCGCTGCCGGCGGCGTCATGGATCCGGCCCGGTCCGCCCAGCACCGGGAGCTGCTGCTGGCGGCATACTGCCTGATGATCGTGGGCTTCGGCGCCAAGGCGGGCATGGTGCCCATGCAGGCCTGGCTCCCCTCCGCCCACCCGGTGGCTCCGGCACCGGCTTCCGCCGTGCTCTCCGGCGTCATCACCAAGGGCGGCGTGCTGGCGGTGATCCGGGTCACCTACTACATGTTCGGGCCGGAGTTTCTCCGGGGCAGCTGGCCTCAGTGTGTGCTGCTGACCCTGGCGCTGACTACGGTGTTCGTGGGGTCCATGCTGGCCTACCGGGAAAAGCAGCTCAAGCGGCGGCTGGCCTACTCCACCGTGAGCCAGGTGTCCTATGTGCTGTTCGGACTGCTGCTGCTGACCCCGGCCGGAGTCCAGGCGGCCATGACCCAGATGATCTTCCACGCCGTGGCCAAGGACGCGCTGTTCCTGGCGGCGGGCGCCATCATCTTCTCCACCAACTACACACGGGTGGACCAGCTGCGGGGCATCGGCAAGCGGATGCCGGTGACCATGTGGTGCTTTACCCTGGCGGCGCTGTCCCTGATCGGGATTCCACCCATGGCGGGCTTTGTCAGCAAGTGGTATCTGGTGTCGGCGGGACTGGAGGCGCCGGTGGGGCCGTTCAGCGCGGCGGGAATGGCGGTGCTGGTGGTGTCGGCCCTGCTGACGGCGGGATACCTGCTGCCCATCGTGACGGACGGATTTTTTCCTGGAAAGGACTATATCGCTGAGCGCAGGGAAGTGGGGCCCTGGATGCGCTGGCCCCTGGTGGCCTTTGCCGCTGCGGCGGTGGTGCTGGGCCTGGTGCCCGGCGCGGTGACCGGATGGCTGGGGGAGCTGGCTGGAGGACTGTTTCCGTGAGGGAGCGGCCCTGGAATTTTTGTGAGAGGAGGGAGATCGGATGCACCGGTTTTTGACGCTGCCTATTCTGGTGCCCATGCTGCTGGGTTTGGTGCTGCTGGTGGCGCAGCCCAAGGACCGCCGGGTCCGAAGCATCTATGTGACGGCCTCCGCCCTGGTCACTTCCGTGCTCTCCTTCCTCTGTATCCTGATCACCTATGCCAAGGGATCTGCCGCCCTGGCCTGTATCCTGGTGCGCTTTTCCGAGAGCTTCTCCATCTCCCTGCGGATCGACGGGGCCTCCATGGTGTACGGGGCCATCGTGTCCTTCCTGTGGCCGCTGGTGACGGTGTACGCATTGGACTACATGTCCCATGAGGGCCATGAGAGCCGCTTTTTCAGCTTTTGGCTCATGGCCTACGGTGTGGTGCTGGGCATCGCCTACTCCGAGGACTTTTTGTCGCTGTACTTCTTCTATGAGCTGCTGACCCTGGCCACGCTGCCGCTGGTCATGCACGCCATGGATGAAAAGGCCCGGTACGCCGGGCGCAAATACATCATCTACTCCCTGTCGGGGGCGGCCTTTGCCTTTATCGGCATTGTGTTTTTGCTCAACTACGGCGTGGGGCATCTGAACTTCACCTACGGCGGTGTGCTGGACCCGGCCCGGGTGGCCGGCAGCGAGGGTACGCTGCTGGTGGCCTTTGTGGCGGCCTTCTTCGGCTTCGGCGTCAAGGCGGCGCTGTTCCCCTTTCACGGCTGGCTGCCGGACGCCTCCGTGGCGCCCACGCCGGTCAGCGCCCTGCTCCATGCGGTGGCGGTGGTGAAAGCAGGCGCCTTCGCCGTGCTGCGGCTCATTTACTTCGGCTTCGGGGCGGACTTCCTGTGGGGGACCTGGGCACAGACCGTGGTCATGACCGCCACCATCATTACCATCGTCTACGGCTCTGCCCGGTCGCTGCGGACACCGCACCTGAAGCGGCGGCTGGCCTTTTCTACCGTCAGCAACCTCTCCTATATCCTCTTTGCCCTGACGCTGATGAGTCCGGCGGGGCTGGTGGGCGGCATGACCCACATGGTCTACCACGCCTTCACCAAGATCACCATGTTCTGCTGCGCCGGCGCCATTTTGCACCAGGGGCGGGAGTATGTCTACGAGCTGGAGGATTTCGGCCGGGTGATGCCGGTGGTGTTCGGCACCTTCACGGTGTCCTCCTTCGCTTTGATCGGTGTGCCGCCCCTGGGGGGCTTTGCCGGAAAGTGGATGATTGCCGAGGGGGCGGTGGCCTCCGTCAATCCCCTGGCCTACGCGGGCCTGGGGGCGCTGATCCTGTCCACGCTGCTGACCACGCTGTATCTCATCACCATCGTGGCCCGGGCCTATTTCCCCATCGGGGAGCTGGACCGGGCGGCGCTGGACCAGGTGCGGGACCCGGGCTGGGCCATGAAGGTCCCGCTGCTGGCCCTGACGGCCTCCGGCGTTCTTCTGGCGCTTTGCTCCGACCTGGTCATCGGCTTTTTGCAGCTGGTGGGCCAGGGCGTGCTGTGAGGAAGGGGGAGAGACGATGGCGCAAGGTTTGATGCTGTTTCTGATCCTGTTCCCCATGGCCATGGCGCCGGTGGTGTTCCCCCTGCGGCGCCGGGACCGGGGCCTGCGGGACCGCTTTATCCAGCTGGTGCCGCTGGCGGAGCTGGCGGCGGCGCTGGTGCTGCTGTTCCTTCCGGCGGCGGAGTTGATCCTGCCGGGTGTCTGCGGTCTGGGCCTCCACTTTACCGCCGGGAGCCTGGGACGGCTGCTGGCGGCAGTGGCGGCGGCGCTGTGGGTGGGCACCGGCGCGGTGTCCCCGCCCTATTTTGCCTCCGCCGAGGGCTGCAACCGGTATTATTTCTTCTGGCTGCTGACCCAGGGGGCCCTGATGGGCGTGTTTCTGGCGGGAGATCTCTTTACACTGTTCGTGTTCTTCGAGATGATGTCCTTCACCTCTTACGTGTGGGTGGCGCAGAATGAGACGCCCCAGGCCCTGCGGGCCGCAGAGACGTATCTGGCGGTGGCGGTCATCGGCGGCATGACGCTGCTGGTGGGTCTTTTGTGGCTGGGCCACCTGCTGGGGTCCCTGGAGTTTGCCCGGCTGCCGGAGCTGGCCGCCGCAGTGGCGGCGGAGGACCGGTGGGAGCTCTACGGGGCCGGGGCCTGCTGCCTGGTGGGCTTTGGCGCCAAGGCGGGCATGTTCCCCCTGCACATCTGGCTGCCCAAGGCCCATCCCGTGGCGCCGGCGCCGGCGTCGGCGTTGCTCAGCGGCATCCTGACCAAGAGCGGCGTGTTCGGCGTGCTGATCGTGTCCCGCTTTTTGTTCTGGGCCGACGTGCCGTGGAATAGAGTGATACTGGTCCTGGGGACCGTGACCATGGCCCTGGGGGCCGTGCTGGCGCTGTTTTCCATCGACCTCAAGCGGACCCTGGCCTGCTCCTCCATGTCCCAGATCGGGTTTATCCTGGTGGGCGTGGCCATGCAGGGGTATCTGGACGGGGAGAACGCCCTGGCGGCCTGGGGCACCGTGCTGCACATGCTCAACCACAGCCTCATCAAGCTGGTGCTGTTCGTGGCGGCGGGCGTGGTGTACGTGAATACCCACACCCTGGACCTCAACGCCATCCGGGGCTGGGGCCGCAACCGCCTGTGGCTGAAGGGGACCTTTTTCGTGGCGGCGGCCTCCATCGCCGGTGTGCCGGGCTTTTCTGGCTACGTCAGCAAGACGCTGCTTCACGAGGGCATCGTGGAGTACATCCACCTGCTGGAGCACGAGGGGCTCTCCGCGGCGCCGTTCCAGGCGGTGGAGTGGATCTTCCTGATCTCCGGCGGTCTGACGGCGGCCTACATGACCAAGCTGTTCGTGGCGATCTTTGCCTCCCCCCGGGCGGTGGGACAGCGGATCGGCGTTCGGGAGTATATGTCTTCCTGGACCCAGGCGGTGCTGTGCTGCGGCGCGGCGATACTGCTGGGGCTTGGCGTGACGCCGGGACGGACCATGGAGCCCATTGCCCGGTGGGCCGCGGCCTTTTTGGCGGCGGACGAGGGCCACGCCGTCCACTACTTCACCTGGGTCAATCTCAAGGGCAGCTGCATCTCCCTGGGGATCGGCGCGGCGGTGTATCTGCTGGTGGTGCGGCAGCTGCTGATGAAACAGGAGGGCAGCGAGCGGGTCTATGTGGATCGCTGGCCCGCCTGGGCAGATCTGGAGGACCGGGTATACCGGCCCGTGCTGAGGGGACTGGCCTTCACTGGTGCCCTGTTCGCCCGGATTCTGGCCTCTTTGGGAGACCTGGTGGTGCTGGTCGGAGAGCGGATCCTCTTCACCAAGGCGCCGGGCATTTTCGTGCCCAAGCGGAACGAGGACTTCGGCGTGTACGGCAGAAAGCCCCGGCGGTTCCTGGTGGAGGAGACCTTCTCCTTCGACCTGCTGCTGTCCGGCCTGGGATTGGTGATCCTGCTGATTTATATTCTGATCTGAGGCGCAGAGGCGCCATACGAAAGCGGGAAGCGGCGGAAGCTGCCTTCCCGCTTTTGTACGCTTTGAGGGAGGTAGAGGAATGTTCTGGACAGCGGTGGCGGCCACAGGGCTGGCGGGGATCGGCGGTACGGGCCTGGGAGGCGGGATCGCGTGTTTGCTGCGGCGAGACTCGCCCCGGATGGTGAGCCTGCTGCTGAGCTTTGCTGCCGGGGTCATGACGGCGGTGGTGTGCTGCGACCTGCTGGCGGAGGCTGTGGGCGCCGGTGGGCGAATGGGATTGGCCCTGACCGCGGCGGCGGTGCTGGCGGGACATGGGGCCGTGGAAGGGTTGGAGCGGCTGCTGGAGCGGCGGGGCGCCCATGGCCTGGCCGCTGCCGGAGCAGCGCTGGCAGCGGCGGTAGCTCTGCACAATGTGCCGGAGGGCATGGTGATCGGGGCGGCCTTTGCCTCCGGAGGCAGGGAAGGCGCCGGCGGTGTGGCTTTGGCGGCTGTGATTGCCCTGCACAACATTCCGGAGGGCATGGCAGTGGCTGGGCCGCTGCGGGCCGGGAATCTGCCCCGGATCTGGGCCTTGGCCGCTGCGGCGGCAACAGGTATGCCCACTGTGGCCGGTGCGGCGCTGGGATATCAGATGGGGACCCTGGGGCCGGTGGGACTGGCGGTGACGCTGGGATTCGCCTCCGGCGCCATGCTGTATGTGGTGTTTGGAGAGCTGCTGCCGGAGGCACTGACACTCTGGCAGTCACGGATGCCGGCCTTGGCTGCCGTGTTGGGCATTGTGACTGGACTGATGGTAGTGTATGCATAGTGAGAACATGAAAAAAGCCCCGCCGCACAAAGCCGGGGTGCCATAAGAAAGTAATTGTGTTTTAGAGGGAATGGCATGGCCTTTCGGGGTCATGCCGTTTCCTCTTTCATCAGTTCATTCAGCGGGATAAAGCCCACAAGGTCATAAACGATGCGGATATTCTGCCGCCGCTTGCCACTGCTCTTGTCCGGGGCCTCAATGTAGATGGCCTTCACCAGCTCCCGCAGCGCGTAGGGGGTCAGCTCCCGCTCACCGGCGTACTTGTGTACCCGCTGAATAAACTGCTCTAAATTTTCAAGCTGTCGTTCCTGTACTTCGATTTCCTTCTCTAAGGTCTGCGCCTCCGCTTGCAGAGCCGCCTGCTCGTCCTCATAGGCCGCGCTCATGGTGGCATACCGCTGGTCGCTCACCTTACCGCTCACATTGTCCTCGTAAAGCCGCATGAACAGCCGGTCAAGCTCCGCCAGCCGCTTCTCGTCCTGCGCCAGCTTCTTCCGCCGTACCCGGATGGCCTCGCCGGTGGACAGCTTCAGGCGTTCCTCCATCACCGCCCGGAAGTGGGCCTCGTAGCGGCTCACATAGGAGATCACCGCCTCCATGTGCCGCCATACCAATTCCTCCAGCACCACCGCCCGGATGAAGTGGGCCGAACAGCTCCCGGTGTTGCTCCGGTAGTTGGCGCATACAAAGTGGTCTTGCCGCCTCTCAAAATAATTCGTGGTGCAGTAACGCATTTTCGCCCCGCAGTCGGCGCAGTAGACAAGGCCGGAGAATATACTGCTCTTGCCGGTTTTCGTCCGCCGGTGCCGCTGCTGGCGTATCTCCTGCACCTTGTCAAAGACTTCTGCCTCGATGATGGCCGGGTGGGTGTTGTAGAAGATGGCCTGCCTGTCCTCCGGGCTGTGCCGCTGCTTCTTGTCCCAGATAGAGTTGGTGTAGGTCTTGAAATTGACGGTGCAGCCCGTGTACTCCCGCCGCTCCAAAATGTGGACAACGGTGTTTGTATTCCAGTGGTACGGGTCGGCCCCCTCCTTGTTGGGGGTCTTGCGGCCCTGCCGCTGCTTGTAGGCCGTGGGGGTGAGTACCCTCGCTTCCGTCAGCGCCCTGGCGATCTGCATCGGCCCCCGCCCCTCCATGCAGAGGGTGAAGATACGCTTGACCACCTGTGCCGCTTCCTCGTCCACAAGCCAGCCCTTCGGGGTGTCGGGGTCTTTCTTGTAGCCGTAGGGGATATTCGTTGTCAGCGGCTCCCCGCGCTCCCCCTTGGCCTTGTTCACCGCCCGGATCTTCCGGCTGGTGTCCCGCGCGTAAAACTCGTTGAACCAGTTTTTGATTCCGGCAAAGTCGTTGTCCACGCTGTTAGGGTCGATGGTGTCGTAGTTGTCGTTGATGGCGATAAACCGCACGCCATACTTGGCAAAGGTGATGTTGGTGTACATCCCCGTCAGGGCGGAATTGCGGCCAAACCGGGACAGGTCTTTGACGATACACACGGCCACATGGCCGGCCTCGATCTCGTCCAGCATTTTCTGAAAGCCGGGCCGCTGGAAGCTCGTCCCGCTGTAACCGTCATCCACGAAAAACACGGGGTTGGGGAAGCGGTGATCCCTCGCGTACTGCTCCAAAATGCGCTTTTGATTCGATATGGAATTACTCTCGCCCTCGTTGGCGTCCTCCTGTGACAAGCGGCAGTAAAGTGCTGTGATTTTATCAGTTGCCCGTAACATTTCTGTTTCCTCCTTTATGGGGGCAACTGTCCGTACAGGATCGGGTGCCTTTATTATATCAGCTTTTGGGGCGTTTGTCATGCCTGTCCCTCCATTTCTCCGGCGTTTTGCTCCATAATGCGCTTTAATTTTCTGTCCAGCGTTTCCGTCCCCTCATAGCTGCCTGTGACGGAGTAAACGGTGCCGCCGATCTCCCGCTGCAAGGTAAGCTCCGGCAGCCAGAAGGCGGAAAGGTTTTTGACGCGGATATGGCCCTCCGCGTCAAACCAGAAGCGGCGGGGCTGGCCCTCCGGGGCAGGCTCCGGCTTGGCGTAGGGGTCGGGGTTGGAGAAGCGGTATTCGTCCGGGGCGGCGGCCTCCTGTTCGGCATAGGCCCGGATTTCCTCTAATTCCTCCGGGGTAAATTCCTTGTGTTCCTTGTTGTTCATGGTCTGCGCTCCTTTCATTTTTTGCATGAGAAAGGCGCGGCCTGCTGGCCGTGCCTAATTTACCCTTGCATTCCAAGTACAATCCATTCATCGACAATATCCCAAAAGTTTATATCATATTCGGGCTGTCGATTGCTAAACCACAATGTTGCCTTACAACTATCACAATCAGACAAATCCACTGCAACATATCCGCCCATTCCAGAACCAAATATTCCAAAAGTAGTTGGCAGGTAAATTTTCAATGGCTGTTTCAAATCATCAAGAATACCCCATTCTTCATCATCAAATACAACGATATCATTGGATTCTAACAATCCCATTCCTCCGCTTGCATAGTAAAAGAAGCCGTTATGAAGTTCTTGATAAAACTTGACAATGCTGCTTGGAAGGTTGTCCAATTTAGATTGTAGTTTACTGGGGAAGTGTGTGGTATTGCAATTTCCACCCTCATAATATAACACTTTTTTATTAGACGAGAGTATACTATATAAAATAGAGTATTTTCCTTGATATTTAATTAGATTTACATCAAGTAAATTTTCTTCTAAATACAGAATAGTATTTCTTAACTCATTTGCAAACAAGGCTTTCCAGCACTTGATTGTTACAGCAATCCTTTCCTCTTTTTTGTTTATACAGAAAATTTTCTTCCATGACTCCGGGATTTCTATGATATTTTCAACTTTAGATGAGATTAACTCTACATCTCTATGGTATTTTTTTAGATAAGACAATTTGTCCTCAAATGTCTTATCATTCTTGCTATCTTTTAGTTTATCAAAAATTCCCATGTAAACGCCCCTCTCCATTTCCTGCCCCACCTTTGGGACACTTTGTCCCAGCAGGGGCGGCCCGTCAAAAATCAATTCCATTGTACCATCCCCGTCGGGAAATGGGAAGTCCCTTACCGCTCCATATCCCTGTCCCGGCGCTGGGCGTGGGCCTGCTCCTGCCGCCTCCGGGCGGCGTCCACGGTGGATTTCACCCGGTACAGCTTCATCAGGTCGTCCCGGATGGGCTTGTACTTGTCATAGTCCTCTTGGTACGCCTGTTGCAGCTTCCCCCGCTCCGTCCGCCACTTGGTAAGGGGCAGCCTGCCCTCCGGGGTGAAGTGGGGTTCCAGCTTGCGGCGGGCCATATAAAACTGCCGCAGCTCCCCCTCGTGGGCGGCCTTGAATTTCTCCCGCTGGCCCTTGCGGTGGATGGCGTTGAGCTGGGTGTGGATGGGCTTCAGCTCCCGGTAGCGTTCCGCCTGTTCCAGCAGGCCGTCCAGCTCCTTCATGCGGGCCTGCTTGCTGTCCATGCTGGCTTTTAATTCCTCGATCCGCTCGTTATGGGAAGTGACGCGGGCCTCCAAATCGTCCACAGTGTAGAGTTTCTGCTCGGTCAGGTAGTTCACGGTGTCGGCAAACTTTTGGAGATTGCCCACCTTGCCCTTATTGCTCCACGCGCCCGCGTTCCGCGCCCCGTAGTAGGCGGATAACAGGTTGGCAAGGGTGGGGGCCTGGGGCTTGGAAAGTTCCTCCCGCACCTCCTTGAGCCAGCCGAACAGGGCCTTGATTTTCTGCTTCAAGTCTTTCAAGAGGGCGTTGGTGGCCTTGATCCAGCGGTTGAGTTCCCCCTTGTCGGTGGCGATCCCCCGTGCCTCCATCTGGCGCACCGCTGGCCCCTCGTGGACGGTGGGTAATAGGTCTAAACCTTGCCGCAGATAGGAGCGGTGGTCGATCCGGCAGGGCAGGCCCTTCTCGGCAAACTTGGCGTTGCACAGGTCGGCCCACGCCTCCCGCCATGCTTCCAGCGTTTCCGGGCGGCCCCAGTCGGTGGTGGGCACCGCGTCAAAGAGGGGCTTGCCCTTCTCGTCCAGTATGCGGTTCCCGTCCTCGTCCAGCCGGTAGACCCGCCGCTGCTTGTAGCCCCACTTGCCATCCTCCCGGATAGGACGGATGGGGCAGAGAACATGGAAGTGGGGGTTGGGGATGCCCCCATCCTCTTTGTCGGGCTGGTGTACGGCGAAGTCCACCACCATGCCACGGCTGACAAACTGCTCCAACAAAAACTGCCTTGCAAGGGCGATGTTTTCTTCCAGCGAAAACTCGTTCTGCAAGGCAATGTCAAAGCTGTACGCAAGCTGGGCGTCCTTGCCGCGCTCGGCGGCTTCCAGCGCGTTCCACAGGGTCTGCCGGTCTTGGTATTCCGGCGGGGCCTGCGGGGGCAGGAGAATATGGGAGCAGATCACGCCGCCCTTGTGGGTGAAGTCGCTGTACTCGCCGTAGCGTTCACTGTAAAGCCGCTCCCCGGCGCGGTAGGCGGCGGACGCGATGGCGGACTGTCCGGCGCTGCGCTGCACCTGTGTGACTGACAAATGAAACAGTGCCATTTACTGGCCCTCCCGCTGGGCGGCGGCCTGGACAGCGGCCCGCACCTCCGGCATGGAGAAAATCTGCTCGGCAAGGGAATAGAAGCCCTGCTCGGACAGGGGCTTGACCTCTGGGGCCACGCTCTCCACGGCGGCCCCTCTGGTGATTAGGCGGTGGGCGCGTTTCTGCCGCTCCCCCTTCTCATAGTATTTCTTCCGCTGCTCCAACCGCTGTACCCGGTGCTGGTACTGTTGCAGCTTGGCTTCGTTCTCGGCGTACTCCCGCCGGAGCTGTTCTAACTCTTTGCTCATGGTCGTTGACCTCCTTTTTCTGAAAATGGGCGAAAAAAATGACCGTCCTCCGGGGCGTTCCCGGTGAGCGGTCAGGGTGTCGGTGTTCGGTTATCAGGCCCTCGGAAGGGGGACAGACGCGCAAGCGGGTGTCCCCCTTCCGGGGGCGGGCGGGGTAAGCGGCGTAAGCCGCGCAAGGGGGGCACCCCCTTGGACGGAGCGTAGCGACGCAAAAACGGCGGGTTGCTCTGTCTGGCAATCCGCCGTTCCGCCTCGCAGAGCGCACGAATACATGGCCGTTAGGCTATGTATAGAAGTGCGCCCTTTAGTTCCTAAAGGGTTTTCAGTTACATCCTCATAGTGCTGTTATAACATCAATTCCGATTCCATTGACGAGAAAATCTGTGAGTGTGTCTGCTATTTTATACGCATATTCAAAACCTAAGCTGCCTGCTTCCACAAAATATACGCCAAATCCATCGTTGCCAAATCCATAAAAATAAACCATATCGCCTAAATCATCACCAATAAACCAAACCTTACTGATAAAGTCTTCTTTCATAGGATGTGCAAACTCATTTTGCATACCTAAGGCCCTGTTTGCTGACCAAAGACAAATAGGTATGCTTCCAATATCTTCATCATCGCTTTCAATTTCAAATTCTATACTGCCAATATTTCCAGTACCAGAAATACAACTTAAAAATTCATAATAATCAGCAGGTAGTTGTATCGGTGCCTTTTCAACAATTTGTTTAATTATTTCTTTTCCACCCGGATATACTTCATCTTTATCAAACTTTAATTGTTTATTGATGTTGTCAATAATGCTCACTCGCTTACCTTCTTTCAAGTGCAAGACTATTTCTTAGGCTGCTTTCAAAAATGTTCCCTCGCAAACTTCCTCGCCGCCTCCCGGCGTTCCTCGCTGTATGGCGCGGTCAGTCGGAAACAGAAGCGGCCCTTGTCGATCTCAAAGGTCTTGCAGCCCCAGCCGTCATCGTCCACCTCCTGACAATGCTCCGGCCAGCGGCGGGCGTAGGCTCCCAGCCGGTTCTTCAAGTCCGTGTTGTGGGTGCTGACGGTGATTCGGGGGCCTTGCTCGTCAAACTCAATTATAGTCGTTTTCTGGCTTTTCTTCAATCCTGTTTTCATGTCCTCCGCTCCTTTCCCTTAATTTTTGCCCCGTCACGCGAGAGGGGTCTTTTTCGCCTCTTTTTCCCAGCTCTTGACTTGGGAAAAACAGCGTTTTCGCGTTCAAAATCGCCCGGACGGGTCACAGTCCGTTCCGGGCCGCTGTTATCGCCTGATTTTCGTTTTTTACGGCTCTTGACCGGGATTGCCGCCCCCGTTGGTGTGGCGGCGCAGATAGGCGATCAAGTCCTGCTTCATCACCAGCTTGCGCCCCCCGATTTTCAGCGTGGGGAAGTCCGGCGCGTTCATCAGGTTGTAGGCCCCGGCTCTGGACAGGTGGAGCGCGGCGGCCAGCTCCCGCACATTCATCACATCGGGAAACGCTGCAAAAGGTTCCGGCATTTGTCCTCCTTTCCGGCCCGTGAAAAAGCGGCGGCCCCCGTCCCCGGCGGCTGCCGCTCCATGCGCCTTATTTGCTGTCGTGCCTGTCTAAATACTGCTGATATTCGGATAGCACAAAGTCCTCATAGGCCCCTGCGATCCTGGCGATCCGCTTGTGTACCGCGCTGGCGGTCTTGTAGCCCACCCTGTCCGCGATCTCCTGCTCGGTGTAGCCCTCCATGCGGAGCTTCAATATCTCCTTGTCGGTGTCGTTGATATGCCCCGCCGCGAAGGTGTCAATCTGCATTTGGGACAGGACGGAGTTCTCAAAGTCCGCCCGCGGGTCTGCCACCTGGGAAAACTCGCCGCCGCTCTCCATCAGTTCCTCTAACGAGATGGCCTTGCCGGAGCGGTCGTGGTGCCATTTCCGCAAAAAGTTCGTCTTGACGGTGCTGCCCCGGCTGTCGTAGTCCTCCACCGCCCGGTTCTCCCACATCGCGTCAATGACTGGCTGCCAGTTCTGCTCCGCGATCACCATGTCGGTCAGGTTCCCCACAAGGTTGCTGAATTGCTGGTAGGTCAGCCACGGCACCTCCATCCCCGGCGGCATATTGTACAGGCTCTGGAAGGAAAGGCCGTTTTGCTCAAACTTCATGCGGAGATAGGGGATGATGGCGTAGGACAGCCGCCACAGGGGGGAGTGGCCCGCGTATTGCTCCCGGTCGCCGGGAATGTCCCGGTAGTTCCCTCTGCGGTCTTTTACCTGAAAGAATTGCCACGCCGTCCAGGAATAGCAGTCCCACACCAGCAGCTTAAACATATCGTGCCGGATGATGGGGTCGTATTTGTCCGTCCGAAGCACCTCATAGGGGCTGCGGGGCAGGGTAAGGGCGGGCTTCCATTTCCCCGCCAGCTCCACCGGCAGGCTGTAAAACAGGGTCAGCCACGATTTATCATCGTCCTGCGGTATCTCGATGATCTCTCCGGGCAGCACCACAAGGAAACCTTTGGGGCTGTTCTGCTGTGCCATGCGCGTCACCTCCGTTTCTGGCCCTCTACTCTATATGGCTTGGGAAGGGCCGGATTGTTCCAATGTTTCCAAACTTTTTTCAGATTTTTTGAAAAAATCCCGGATGGGAAAGGAATGGATGGGTTTACTACGATTATAGCGGAAAAGTGGGAATAAGTCCATTGTGTTTGAAACAGGCAAAAAAAGAAGCGGCACATGGATTTTTGTCCATGTGCCGCTTGCCCCCGCTCCTGCCGGACAGCCGCCATAATTTAGTTGTTCACTGTCTTATGGACCACCGCCTAAGTGCGGCGGGGCTTTTTGCGGCATGCTCCCGCAAACGAGAATGCGGAGAGCTGGAAAAGGGGAGATGAAGAATCTTATTTTGCCAGGACGCTGGCGCGCTTCTTGCCGTACCAGATGATAACAGCCACATACGCAACAGCGGCCGTGACGCCGATCACATAGGCGGCGGTCCAGGGGATGTTGAAGCCGATCTTGGCGTTGGCAATGTAAGTCACAGTGATGAAGGTATAGAAGGCGCCGGGGATCAGAGGCACCCACACGAAGTTGCCCTTCTTGTTCTCGAACATCCAGATGGAGATGGCCAGGAAGGCAAACAGAGACAGGGTCTGGTTGGACCAGGCGAAGTAACGCCACAGGATGTTGAAGCCCTCAGCATTCACCTTGGCGAACACCAGGATCACAGCCACCAGGGCGAAGATGATGGCGGACAGGCCCAGGCGCTTGCTGTTGCTGCTCTGGTCGATGTGCAGGGTTTCGGCCACGGTCAGGCGCAGGCCGCGCAGAGCGGTGTCGCCGGAGGTGATGGGCAGAACCACAATGCCGATCAGGGCGATGACGCCGCCCACGTTGCCCAGAATATCCTTGCAGACCGCGATAACGGTGCCGGTGGCGCCGGCGTTGGCAGCCTGGATGCCCAGGTTGTAGATGCCCATGGCGGCAGCGGCCCAAACCATGGCGATGAAGCCTTCCAGGATCATCATGTTGTAGAAGGTCATGCGGCCCTGCTTCTCGCTCTTGACCGTACGGGAGATGATGGCGGTCTGAGTGGAGTGGAAGCCGGAGAGGATGCCGCAGGCCACGGTCACAAAAAACACGGGCAGGAAGTGGCCGGTGGCGAAGTACTCACCGTAGCTGAAGGGAGCGGTGCCGCCGTCAGCGGTGGTCTGGAAGGCGCTGAAAGCGACGCCCTGCCAGTCGTCCCAGATGTTCAGCAGAGGATAGCCGTGAGCGAACAGACCAATGAACACGCCCAGGGCGGAGAACATCAGGATGGCGCCGAAGACGGGATAGATGCGGCCGATGATGGCGTCGATGGGGAACACGGTGGCGATCAGGTAATAGACAAAGATAGCACCGTAGATGATCCAGGTGGTGGGATCATTGGCCAGGCCGCTGAAGTTGAAGATACCGGTGGCGGCGATGTCGCCGGGGGTGTAGATGAACACGGCGCCCACCAGCAGCAGAAGCAGGCAGACGAACACGTTGTACACGCGGTAGACACCCTTGTTGGAATACTTGCGGATCATGGAGGACATCTGGCTGCCGCCGTCACGCAGGCAGATCATGCCGGAGAAATAGTCGTGCATAGCACCGCCGATGACGTTGCCGATGGGGATGGTGATGAAGGCGATGGGCCCGAAGAGGATGCCCTGAATGGGTCCGAAGATGGGGCCGGTGCCGGCGATGTTCAGCAGGTTGATCAGGCTGTTCTTCCAGCCTCTCATGGGAACGTAGTCCACGCCGTCCTGCTTGGAATAAGCAGGAGTCTCACGGTCGTCGGGGCCAAAGACTTTTTCGCAGAACTTGCCGTAGATGGCGGCGCCTACGAACAAAATCACGAGGCCCAGGATAAATGTTGCCATAAACACACACTCCTTTTTCGCATTGTGCCTCGAAGGACGTCTCGTTTCGCCCTCCTATCACATCATATACGATAGCAGATTTTTTGAGGAGCGACCGTTAAGGAATGGACAATTTAATTTAGATTGCATAAGAGATTTAATCGATTGCGTTAAGAAACCGTTAACAAGACAGAAAGCCGCCGCCACGCTTTTTGCGCGGCGGCGGAATAAAATCGGGTGCGTGGAGAGCGTCATTCTCCCTCGGCCATGCGGTAGCCCACGCCCACTTCTGTAAACAGATACTCCGGCTCGGCGGGGTTTTTTTCAATCTTGCGGCGGATATTGGCCATATTGACCCGGAGTATCTGGTTGTCACCGCTGGCACGGGGGCCCCACAGCTCCTTGATGATGAAGTCGTAGGTCAGGACCTTGCCGGCATATTTGCCAAGAAGCGCCACGATCCGGAACTCGCTGAGAGTCAGATGGACGTTCTCCCCCCGAACCAGGACCTGATGCTTGTTGTAGTCAATGACCAGATCCCCCACAGAGTAGGTGCCGTTGCGGGCAATCTCATCGTTGCCGGAGGCGGTGCGGGTGTGGCGGATGGCGGTGCGGACCCGGGCCAGCAGCTCGTCGGTGCCGAAGGGCTTGGTGAGATAGTCGTCGGCGCCCAGGTCCAGGGCATCTACTTTATCCCGCTCGTGGGAGCGGGCGGAGACGACCACCACCGGAAGGCTGGACCAAGAGCGCAGCTGGCGCAGAATGTCCAGACCGTCCATATCCGGAAGGCCCAGATCCAGAATGATCAGGTCCGGGCAGTGGGAGGAGATCATGGACAGGGCCTCTGCGCCGGTGCGGGCCTGCATGGCCTCGTAGCCGTTGGAATTGAGTACAGCGGAGATGAAATGAGAGATGCTCTTTTCATCTTCAATCACCAGAATTTTTTCCCGGATGTTCATAAGTCAGGTTCCTCCTCAGGCAAGGGGCAGACGGAAAGAGAATTCCGCGCCCTCAGACAGATTGTTGGCCTCCATAGTGCCGCCGTGGGCCCGGACGATCGCCAGGCACACGGAAAGCCCCAGGCCCATATTTCGTTTGCCGTCGCCGGCACTGGTCTCGCTGTGCTTGAGACCGCCGTCGAACAGAGTGGGCAGAACTTTGGCGGGGATACCACCGCCGTTGTCCCGGACGGAAAAACGGGCGTGGTCGCCGTCCGGCCGCACGGACAGGGTGATGTGTGTGGTGTGGATCCCATGAAGCGCTGAGTTTTCCAGCAGGTTGGAGAGTACCTGCTCCACCAGAATGGGGTCCATGGGCACCAGCAGCAGTTCCTCCGGCGCCCGGACCTCCACTGTGATTCCCGGGAACCGTTTGCGGAATTTCCGCACCGCTTCTCCCAGAACTTCTTCCGCCGCTTCCGGCTGCTTGGTGATATGGGCCTGAGTATCTCCCATGCGGGTAATGGACAGCAGATTTTCTACCACCCGGATCAGCCACTGGGCATCGTCCCTGGCATCCTTCAGCAGCGTCTGCTGCTCCTCCGCGGACAGACCCGGATTTTCCAGCAGAGTAGAGGTGGCCCCCACGATGGAGGTCAGAGGGGTGCGGATATCGTGGGAGACTGAACGCAGCAGATTGGCCCGCATCTTCTCCTTTTCCCCCTCGGCCCGCAGCCGCTCCTGCTGCTTGATTTGAGTGGTCAGGGTGCTGGTGATGACTGACACTGCCAGAAAGGTCAAAAAGGTGAGAGGATAGCCGGAGAGCGTGAAGTTGAAGGCCCAGTAAGGCGAGGTAAACACGTAGTTCACGCAGATGACGCCTGTCACTGAGGCGATGAGTCCATAGAGATAGCCGGAGGTCAGACGGGAGACCAGCAGCACCGCCAGGACGAAAATGGGAGAGGCGAAGCCATCGCTGGTGTCGCCCATCTGCAGCAGGATACAAAACTCCAGGGCGCACAGCAAGATGCCGGCGGAGATCACCAGGTCCCGCCAGGAAAAGGGGAACAGCCGCGCGGAAAGGGATTTATTGGATTTCAAGGGGATGCCTCCTTGTCCGCAGCACCGGCAGAGGCGGGCTGCTTCTACAGCATCTATCATATCAGAAAATGAGTTAAATTTCCGCTAAAAAACTTAACAAAAAGCAAGCACAGCCCTCAGCCGTTTTGACAAAGACCTAACAAAGGGGCGGAGGATTTTCGCGGCGGTTGAACGGGGAGATCCGGTATAATACCAAGTGAAACAAAAAGCGCAAACCCAACCAAAAAAAGGGAGTGGAAGAAATGGAAAAGGCTTTGAAGGATTGTCTGCGGGAACAGGAAGAGGTGTGCTGGCAGGGCGTGCCGGTGGAATTCCCCCTGCTGGATAGCGCCAATACGCGCTCCATCCTGCTTAAATGGATCCTGACGGTGGCGATTGCCGGTGGTATCCTGATCCCCTATCTGAACAATAACCGGGAAGCGGTCAGCATGGGCTTCATCGGCCTGCTGGCGCTGGTGGTGGCGCTGATTCTGGTGTCCCCCGTGATCGAGCGGTGGAGCCTGCGGCAGCAGCGTTACTGGATCACCAATCAGCGGGCGATCCTGATGTCCCGTGACAAAAGCATCTATTACATGGAACTGGATGAGATCGACGAGTTCAAGCTGGTGACCGACATGGCTGCCGGACAGTGCCTGGTGCTGGGCGGATGCCTGTTCCCGGAGATCCACAAGCAGCTGCGCTGGCGGGCTTGCCATCCCAAGATCGATATGCAGAGCACGGGCCAGGGCGGCGCCATGGGCCTGGTGTTTTACAGCGTCAGCAACGCCGATGCCGCCGCTGCCCTGCTGGAAAAGAGCACCGGCAGAGCGGCCGCTTAAAAATGAGATCAGACACGCAGAAGTCCCGCGGGAGATTCCCGCGGGACTTTTTTTGCGCAAAAATCAAAAAGAGTTGCACGCCGGCGTGCAACTTTTTGGCTTGTGCGGCCCTGGATGTGAGACGGAGGAGAGGAGGAACGGCATGGAGAGGCGGGAGAGCGAGGCACGGTTTTGCCGTGCGTATCTCAGGACCATGGATCCGGAGCGGGCCGCCGCGGAGGCGGGGCGAAAGGACGGGTTCGCTCTGCTGGAGCAGGAGACAGTCCGCAGCCGGCTGGAGATCATGCGCTCCGGTGCCGCAGCTCAGGTCCGGCGGGAGGACGTGCTGCGAAGGCTGGCCCAGCTGGCCTTCGGCCGGGCCAACGACGCGGTGCGCCTGGCGCTGGGGCAGGGAGGGACGGACCCGGAGGGGCTGGACCTGTCCGCTGTGGCGGAATTCCGGGTGACAGACAAGGGCGGTGTGGAGGTCAAGATGGTGGACCGGGTGCGGGCTCTGGAGACCCTCTGGGGCCTGCTGGACGGCGGCGCGGATGGGGCTGAGGAGCTGTGTCGGGCCCTGGCGGAGGCCGCCGAGGACGGGGGGTGGGAGGACGGCTGAGATCACGCGGTTTTCCCCCAAGCAGAAGAAGGTTCTGACCTGGTGGCGGCGGCAGCGGTGGGAAGCTATCATCTGTGACGGCGCCGTCCGCAGCGGAAAGACCTTTTCCATGGGGCTGTCCTTCTTCCTGTGGGCCCAGAGCTGCTTTGAAGGACGGCAGTTCGGCCTGTGCGGCAAGACCATCTCCTCCCTGCGGCGGAATCTGCTGCAGGATCTGGTGCCGTACCTGAGACGGCTGGGGATGACGGTGCGGGAGGTGCGGTCGGAGAACCTGCTGATCGTCCGGACCGGGGGGCGGGAGAACCGCTTCCTGATCTTCGGCGGACGGGACGAGTCCAGTGCCGCCCTGATCCAGGGCAGCACCCTGGCGGGGGTGCTGCTGGATGAGGCGGCCCTGATGCCGCGGAGCTTCGTGGAGCAGGCCTGTGCCCGGTGCAGCGTGCCGGGCAGCCGCCTGTGGTTCAACTGCAACCCTGAGGGACCCCAGCACTGGTTTTACCGAGAGTGGATCCTGAAGGCGGAGCAGCGGCGGGCGCTGTACCTTCACTTTACCATGGAGGACAACCCGGCGCTGACGCCCCGGATCCGGGCCCGCTACCGGCGGGCCTACTCCGGGGTGTTTTACCGGCGGTTCGTGCTGGGGGAGTGGACCGCCGCCCAGGGGCTGGTGTACGACTTCTTCGACCGCAGCCGCTGCCCTCCCGCGCCGGAGGGGCCCTTTGAGGCGTGGCGGGTGTCCGTGGACTACGGCACGTCCAATCCCGCCTCCTTCGGCCTGTGGGGCAGAAGGAACGGCGTTTGGTATCGGACGGCGGAGTACTACTACGACTCCCGGAGGACCGGACGGCAGAAAACCGACGGGGAGTACGTGGAGGACCTGCGGCGCCTGGCGGGGGACCGGGTGATCCAGCGGGTCATCGCGGACCCCTCGGCGGCCAGCTTCATCCTGGCGCTGCAGCGGGCCGGATTTCCCGTGGTCAAGGCCCGGAACGACGTCGCAGACGGCATCCGGGTCACGGCGGACCTGCTGAAGGCGGGACGGCTGGTGATCTGCGAGGGCTGCGCCGACCTGCTGCGGGAGATGGAGCTGTACTGCTGGGAGGACCGGGGGACGCAGGACGCGCCCCGGAAGGAGCACGACCACGCCATGGACGAGATGCGGTATTTCGCCATGGACGTGGCGGCGGAGGAACAGGGCGGATTCGCGGCCACCTGCGTGGAGCGGCGGGCCCTGTGAGAAAACGGCCCGCAGAGACGGGCATGGGAGGGATCGGAAGGTTGAAGTGGTTTCAAACGCGCAAGGAGCCGGCGGCCGCGGCGGTGCAGCTGCGGGAGACCGGACGCCATCCCTTCGGGGAGCTGGGCAGCTATGCGGCCCTGCGCTCCGGGGAGATCCGGCTGTACCGGGCGGTCCGGGAAGCGGTGCCGGTGGTGGACGCCGCCATTTACAAGCTGATCCGCATGACAGGCGGTGTCACCGCCGTTTGCGGCGACCCGTCGGCGGAGCGGGAACTGGGGGAGTTCCTGCGTACCGTGCCGGTGGGGCGGGGACAGTTCGGCATCAACGCATTTCTCGACGGGTATGCCGACTCTCTGCTGACCTGCGGCCGGGCCGTGGGGGAGATCCTGCCGGCGGCGGGAAACCGGGACATCGCGGCGGTGCTGTGCGGCCGGGTGGAGAGCATTGAGATCCGGGAGGGGGACAACCCCCTGGACTTTACCATCTGCGGACCCGACGAGCAGGGAAAGATGGGGCCGCTGCCCTGTCAGGACCTGCTGCTGTTCACCCCCTTCAATCCGGAGGGGGACAGCCCATACGGCGTGTCGCTGCTGCGGTCGCTGCCCTTTTTGACGGACATCCTCATGAAGATCTATCACACCATCGGGGTCAACTGGGAGCGGTGCGGCAACGTGCGCTACGCCGTCACCTGCCGGAGCGGCGAGGGCGGACAGGCGGCGGAGCGGAGCCGCCAGCTGGCCGGGGAGTGGTCCCGGGCCATGCAGGAGACCCGCGGCGGCAGCGTCCGGGACTTTGTGGCGATTGGCGACGTGGAGATCAAGGTCATCGGCGCCGACGGGCCCATTCTGGACAGCGAGGTGCCGGTGCGGCAGATCCTGGAGCAGGTGGTGGCCAAGACGGCCATCCCGCCTTTCATGCTGGGACTCAGCTGGAGCTCCACGGAGCGGATGAGCTCCCAGCAGGCGGATCTGCTGACCACGGAGATCACCGCCATCCGGCGGACGCTGACCCCCACGGTGGAGCGGATCTGCCGGCTGTGGCTGCGGATGCACGGCTATGGCTGCGGCTTCCGGGTGGTCTGGGACGACATCAATCTCCAGGATCAGGTGGAGGAGGCCCGGGCGGCCCTCTACCGCCAGCAGGCCCGGAAGCTGGAACTGGAAAACGATGCGGCGGAGGCCGCGGCGCAGAAAGCGATCCCCGGCGGGGACGCGGAAATTCAGGAGGGAAGCGGGGAGTGAGCGTGGAGATCCAGAAGGAGCGGAGCGAGCGGGCGGCCGGGACCCCGGCCGCGGAGGAGCTGGCGTACATCAATCAATACGCCAAGACGCCCCTGGAGGCGGAGCAGGTCTACGCCTTTGCGGTGCGGCTGTGCGACAACGAGGTGGACCGGGATTACGAACGGTTCGAGACCGCGGGCCTGAAGCGGCTGGGGGAGCTGTTCCTGGGCAAGAGCGGTATCTTTGATCACCAGTGGTCCGCCAGGGGGCAGACGGCCCGCATCTACCGGACTGAGGTGGTGGCGGAGCCGGGGCGGATCACCGCCGCCGGGGACGGCTATTGCTACCTCAAGGGTTGGGCCTATCTGCTGCGGACCGAAGCCAACGCGCAGCTGATCGCCCAGATCGAGGGCGGCATCACGAAGGAGGTCAGCGTGGGGTGCAGCGTGGCGCAGAGCGTGTGCTCCGTCTGCGGAGCGCCCGCCGGGACCTGCCACCATGTGAAGGGGGAGGTCTACGACGGAAGGCTGTGCTTCACGGAGCTGCGGGAGCCCGCCGACGCCTACGAGTGGTCCTTCGTGGCGGTGCCCGCCCAGCGGGACGCGGGCGTGCTGAAGCGGTACGGCGCTCCCGACCGGGAGCGGGTGCAGCTGGAGCGGGAGGCGGCCCTGGGGCGCCGGTACATGAAGGAGCTGCGCAGGGAGGTGGCCCGCCTTGCCATGCTGACCGACGAGACTGTGCCCGGCGAGGTGTGGGCCGGCGTGGCGGAGAAGCTGGAGGAGCCGGAGCTGCTGGCGCTCAAGAGCGCCTATGAGCGGCAGGCGGCCAGACGGTTTCCGCCCCGGCCGCAGCTGCGGGACACGGCCGCGGCGGCGGACGAGGACGAGACGGTATTTCTGGTGTGACAAGGAAATGAAAAGGAGAGGTTGCAGATGAAACTTTCTTATGAGGGAATCGGCCAGTGGGCCGCTACCTTCGCCTGCACGGAAGCGGCGGAGGGCGAATTGGTGAAGATCAGCGGAAGCGGCGCTGTGGCCGCCTGCGGAGACGGGGACGACTTCTGCGGCATGGTGCTGTCGGTGAGCCGGGGCGGCGACGCCTGCTCCGTGGCCCTGGGCGGCATGGTCACCGCCGGATATACCGGGGAAGCGCCGGCTTTGGGCTGGACCGGGTTGGCCGCAGACGGCACCGGCGGCGTGAAGCCGTCTGAGACCGGCAGGGAATTTTTGGTGGTGGATGTGGACACGTCCGCCAAGACTGTGACGTTCGCACTGTAAGGAGGAGAGGGAAACATGGCTTATCACTATGAGAACATCCGCCTGGAGAAGGGCATGTACGGCCGCAGCGGCCGCACCTTCTCTCAGACTCTGGAGGAGCTGGATCCCAGCGAGCAGTACCGGGGCACGGCCCTGGAGGGCCTGGACGCCTTCCAGCGCCAGCTCAAGCGCTTCGACATCCGGGTGAAGGGCGCCGGGTCCGACTGTGTGGAGAAGTTTTTCCACACCACGGATTCCTCCGTGCTGTTCCCGGAGTTTGTGTCCCGGGTGGTGCGCCAGGGCCTGGAGGAGGAGAGCATCCTGCCCGCCATCACCGCCACCGTCACCCGCTTTGACGGCATGGACTACCGCTCCATCGCCTCCGTGCCCACGGAGAGCGAGAAGGAGCTCAAGCGGGTGGAAGAGGGCGCCCAGATCCCGGAGACCAGCGTCCGCACCCAGGAGAATCTGGTGCGCCTGCACAAGCGGGGGAGAATGCTGGTGGCCTCCTATGAGGCCATCCGGTTCCAGCGGCTGGACCTGTTCTCCGTGACCCTGCGCCAGATCGGCGCTTACATCGGACGGATGCACGTTCAGGACGCTGTGGACGTCATTATGAAGGGCGACGGCAATGACAACGCGGCTCCGGTTTTTGAAGTGGGGGATGGCACCATCTCCGGCAGCTCCGGCTCCCTGAGCTACGAGGGCCTGCTGGACTTCTGGAGCCAGTTCGACCCCTACACCATGAATACCATGCTGGTGTCCGGGGATGTGATGCTGGCCATGCTGAAGCTGAGCGAGTTCCAGAACCCCCTGACGGGGCTGAACTTCCAGGGCACCGGTACGCTGACCACGCCTCTGGGCGCCAAGCTCCTGCGGACCACCGCCTGCCCCGCCGGGACCCTGATCGGCCTGGACAAGAACTACGCCCTGGAGCAGATCTGCGGCAGCGAGGTGACGGTGGAGTACGACAAGCTCATCGACCGTCAGTTGGAGCGGGCGGCCATTACCTCCATCTCCGGCTTTGCAAAGCTCTTTGACGGTGCCAGCAAGGTACTGACGGTCTGAGGGGAGAAACGGGAAATGGCGGGGCCGCAGGGCCCCGCCGGAGAGACGAGAAAGGCGGCGATGAGACGTGCATGAGACGATCCTGGAGCTGGCCCGGACCATATCCGGCGCCGGCGAGGCGGAGACGGCTCTGCTGGACGCCCTTTGCCAGGCGGCGGAGGCGGCATGGCAGCGGCGGCTGCCGGAGGACAGGACCCCGGAGGACTGCGGCACCGCCTTTTCCTGCGCGGCGGCTTTCACCGCCGCGGCGGATCTGGCGGCCGGGCGGAGCGGCAGCGCCGTGGCGTCCTTCAAGGCTGGGGATGTCTCGGTGGAGAGCCGGAACGGCGCCGACGGCGCCGCTTTGGCGGAGGCCCTGCGGCAGACGGCGGAGCGGCTGATGGCGCCTTACGCCGTGCCTGCGGATGTGGTATTCAGGAGGGTGCGGGGATGATGACGGACTGGGTGCGGCAGGTGCTGGACCGGTACGGTCAGCCAATCACTCTGCGCCGAGGAGAAACGGAGACCGTGATCCGGGCCTTTTTGCAGCCGGTGACGGAGCGGGGAGAGCGGGCGCCGGACACCGCCACGGCCCTGGGATGGATCGACGGACGGCAGTGGCTGTACCTGGGACAGACGGCCCTGGAGATCGGGGACGTTTTGACATGGAAGGAGATGGCTTTCCGGGTGCGCAGCTGCCGGCCCTATTACATCGGCGAGGCGCTGTCCCACTACTGGGCGGCGCTGGAGAAGGAACGGGAGGCGGCGGTATGAGAGAGCTGACACAGGTGCGGGACGCGGTGATCGGCGCCCTGACGGCGGCGGGACTGCCGGCTTTTGCGGCGTTTCCGGCAGAGGAGGCCCGGCGGTACGAGGCGGCGGTGGCCGCCGTGGATGTGGGCACCGCCCAGGGAGCGGCGCTGGGCTTTTGCAATTACCTGGGCCAGGTGAGAAACGAGGACGGATCAGCCAGCGAGGTCTACGGCAAACAGCTGGAGGCGGAGATCACCGTGGAGATCCGGGCAGGCCGGGCTGCGGACTGCCAGAGCGGCTGTGAGGCGGCGGCAGACGTGCTGCTGGGCGGCCTTCCCGCCGGCGTGCGGCCGGAGGAGCTGAGCTGGGAGGCTTTGCAGTGGGAGCGGGAGACAGAGCTGTTCCTGCGGCGGGGACGCCTGCGGTGCAGGGCGCTGTTCACGGCCCGGGCGGAAGAGGAGGGCCAGACCTTCCTGGACTTTGTTTTGAAAGGGGTTTTGACCACTTGAGCGAGATCATTCATGAGCGGCCGGGAGTGTATTCCAGCTATGACGCCTCCGCTGTGGTCAGCGGAGGAAGAGCCGTGCGGACCGTGGGCGTGGCGGCCAGAGCTGTCAGGGGCGACGTGGGCAAGGTCGTGACCGTCACCGGCTACACCGCCGGTGTGGCGGTCTTTGGTGAGGACGCGGCGCAGAGCCCCGGCATGAGTACCCTGCTGCGGCTGCTGTTTGCCAACGGTGCGGCTACGGTGCTGGCGGTCCGGGTAGACGACGCCGCAGGCACGGCGGACTACGAGGCGGCCTTCCAGGCGCTGGGCCGGGAGGAGGCCCAGATCCTGGTATGCGACAGCGCCGAGCTGGAGGTGCAGCAGGCCCTGCGGACTGCGGTGGAGGAGGCGTCCTCCACACGCCGGGAACGGATCGCCCTGGTGGGCGGCAACGGCGACACGGCTGCGGAACTGGTGGAGCGGGCCGCGGCCCTCAACAGCGAGCGGATGGTGCTGGTGGGGCCCGATGCCCTCAGCAGCACCGGTGAGCAGCTGCCGGGCGTGTTTTCCGCCGGGGCCCTGGCCGGTGTGGTGGCCTGTGGGCGGGACCCGGCGGTGCCGCTGAACGGGGCGGAGATCGCGGGCCTCGGCGGGGTCTGCGAGGATTACAGCGACAATGACATCGACCTGCTGGTCCGGGGCGGTGTGACGCCTCTGGAGTGCGCGGCGGGAGTCGTGTCCCCGGTGCGGGGCATCACCACCCGCACCACCACCGGCGGCGCGGCGGACACCACCTGGCGGGAGCTGACCACCATTCTGATCGTGGACGATGTGATCCCGGCGGTACGGCAGAGCCTGCGCAGCAAGTTCTCCCGCACCAAGAACACTGCCCAGACCCGCAGCGCCATCCGGTCCCAGACCGTGGTGGAGCTGGAGAAGAAGCTGGCGGCGGAGATCATCGACAGCTACGGTGAGGTGACGGTCAGCGCCTCCGCGGACGATCCGTCCGTGTGTCTGGTGGAGTTCACCTTTGCGGTGGCCCACGGCCTCAATCAGATCTATCTGACGGTCCACATCACCATCTGACGGACCGGGGGCCGGGCCGGATGACCTCCGGCCCGGCCCGAAGAGAAAGGAGCGGAGCATGGATACAAAGGGATTCCCCACCAGTTCGGACATCTATCTGGAGCTGGACGGGCGGAAGATCGCGGTGGTGCAGAGCTACACCGCCAAGGCCAGCAAGTCCAGCCAGAGCGTGGAGGCCTTCGGCGAGAGTGAGCCGGTGGCCACCATCGAGGGCCAGCGCAAGTACACCCTGGAGCTGACCCGGCTGTACGCCACCGAGGAGGCCGTGTCCGACGGCATCAATTTCTACGATCTCCAGGACTTCTCCCTGGTGATCTGCAAGCCGGACCGGAAGATTATTTACAGCGGATGCCAGTGGAGCGCCATCCAGGAGGAGGGCCAGCTCAACGCCATGGTGGCCGAGCGGGTGACGGTGGTGGCCGCCAAGCGCATCGAGACCGGCGCATGACGCGGCTGGAGGAGATCGACCGCCTGCGGCCCATGCCGGCGGCGCGGCTGCTGGCCATCTGGCGGGACACCCGGGAGCGGACGGAGGAGCCGCTGGAGCGGTGTCTCCTGTGCAACGCGCAGGTGCTGGCGGAGTGCTGCTGGCGGGGCGAGGAGCGGGCCTTTGCAAGCGCGGAGCAGGTGCTGGCGGCCCTGACCGGGCGGCAGATGGAGGCGCTGCTGCGGCGGCTCATGGAGGAGGAGCCCGCCCGGGCGCCGGATGCGGAAAACCCGGCCTTTGACCCGGAGCGGTTCCGGGCCCTGAGAGAGGGGTGAGACCGTGGATTACATCCGGGAGGAGCTGCTGCGCCAGCAGGCGCTGCTGGTGATTTTGCTGACGGGGCAGCGGACAGAGCCCCTGGCGGAGGAGCGGGAGGTGCGGAGCGATGCCGGAGAGAAATCGCTCCCAGTGACCGCTCCGGCGCGGCGGCTCCGGCAGGGGCGGCCCGGCGGCGCTGACGGAGAGCTGCCTTGGGAGAGCGCCGTGCCGGAGGCTGCGGCGCTGTGGACGGCACTGGCGGACCCATCTGCCGGGGAATGGGCCGGCGCAGCGGCGGAAAGGGATGCCGCCGCTGTCCGGCGGAGCTCTGCAGCGGGATGGGAGGCACTGGCCCGGACCGCCGGTGAGATTCCGCCGGAGGCGGGGGAGATCCGTCTGGTGACGGAGGTGCGGAGGCCGGAGAGCGGGAGGAGCGCCGATCCGGCGGCGCTGTCCCTGGCATTCCAGCGGGACGCCCGCCGCTATGACGGGGGCTTTCGCCTGTACTGAGAGGAGGAACAGGGACCATGCGACTGGAGCCCATGCGCTACAAGGAGTATACCTGGCCCTACAACCCGGAGACCTACACCGTGGAACGGCGCAGGAGCGTGGCGCTCCACAAGGTGCCCTTCGGCGGATACTGCCTCCAGGACCTGGGGGATACCTGCCGGGTGCTGCGGGGAGAAGGGGTCTTTGCCGGAACGGGGGCCTATGAGGAATTTCAGAAGCTGGAGGCGGTGTTTGACGAGACAGGGCCGGGACTGCTGGTGCATCCAGTTTGGCCGGCGGCCAGCGCCTATTTCGTGTCACTGCAGCTGGCGGAAGAGCCGTTGCCGGACTATGTGCGCTATACCTTTGAGTTCTGGGAGGACCAGGTGGCCGGCGTCGGGCTGACCGAAGTGACCGGGGAACAGACGGCGGCATCCGGCTCCTCTGCCTCCGGCAGCGGCGGCGAGCGCGCCGTCTATACCGTGAAGAAAGGAGATACCCTGTGGGGGATCGCCGGGCGGTACGGCGTGGCGCTGACAGATCTGATCGCCGCCAATCCCCAGATCAAGAACCCCAACCTGATCTATCCCGGGGACAGGGTGAAGCTGCCATGACAGGACGGATCATCACCTGTGACCACAGGACCTTTGACCTGCCGCCTCTGACACAGTGGCAGGTGACCTACACGGGGTCGGTGCCCTGCGACAGCTATTCGGTGACCTTTCCCTACCGGGCGGACATGGCGGAGATCCTGCACCTGGCAGCGGGCTTTCTGGCCATGGACGGCGAGACGATATTGCTGCGGGCCATCGTGGACGAGTATACGGTGGACCTCTCCGGGAGCGGACTCACGGCCACGATCACCGGCCGGGGCTACGCCGCCCGGCTGCTGGACAACGAGACCCGGCCCGTCACCTACCAGGCCGCCACCCTGGCGGAGATCGTGCGGTGCCACGTGACGCCCTACGGCATCTCCGCGGCGGAGATCGCGGACGTGTCCGCCGACTCGGTGTTCACCGCGGCGGCGGGCACCAGCCAGTGGAAGGTGCTGGAGGACTTCTGCCGGACCTACGGGGGCTTTGCGCCCCGGTTCCGGCAGGACGGCAAGCTGCTGGCGGTGCCGGAGCAGAACTCGGGGCGGCGGCTGGTGATTGGCGGGGACAGCCCGGTGCTCTCCTGCTCGGTGCGGGAGGACCACTACGGCGTGCTGACGGAGGTGCTGGTCATCGATAAGACCCGGAACGCGTCGTACAGCGTCCGCAACCAGGACATGGCGGACCGGGGCGGACAGTGCCGCCGGGTGGTGTACACGCCGGGACAGAGCACCTGGGCCGCCATGCGCTACACCGGGGAGTATCAGATCGCCCGGTCCCGGGAGGAGGAGTGGTCGGCCGAGATCTGCCTGCCGGGGGCCTTTCAGGCTTTTCCGGGAGACATGGTGCGGCTGGAGCTTAGCCGTCTGGGTCTTGCAGGGGAGTACCGGGTGGCGGAGGCGGAGAACCGCACCTCCGCCGACGGCGAAACCATGACCTTAACACTGAAGGAGCGGATGTGAATGTGGCTTTCCAAACAGATGAGGCCGGAGATCCCCACCGCCGACGCCGACCTGGGGATGACCACCATTGCCGGCGGCAGCGCGGGCGTGGTGACCAGGGGAGAGGTCCGGGCCCTGCCGGTGTACGGCCCCGGCGGATACGTGTGGCTGCCGGAGAGCGGCGAGACGGTGCTGGTAATCAAGGGTGGCCCCGGCGGCGAGGAGCAGTGTGTGGCCGGGGCCCGGCAGAGACAGATCCCGGAGGGGATGCAGCCTGGTGAGGTGTATCTCTTCGGCCCCGGCGGCGGAAGCGTATATCTGCGCCAGGGCGGGATCGTGGACATCCGGGGTCTGCTGCTGATCAACGGTGAGGTCTACCGGCCCTGCTATTGCTGAGAGGAGGAGACTGTTATGCTGGCGATCCGGAACGGAGACTATGTGCCGGACGGCGCGGGAGGACTGCGCCGGGCGGAGGGCCGGGAAGCCCTGCTGGAGCGGGTGCTGTACCGGCTGATGGCCCGGCGGGGACAGTTCCCCTTTTTGCAGGACCTGGGCAGCCGCCTGTGGCAGCTGGGCCGGGTCGGCGCCGCTGGGCGGCAGTCCGCCGCAGAGCAGTACGTGGCGGAGGCCCTTGCGGCAGAAACAGGACTGACGGTGGAGACGGTGACCCTGCGCCAGGCGGAGGGGCGGACAGAGCTGACCGCAGAGATGACCTGGCAGGGGGAGTCGCTGTCAGTGACCCTGGAAGTCCGGTGAGAGGAGGAAACGGGTGAAAACCATTGATGAGATCTATCGCCTGCTGCTGGAGTCCTATGCCCGGCGGACCGGGACGGCTCTGGCGGAGGACTGTGACCTGGCGGTGCGGCTCTATGCCGCGGCTGCCCAGCTCCAGGCTTTGGATATCCAGGCCTGGTGGGTACTGGACCAGTGCTTTCCCCAGACGGCCCAGGGGATGTATCTGGACGGCCATGCCCAGATGCGGGGCGTTTCCCGCCGGGAGGCCACAAAGGCGGTGGGGACGCTGCGCTTTTCCGTGGTCAGCCCGTCGGCGGTGGAACTGCCCATCACTGCCGGGACCGTCTGCATGACGGCGGGAGAGGTTCGATTTCAGACCACCGCTGACGCGGTGCTGCCGGCGGGAGACCTGTTTGTGGATGTGCCGGCGGAGGCAGTGGAGAGCGGCGAGACCGGCAATGTGCCGGCTGGCAGCGTGGCGGTGCTGACCGCCTGTCCCGTGGGCATTACCGGTTGTACCAACCCCGCCGCATTTTTCGGCGGAAGCGACGCCGAGGACGACGAGAGTCTGCGCGCGCGGGTGCTGGAGAGCTATCTGCGTCTGCCCAACGGAGCCAACGCCGCCTGGTATGAGCAGTCCGCCATGAGTCATGCGGGCGTGGCGGCGGCCCAGGCAGTGGGCCGGGCCCGGGGGATCGGGACTGTGGATGTGTATATCGCCACGGAGACGGGGCTGCCGGACGGAGAACTGCTGGAGGAGGTCCAGGCAGATCTTCAGGAGAAGCGGGAGATTGCCGTGGATGTGGAGGTGCTGGCGCCCATCGCCAAAAATGTGGATGTGACGGTGCAGGTGGCAGCGGCTGACGGGACGGTCTTTGAGACGGTCAAGCCCCTGGTGGAGCAGGCGGTGACCGGCCTGTTCGGCGGACAGCTGCTGGGAAAGCCGCTGCTGCGGGCGGAGCTGGGCAGCCGGATCTATGCCGTGGAGGGCGTGGCCAACTACCGCATCACGGCCCCGGCCTCGGATGTGACCGGCGGAGAAGGCGTGCTGCCCTTGCTGGGGACGCTGACCGTGACGGAGATGGGAGCGTGAGCGGATGTACGCGGAATATCTGATCCGGCTGCTTTCGCCCCTGGGGATCTACGACCTGTCGGAGACCTCCGCCGGCGGGGCGGCGGTGTACGCCCTGGGCGACGGCCTGGACGCGGCGGAAGAGACCCTGGCGTACGTGGAGCGGGAGGGCTGCACGGCCACGGCCCAGGGGGAGGGCCTGGACCGGCGGGAGGCCCTCTTCGCCCGCAGGCCCGCCGCCTTTACGGCGGAGGACCGCCGGGCCGCCATTGCCGCCCTTTTGCAGATCGACGGCGACAGCCTGACGCCCGGTGCCATCGACGCCACCCTGCGGGGGTGCGGCATCAAGGCCCGGGCCATTGAGATGGGCGGACAGAACGTGCGGGTGATTTTCCCGGAGGTGGCGGGGGAGCCGCCGGAGTACGAGCAGATCCGGAAGATCATCCTGGATATCCTGCCCTGTCATCTGGGCGTGGAGTTCTACCTGCGGTATCTGACCTGGGCGGAGTGCGAGCGGGCCGGATACACCTGGGCTATGGTGGAGGCGGCGGAGCACACCTGGGAGAGTTTCCAACTGGCGGTGCCGCCGGAGGAATGAAGAGAAAAGAGAAGCGGGACTGCTGTCCCGCTTCTCTTTTTGCGTTCAGTTCTCCAGACTTCGGACCGTGCCGATGAAGAGGGGAAGGTTCGCCTCGCAGTCCACCAGCAGATACAGGAAGGGCCGGTCCAGGTATACCATCTGGCCGGGAGCACTGGACCCTGACTCGACCTCCACCACCGTGGCGGCGCCGGCCCGGGTACCCTGGGCATCCAGGGCCAGGAAGGTCTTGTGGAGCACCCGGCTGATGTAGAGGGGGCCGTCGGGGGAACTGCCCATAGCGGAGAAGTCCGCCCGGGAGGCGTCAAAGGCATCCGCCATGCCCAGCTCTGTCAGCACGCCGCTGAGTTCGGCGCCGTACCGGGCGGTGAACTGGGGGATGGCGGCCTCCACCGCCACCTGCTGCGCGGAGGTCAGGGTATTCTGCAGCCCCTCGCCGGTCAGGGAGGCGATGTAGTCCTCCAGGGACACGCCCTCATTGGGAAGCAGCGCGGCAAAGGCATAGGTCCCGCCCTCGTAATATTTGAGAAAGCCTGTGGCCAGACCGTCTTCCAGGTAGGCGTACTCCTGGCTGTACATCATTTGGACCGGCTGCGCTGCGCCGTCCTCCGCGGTGAAGGTGCCCTCGTGGATCTGATTTTCCCGGTAGACGGATGCCCACTGGCCGTCAAAGGCCAGGGCGTTGACCAGGTACACCATGGCGCTGTCGGGGATACGGTCCAGGATGGTTGGGATCCTCCCGCCGGTGCGGTCCGATACCCAGGCGTTGAGGTCCGCCAGGGTGGTCTCGTCGAAGGGGGCCCGGAACAGATCGGCGCCGTAGTAGTCGGTGCAGGCGTCCAGAAAGGCCTGCTCCACCGTGAGGCGGCCGGCATCGTCCCGGAACCAGACGGAGTTGGCCAGGGAGCAGCGGGCCTCTTTGCTCTCAGGGAGGGAGCCGGCGTAAGATTGGAGATAGGCGTTGAGCTCCTCTACCGGCAGGCCCAGGGTTTCTTCCATCTGGGTTTTCGTCTCCCCGGCGGCACCGTTGGCCGTCATGGCCAGGGCCGAGAGGACGGAGACCGGGGACAGGAGGACATTTCCGCCGTCGTCGGTGCTTTGCAGCAGCTCCACGGCAAAGTCCGTGGCGGCCAGGGCGCCGGGACCGTTCAGGTCCACGGCTGCGGACGGCGCCTTTCGCCCGCCGGAGGACAGGACTTCGGCGGAGTAGGCGGGGCCGCCGCAGGCGGTCAGCAGGGACAGCAGGCACAGGGCCAGGGCAAGCAGCTTCTTTTTCATCACGGACCTCCTTTGATATCAGCAGGCGCTTCTGCCGATAAAGACGGCAAAAACGAGGCGGCGTTCCGTGCGGGCGAAAAAAATCCGCATAGCCGCGGCTCCGGCGGCGCATCCTGTGAGCAGAGATCACAGGAGGTGCATCATATGTTTCGGACCCGTGACAAGGTGATGATCGTTTTGGCGGCCCTGACCCTGTTCGTGGCCGGGTCGGTGTGGCTGTATGTGCAGGAGGACGGCCCGGCGGCCCAGACAGCGGGGGGAGCCGCGGTACCCGCTTCGGCAGTGGACTGGGGATTGTCCTTCCAGACGGAGGGGCAGGCGCCCATCGGCAATGCCACGGCAGAGGATCTGGCCCGGTACGGCGCCTATTACCTGGGCGATACCGGTGAGAAGGTGATTTACCTGACCTTCGACTGCGGCTATGAGAACGGCTATACGGAGGCCATTCTGGACGCGCTGAAAAAGCACAGCGCACCGGCGGCTTTCTTCGTGGTGGGCAATATGGTGGAGACGGCGGCGGACATCGTCAAACGCATGGCGGCGGAGGGCCACATCGTGGGCAATCACACCTACCACCACCCGGATATGTCCGCCATCTCGGACCAGGCGGCCTTCCAGGAGGAGCTGGCGTCGCTGGAGGCGCTGTACCGGGAGACCACCGGGCAGGAGTTGTCCAAGTTCTACCGCCCGCCCCAGGGAAAGTACAGTGAGGAAAACCTCCGCCAGGCCCAGGCCCTGGGCTACACCACGGTGTTCTGGAGCCTGGCCTATGTGGACTGGTACGTGGACGACCAGCCCACGGCGGAGGCCGCCTACGCCAAGCTCCTGCCCCGGATCCACGATGGGGCCATCGTGCTGCTGCACTCCACCTCCGCCACCAACGCCGCCATTTTGGATGACCTGCTGACCAAGTGGGAGGACATGGGCTATCGGTTTGCCTCGCTGGAAGAACTTCCCCAGATAAATCGTGGGATTTAAAACTTTTGAAACAATCTCTGCTGGTTTGCTTAACAACTCTGCGGTATCGTAATACTTGCAAGAGACAAAAACTTCTTTTCATCCAATCTTCCGCCAAGGAGGGAGCCGGGATTCCGGCTCCCTCCTTGGTGTTTGGAGAGCGGAGAAGGGGGTTGCATTTGTAACTGTCATATGGTAAAGTAACATATGTAACAAGACACAGACACGAAAGGGGGCGGCGGCGGTGCCGGAAACGGAGAAGCTGCGGCGGCTGGCTCATGTGGCCCGACGGTATTATCTGGAGGACCGGAAGCAAAGCGACATCGCGGCGGAACTGGGGGTGTCCCGTCCTCTGATCAGCCGGATGCTCAGCGAGGCCAGGGAGCTGGGCGTGGTGGAGATCCTGATTCACGAGCCCGGGGCCCGGGCGTCCAGCCTGCTGGACCGGCTGCGGATGACCAGCTCCATCCGGGGCGGCGTCCTGGTGGAGGACGGCGAGGACGAGGACGCCACCAACCAACTGCTGTCCCAGGGAGCTGTGGACCTGCTGCGGCAGATCGGCGCCCGCCGCCTGGGAGTGGGCTGGGGCTATCTCATCGGCCAGCTGGTGACCTGGCTGGAAAAGCACCCCCAGCCGGACAGCTCCGTCACCGATATCTGCCCCCTGGTGGGCAATGCCAGCATCCCTGCCCGCAACTACCAGTCCAACGAAAATGTGCGCCTGATGGCCCAGCAGCTGGGCGCGGCGCCCCATTTCCTCTACCTTCCGGCCCTGCCGGACAGTCTGGAGGAAAAGCAGGTCCTCTGCTCTACGGAGGTCTACCGCCAGATCCATCAGCAGTGGGAGCAGATCGACACGGCTCTGGTCAACATCGGCGACTATCCCTCCAGCCCGGACTTCGCCTCCCTGGTCCGGTACGGCAGTCTCCTCCAGCAGCAGCACGCCTGCGGGCGGATGCTGGTCTACTACTTCAACGAAGCAGGGACCATTATCCAGTCGGACCAGGACTTCGCCATCCAGGTCCCCCTGGAGACGCTGATGCGCTGCCCCAACATCGTGGGGGTCTGCTCCGCCAACACCAGTGCCAGAGCTCTGCGGGGTGCCCTCCGCACCGGGGCCTTCACCCACATCGTGGCCCGGGCCGCCCTGGCCCAGACCCTCTTCGGACAGTGACCGGCACGAAAGCTCCCGGACGCGGCAGCGTCCGGGAGTTTTGTTTGCACATTTTGACCAAGGTGATCCGCCGCGCTCTATGGGATACGGAGAAAAGCGTCAGGAGATATTGACTTCTGTAACTGCCGGTGTTACGTTAAATGCACAAATGTAACATTTCGGATGGGGAGGAGGTGACAAGTAATGACGAAAGATCAGCTGGCGGCGCGTTTGCAGCACGCCTGCGGGGCGGTGATGGCCGCGGAGCAGGAGCTGACGGAGATCGACTCCAAGTTCGGCGACGCCGACCACGGGCTGACCATGACCAAGATCGCCGGGGCCATTTCCGCCGCGGTGGAGGCCGCGGACGGCGGCATCCAGTCCATGCTGGACGACGCGGCCATGGCCGTCATGACCCTCAACGGCGGCAGCGCCGTGCCGCTGTGGAACACCTGGCTGGACGGGATGCAGGAGGCCGCCCCCGAGGGGGAGGAGGTCGATGCGGCGGGCCTGCGGGCCATGTTCGCCAACGCCTTCGCGGAAATCGATGATATGTCCGGCGCCAAGGTGGGAGACAAGACCATGATGGACGCCCTGATCCCCGCCAGCGAGGCCATCGCGGCCTATGCCGGGGAGAATGAGCAGGAGCTGTTCTCTGCGGCGGCCGCGGCTGCGGAAGCAGGGGCTGAGGCCACCAAGGGCTTTGTGTCCAAGTTCGGCCGGGCCAAGAGCTACGGCGAAAAGACCATCGGCACGGCGGACGCCGGCGCTACCTCCATGGCGTATTTCTTCCGGGGCCTGGCGCAGGCCTGAGTACAAGACGATATCTGTGGAATGGGAGATGTTTACTATGAAAATGAAGAAGTTCATCAACGCCCCCGAGACCATCACCGACGAGGAACTGGTGGGTCTGGGCCTGGCCTATCCCGACATCGTGGACGTGGACGGCCACCTGGTCATCAGCAAGGACCTGGAGACGGCGGACCGGGTGACCATCGTCACCTACGGCGGCTCCGGCCATGAGCCCGCCCAGGCGGGCTTCGTGGGCCGCGGCATGCTGGACGTCCAGGCGGTGGGCGACATCTTCGCCGCTCCCAACGGCCAGCTGGTGTTCGACGCCATGAAGCTGGCGGACAAGGGCCACGGCGTGCTGCTGCTGACGCTGAACTACGCCGGCGACCAGCTGGCCGGCAAGCAGGCCATGAAGCTGGCCAAGAAGGCGGGCCTCAACGTCCGGCAGGTGGTCACCGGCGAGGAGATCCAGTTCGACCCCAACGGCGAGGACAACAAGCGGGGGCTGGCCGGCGCCGTGGCCCTGTACCACATCGCCGCGGCTGCCGCCCGGGAGGGCAAGAGCCTGGACGAGGTGGCCGAGATCGCCCAGCACTATGCCGATAACATGGCCTCCATCACCGTCAAGTCCACCGACGCCACCCATCCCCAGAACGGCATGTCCTTCGGCGACCTGGGCGAGACCGACCTCATGGAGATCGGCGCCGGCCAGCACGGCGAGGGCGGCGGCGTCCGGGTGCCCATGATGTCCGCCAAGGAGACCGTGGCCACCGTGGCCGAGGCCCTGTGCAAAAATCTGGACCTCAAGAGCGGCAACAAGGCCTTCGTCATGATCAACGGCTGCGGCGCCACCACCATGATGGAGATGCTGGTGCTGTTCAAGGACACCGTGGAGTTCCTCAAGGCCAAGGGTGTGGAGGTCGTCGCCAGCATGGTGGGCGAGATCCTCACCGTTCAGGAGGCCGCCGGCTTCCAGATGAACATTGCCAAGTGGGACGACGAGACCCTGCAGCTGTGGAATACCCCCTGCCACACCCCGGCGTACAGCAAGGAGTGAGCCATGGCGGACGCAATCGGAAACAAGGCCGCCCACGACTACCATCTGGACGTGCCGGCCCCGGAACAGGGGTTCTTTGCCAAGGGTCTGGGCCACGGGGACTGGGGAGCCAAAAACCGCCTGTCCCGGCTGTTCAATCCCAAGAGCGGCAACACCGTCATGCTGGCCTTTGACCACGGCTACATCATGGGCTCCACCGCCGGGCTGGAGCGGATCGACGTGACCATCGCCCCCCTCTGCCAGTATACCGACGTGCTGATGGGCACCCGGGGCGCCATCCGCGCCTGCATCCCCCCCACGGTGCACAACGCCATCTGCCTCCGGGCCACCCACGACGCCAGTGTCCTCATCGACGACATGAGCACCGGCAATGGCATCGGCGCCGACATGGAGGCCGCCATCCGCATGAATGCCGCCGCCGTGGCCATGCAGTGCTTCATCGGCGGGGCGGGCGAGGCCCAGTCTCTGGAGACCCTCTGCCGGGCCGTGGACGCCGGGGAGCGCTACGGGATCCCGGTGCTGGGCGTCACCGCCGTGGGCAAGGAGATGGCCCGGACCACGGAGTACTTCCTGCTGGCCACCCGGATCCTGGCGGAGCTGGGCGCCTCCTTCGTCAAAACCTACTACTGCGACCACTTTGAAAAGGTGGTCTCCGCCTGCCCGGTGCCCATCGTCATCGCCGGCGGCAAGAAGCTGCCGGAGGCCGAGGCCCTGGAGATGGCGTACCGGGCCATCTCCGACGGTGCCCGGGGCGTGGACATGGGCCGGAACATCTTCCAGTCCGAGTGCCCTGCCGGCATGGCCCAGGCCATCGCCAAGGTGGTCCACGAGGGCTACACCGCCGCCCAGGCCTACGAGGTGTACCAGGAGGTTCTGCACAGCCAGGGCTGACCGCCTGCCGGGACTGATGCAGCGCGTTGACAATCAGGCGGCGCAGGTCTGACCGCCGCTGGAGAAAAAAGGAGGAATTTCCCATGTCCGCCACTTATATGCACATTGGCATCCCCATCACCAACCGCAAGCCCAACATGACCTACAATGAGGGCGCCAAGTTCTGGGTCAGCAATGTGGACGACTACGACTACAAGATCGAGTATCTGAAGTTCGAGGAGGGCACCCCCTTCCCGGAGGAGATCCACCGCAACCCCCATGTGGCCTACAAGGTGGACGATCTGGAGAAGTATGTGGCTGACGCCGACAGCGTCATCTGCGGGCCCATGACCGCCAATGAGAAGGGCGACCGCCTGGCCTTCGTCTGGAAGGACGGTGCCATCCTGGAGCTGTACCAGGAGGCCTGAGTCCCCACCGCACCATTATAAATGTAAAAGAGGAAGCCCGCCGCGTTTCGCGGCG